>WNFB01004012.1_pt1 | contig 13042 bp, 11 predicted proteins | sample 5400501 | NCBI WGS metagenome assembly WNFB01 (sample SAMN13153341, study PRJNA577476) | soil metagenome | isolation source: 200 cm saprolite under Douglas fir tree site 2 hole 1 | place: USA:California | collected 2015-04-18
CTTTCCGCGATCATCGCGCCGACTACCAACTCTTACAAACGCCTGGTGCCCGGGTTTGAGGCTCCGGTGAACCTGGCGTACTCGCGGCGCAACCGCTCGGCGGCGTGCCGTATCCCGATGTACTCAGCATCTCCGAAGGCGAAGCGCGTGGAATTCCGTCCGCCCGATCCGAGTTGCAACCCCTACATGGCATTTGCGGCGATGATGATGGCGGGGCTGGATGGAGTGGAGAACAAGATGGATCCCGGCCAGCCGCTGGACAAGGACATCTACGATCTGGGTCCGGAAGAGCTGGCGAAAGTGCCCTCGATGCCGGGCTCGCTCGAAGATGCCCTAGATGCTCTGGAGAAAGACCACGCGTTCCTGCTTAAGGGCGACGTGTTCACCGAAGAGCTGCTGAGTACCTACATCGAGTACAAGCGCTCGAAGGAAGTGGACGCCGTGAGACTGCGGCCGCATCCGTACGAGTTTGCGCTGTACTACGATATCTAAGCGCTGTCGTTGATCGTTAGTCGTTGGTCGTTAGTCCTTGGTCAAGGCCCGGCGCAAGCCGGGCCCCGTATACAAAGCTCCGATGTAGGCGCGGGCGTCCTCGCCCGCGCGAAGGCCCGACGGGCGAGGACGCCCGTCGCTACATCGCTATACACTATCCGGGAGATGCCCCAGGCGGCAGAAGTGGAGTTCAGCTCGCCACGATCGGGAGAGTAGAGGACGTTCTGCGAAAGCTAAACTGCGCCGCTGGGCTGGGCGCGTTCGGCGCGAGGGTGCAGCTTGAGCAGCTTTCCGGACTCCACTTCGGGAACTGCTTTGAATGGCTGGAATGCGGGCAGACCAAGGGACATAGATCCCAAGCTGGCGTAGGATTTCTCCAGCACCATGAGCAGATATTTCTGGGCCACGGGCCGGTCCGAGGGGTGGATCAAAGCCCACCAGCGGCGCATGGACTCCTGGACTTCGGCTTCGGTCTTTTCACCCTCCACCATGGCGTCGATCAGCTTGTAAACCTTGCTCTTAACCGCCTGATAAGAAATGGAGACCTCCTGTGGCATGTTGGGCTCCCCTTTGCGCCTCTTGGGGGCAATATGCTGGCCAAACGTTTTTCCAGACAATGCCTACATTTAGCAGCCTGGAATCCAACTTCTTGGAGGAACACAACCCGCGGATATGGATTTCTGTAGGAACGCTGTGGGCTGCATTTCCTGGCAGGCTACTGAAAAAGTTGTGTCGCGAGCTTTGGAGCACGGCGGCTAAAGCCCTCTTATTCCATGGCTTTACGGTATGGCTCAAGCCATACCCTGACACGAATCCGGCGTTTTTTGGCACCGCGCGAGAGTACAATGTGGCGCCCACTTGGCCGTGGGCTGGGCAGCAAGCTCCGGAACTACCGGCAAGTCGGAGACCCATGGTCTTTGTATGAGGCCGGAAATATGAGGCCCGAATTTTGCCTGCCGGTCAGGCCCTGATCTTCCCCAATGAATTCAAACTGAACCCCGTCACGGAGGCCCCATGAAGCGGCTGCTGTGGATTGTTGTAGTTGTGGCACTGTCAGGTGTTGTACGTGCGCAGGCACCAGCCGTGAGCCAGGCGCCGGATCGGATGTTTTTTCCCCACGACACGTTTTGGGGATATGGGCAGTTCGACCTGGCTCCACCGCACAACGAGATTGATCCCAACCTGTGCGCGGCGAATGCCGGCCAGTTCGGTGGCGTGAACGCGCCTTGCAATGCGTTCGCCCGCTACATGCTCTCCGGGTATTTGGAGGTGCATCCCTTCGGGCGGGGCCAACTGCGCAGGTTCATGCTTTTCGGGCAACCGGCATTTCTGTTCGGCAAGAATGTCCCGCACACGCTCTACACGTGGTCCTTTGACGCCATCGGCGTCGAGCACTCGTGGGGATTGGGAATTTATATGGGCAAAGGATTCGAGATGCGCGTGACCCAACATTTCCTGTTTGACCGGTTCGGAGCGCGCGACCGAAATCTGGGAGCGGCGGATCTGGGCGACAATGGCCCGTGGGGACGGTACAACGCGATTGGGGTGAGGAAATACTTCGGGCAGAGAAGATATTAGGATTTCATGGCCTGACGGCTATAAGCTATCTCATAACTGGCCCGGTGGGCGCGCCGAAAATGGGTCGTGTGAACGCCTGTTTGCGACAACTGGCCGGCTAGTGAACCGCGTTCAGGGTGGCCGAAAACTCCCGTACGATAAACGAATCGGCCACTCAGGAACCCTGCCCTTGATGAGATACTCGCGAATCATTGTGCTGTTTTCCGTCAGCATCGCTTGCGTGGCGATCAACTTCTGGCTGATAACGACCGGACACTACCGCCTGCCTTTGTTTGTGTTTCTAGGCTGCGTTTTGCTGATTACGTTTGCCCTTCGGAGATTGCCTCCGGTCACAACAGATACGCGACAGATTCGTACTATTCAACTGAGAGCTGCATCGTCCTTCCGGCGGCTCGGCTTTATGTTCGTTGGAGGCTTCGTTCTGGGATTAGTCAACCTGTTTTCAGGAGGATTTAAAGACCTACCAACTTGGGCAATCGTGCTTCTGTTCTGCTGGAGCGGGTTTCTGACTTGGGGTTGCTTCTGGTACTCAAGACAGTACAAGAGGAGCATTGCCGAGCGTGCGGACATTCCATCGGGGGATACAAAAAGATGATCTCACTGGACTTGTCTTTTGGCCTCCTTTGCCCCGTTTAAACGAAGTACCAGGGAATAGCTGGCGTAACATCGCCATTTCATCATCAACCGCTGCACAGAGCGTTTATGAGATGAGTTCTAGTTCGTCAAGCGTTTCAAGAGATTACCGGCAAACTTACGATAATCTTGCGCAGCCGAGTCGTTTCCGAGTGCATTGGTGTACTTTATGACGTAGGCGCGTGCCTGTTCGGACTTTCCCGAGAGGACAAGGGCGACAGGAAGAGTGTAGCTTTGACGAAGACTTCCGTGGTTCGTATGCAGTAACGCTTCGATTACGCTGCCGAGATCTGCGGTAGCTTTCATGAACGGGATGCCATATCCAAAAATCGATTGGACCATGTGTTTCACGATGCTCGGGTTGTCGCTGTCGTGGGTAAACGACCAGCGCAGATATTGTTTCTGCTCCATGAGGTAGCCAATCGAGGACAGGAGGGTCGGAGGATGGTAAGGATGGAACTGCTCCTCCGAAAGCTCAGCCACAACCCTTTCTATCCGCTGATTTCGCACTCCTACGTTCGGCATGAGTTGGATTCCCCGATTCCTTGCCGTGACCCTCACGAAAGCGACCCAGCCGAGCGACTCTCCCCCAAGCTCATATGTATAGAGGTCGCCGGATCGCTTCCGAAAATTGAGCTCCGCAAGGGCGGCGCAAGTAAGGTCCATAACTTCGCGGATTAAAGGTTTGAGACTGGCCATCGCGCGATGCACGTATGAGGACGTGCTAAATTTACAGTACCTTGCCCAGCCCTGGACCGCCAAACTACTCCCGGCAGCCGCCAGACATTGCTGCGGCCCTAGGAAACATTCCGTTTCAGGATCGCCAAAGCGCCCAGCTGAACCTGGCCCGTGCCAGCGGGCGCGTCTCGCCGGCTTTGGCTGCGGCTTTGCCCGCGCTGCTCGCCGAAACTCCCGACCCCGATTCGGCGCTGCTTCTGTTTGAGCGTCTGGTGAACGACTCCTCCACAGAAGTCGTGCGCCTGCTCGACCGGCATAATTTCCTGGCGCATTACGCGCTGGTGGTCTTTGGCCACAGCCGCTTCCTGGGCGAGACTCTGATCCAGAGCCCGGACCTGTTGCAGTCTTTCCTGCGGGAAAAGAATCTCGATCGCAGTTTCTCCCGCGAAGAGTTCCACGAGAGTCTGGCGCGCTTCCGCTCCCGTTCCTTCGAGACTGACGTTTCGTTGCTGCTGGCAAGGTTCAAACGGCGGGAGTACGTCCGCATCATGCTGCGCGATGTGCTGAAGATCGCGCCCCTGGCGGAAACTACAGCGGAGATCTCCGGACTGGCCGATGTGCTCATCGAAGAAGCCTTGCGCGAGGCCGATAGCCGGTTGCAGCGGCTCTATGAAACGCCTCGACATCTGGACGCGGAGGGGCGGCTGGTGGATACGCCGTTCGCCATCCTGTCTCTGGGTAAGCTGGGCGGGAGCGAACTCAATTACAGCTCAGACGTGGACCTGATGTACATCTTCGGAGACGGCGAAGAGCCCCCGAGGACGCCGGTTTCGAACCGCGAGTATTTCATCCGCCTGGCGCAGCAGGTCACTGAGATTCTGTCGCGGGTGACGCGCGAGGGTCCGGCGTTTCGCATCGACCTGCGATTGCGTCCGCAGGGTGGGGAAGGCGAATTGGCCGTCAGCCTGTCGCAGGCGCTGCGTTACTACGCGACAACGGCACACGACTGGGAGCGGCAGGCGCTCATTAAGGTGCGGTACTCGGCAGGCGAGCCCGGCTTGGCCCGGGAGTTCATCCGAGCGGTGCAACCTCATGTTTACACCGAGCAGGTGAATTTTGCCGCTATTAAGACCGCGCTCGTAGCACGGGAAAAAATGCACAAACGGCGTCAGCATGGTACATCGATGGCGCAGTCAGGTGAACCCATCGACGTGAAGATTGACCGCGGCGGAATCCGCGACATCGAGTTTCTGGTGCAGTGCCTGCAGCGGGTGTATGGCGGCGCGGAGCCGTGGCTGAGATCGGGCGGAACTCTGTTTTCCCTGCAGAAGCTGCACGACAAGCAGCACATCAGCGGCAAGGAGTTTCACGACCTGACCAGCGCCTATGGGTTCTTGCGCCATCTGGAGCACCGGCTGCAGTTGCGCCAGGGACAACAGACGCATCGGCTGCCGGCGTCAGAACCCGAGTTGGGCATCTTGCAACGGGCGATGGAGGGCTATGCCCCGGGGGAATACCGCGTAGCCGATGTCGCGACCATCGTGCAACACCGCATGGCAGCGGTAGCGGAAATCTATCAGCGCATCATTTATCAGCAGCAGACCCGCAGACGTCACGATGCGCCGGACACCGAGTTCGAGCTGCGTAGCACGCTGGAGCCGACAACCGCCGACCAATCCCACCAGCAGATTCTGGAGCGGCTGGCCAGCGATGTGCCGTCGCTCTACGAGACTGCCAGCCGTCATGACCTGAGTCCGCAGGCGCGGAAGAACCTCTACCGTTTTCTGAGTTCGGCGTTCACCAGTTCGGAGCGCTATGCAGCTGTGCTGCGGCATCCCGAGGCGGTCTCTCGCGCCCTGGCGCTGTTTGAGGCCAGCGACTATCTCACCGACATCCTGATTCGCCATCCCGAGGAAATTGCTACGCTGGACGAGTTAGGCGAAGCGCCTTCGCGCATGGGAAGCGGATATTTGTTCGAGAGCTCCATCGGACAGGGGCGAACCGCGGACGATCCCGTGTTCACCTACCTGGCAGGTTCGTCAGCTCCTTACGGAGAGAAGCTGGCTCTGCTGCGACAGCATTACCGGCACCGGGTGTTTGCGGCGGGTGCCAGGGACATCACAGAGTTGCGTGACGTCTATGAGTCCCTCGGGGAAACCACGGCCGCGGCTGAAGATGCAATCACGGCGGCCTTCGGTTTGGCGGGCGAACCTGAGGGTTTGACCGTCATGGCATTGGGGCGGCTGGGCAGCGGCGAGTTTGACGTACTCTCGGACGCCGACGTGCTGTTTGTGTGCCAAGAAGACCAGGATCGCGAGTCACTGACCAGGGCCGCCGAGCATATGATGCAGGCCCTGGCCGCATACACAGGTGATGGCATGGTGTTTCCCGTGGATGCTCGCTTGCGACCACGTGGCGGGGAAGGCGAACTGTTAGTGACGCCCACACATCTGGCGGCCTACTTCGAGCAGGAGGCGCAGCCATGGGAAGCGCTGATGTACACCAAGCTGCGCTTTCTGGCCGGTTCGCGCAGTTTAGGCGAACAGGCGGCGACGGCGACGAATACGCTTCTGCGGCGTTTTGCGGAGGATGCAACGTTTCTGTCTGCAGTGCGCGAGATGCGGACAAAACTGGAAAGCGCGGAGGCGCCGGAGAAAAGCTTCAAGACGTCTTCCGGTGCGACCTATGACATCGACTTTCTCACCAGCTTCCTTTTAGTGAGACATGGCGTGCGCAATAGACAGGGGAGTTTGCGGGATCGGCTGTGGCGCTGCGTGGCGTCCGGGCTATTGGAGAAGGCTGACGCCGCCGCGCTGGATCATGCTTCCGAGTTGCTGCGCACTGTGGAGCACGTGGTGCGCCTGATGGTAGGACGCGCGCGCAAGTGGCTGCCGGCGACGGAGCATGCGCGGCAAGTTACCGAGAAGTTGACCTCCCAGATTCTGCGACGGGAATTCCCGCAGGGGCTGGAGGCCGAGTTAGCGCGGACGTGTAGCGAAGTGCGGAGAATCTACGAGCGCGTGCTGAGCTAGTGGGCTTCCAGGCATGCTCGCGGGCGGAGGATGCTTCGATTCGAGAGCATAGTTCCGGGCCACGCCGAAGCCGGTCGCGCCGATGTGTACGATTGAGATCCAACGCTCGACTTTGTGGTGGCCGGTGCGGTGCATCCAGTAGGAGAAGCCGACTGAGGCAGCGGTACTGGCGGCTTCGAGGCTGGCGAATCCGGCTGAGTTGTTGACCACGTCGTCGGGAAGCAGAATCTCCTCCCGGCCGCGAGCCTGCATGTTGCGGGTGGAAGCATAGTCGAGGCCGCGGAACAGAATCACACCGGAAAAAAGCAGCCGGTTGGTTCGGTCCCAAAAAGCATGTGCCGGTGGAGATGGTTTTGGAGGCTCGGCCGTGGGTAGTGCGGGCGCACGCCGCTCCGAAATCGGTGTGGCAACCACTGCTTGGGAAGGCAGCGCCGAGTCCGAAGGCCCAGACTGCTGGGCGGTGGCAAGCGCGGTCGTGAGCGACGAGATGCCCAGTAATAAGGCCAGAACCGGGAAGCAAAGACCCAGACGTTGACACAACGCACGGTGGCGCATCGTGCCATTCTACTGGTGCGGACTGCCCCGTCCCAACACCGCCCCATTCCCTGGTCGGCCAGCATCACAACCTTGTGTGATCCCCGTCATTTCTCGCCGGTCAACACCAACCCTTATAATTGTGGAGTTTTATCAATCGATTATGGGGGTGCGTAATGGCGGCGGCCTCATACAACGGTTTGCCGGTGCCCGCGAACGGAGCCCGGATCACTTACGGCAACGGGCGCTACCAGGTACCCGACAACCCGATTGTCCCGTTCATCGAAGGCGATGGCACGGGCCGGGACATTTGGAAGGCATCGGTACGTGTGTTCGATGCCGCCGTCGAGAAGGCGTACAACGGCAAACGGCGAGTGGCTTGGTACGAGGTATTCGCCGGCGAGAAGGCGATGGCCAAGTTTAAGACCTGGCTGCCTGACGACAGCGTGAATGCCATCCGCGAATTCCGTGTGTCCATCAAAGGGCCTTTGACTACTCCGGTGGGGGGCGGTATTCGCTCGCTCAACGTGGCCCTGCGGCAGATTCTCGATCTGTATTGCTGCGTGCGACCAGTGAAGTATTACAAGGGCACGCCTTCTCCGGTGAAGCATCCCGAGCGCATGAATATAGTCATCTACCGCGAGAACACGGAAGACGTCTACGCCGGCATCGAGTGGGAGCAGGGCACGCCCGAAGTTGCCAGACTGATCGAATTTCTCAATAAAGAGATGCTGAAGGGCGGCAAGAAACAAATTCGTTTGGACTCAGGCATCGGCATCAAGCCCATCTCGGTCACCGGAACCAAGCGCCTGGTTCGCATGGCGATCAAGTACGCGCTGGAGAGTGGCCGCAAGAGCGTTACTCTGGTGCACAAGGGCAACATTCAGAAGTTTACCGAGGGCGCTTTCCGCAAGTGGGGGTATGAGCTGGCCACGGAAGAGTTTCGCGACAAGGTGGTCACGGAGCGCGAGAGCTGGATTCTCGACAACAAAGATAAGAATTCGAATATCACCATCGAGCAGAATGCCAACCTGGTGGAGCCGGGTCTGGAGTTTGCCGCGGAAGAGTTCCGCCAGTCGGTTTACAAGGAAGTGAAAAGCGTGCTGGATGCGATCTATGCCACCCACGGCAAAGGCACGTGGAAGAAGAAGCTGATGGTCAATGACCGCATCGCGGACTCGATCTTCCAGCAGGTGGTGACGCGCCCCGATGAGTACTCGGTGCTGGCCACGCCCAATCTGAACGGCGATTACATTTCCGACGCCTGCGCGGCACAGGTTGGCGGACTCGGCATTGCGCCGGGCGCGAATATCGGCGATGGTTACGCGATTTTTGAGGCGACGCACGGCACAGCGCCCAAGTATGCCGACAAGGACGTAATCAACCCGAGCTCGGTGATTCTCTCCGGCATGATGATGTTTCGCTTTCTCGGGTGGAGCGAAGCAGCTGACCTGATTGAGCAAGGGCTGGAGCGCACCATCGAGCAGAAGAAGGTCACTTACGACTTCGAGCGGCTCATGGAAGGCGCCACCAAGGTGAAGACCAGCGAGTTCGGCAGCTACATCATCGAGAACATGGGAGCGGCGGTGCTGACCGCGGTCTAAATAGTCAACGGCATAAACCACGAAGGACACTAAGGTACACGAAGTTACGACGGGAGCAGTCCGATTCCTTCGTGATACGGAGCCTGCCCTGAGCGAAGTCGAAGGGTGTCCTTCGCGGTTAGCGATTTTAGGTTCTTCGATAGGAAGGAAATCATGCGCAAGAAAGTCACAATCGTAGGCTCGGGAAATGTGGGCGCGACGGCCGCCCACTGGATGGCGGCCAAGGAACTGGCGGATGTAGTGCTGATCGACATCATCGAGGGCGTCCCACAGGGCAAAGGACTGGATCTGCTGGAAGCCATGCCCATCGAGAAGCGTGATTCGTACGTGATCGGCACGCAGGACTACGCCGACACGGCTAATTCCGATATCGTGGTCATTACCGCCGGAATTCCTCGCAAGCCGGGCATGAGCCGCGACGACCTGCTCAACACCAACCACAAAATCATGAAAGATGTGGTGGGCAAAGCGGTGCAGTATTCGCCCAACTGCATTCTGATCGTGGTGTCGAACCCGCTGGACGCCATGGCCCAGGCCGCGTACAAGATGAGCGGCTTCTCCCGCAACCGGGTGATCGGGATGGCGGGTGTGCTGGATTCAGCACGCTTTCGGGCGTTTATTGCGGCAGAGCTGAAAGTCAGCGTGGAAAACGTCACGGCGTTTGTGCTGGGCGGACACGGGGACACCATGGTCCCTCTGCCTCGATATTCCACGGTGGCGGGAATTCCGATTACTAAGCTGATGGATGCTGCCACCGTCGAGCGGCTGGTGCAGCGCACGCGCGACGGCGGCGCCGAGATCGTTAAATATCTGAAAACGGGTAGTGCCTACTACGCGCCGTCAGCGGCGGTGACCGAGATGGTCGAGGCGATTCTGAAAGACAAGAAAAAGATTCTGCCGTGCGCGGCGTACCTCGAAGGCGAATACGGGATCAAGGGTCTGTTCGTGGGCGTGCCGGTGAAGCTGGGCGCGAAGGGAATCGAGCAGATCATCGAGATCAAGCTCACGCCACAAGAGAAGGCCGCGCTGGACAAGAGCGCGGCAGCGGTAAAGGAGTTGGTGGCGGTGATCGGGGTGTAGGTCTTGTTGTGTTCTTATAACACACTGTCATCCTGAGCGGAGAAGATCATTCGCTTTGCGAATGATCTTCGAAGTCGAAGGACCCCTCGTACTCCTGCACCATCAGAGACCTCAAAAGGCATTTCAACCACGAATCAAACCGCATTGTGAGAATACCTCTCCGCAGCGTCGTCGTGTCCGCATGAAAGGGATCCTTCGACTTGAAGTCCGTTCGCGAGCGAACGGACTTCGGCGCTCAGGATGACAATTTTCAAATAGGGCAGCCTGATCGGCACGACTGGAAGTCGTGCCCTTCTCGGTTATATTTCCCGATCGGGCTACTTCTCACACCCTCTCAATCACCACCGACTGCACCACCACGTCTTTCGCCGGCTTGTCCTGCTTGTTGCGCGGGGCGCTCACGATCTTCTCGGCTATTTCGTAGCCTTCTACCACTTCTCCGAAGACGGTGTGCTTGCCGGTGAGCCACTGCGTGGGCGCCAGCGTGATGAAGAATTGCGAGCCATTGGTATTGGGGCCGGAGTTGGCCATGGCCAGCTTGCCGGACTTATCGAACTTGTGCGGTGAGCCTCTGGTTTCGTCTTCGAATTGGTAGCCGGGACCACCGAAGCCGGTGCCGGCAGGATCGCCGCCCTGGATCATAAAGTTCGGAATCACGCGGTGGAAGATGGTGCCGTCGTAAAGACGATTTTTGCTCTTGGCGCGGCTGACGGGATGCGTCCACTCGCGCTTGCCTTCGGCGAGCTCGATGAAGTTGGCCACCGTCTTGGGCGCCTCTTTCTCAAAGAGGCGGCAGACGATGGTGCCTTCGGAGGTATTGAAGATGGCGTAAGTACCGGGTTGGCGGGCCATGGAAAACCCCTTTCGTCGTTGGTCGTTGGTCGTTAGTCGTTGGCGTAGCTACTGCGGGTTGGCGGACTTCGGCGCAGGGGCGGCCGGCTTTTTGGCCACCGGCTTTGCGGCGGGCGCAGGTTTTGCGGCCGCCGCGCCACCGCGCACTATGGTGATGTGATTAATTTTCACCGGCCGATAAGGGCGATCGTTGGCATCGCGGCCCATGCGCGCGATTTCCTTCACCAGTGCCACGGTGGCATCGTCGCACTGGCCGAAGATGGTGTAGTTGCCATTCAAGCTGGGATAAGGAACCTCCGTGATGAAGAACTGCGAGCCGTTGGTGTCTGGACCAGCGTTGGCATAGGCCATGCGTCCGGGACGATCGAACTTGAGGTCTGGGGAAGTTTCATTCTTGAAGGCATAGCCCGGATCGCCGCTGCCGTTACCGGCGGGATCGCCGCCCTGGATCATGAAATTGGGGATCACGCGGTGGAAGATGGTGCCCTCGTACAGCGAGACACCGTGCTTTTTGGCGTGGGAGGTAGGGCTGGTCCAATCTTTGGTTCCGTCTGCCAGGCCAATGAAATTGGCCACGCCGATAGGCGCTTTGTCGGGAAACAACTTGCAGGTAAGTTTGCCGGCGCTGGTGTCAATGACCGCGGTGGGCTCAGCGGAAGCAGCCGTAGCTGGTTTGGCGGCGGCGGCAGGCCTTTTTTCTGGCGCAGCCTTCGAAGCGGGGGCGGTTTGCGACCACGACATTGAAGACAACAAAAACAAAATGGAGACCATAATGAACGATCTGCGCATTGATTGACTCCTAACGGGATCTGAAAGCAGATTCCTCGCACGCTGAAGCATGCTCGAAATAACAACATTCAAGAAAGCGCGCCTGGCGGTATGGCTGAACACATACCCTGGCACGAATCGTGAACCATGAATTGTACGACACCCGCCGAGGAATTTACTTGGGTGCCAAGGCGTGGGCCTGCTCCGCCTGCATTTGGCGGCTCACTCTCTCCACTTCGCGAAATGCTCGCAGCAGGTTGCCGCCGAGAATCTTGCGGATGTCGTCCGCGCTGTAGCCGCGATCGAGCAGCGCCTGCGTGATTTTGGGCAGGTCGGCGGCGGAATCCATGCCTTCGGGCATTGCGCCGGCCACGCCATCAAAGTCCGAGCCCAGACCCACGTGGTCCACGCCGGCGACTTTAGCGATGTGGTCGATGTGGTCAATGAGCGACTTGAATGGCGGGCGGGGTATCTTCGCCGCCCACTCTCTCGCGATGCGGTCGGTGTCCAAGTAATTCACCGGCTGCCCCGCGGCTCTACGCTTTGCGATGTTATCCGCGACTGCGGCGTCTTCCTCTTTCTTCTGTGCCTCGGCGGCTTTGCGGTAATTTTCGTCGACGAACGCAGAGTAGAAATTCACTTGCACAACCCCACCGTTCTTGGCCACGGCGCGCAGCATATCGTCGGTCATATTGCGCGGATGGTTGGTCAGGGCGCGGGCGGAAGAGTGTGAAGCGATTATCGGCGCCTTCGTCGTGGCGATGGCGTCGCAAAAAGTCTTGTCGGCAACGTGCGAGACGTCGACCATCATGCCCAGGCGATTCATCTCCAGGACGACTTGCTTGCCGAAATCGGTGAGTCCGTTGTGGTGTTCGATCTTGGGGTCGTTGATATCGCCGGAGGAGTCGGCCCACTCGTTGGTGTTCGACCAGGAGAGCGTCATGTAGCGCACGCCGAGGCGGTAGAAGTCGCGCAGTAAGCGAATGTCGTTCTCAATAGAATGGCCGCCCTCGATGCCCATCAGCGCGGCCAGCTTCTTCTGTTTGTGGGCACGCTCGATGTCCGCGACGGAGAACGCCATCATCATGCGGTCGGGATGGTGCGCGGCCTGTTCGTAGACCGAATCGATCATATCGAAGGTGGACTTCGCAAGATGCCCCTGAGTGGTGACAGGATCGGCCCAGATAGAGAAGAACTCCGCGCCCAGGTTACCGGCGCGGGCTTTATCGAGGCTGATGTGGCCGATGTCTTTGGGATCGGTATTCCCGACATCGAAGTTCTCGTATAGAAAGCGCTGGGGCGTGTCGGCGTGGGTATCCACGACGATGGCGGAGTCGTGGATGGCTCGGGCGCGGGGGCTCATGCCAGTGCTCTGGGCAAGAGCAAAGCTAGACGCCAGAATCAGGGAAATGGAGAGCAGGAACCAGGAACGCTTTATGAGCATGAGAGTTTCAGGAGACGCAAGGGAAAGATTGTATACGGTAGGTCGCCGGACGGGAAACTAATGTGCTTCTCGACGGGTGGGAACTTCGTCTCTAGCGTCTGAGTCTTCTTCGTTCTGCGGCTCGCCGGCTAGCATCTTGGCTTCGCGCCATTCGGTGTAGCGATCGGAAACCATTACATGGAAAACTACTTGATGCCGCTCCTCTTCTGGCTCGATTATTCCGAGATCCTTGAGCGGCAGCATGTATTGTTCGACCCACGCGGTCTGCTGGCGACTCATGCCGCGACGCTGGATGTCAATCGTGACTCCGGCGAGATGCGAGGATGCCAATTCACCCTTTTCTGGCG
>WNFB01004013.1_pt1 | contig 13041 bp, 10 predicted proteins | sample 5400501 | NCBI WGS metagenome assembly WNFB01 (sample SAMN13153341, study PRJNA577476) | soil metagenome | isolation source: 200 cm saprolite under Douglas fir tree site 2 hole 1 | place: USA:California | collected 2015-04-18
CGGCTGTACGAGCTGGTCTGGAAGCGGACCGTCGCCTCGCAGATGAAGGACGCCACCGGCGAGTCCGTGTCGGTCAAGGTGACCGGCCGGTCCAGCGCGGACGAGCAGGCCGAATTCGGCGCCTCCGGCAAGGTGATCGGCTTCTACGGGTTCCTGAAGGCGTATGTCGAGGGATCCGATGACCCGGACGCCGAGCTCGACGACAACCAGCGCCGGCTGCCGCCGCTCGCCGAGGCCGATCCGCTGACCGTGATCAGCCTGGCCCCGGCCGAGCACGCGACCCGGCCTCCCGCCCGCTACACCGAGGCATCCCTGATCAAGGAGCTCGAGGACAGGGAGATCGGCAGGCCGTCTACCTACGCCTCGATCATCGGCACGATCCTGGACCGCGGCTACGTCTTCAAGAAGGGCACCGCGCTTGTCCCCTCGTTCATCGCCTTCGCCGTCGTGACCCTGCTGGAGCGGCACTTCGCCCACCTGGTCGACTACGACTTCACCGCGCGGATGGAGGGCGCGCTTGACGAGATCGCCAGGGGCGAGGCGGCCAGGGTGCCCTGGCTGCGCCGGTTCTACTTCGGCACCGACGCTGTTGACGGGGCCAAGGAGGAAGGGCTCAAGGAGCTCGTCAGCGACCTGGCCGACATCGACGCGCGCGACGTCAGCTCGTTCCCGCTGGCCGGCACCGACATCGTCATCCGGGTCGGCAGGTACGGCCCCTACCTGGAGCGTGACGGCCAGCGGGTCAACATCCCGGACGGCACCGCACCAGACGAGCTGACCGCCGAGCTGGCCGGCCAGCTGCTGGAGCGGCCGAGCGGGGACATCAAGCTCGGCACCGACCCGGCGACCGGGCGTGCCGTCGTGGCCAAGGCGGGCCGGTTCGGCCCGTACGTCACCGAGGTGCTCGGCGAGGACGCGCCCGCGTCGGCGAAGCCGCGGTCGACCTCGCTGCTCAAGTCCATGGAGCTTGACACGGTGACCCTGGACGACGCGCTGCGGCTGCTGACGCTGCCGCGCACACTCGGTGAGCTCGACGGCGAGCCGGTGACGGTGCAGAACGGCCGTTACGGGCCGTACGTCAAGAAAGGCACGGACAGCCGCTCGCTGGACGGCGAGGAGCAGATGTTCACCGTGACGCTGGCCGAGGCCAAGGACCTCTTCGCCCGGCCCAAGCCGCGCGGCCGCGCGGCCAGGGCGGCGGCCGCGCCGCCGTTGCGAGAACTCGGCGAGGATCCCGCGAGCGGCCGGCCGATCGTGCTGAAGGAAGGCCGGTGGGGCCCGTATGCCACCGACGGCGAGACGAACGCCTCGCTGCGCAAGGGCGATCTGGTGGAATCGGTGACGCTGCAGCGCGCGGCCGAGCTGCTGGCCGAGCGGCGGGCGGCCGGCCCGCCAGCCCCGCGCCGCAAGGCGGCCGGATCCGCCCGGGCGGCCAGGACCGGAGCGCGGTCCGGCACCGCGCGCGGCCCCGGAAGCCCGGCCCGGGGCAACCGCGGGTAAATGGCCGCTTTCCCCGGCGGCGGACTTACCGGCCGTAGCGCCGTGTCCCTGCAGCGATCTGCCGATACCCTGGCGCAGTGAACTTTAGATCCCCTTTGGGAGATCGGACCGGTGCCCTGGCGATCAGGCCGTTCCGGCGCCTCTGGATAGCGCTGTCGCTGTCCAGCCTGGGGGACTGGCTGAGCCTGCTGGCGCTGACGGCACTGGCCGGCCAGCTCACCAGGGGCCACGGATTCGTCCAGCAGAACGCGGCGGTCGGCGGCGTCTGGCTGACCTCGCTGCTGCCTGCGCTGGTGCTCGGCCCGCTGGCCGGGGCCATCGCCGACCGGTTCGACCGCCGGGTGAACATGATCGTCGGCGACATCGTGCGCGCCGTGTTGTACCTGTCCATCCCGCTGAACCTGCGGCTGCACCTGGTCGACGAGCTGACCTGGATGTACGTAGTGCAGTTCCTGGCCTCCAGCGCCTCGCTGTTCTGGACGCCGGCCAAGGACGCCTCGGTGCCGAATCTGGTGCCGCCCGACCGCCTTGAGCAGGCCAATCAGCTGAGCCTGCTGACCACGTACGGCACCGCGCCGGTGGCCGGGCTGCTGTTCGCGGTCCTCGCCCTGGTAACCAGGATGCTCGGCTCGCTGTCGCACTACTTCACGACCAACCCGGTCAACCTGGCGATCTACTTCAACGCGGCCACGTTCGTCGTCTCCGCCGTCACCATCTTCCTGCTCAGAGAGATCCCGAAGCGCCAGGCCCGCGGCCAGATCTCCGCGCCTTCCGTGGCCAAGGCCATCTGGGAAGGCTGGCGGTTCCTCGGCAAGACCCGGGTCGTGCGCGGGATCGTGTTCGGGATGGTCGGCGCGTTCGCGGCCGGCGGCGTGGTGGTCGGCCTCGGCCCTGCCTACGTCAGGAGCACCCTGCACGGCGGCAACGCGGGCTGGGGCGTCGTCTTCTCGGCGATCTTCGTCGGGCTGGCGGCGGGGATGTTCCTCGGCCTGCGCATCCTGCGCGGCTTCAGCAGGCGCCGGCTGTTCGGACTGGCCATCGCGTCCGCCGCGGTGCCGCTGGCGCTCATCGGCCTGATCCCGAACCTGGTCGTCGCCATCGTCCTGGTGATCCTGCTCGGCGCGTGCGCCGGCATCGCCTACGTGACCGGGTACACCATCGTCGGGCTCGAGGTGGATGACGACACGCGCGGCCGGACCTTCGCGTTCCTGCAGTCGGCGATCCGGGTCATCCTGTTCGCCGTGATCGCCATCGCGCCGTCGCTGGCCGCGGGGATCACTGCCCTCGTGCACGGCGTGACGGGCGCCGACTTCGTCCGGATCGGCCGCCTGGGCTATGGCGGCATCGGCGACAACCTGGTGCTGCTGCTTGCCGCCATCGTCGCCGTCGTGCTCGGTGTCGTCTCCTACCGGCACATGGATGACCGTCGGGGCGTGCCGCTGCTCGACGATCTGTCCGCGGTGTTCCGCGGCGAGGAATTCCGGCCGGTGCCCGGGCACGCCAACGGGAGCGCGCCACAGGTCCGGCGCGGGCTGCTGCTCGCGCTGGAGGGTGGCGAGGGTGCGGGCAAGTCCACGCAGGCCAGGCTGCTCGCGATCTGGCTGCGGGACCAGGGATTCGACGTCGTCGCCACGCACGAGCCCGGGGCGACCAAGGTCGGGATGCGGCTGCGCGCGCTCCTGCTCGACACCGCGCACACCGGGCTGTCCGACCGGGCTGAGACGCTGATGTACGCGGCTGACCGCGCCGAGCACGTCGCCACGGTGATCGCCCCGGCGCTGGCCCGCGGGGCAATCGTGGTGACCGACCGGTATGTTGACTCCTCGCTCGCCTACCAGGGCGCTGGCCGTGCGCTGCCGGTCGATGAGATAGCCAGCCTGAATGAGTGGGCGACCGGCGGCCTGCGGCCCGAACTCACCATCGTCCTGGACCTGCCGCCGGCTGCCGGGCTCCGCCGCAGAGCGCGGTCGGCGGACCGGCTGGAAGCCGAGCCTGCCGAGTTTCACGACCGTGTCCGGCGAGGTTTCCTCGCGCTGGCTGCCGCGGCGGATCCGGACCGCTATCTTGTCCTCGACGCGACCCGGCCCGCGGCCGATCTCAGCCGCACGATCCAGGAGCGGGTGCGCGAGATGCTGCCGGATCCGGTGCCGCTGGCGGCCGAGGAGATCACCGGTAGCTTCCCGGCGATCCGCGACTGACGGCGATCCGGAATGAGGTACCGGGCAAGCTGACTACATCAGGCGAAATGACGGCACTAGGCGTATGAGGGCAAGTCGCCAATGAAGACGGTGCGCGAATGACCTCGGCAGGGGGAGCCTTCGCTGGGGCAGGGGGAGCCTTCGCTGGGCTGGCGGGCCAGGATGCGGTCGTCGGCCAGCTGAAGTCCGCCGTGTCCGCTGGGGCGGCGGCCATCGCCCATGCGTGGCTGTTCACCGGGCCGCCCGGCTCCGGCCGCTCGCTGGCGGCGCGCGCCTTTGCCGCCGCGGTGCTCTGCGACGCCCGCGGCTGCGGCCACTGCCCGTCCTGCCGCCAGGTTGCCGCAGGCAGCCACGCCGACCTGCTCCTGGTTCGCCCGGACGGGCTGTCCTACGGGGTAAAGCAGACCAGGGACCTGGTGCTCCGCGCCGCGATGGCGCCGGTCTACGGGCGCTGGCGGGTCGTTCTTTTCGAGGACGCCGACCGGGCGACCGAGCAGGCCGCGAACGCCCTGCTCAAGGCCATCGAGGAGCCGGCGCCACGGACCATCTGGCTGCTCTGCGCCCCGTCGGCCGCCGACCTGCCGACGACGATCAGGTCCCGGTGCCGGCTGATCACGCTGCGGATTCCGCCGACTGCGGCCGTCGCGGAGCTGCTGGTCAGCGAGGGAGTCGACGCCGAGCGGGCGCTCGCAGCCGCGCGCGCGGCGCAGGGGCACATCGGCCGCGCCCGGCGGCTGGCCACCGATCCGGAGGCCGCCGCGCGACGGGCCGCGGTGCTTCGCGTGCCCGCGGCAGCCGGCGGCCTCGGGCAGGCCCTGGCCGCGGCCGCGTCCCTGGTCAAGGCCGCCGACGCCGAGGCCGCCGCGGCGACCGGCGAACTCGACGAGCCCGAGCGGGAGGCGCTGCGTAAGGCGTTCGGCGAGGGATCCACCGGCAAGGGCGTGGCGGCCGCGATCCGCGGTGGTGCCGGCGCGCTGAGGGACCTTGAGGACCGGCAGAAGTCGCGTGCCACCAGGCTCAAGCGGGACTCTCTTGACCTCGCGCTGCTCGACCTGGCCGGGTTCTACCGCGACGTGCTCGCGATCCAATTCTGCGCTGATGTCGAGTTGGCCAACGACGGGCAGCGGGACGAGCTTGAGCGGATCGCCGCGTCGTCGCCGCCGGAGGCGACGGTAAAGAAGATCGAGGCCATCATGACCTGCCGGGAACGGCTCGCGGCGAGCGTTGCCCCGCTGCTCGCGGTCGAGGAAATGGCTCTCGCCCTCGCTGTCGGCTAGCGGTGCGTGCTACCGAGATCGGACAGGGCCAGGCCAGGTGATCCGCTGGAGTGAGCTCTCCGGGGCATGGCGGGATGATCGCCGCCCAGATCAAGATCGCGCGGCATGGGTAGGCGATCTCGTGACCTGCCCGTAATGTGGGGGCGTGGGCATGATGATGGCGGTCAGCTTCCAGCGGCACGGTCGGCTGTACTACCTGGACCCCGGGCAGTACACGCCGTCCGTGGGGACCAAGGTGCTCGTGCCGACCGACGCAGGCCCGGAGGTCGCCGAGTGCATCTGGGCGCCGCAGTGGGTCGATGACGAGATCGGCGGCCTGCCGGTCTGCGCCGGCCTGGCCGCCGACGAGCACCTGGCCAGGGATGAGGCAAACCGGACCAGGCGGGCCGAGGGGCGGGTGGCCGCCCGGCGGCTGGTCCGCGAGCACGGGCTGCCGATGAAGATCATCGCCGTGGACTACGTCGACGCGGGCAACGTGCTGACCATCTACTTCAGCGCGCCGCACCGGGTCGACTTCCGCGCGCTAGTGCGCGACCTGGCCAGCAGGCTGCACGTCCGGGTCGAGCTGCGCCAGATCGGCCCGCGCGACGAGGCAAGGCTGCAGGGCGGGATCGGCCCGTGCGGGCGGGACACCTGCTGCTCGACCTTCCTGAAGGACTTCGAGCCGGTGTCGGTGCGGATGGCGAAGGACCAGCATCTGCCGGTGAACCCGCTCCGGATCGCCGGCGCCTGCGGTCGGCTGATGTGCTGCCTGAAGTACGAGCACCCGCTGTACCAGGATTTCCAGCAGAAGGCGCCGAAGCTGGGCGCGAGCGTCGAGACGCCAGAAGGGCCGGGCACTGTCGTCGGCCACAGCGTCCCGGCGGACAAGGTCGTGGTCAGGCTGTCCGGGGACGGCCGGAGCTGCGCGTGCCCGCGGGCCAGCGTGTGCGGGTCACGGCAGGCGTACGAGGCCAAGTACATGCCAGGGCAAGGGCCGGCCGCCGACCGGTAGACTCCTTGCGCTGCCGCCGCTCGCGGGCGGTGCGCCGCCTTAGCTCAGTCGGCAGAGCGGTTCACTCGTAATGAACAGGTCGTCGGTTCGATTCCGACAGGCGGCTCAGGTAGAGAAAAAAAATCGAATGGATCGAACGGCCGGTGGGGACAATAGGGGGGCTAGCCGTGCTCAGCTCATAGCCCGAGCCATCGATGGCCGGGCGGCAGGCACGGCCGCTGACCCCGGCCGAGCGTGACAGCCTCGGCGAGGGCTTGGTTTCCGCGTGCAGGCCGCTGCTGGCCGAACTCGGCGGGAACGGCGGTGCGGTGCCGCAAGGCTCCACCGTCGCGACTCATGTCCGCCAGATCCTGCGCCGGGCCGGCGACGACATCGTGGGCACCCTGCACGCGTTGCTGCCGTGGGAGCACGCGGCAAGGACGCTGATCACGCAGCTGGCCGGGAGCGCGGCTGACTGGGCCGTGGACATGCTTCCGCAGCTCGCCCAGGCCCTGTCCGGGCTCCGGGGGCTGATGGCCCGGGCGTGGCGGCAGGCAGGGTTCAAGATCCGCGCCTTGACTGGGGAACTCGGCGGTCAGCTGATGGGCTTGCTGGGTAAGGCGTTTGAGTGGCTGAAGGACAAGGCCGGATCGGCAGCGGCAGCGGCGGCGCTCCGCGGGCTCCTCCAGGCCGATGATGTGATTCGGGCAGCCGACAAGCTCATAGCTGATCACCCTGACAAGGTCGGCAGGGCGATGCGCGCATGCGAGGAAGTAGACGAGCACCACCAGCGCCGCCGCCGGGCCGTGCCACTGCTGAATAGGGCTCTTCCCGCGTGCGCCCTCATCCATCCAGCTGGGCTCGGAGTGCAGGTAAGCGTAGGGGCGATGCTGCTCATTTACAGCGTATGGCTCGCCCACGATCACGTGGACTCCGACGTGCTCCCTGAGCTTCGCCTGCCCAAGAACCCGGGCCTGCGAACGAAGATCCGCGAGGCACTCAACGCCCCGTGACAGCTTCCAGCCCGGTCGCCACCGAAAGACGCACTCTTTCCAAGTGTGCATACTGGCGTCCGCGCCAGGCCGGGACCGTCCGCGACCTGCGGCTCAGCGTTCAGGCGGACCGCGCCGGACAGCCACGGACTCAGGCGATTGAGGCCACAATTGAGACCACGAGTCGGCCCACGGCCATGAAGCCTGGACCGTTGCTGTCACCGAAGGTGCTGGGCGGGCGTCTGGCTGCCCCAGCTCGTGGCGCCAGCGAGGAGCAGGCACCGGCGGGAGTCCTCCGACGCTGATGTCGGCTGGGCGCTTGGCCTCATCCTTCCGCGGGCCCTTGACAACCACCGACCAATTTGGTCGACTGGATTAGTCATTCGACTAATCCGGCTGGCTATGCGCTCCGCAGACAGGAAGGAGCCGGCGATGGCGACCGTTACGGATCAGGAGCTGATCACCCGGACCGTGTACGACTACTTCGAGGGCTGGTACGACGGCGACGTCACCCGCATGGGCCGCGCGCTGCACCCGGACCTGGTGAAGCGCTCGCCCGCGGAGTCCGGCCTGGCCATCTTGACCAGGGACCGGATGCTCGAGCTCACCGCGCAGGGCGAGGGGACGAAGGAGGCGGACGACCGGCGGCTGGACGTCCGGATCGGGGACGTCTGCGACGACATCGCCAGCGTCATCGTCCGCTCGGCCCCGTACCGCGAGTACGTCCATCTTGTCCGGACACCTGACGGCTGGAAGATCACGAACGCACTCTACGTGCCGCGGTGAGTCAGGCTGCGCAGAAGTCGGCAGCGCGCAATGCCGCTGAGGAAGCGCTGCTGGATGCCGCGGAGCGGCTGCTGGCCGACGTCGGCTATGCGGGCGTCACCACCCGCCGGCTCGCCCGGCAGGCGGGCATCAACCATGGCCTGGTCCACTATTACTTCGGCTCGAACGAGAACCTGCTGGTGCACGCGCTTGAGCGTTTTACCGGGCGGCTGATCGCCCGCCAGCGGGAGCTGTATGCGGCCGATCTGCCTTTCGCCGAGAAGTGGCGGACGGCGATGCGGTACCTGGTGAGCGAGGATGTCAGCTACGAGAAGATCTGGCTTGAGCTGCAGGCGCTGGCCTGGAACAACGCTGAAATAAGGGCGCGCCTGGCGCAGGTGAATGCCGAGTGGCGCTCAGTGCTGACCGAGGCGTTCGAACAGCCGCACCGCGAGCTGGGAATCGAGCTGCCGCTGGAGGCGCTTGTCTCGCTGGTGATGACGTTCAATATCGGCATCATGGTCGAGCGCCTGGGCGGCATCCAGACCGGGCACCGCGAGCTACTCGAATGGATCGACCGGTGGATGGCGAGCTGACCGTGCCCTCCCGCGAGCAGACGCGGGCGCGCTACCCGGACGAGTCCGGCTACGCCGAGCGCGGCGGGGTGCAGCTCTGCTACGAGGTCTACGGTTCGGGCGAGCCGACCATCTTCTTGCTGCCGACGTGGTCCATCATCTACTCGCGGCACTGGAAGATGCAGATCCCCTACCTGGCCCGGCATTGCCGTGTGGTCACGTTCGACGGGCGCGGCAACGGCCGGTCAGACCGCCCGGCGGCCGGCTACGGCGAGCGCGAGTTCGCCGCCGATGCCCTCGCGGTGATGGAGGCGACCGCGACCGGCCGCGCGGTGCTGGTCTCGCTGTCGCTCGGCGCGCAGCGCGCTCTTTTCCTGGCGGCGGAGCAGCCAGATCGTGTCGCCGGTGCCGTCTTCATCGCCCCGGCCGTGCCGTTCGGCGCGCCGCCGGCGGGCCGCACGGCCTACCGGTGGGACGAGGAACTCGGCACCGGCGAGGGCTGGGCCAAGTACAACCGCTCCTACTGGCTGCGGGATTACCGGGGCTTCCTGGAGTTCTTCTTCTCCCAGATGTTCACCGAGCCGCACTCGACGAAGCCGGCCGAAGACTGCATCGGCTGGGGGCTGGAGACGACGGCGGAGACCCTCGTCGCGGCGGAACTGGCCGGCGGACTTGATGAAGAATCCGCCCGCGCGCTGTGCCGCCGCGTCCGCTGCCCGGTGCTGGTGATCCAGGGCACCGACGACGCGATCACCGGTCCCGGCTGCGGGATCGCGCTCGCCGCGGCGACCGGCGGCCAGCTCGTCCTGCTCGAAGGCTCGGGCCACGGCCCGCACGTGCGCGACCCGGTCAAGGTCAGCCTGCTCCTGCGGCAGTTCGCCGCCCCCCCGGCCCCGCGCCCGCGCTGGGTACGCGGCAAGGCGCGCCGCAAGCGCGCGCTTTACATCTCCTCACCGATCGGCCTGGGCCACGCCCAGCGCGACGCGGCGATCGCCGGCGAGCTGCGCAAGCTGCATCCCGACCTGGAGATCGACTGGCTCGCCCAGCACCCGGTCACCAGCGTCCTCCAGGCGCGCGGCGAGCGCGTCCACCCGGCCAGCGCATACCTGGCGAACGAGTCGGGCCACATCGAAAGCGAGTCGGCCGGGCACGACCTGCACTGCTTCCAGGCCATCCGGCGGATGGACGAGATCCTGCTCGCCAACTACATGGTCTTCCACGACCTTTCCCGCGAGGAAGACTACGACCTGCGGATCGGCGACGAATCCTGGGAGCTCGATTACTACCTGCACGAGAACCCCGAGCAGAAGCGCGCCGCCTACGCCTGGCTCACCGACTTCGCCGGCTGGCTGCCGATGGCCGGCGGCGGCCCGCGCGAGGCGTTCCTGACCGCCGACTACAACACCGAGATGATCGAGCACATCGCGCGCTTCCCGCGAGTGCGTGACCGCGCCATCTTCGTCGGCGACCCCGACGACATCGTCCCGGACACCTTCGGCCCCGATCTGCCGCTGATCCGGGACTGGACCGAGCGGCACTACGACTTCGCCGGCTACGTCACCGGCTTCGACCCACGCCAGCTCGGGGACCGCGAAATGCTCGGCTACCACGAGGACGAGCGCGTCTGCATCGTGACCGTCGGCGGCTCGGGGGTCGGCGGCCACCTGCTGCGGCGCGTTATCGCCGCGTTCCCCGAAGCCAAGGAGCGCGTGCCGGACCTTCGGATGATCATCGTCGCCGGCCCGCGGATCGATCCCGGCAGCCTGCCCCGGCACGACGGGATGGAGGTCCGCCCCTACGTCCACGAGCTCTACCGCCACCTGGCCGCCTGCGACCTCGCGGTCGTCCAGGGCGGGCTCACGACCGCGATGGAGCTGACCGCGAACCGGCGGCCATTCCTCTACTTCCCGCTCCGCCACCACTTCGAGCAGAACTTCCACGTGCGGCACCGCCTCGAGCGCTACCGGGCCGGGCGCCGCATGGACTACGCGACCGCAGATCCTGCCGAAATCGCCGCCACGATCGCCAGCCACATCGGCCGCGAAACCGACTACCGTCCAGTCGCCACCGACGGCGCCGCCCGCGCCGCGTCCCTGCTCGCCGACCTCCTCTAGCAAACGCGCACAGTTGGCCGGCGCGCGACAAGTGACCTGCGGAACCGCCAGGAGTCAGGCCGGCAGTCTCGGCCAGCACCCCGATCGCCGTTGCCACAGAATGCCCTGATCTGGACGGTCGCAAGTGTGCCCGACCTCGATCTCCTGGCCGCCCATATCGGCGGTTATCTGAAGCCCCTTCAAGGATGTTGTGCATGACCAGGACCTTTGCGGCGTGCACATGTCTCCAGACATACTTCCCGAGTTCGAGACTGAGGACGAAAATCGGCAGCGACAAGGAGGTCTGCGTCCGGTCACGGCGGAGACATCGCTTCAGATAACGTGTCCACGCCGCAGGGCAAATCACCACAAAATGCTGCGGCAGCTACAGCGTTGACGCCCAAATTCGGGCCTGAGATAACGGCGGGTAGGCGCGCGGCTTGTCACCGCCAACCAGTCACGCTCTGCGATCATCTTGGGACGCGAAACCCGGGCATGGCTTCACCGCGAGCGAGTCCGAGGTACTGCCGGCTCGGTCCGCTTTCCTCATGACCAAACCCAAGTTCGGTCGTGCCCACGTACCTCACGAGACTCGGATGAGCGCTGGCGCTGCACGGCAGTGGCGGGCGCCCGAACCTCCGGGCCATTCGCCCCGCGCACTTCCTCATCTTGTCGGGCGCCGAGATCCGCGAACCGGTGGTGACGCACGGGCCCTTCATCATGAACGATCCATCGCAAATCCAGGCCGCCATCACGCGATATCAGGCGGGTGCAATGGGTCACCTGCAACCGCGGCCGGCTAGCTGAGCAGCCTGCCTGCTCGAAGACTCAGCCACGAACAAGCTCGCGGTTGCGCCGATCACCGATACGTGGTGACAGGCGCACGATTTTCCGGCGTATGGGTGCCTGGCCGTATTCCGTGGCCAAAACTGAGGCAAACCTCGATGCGCCGACAGCAAGGCTGCTGCCAGCTGGACGCATTTGCGCTGGTCAGCGTGGCGGAGGATGCGAGATTCGAACTCGCGAGAGGTTGCCCCCAACACGCTTTCCAGCACTGCTGACCGGCGTTCACGGTCGGCCGCCACCGTCCGCGACCTGCCGTTTCTTGCACCGGGCGACCGCAGGTGAACGGCTCCGAACGGAGGTGAATGAGACACAAACTGAGCCAAGGCCCGGACTTGCGGCCCGGTGCACTGGCCGACTGCCTCGGGAGCGGTGAGTGACCGGTGTCAACCTGGCGAGCGCTCCAATGATGCGCGCGACCGAACTTCGCAGGCTAGAGCCAGGCCTCGCCGTTGGCGAGATCGTTCTCGCCAGGGTGGTGGGCGAGGATCGCCTCAAGAGCGGCGATGATCCGCCCGATATCGGCCTTGGTGCGGCGGTAGGTTCCGGGCATGAAGATCATGCCGAAATGGCCGTCGCCGCCTGGCACGATCGCCTCGTTGTGCAGCGGCCGGTAATCACGCAGGTTGTTGGTCACGATCGTGCGGTGCTCGGCGCGGGCGAGCGCGAGGACCTCCGTGTCTGACATCGCCTCGCGGCCAGGATTGCCCGCGACCGATTCGACGTCGTGCCCGCGTTCGCGCAGTTCCCGCGCGATCACCGGGGACAGCATCTCGTCCAGCAGAAGCTTCACCGCCGGACAGCAGCGCGCCCGGCCCTATAGGCCGCGTGCGCCTCGGCCGCCTCCTGCTCATTCAGGTCGATCCACTGGTCGATCTCATCGCGGTAGGCCCCGTAGTACGAGACAGCGGCCTGCACTAGGCCCAGTGGCATCTCCAGGTAGCGGGCCGCCTCGGCGATGTCGCCGTCGTTGTCGCGGACGGTGGCGATGACTTCCCAGACGTCCTTGCCAGTCCCCAGCAGCCGTGCACGGCGGCCGGCCGGGCCCTCGGCGAACCGGATCAGCGGATGCTCGTCCATCCGGAGGCCTTCTTCGACGTATCGCTGAGCGAGCGTACGCGGCGGCAGGTGCACGTGCCGGGCCCGGGCACCGAGGCGCCGGATGGTTGCCTCGCTCAAGCGGACGCTCAGCGGTTGACTCATGTACTACATAGTAGCTCAGCGCGCTACTACGCCAAATAGATGGTCTGTGCCAGGGTGCGACCACCGTATCCGGCAGCCTGCGGATCGCGCGGTGCGGCAAGGGCCAACGCGGATCTCGTTCATCGTGTGGTCACGGCATGCGAGCGGCCGACCGGCAAGTTCTTCATAAAGATCGATGCTCCTATGTCCTGTCAAGGCCCTTTGGGTTCGGGTTCGGCCAGGAGGTCGGTGATCTGTTCGGCGAGGTGCTCGGCGCTGGTGCGGGACAGGCCGATGGTGGTGATGACGCTTCGGTGGCCTCGGCGGAGCCGGATGAGCCAGGTTCGCCCGGGAGGCTGTCCCCGGGTGCTGGAGGAGCCGGTATCGATCTCAACGCTGACGGCTGGCATGGCTGCTTTCCGGGATTCAGCGGGCGGTGCTCGGGCCGGGGTTGCTGGGATGCGGACAAGACAGGGACGGGCCGCTCGGGTGGGAGGGCAAGCTCTTATTAGGTCACGCTGCCAGCAGGCAGGCCGATGGGGCCGGGGACGGCCGACGAATCGTTCGAAGGCCAGCAGGAGCGGCAGCCGATTATCGGGTCAGGCCGTCCCCGGGGCAGGCGGGCGTTAGCGGGCGGCGCGGA
>WNFB01004017.1_pt1 | contig 13038 bp, 12 predicted proteins | sample 5400501 | NCBI WGS metagenome assembly WNFB01 (sample SAMN13153341, study PRJNA577476) | soil metagenome | isolation source: 200 cm saprolite under Douglas fir tree site 2 hole 1 | place: USA:California | collected 2015-04-18
CACCTCGAGCTCGTCGACCGCGGCGAGTGGGCCGCGCAGCACCATCGGAATGGAGCGGATGGTCTTGAGATTCGGCGTGATGTCCTCCCCGACGCGTCCGTCGCCGCGGGTGGCGCCGCGCGCGAGGCGGCCACGCCGATAGAGCAGGGCGACGCCGAGGCCGTCGATCTTCGGCTCGCACACGTACGTGAAGCCGGTCCCGGGCAGCGCCCGGCTGATCCGCGCCTCGAACTGGTACAGGTCGTCCGCGGTGGTCGCGTTGTCGAGGGAGAGCATCGCAATCTGGTGCTCGACCGGCTTGAAGACGTCGGTGGGCGCGCCCGAGACGCGCTGGGTCGGACTGTCGCCGGTGATCAGGTCGGGGAAGCGCGCCTCGACCTCGCGCAACTCCCGCATGAGCCGGTCGTACTCGGCGTCGGTGATCTCGGGGCGCGCCTCGACGTAGTACAGGGCATCGTGGTGGTGGATCTGCTCGCGCAGCTCGGCAATCCGCTTCGCCGCATCGGCCCGGGTCATGAAGGAGAGGATAGCAGAAGCCGCTTCGGCTCGTTCCTTGCCGCTCCCGGGTACCAGCAGCTATACTCGACACGGCGAGCCGATGGCGAGGTTCTCTCCCCCGAATGCGGTGAGGTCGTCCACTCTCAAGAGACGCTCGGCTCCGAAGGACGCGACCGCCTCCGTCCAGGACTACCTGGCCGCGATCTACGACCTCCAGTCGAGCGGGAAACCCGTCATCGGCGCGCGGCTCGCCAAGCACACGGCGATCTCGGCGCCGGCCGTGACCGAGGCGATCCAGCGGCTCTCCCGGGCCGGCTACGTCCGCGTCGGCCGCGGGAAGGAGCTCACGCTGACACCGAGGGGCCGCCAGATCGCCGAGGTGATGGCCCGCCGCCACCGGCTCCTCGAGCGCTGGCTTACCGACACGCTCGGCCTCAACTGGACGGACGCGCACGAGGAGGCGCACCGGCTCGAGCACGCGCTGTCGCCCCGGGTCGAGGACCGGCTGGCGGAGCTCCTCGGCATGCCGAGCACGTGCCCGCACGGCAACCCGATCCCCGGCATGGCGAAGCCGACCCGCGTCGAGCCGTTCCCGCTCGCCCAGGCCCGAGAGGGGGCGACGGTCGTCGTCGAGCGCATCACCGAGGAGGCAGAGGCGGACAAGAAGCTGCTCGAGCACCTCTGGAAGAACGACGTGCGCCCGGGCCGCCGGCTGAAGATCACCGAGGTGGCGCCGTGGGCGGGGACGATCACCGCCGCGAACGACGGTCAGACGATCACGCTGGGGCTACCGGCGGCTGCGAAGATCTGGGTCTATCTGCCGAAGCCATGAAAGTCACCTTCTGGCTGCTGGTTGCGATCGGCGCCGTCTACGTGCTCTACACGGGGGGCGTCGCGGCCTACTCCTACTTCCAGGTGAAGGCGATCGTCGAGGAGACGCTCGTCGAGCGCGCGAAGGTGGATCGCTACGAGCGCGCCGACCGCGTCAAACAGGACATCCTCAGGAAGGCGTCGCAGAGCGGTGTCCCCCTCCACGAGCGCGACGTGTCCGTCGCCGAGGAGAACCGGACGCTGCGAGTCCAGATCCGCTGGTCGTACCCGTTGTTCTTTTACAAAGGCGAGGCGGTCCTCTCGATGCCACTCTCCTACGACAAATCCTTCGAGATGCTCGCCGCCCGCTATCAATGAAGAGACCCGAAGAGGATTGGCGACCGGTCTCCTGGCCGGGATTATTCATGAGCGGCCGGCGCGCGCGACGGCGGGTTCCTGTCGTCGGGGTCGCCCCCGGCCGGCCAGGCTCCGTCACCCGCTCGCCCGAACGCAGTGACGAGGGGGTCCCACTCCGCCTAGTCGGCCGAGGCGACCCCGACGCCACCCGCCGGTCTCGCGATCGTCGCTCATGAATAATCCCGGCTAGGTTCGCCGCTGTCGCTGCCCGGCGGTGGCGAGCCGCGCGGTCGCACGATACTCGATTGACTTCGTTCGGAGTTGAGTGTTAAGTGGTGGAAATGTCTTGCTGTCGGTGCAGCAAAACTCGGGGCTCAAATCCCCTACCGATGGAGACGGCACGATGGAGAAACTGAACGGTCTGCGGTGTCGGGAGTGCGGACGCCGCTACCCCGCCAACCCCATCCACGTCTGCGAGTTCTGCTTCGGTCCCCTGGAGGTCGATTACCGGTACGACGCGCTCAAGACCGTCGTCACGCGCGCGTCGATCGCCGCCGGGCCGCCTTCGATGTGGCGGTACAGGGACCTGCTGCCGGTCGAGGGCGACATCGCCGTCGGCCACCACGTCGGGTTCACCCCGCTGATCCGCGCGCAGAACCTCGCCGAGGAGCTGGGCTGCCGCGAGGTCTGGATCAAGAACGACTCGGTCTGCCACCCGTCGTGGTCGTTCAAGGACCGTGTCGTCGCGGTCGCGGTGACCAAGGCGAGGGAGTTCGGCTTCGACACCGTCGCCTGCGCGTCGACCGGCAACCTCGCCAACTCCGTCGCGGCGCACGCCGCCGAGGGCCGGCTCAAGTCCTACATCTTCATCCCCGCCGACCTCGAGCAGGGCAAAATACTCGCCACGCTCGTCTACAACCCGACGCTGGTGGCCGTGCACGGCACCTACGACGAGGTCAACCGGCTGTGTTCGGAGATCGCGGATAAGTATCGCTGGGCGTTCGTGAACGTGAATTTCAGACCCTATTACTCCGAGGGATCGAAGAGTTACGGGTTCGAAATCGTGGAGCAGCTCGGATGGCGCACGCCCGAGCATATTATCGTGCCGTGCGCTGGCGGGTCGCTCATCACCAAGATCTGGAAGGCGATCAAGGAGTTCAAAGCCCTCGGGCTCATCGACGGGCCCGTGACGACGAGGATGCACGCCGCGCAGGCGGCCGGTTGCGGGCCGATCGTCACGATGATCAAGAACGACACGGATGTGCTCGTGCCGGTGAGGCCGAACACGATCGCGAAGTCGCTGGCGATCGGCAACCCGGCCGACGGCTATTACGCCTACAAGACCGTGAAGGAGTCGGGCGGCTTCGGGGCGCACGTCACCGACGAGGAGATCGTCGAGGGGATGCTCTTGCTCGCGCGGACGGAGGGCATCTTCACCGAGACCGCGGGCGGCGTCACGGTCGCCGCGACGCGGAAGCTCATCGAGACCGGGGTCATCCAAAGGACCGAGTCGATCGTCATCTGCATCACCGGCAACGGCCTCAAGACGCCGGACGCGCTCCACGGTCGCCTCGAAGCCCACGTGAACATCAAGCCGTCGCTGTCGGCCTTCGATCGCGCGCTGGCCGACCTCAAGTCCCACGCGGTGTAGGAGGAACGCGCATGCCGGTGCTCGTACGGATCCCGACCCCGCTCCGCTCGCTCACGAAGGGCAACGCCGAGATCCAGGCCAAGGGCCACACGGTGGAGGGTCTCGTGGAGGACCTGGAGCGCCAGTTCCCCGGGCTGAAGGAACGGCTCATGGACGAGTCGGGTGAGCTGCGGCGCTTCGTCAATATCTACGTGAACGAGGAGGACATCCGGTTCCTCGAGTCGAAGAAGACGGTGCTCAAGGACGGCGATCAGGTCTCGATCGTTCCCGCCATCGCCGGGGGCCGTTGAGCCGGTGCTCGCGATGCCGCGCATACGCCTGCGGCTGACGTTTCCCACGGAGCTGATCCAGGAGCCGATCGTGTATCGCCTCGTCAAGGACTTCGACCTCGTCATCAACATCCGGCGCGCCGACGTGAAGGCCGACTACGGGTGGATCGCGCTCGAGCTCGAGGGCGACGAGGGCGCGCTCGAGCGGGGCGTCAGGTGGCTCAAGGACAGGGGCGTGCAGGTCGATCCCATCGAGCGCGACGTCATCGTCCCGTGAACACGCGTCGCGCGGTGGCGGAGGCCGGCACGCTCCGCCACCGGGGCGCCGCAGCCCACCGCTTCACGAACGCGGCGTCAGGCTGATGGGCTCGACCCGGATCTCGAAGCGGGTCCAGGGGTTCACGGAGTCCGTCATCCGCGAGATGACGCGGGTCGTGAGCGAGGTGGGCGGCGTCAACCTCGCGCAGGGCATGCCGAACTTCCCGCCGCCCCCGGAGCTGATCGCGGCGGCACACCGGGCGATCGACGGCGACTTCCATCAGTACTCGATCACGTGGGGCACGCCGCGGCTCCGCCGCGCCATCGCCGACAAATACTCGAAGTGCTACGGCATGCAGGTCGATCCCGAGCGGAACGTGACCGTCTGCTGCGGCTCGACAGAGACGATGCTCTCGACGCTCCTGGCGGTCTTGAACCCCGGGGACGAGGTGATCATCTTCGAGCCGTTCTACGAGAACTACGGGCCCGGCTGCATCATCTCCGGCGCCGAGCCCGTCTTCGTCCCCCTCGAGCCGCCCGCCTTCGCCTTCGACCCCGACCGTCTCGCCAGGGCCGTGTCCCCGAGGACGCGTGCGATCGTCTTCAACAGCCCGAACAACCCGACGGGGAAGGTCTTCTCGCGCGCCGAGCTCGAGACGATCGCCGCGCTCTGCGTCGAGCACGACCTGCTCGCGATCACCGACGAGATCTACGAGCACATCGTCTACGACGGCCTCGGCCACACGCCGATCGCGACGCTGCCGGGAATGGCGGAGCGCACCGTGACGATCTCGGGGATCTCGAAGTCGTACTCGGTGACGGGCTGGCGGATCGGGTACGCGATCGCTCCCACCGATCTCAGCACCGGCATCCGGCGGGCCCACGACTTCGTCACCGTCGGCGCGCCCCACCCGCTGCAGGAAGCCGCGGTGCCCGCGCTCGGGCTGCCCGACTCGTACTACGCGCGCCTGCGCGCGGAGTACCAGGCGCGGCGGGACCTTCTCTATGGTTACGTTGAGGCGGCGGGGTTCGTCGCGTGGAAGCCGCGGGGCGCCTACTACATCCTCACCGACGTCGCCCACTTCCTGAAGCGATACGGGGTCAAGGACGACACGGCGTTCGCGATGTGGCTCATCGAGAACGTCGGGGTGGCGACGGTGCCCGGCTCGTCGTTCTACGCCCACCCCGAGCTCGGCCGCACCAAGATTCGGTTCTGCTTCCCGAAGACCGACGACGTGCTTCGGGACGCGGGAGAGCGCCTCCTCAAGCTCCGGTCGTGAGCGCGCGGGAGCGCGCGCGTGCGATCTGGCAGGCCGCCCTCGCCGCCGGCGACGTGGCCCCGCTCGTCCGGGCCCATCTCCACGTGGATCCGGGCCACGCGCGCGTCGTGGTGCTCGGCTGCGGCAAGGCGAGCGGGGCGATGGCCCGGGCGGCAGAGGACGTCCTGGGCGACCGCATCACCGAGGGCTTCGTCGTCGTCAAGGACGGCTACACGGCGCCGCTCCGACGGATCCGGCTCGCCGAGGCCGGCCACCCGGTGCCCGACGCCCGGGGCCTCGCCGCGTCCGCGCGGCTCCTCGAGCTGGCCGCGCGCGCGCGCGAGGACGACCTCGTCCTCTTCCTCGTCTCCGGCGGCGGCTCGGCGCTCGCGGCCGCGCCGGCGCCGCCCGTCATGCTCGAGGAAAAGCAGCACGTCACGCGTCTCCTCCTCGCGGCGGGCGCCACGATCGCGGAGCTGAACGCGGTCCGGAAGCACCTCTCGCGCTTCAAGGGCGGGCTCCTCGCGCGCGCGGCGTGGCCCGCGACCGTGGTCACGCTCGCGCTCTCCGACGTGATCGGCGACCCGCTCGACGTCATCGCCTCGGGACCGACCGCGCCCGACCCGACGACGTTCGCGACCGCGCGCGAGGTCCTCGAGCGCCACGGCGTGCGGGACCGCGTTCCCGCCTCGGTGCGCGAGCGCCTCGACGCGGGCATCCGCGGCGAGATCGAGGAGACGCCGAAGCCCGGCGACCGGATCTTCAGCCGCGTGACCAACCTCGTCATCGGCAACAACACGCTGATCACCGACGCGGCGGTTGCGACGGCGCAGCAGCTCGGCTTCCGCACCTGCTTCCTGAGCCGCGAGATCCAGGGCGAGGCGCGCGAGGTCGCCCGGGAGCTCGTCGGCTCGGCCCGGCGGCTCGAGCCGCCAGCATGCCTGGTCGCCGGCGGTGAGACGACGGTGACCGTGAAGGGTCGCGGGAAGGGCGGACGGTGCCAGGAGTTCGCCCTGGCCGCCGCCCTGGCGATGCGGCCGGGCGACGGCGTCACGGTGCTCGCCGCGGGGACCGACGGCACCGACGGCCCGACGAACGCTGCGGGGGCGATCGTGGACGCCGGTAGCGTGGAGCGCGGCCGCGCAGCGGGGATCGATCCGGTGAGGGCGCTCGAGGACAACGACGCGTACCGGTTCCTCCGAGCGAGCGGCGACCTGCTCGTCTCCGGACCGACGAACACGAATCTGCTCGACCTCTACGTGCTGCTGCGGTCATAGTCCTGTAGCAGGGGCACCGATGGTCGCCGATCCGATCCTCTTCAGGGACCTCGCATACGTATTCGTCGCGGCGATGCTGGGCGGGGGGCTCGCCTGGCTGGCGCGTCAGCCGCTCATCCTGGGCTACGTCGCCGGTGGGCTCCTCGTGAGCCCATTCACCCCCGGGCCGTCCGTCTCCGACGTCCACACCTTCGAGCTCTTCGCCGAGATCGGCGTCGTGCTCTTGATGTTCTCGATCGGCATCGAGTTCTCGCTGAAGGACCTCATGCGCGTGAAGTGGGTGGCGCTCGGCGGCGGCCCGCTGGGGATCCTGCTGTCCACCGGGCTAGGGCTCGGGGTCGGCGTCTTCCTCGGCTGGGGGGCGCTCCAGGGAGCGGTGGTGGGGATGGTCGTGTCGGTCGCAAGCACGATGGTCCTGGCCCGCCTCCTGATCGACCGGGGCGAGCTCCACTCCCAGCACGGGCGCGTGATGATCGGGATCACGCTGGTCGAGGACCTCGCGGTGGTCGCGCTGATCGTCCTGATTCCTATGCTCGGCGCGCTCCACGCCGAGCGCCTCCTCGCGATGGGCGCGGCGCTCCTGACCGCCGCAGCGATCCTCGTCCCGTTCTTCTACCTCGCCAGCCGCATCGTGCCGCCGCTCCTCGGACGCGTGGCGCGGACGCGCAACGACGAGCTGTTCCTGCTGGTCGCCCTGGCGATCGCCCTCGGGGCCGCCGCGCTCACGCAGGCCGCAGGGCTCTCGTTCGCGCTTGGCGCGTTCCTGGCGGGGTTGCTCATCAACCAGTCGGACTACGCGCACGAGACCCTCGCGCGCCTCCTGTCGATCCGCGACGCGTTCGTCGCCCTCTTCTTCGTCACGGTCGGCGCCCTGATCGACCCGCGCGTCATCGTCGCGAACGCCTCGCTCCTGGCCGCGCTCGTCGGCCTCATCGTCCTGGGCAAGTGGGTGATCTGGACCGCCGTCGCCCTCCTCTTCGGTCAGCCGCTGTGGACCGCGCTCCTCGTGGGCGTCGGGCTCACCCAGATCGGAGAATTCTCCTTCATCCTGGTCCAGGTGGCGCGGCAGGCGGGCCACATCGGCGCCGACGTCTACAACGCGACGCTCGCGGCGTCCCTCGTGACGATCCTGCTCAACGCCGCGCTCGTCCGGTTCGTCCCGCGCTGGATCGGACGGGCGCGCCTGGCCCACGCGCCGGCTCCGGTGTGGGGCTTGCGCTCGGGAAAGGCGCTCTCCGGCCACGTCGTCCTGTGCGGCTTCGGCCGTGTCGGGAGCGCCATCGGCGAAGCGCTGGAGACTTTCGGCGTGCCGTATGTCGTGATCGAGACCGACCCTGATGTCGTCAAGAGCCTCCGCGCGCGAGGCGTGCCCGCCGTGTTCGGCGACGCGGCGCAGCGGATCATCCTGGCCGCTGCTCAGGCCGAGCACGCCGCGTTGGTGATCCTGACGGTCCCCGAGACCGACCGGGCGCGCCTCGCGGTGCGGCGCGTGCGCGCGCTCAATCCGACGATCCCGATCCTGGCGCGCGCTCACGACCTTGCCGGGCGTGACCGGCTCGCGGAGGAGGGCGCCGCCGAGGCGATCCAGCCGGAGCTGGAGACCGCGACGACGCTGATCCGCCACGCCCTCGAGCGCCTGTCGTTGCCCCGCGACCGGGTGCTCGCGTACCTCAACCGGTATCGAGGGGCGATGGAGAGCGTGGATGCGGGGGGCGAGATCCCCGGCGCGGCGCTGCCGCGGCTCCACGAGGTCACGCTGCGCGGTGGAAGCCTCGTGGACCAGTCCCTGCGCGAGGCGCACGTCCGCGAGCGCTTCGGGGTCACGGTCGTCGCGGTCACGCGCGCCAACGGCGAGACGGTGCTTCATCCGACCGCCGACACCGTCCTCCGCGCCGGCGACCGGCTGCGCCTCTTCGGCCTGTCCCAGCAGATCGACGCGCTCCTGGCCGGGTCCGAGGTGCTCATCGGCTGAGCAAGGCGCTCTAACGCCCTGAAAAACCGTCCGCGATGTCCGGTTACGCACGCGGTTGTCCACGGGTCGGTCACAGCACGTGTGGAAAAATCGCCGCGCGATCGCCCGTGGTATTCTTCCAACGATGTCGCGCGTGAACGTGGTCGGTCTCCTCCCGAGCGAGATCGAAGATCTCGCCGTCGAGCTGGGCGCGTCGCGGTACCGCGGGCGCCAGCTCGCGACGTGGATCTACCGGAAGGGTGAGGTCGACCTCGCGGCGATGAGCGATCTTCCCAAGGACTTCCGGGCTCGGCTGGCCGAACGGGCGACCGTCGAGGTCCCGGAGCCCGAGCGTGTCACGGCCTCCCAGGACGGCAGCCGGAAGCTCGTCTTCCGGCTGGGCGACGCGAGCCGGATCAGCTCGGTGCTCATGCCGGACGACGACCGCCTGACCCTCTGCGTCTCCACGCAGGTGGGCTGCGGGTTCGAGTGCCGGTTCTGCCTGACGGGCGTGATGGGCTTCGCGCGGAACCTGAGCGCGTCCGAGATCGTGGGCCAGGTTCTCGCCGCCAACCGTCTCCTCGAGGGCGGCCAGCGGGTGACCCACATCGTCTTCATGGGGATGGGCGAGCCCCTGGCCAACTACGCGGCGCTCGTGAAGGCGCTCAGGATCCTGACGGACGCCAAGCTCGGCCTCGGCTACTCGCCGCGGCGGATCACCGTCTCGACCGTGGGGCTCGTGCCGGGAATCGAGAAGCTCGGCCGCGAGAACCTCAAGGTGAACCTCGCCATCTCGCTCCACGCCGCGTCTAACGAGGTCAGGTCACAACTCATGCCGGTCAACCGTTCGTGGAACGTCGAGACACTCATCGCGGCCGTGAGGAAGTACCCGCTCGCGCCGCGCCAGCGCGTCTTCTTCGAGTACGTCCTGCTCGACGCCGTCAACGACTCACCCGAGGACGCCCGGCGCCTGGTACGGCTCCTCCGCGGAGTCCGGGCGAAGGTCAACCTGATTCCCTTCAACGACTGGGAAGGGACCCCGTTCCGTCGGCCGGCGCTGCCGCGGATCCTCGCGTTCCAGTCGATCCTTCTCGACGCCGGGCTCACGACGACGGTGCGGTGGAGCAAGGGCGAGGACATCGGCGCCGCGTGCGGCCAGCTGAGGGAGCCGGTGTCGGCGTGAGCCCGCGCACGGTCTCGTTCGCGACGCTCGGGTGCCGGGTCAACCAGGCGGACAGCCAACAGCTCCAGACCGTGCTCGAGTCGCGCGGCTTCCGCACGGTGCCCCTCGGCGAGCCGGCGGATGTGGTCGTGGTGAACACGTGCACGGTCACCGCCCGCGCCGAGTTCTCCGATCGCCAGGCGATCCGGCGCGCGGCCCGGGTGAGCCCCCGCGCGCGGCTCGTCGTGACGGGCTGCTGGGCTCAGACGAGCCCGGAGGACGTCGCGCGTCTCCGCGAGGTGGATCTCGTCGTCGGCAACGCCGACAAGCACCGCCTGCCCGACCTGCTCGACGGCCTCGTCGGCGAGCGGGTTCACGTCTCCGACATCGCCCGCGCGCGGACGCTCGACGTGGCGCCCCTCGCGCGGGTCAACGGCCGGTCGCGTGCGTTCCTCAAGATCCAGGACGGCTGCCAGCATCGGTGCGCCTTCTGCATCGTGCCGTTCGCCCGCGGTCGAAGCCGGAGCCTCGAGCCGAAGGTGGTGCGCGACCAGGCGCGGCTGCTCGTCGAGGCGGGCCATCCCGAGATCGTGCTCACCGGCGTCGACATGGGCCACTACGGCGCCGACCTCGTCCCGCGGGCGACCCTTGCCGCGCTCGTCTGCGAGCTCGCCGAGGTCCCGGGGCTCCGCTGGGTGCGACTGTCCTCGGTGCTGCCCGCCTACTTCACCCCCGAGCTGCTCGAGGTCGTGACGGGGTCGCCGGTCGTGGCGCCGCACTTCCACATCCCGCTCCAGAGCGGGAGCGACCGGATCTTGAAAGCGATGCGGCGGCCGTACAACGTAGAGATGTACCGACGGCTCGTCGAGCGCCTCGCCACGGCGATCCCGCAGCTCGGCCTCGGCGCCGACCTGATCACGGGATTCCCCGGCGAGAGCGGCCGAGACTTCGACGAGACCGTCGGTCTGGTCGACGGGCTGCCGTTCTCCTACCTCCACGTGTTCCCGTACTCGGCACGGAAGGGGACCGAGGCCGCCCGCTTCGCCGACACGGTGGACGAGCCGACGATCGCTCGCCGCGCCCGTGTGCTGCGAGAGCTCGGGCGCCGGAAGAACGTGAAGTTCCGCCAGCGGATGGTCGGGAGCATCCAGGAGGTGCTGGTGCTCGAGACGCGGGACCGCGCGACCGGAAGGCTGACCGGCCTCACCGGCAACTACGTCGAGGTGCGCTTCGAGGGCTCCGACGCGCTCACGGGGCGCCTCGTGCGCGTGCGCGTGACCGACGCGGAGCGCGAGCGCACTCTGGGGGAGCTGGCGACCGAATGAACGCGAACGACCCGACGATCGGGATCATCGGCGGCAGCGGGCTCTATGAGCTCGAGGGGCTGACGGACGTCCGGTGGCGCCGCGTGCGCACGCCCTTCGGCGCGCCGTCGGACGCCTACTGCGTCGGGCGGTTCGCGGGGCGGCGCGTGATCTTCCTGCCGCGCCACGGTCGGGGCCACCGCATCAGCCCTACCGAGCTGAACTTCCGCGCGAACATCTGGGGCCTCAAGGCGCTCGGCGCCGAGTGGGTGATCTCGATCTCGGCGGTCGGCAGCATGAAGGAGGCGATTCGGCCACTCGACCTCGTCATCCCCGACCAGTTCTTCGACGCGACCCGCCGGCGCGTCGCGTCGTTCTTCGGCGACGGCATCGTCGCCCACGTGGGGATGGCGGAGCCGGTGTGCGCCGACCTCGCGACGGCCCTCGAGAAGGCAGCGCGCCAGACGGGGGCCGCGGTCCACCGCGGTGGCACCTACATCTGCATCGAGGGACCGCAGTTCTCGACCAAGGCGGAGTCGCGTGTCTACCGGGGCTGGGGGATGGACGTGATCGGCATGACGAACATGCCGGAGGCGAAGCTCGCGCGCGAGGCGGAGCTCTGCTACGCGACGCTGGCGCTCGCGACCGATTACGACGTGTGGCACGAGACGCACGCGGCGGTCTCCGTCGAGGCCGTGGTCCAGAACCTCCTGAAGAACGTCGCGACGGCGAGGGAAGTCCTCCGCGCCGTGATCCCGACGCTCGCGCCGCCCCGCACGTGTGCGTGCGGGCACCTCCTCGAGAACGCGGTGATCACGAACCCCAAGGCATTCCCGCCGAAGACCCGGAAGCGGCTCGCGCTCCTGCTCGACCGCTACTTCCCCGCGACGGGACGCCGGCGTGGCTGACCTCCTCGTCGTCGGCTCGGTGGCGCTCGACAGCGTCGAGACGCCGTTCGGCAAGGTCCACGACGTCCTCGGCGGCTCGGCCACCTACTTCTCTTACGCCGCGAGCTTCTTCACCCAGGTCCGGCTCGTCGCGACGGTGGGCGAGGACTTTCCGGAGGCGCACCGCCGGATCCTCCAGGACCGGGGCGTGGACCTCAGCGGCCTCACGACGTCGAAGGGGAGGACCTTCCGCTGGATGGGGCAGTACAGCTACGACCTGAACGAGGCGAAGACCCTCGACACGCAGCTCAACGTGTTCGCCGAATTCCGCCCGTCGCTCGGCGACGGGCTCCGGCGCGCGCCGTTCGTCTTCCTCGCCAACATCGATCCCGAGCTCCAGCTCGACGTCCTGCGCCAGATGCAGGATCGCCCGCGCCTCGTGGCGCTCGACACGATGAACTTCTGGATCCAGGGCAAGCAGGAGGCGCTCCGGCGCGTCCTCGCCGAGGTGGACGTGGTCACGATCAACGAGGGCGAGGCGCGCCAGCTGGCGAGCGAGCCCAACCTGATCCGCGCGGCGCGGGCGATCGCCGCGATCGGCCCGCGAACCGTCGTCGTCAAGCGCGGCGAGCACGGCGCCCTCTTGATGACGGACGGCGCGTTCTTCTTCGTGCCGGCCTATCCGCTCGAGTCCGTCTACGACCCGACCGGCGCCGGCGACACGTTCGCCGGCGGGTTCATGGGCTACCTCGCGGCGCAGGAGCGGACCGACGCGGCGGCGCTGCGGCGCGCGCTCGTGTACGGCTCGGTCATGGCGTCGTTCACCGTCGAGGACTTCTCGCTCAGACGGTTGACGCGCCTCGGGCCCGCCGACATCGCCGACCGGTACGCGGCCTTTTACGACCTGATAAGGTTGGAGCCGTGAGCGACGGAGCCGCCGCGGCCCGGGCCAAGTACGGGCGCCTCGTCGAGCTCCTCCGCGGGATGGAGAGCGTCGTCGTCGCCTTCTCGGGCGGCGTGGATTCGACCCTGCTCGCGCGGGCCGCGAAGGACGCGCTCGGCCCGCGCGCGCTGCTCGTCACGGCGGACTCCGAGACGTACCCGGCGCGCGAGCTGGAGGAGGCGACGCGGCTCGCGCGGCTCCTCGACGTGCGCCACCTTGTGGTGCGGACCGAGGAGCTCCGGAATCCCGAGTACGCGAAGAACCCGGTGAACCGCTGCTTCTTCTGCAAGGAAGAGCTCTTCACCAGGCTCGCGCCCATCGCGGAGCGGGAAGGCTGCCGCGCGCTCGTCTACGGCGCCAACATGGACGACCTCGGCGACCACCGGCCGGGGATGAAGGCCGCACAGGAGCA
>WNFB01004018.1_pt1 | contig 13037 bp, 16 predicted proteins | sample 5400501 | NCBI WGS metagenome assembly WNFB01 (sample SAMN13153341, study PRJNA577476) | soil metagenome | isolation source: 200 cm saprolite under Douglas fir tree site 2 hole 1 | place: USA:California | collected 2015-04-18
CCACCAAGGAAGGCGCACGCATGCTGCCGGGCGCCAATGGCGGCGTCGAATGGTCGCCGATCGCCACCGACCCGGGGCAGGGGCTGGCCTATGCCATCAACCTGCATCAGCCCATGACCTACCAGGTCGAGAACTCGCCGTATCCGAATGGCAAGTTATGGCTTGGCGGCGCCTTCAAGGCGATCCCGGGCGAGACCCAGGCGGGCAACATTACCGCCGTTGACTACAACACCGGCAAGATCAAATGGAAGGTGAAGACGCCGGAGCCGATGATCGGCGGCATTCTCGCCACCGCCGGCGGACTTGTTTTCACGGGTGAGGGCAACGGCAAGTTCGCGGCCTACAATTCGTCCACCGGCAAGGAATTGTGGAGCTTCCATGCCGGAGCCGGCGTCAATGCACCACCCTCCACCTACATGGCAGGCGGCAAGCAATATATCGTGGTCGGCGCGGGCGGTAACACCCAGGTCGACTTTCACCGCGGCAACAACATTATCGCCTTCACCCTCAATTGAACGCAGGGGGCGATCATCGAGCCATGAAGCGGGACCGGTTGCGGTCCCGCTTCTTTTCGTCAGCTTTCAGATTAGTCTCCACTGGATCGGATAGATGCGCGGCAAGTTGAATTTGGGCACTTCCGGCGTCGTCGCACTGGCGGCTGTATTGAGCCTCTGCACAACCCCGCTCCACGCTCAAAGCATTGAAGAAAAGACGGCGGTGTGCGCCGGCTGCCACGGCGCGGACGGCAAACCGGTCGACAAGACGATACCAAACATTTGGGGGCAACAAGCCGGCTACATCTATATCGAACTACGCGATTTCAAACGGGGTGACCGCAAGAGCGACATCATGCAGCCGATCGTTTCATCGATGCAGCGCGACGACATGCAGGCCATCGCCGAATATTTCTCGAAGAAGCCCTGGCTTGACCTGGGCCAGCCTCGTGCGTCAAAGGAAATCACGTACCGGGCCTCGAACGCCAACCGCTCGGTGGGCTGCACGGGCTGCCATCTCGACCATTTTCAGGGCGACGGCACGGTGCCTCGCCTGGCGGGCCTGGGCAGGAAGTACCTGACAAAAACAATGGCCGACTTCCGCACCCGGGCCCGCGGCAACAATCCCGGCATGTCCGACTTGATGCTTGCCACCTCTCCGGACGACCTCGCCGCGCTGGCCGAATATCTGTCGGGTCTCTGAAGGGGTTCAGGGCCGCGTCAGCCGTTCGCGCAGCGAAGACAGCACGGTGAGATCTGCGGCGCGTTTTCCGGCCTTATCCTTGAGCGACGCATCCGCTCCTCGCCCGGTCAACAGACCGGCGATCTCCGCATGGCCGCCTTCGGCCGCAATCATCAGCGCGGTGCGGCCGCGGTCGTCCCGATCATCGATACGGGCGCCTGCGTCCAGCAGATATGAAACAACCTTGACCGCCTGCGCTTCCGGGGCTTTTTCATCCGGGCCCGATGCCCACATCAGCAAGGTGAGATCGTTGGGATAGCGGGCGTTGATATCGATATTTTGCGCCAGCAACCGCTTCACGATGTCGAGCTGTGCGCCGGCCGCCGCATAGACGATCGGCGGCTTGCCGGTTTCGTCGGGCGCTTGCGGGTCAGCTCCAGCAGCGAGCAGCGCTTCGACGATCGCATCGTTGCCGGCATAGGCGGCCGCCGCGACCGGAGAGATCCTGCTGCGCCCGGCGAGTTTGACGTCGGCGCCGCGCTCGATCAGCCGCTGCGCGACCGGCGTGTGGCCGCCTTCGGCGGCAAAATACAGCGCGGTGGCGCCGGCGAGATTGCGGGCATCGATCGGAGCGCCGTGCGCCAGAAGAAGGTCAACCATCCCGAGATGACCGAATCTCGCGGCGTGACTGAGGGGCCGGGCGCCAAGCCGGTCGCGCGCGTCGACCGATGCGCCGTGGTCGAGCAGTTCGGTTGCGAGATCGAGACAATTCTTGTCGACGGCGGAAAACAGCGTCAACGACACCTCGATCGCGCTGATCTGCGGCTTGATCGCTTCAAACCGAAGCCGGACGTCCCGGCAAGGCTCGGATTCCGCGGCGCGCGCAACCGAGGCTGCACTCAACGCGACAACAATCGAACATAGCAAAGCGATTTGACGGTACACGCGGTCTCTCCCAGTCAGGCATGTCGGGTGAGGGTGGCATGACGGCTGCGCAATTCCAAGAGTGCGAACAGGCGGTTGTCTCGGTATCCGTCCGCTCAACATCCACTTGATGGTTCCTTATCGACAGGCGCTGTTTCCGGTTGCGGGAATGGACAGAAAAGTAATCGTCGCCGGCGCAAACCTCAGTGTGCCGGCGGCTGTCCGAACACCTGCGATGCCCGGCAGATCATCCGTCGCGTCCAGTTGCAATGGTTGGCCGTTTAGACGCACAATTCCGTCCTGCAAGCTCGCCGCATCCAGGGTAAAACGCTCCGAGGCGTTTGGAAGCGTCAGCGAACGCGCGGTGTCGCGGCCCGTGTTGATCACCAAAAGCGTAACACCGCCCGGGGCTTCGCGCTGGCAATGCGCATAGACATGAAAGCCCGCTTGTATCGGCACACCGGGGTCAAGCACGGTGGTCCCCATCAATTGCCGCCACAGCAGCGCGCCCCAGTAATTTGGTCGGGCTGCCAGCGTTCTCTCGTCGAGCAGGCCGTAATCGCTCGCCGCCAGGGTGTTGTGCATCACGACCTGAACCCCGGCCTTTGCCAGTCGCCCAAGCTGGTCGAGATACCTGAACGTATCCAGAAAGGTTGCGGCCCACCGGTTGCCGCCGCACGCTGCCTCCGCGGTTTCGGTCAGCCAGATCGGCTTGCCGGGTTCGAATCGATCCCGAAGCAACCGGTAGAAACTCAGGGTCTGATCGGTCCGGGAGAGCCACGCTTCGGAAAGCGCGGCCTCCGGCGCGGCCGAGCCGCTGCACCGCTCCGAAAGCGCTCCATAGTGATGATAGGAAACCGCGTCCACGCCGCCGGGGGCGGATGCGGCGACCAGCTCCGAAGCGAAGGTTGTGTCACCGATTGTGCCGGGACCGAGGACCATGATCTCCGGAAATTCTTCCTTCACAAACGAATGGAAAAGCTTGAAGTCACGTCCGTATTCGGCCGCGTCATAAGCAACTGGTGCAGCGCCGATCGCAGCGAGGTTCGGCTCGTTCATGAACTCCGCGGCGGCGATCGAGCCTCCAACCGAGCGGGTATAGTCGAGAAGGCGGCGCGCCTGGTCCGGTGTCCAGACGCCGGCGGCATCGCGGGTGCCCGGACTGATCGCGAATGACGTCACAATCCGCGTCCCAACCGCACGCGAGAAATCGATCACGCCTCGCCATTGCTGGCGGGTCAGAACTCCGTTGAATCCGGCCGGCGGCGCGGATGGTGCGACATCCGAATCCGCAAACCAGGTGGCGTTCGCCCAGGTGCCGCTGACGCGCAGATAGGCGGGTGCCAATGCTGAGGCCAGCTTTCGCAACCGGGCGTTGGTTAGATCGATCGGCGGCCGGTATGCGTATAAATCGGAATGTACATCCGAAGCGTTCGGTCCATAGGGCCGCCAAAATCTTCCGCCGGTCACTTCGACCATTTCGACGTTATAGGATTGGAAACGTTCGTCGATCGCGCCGATGCGGGCCATCTTCGCAGGTGTGACGGACAGCTCGTCGGAGCGAGCGCCGGGGCAAGTAACTGCGACGAGAAATATCGATATCAGGCAAGCCCCAAATTGAAGACCAAGCTGTCGGATCTCACGCACGAACATTCTCCGCGGCCGACCGAGCGGCGTCCATTCGCCACCACAACGCGTCTGCCGGAGCGCGTTCATCATCCCGTCGGAATCTGGGGGCAGGTACCGGGCCGCGGCTTGCTCCCCCGCTTGTCGATCGGCACCTTGCAATTGTCGATCCGCTGTTCGTCCATCCACTTCTTGCCGAGCCGCTCCTTTCCGGTGAGCACTGCAGGCTCGTTTGAAGGCGCAGCGTTCGGCTGCGGTTGATCGCCAGCAGGTAGCCTGCCTTGAGCGGACGCCGGTAGCGCAAGGCAGATCGCCAGCAGTGAAACCAGCGATCGCCCGTACAAAGATCCCATCGATAGCCTCATGGGTCTGACCTTCGGTGCGGCGCGAAGAAGAAGGCTGCTCATAGAACTATATCGAGATTTGGCTTTCCACCCGGAACCTGGACGCGGAGGGCAGGCCAATCCACCGCGGCGCGGCAAGTCCGGGGCGCCGGGCCTGCCGGGCAGGTGGCGGATAAAGGCTGTTGAAGGACGCCCGTTCGCTATTTCAGATCGACGTCCCACCGCGCCGGCCAGGATTCGAAGCCTTGGATTTCGCGCAGCTCCGGCCCTGGCACGTTGATTTGAATGCTGTGGCCGTCTCGAAGCGCATTTGCGCCGAATGCGGTCGCCGCCTCCAGCGCCGCCTCGCTCGAAACAAACCCGCCGATGCGTTCGCGGTCGCAAAACAGCGCCCAGCCGATCGGAGCCTTCACGACATTATAAACGTGACTTCCCATAGGTCACCTCACTCAAGAACAGCATCCATACTTAAATGGTAACCGTTCGACGGCACCGCCACATCGCGCCAGTTGTGCAAATGCGAAGGTCGCCGACCCGGCGCACCCCGGTTCGGATTGGAACATCGGGGCGGGTTTCCCTTCACATTGACACGATTGCAATCAACGATAGCCTATAGCGACACTGCGGCGATGGCGAGCTAACCCCGCACCTCGTGCTGGATTTTGGTTAAGGAAAAACGGGAGATCAACCGATGATGATGATATCGCGCCGATCGGTTCTGCCGACATTGGCTATCGCTACGTTGTCCGTCGCAAGCGTGCCGGCCCTGGCGGGTTCCCCCCGGGCCGATCTGGTCAAAATGTTCGACACGGATAACGACGGAACGCTCGACCTCGCAGAAGTGAAGAAGGCGGCGTCGGACTTGTTCACCAAACTGGACCGCGATCACGATGGCACGCTCGACAAGCGTGAATTGGCAGGGAGATTGAGCGCCAAGGAACTGGCCGCTGCCGATCCCGACCACGATGGAACGCTGACGGCCGATGAATATCTTGCTGTCGTCGAGCAACGCTTCAATGCGGCAAATCCGGATAAGGATGGAACCCTGGATGCCAAGGAGCTAAACAGCAGTGCTGGACGGGCGCTGTTGCGACTATTGAAGTAGTTCGCTCCTGGTCATTGATGTAGTTCGCTCCTGGTCAATCGCAGCCCCTGTGCAACGCACAACCATAATGTGAACACTTGCGCTATATTCGAGGTGGCCTTAACCTTCGCTCCGGCGCCACATCGCGCCTAATAGCTGGGAGAAACGTATGGCCTGGAAAGCTCCGAAGATTGTCGAAGTGCCGGTGGGCATGGAAATCAACATGTACGCCTGCGCGGCGCGCAAATAGACCGCATCGAGGCGATCTGCCCGGCTCCAGAAGCGACGTCTTGCTTCGAGCCGCGGCAGGCGTCCATCGAACCGGATTCGATGACCCGGGTCCGACGGCGCCGCTTTCTAGACTGCAGCATGCATCCTGACCCGCCAACCGGGTTCGACGGCCCCCGACCTCCCCAAGACTCTTGTCGGTCAAGGTAGGCCGAGGGCTCGCCGAGCGGTCTCAAACTTCTTTCGTATCGAAAAAGTAAAGCTCCGCGCCGCCATCCGCAAAATTGGCAAGATCCCCAGCCGCCGGCCGCCCTTCGGCCGACGCCAGGCCGGCTTTAAGCGCATCAGCCGAGTCAAAATATAGCGTAGCCACAAGGTGAATCCCGCTCGGCCCGGTGGGTGCTCCGACCGCGCCCGTGCTGATGTCGTATTTCTTCAGGCCGGGAATTTTCTTTGCGAGCGGAATGTGAACCGAAGAATAATGCTTGTCGAAGGCTTCGGCGTTTTTCGGATTTTTATAAAGGACGACAACTTTTGCCATTCGATCTCTCCCAGTGGCGGTTTTGATTGTTACCATACGTGCAACCCGGTCGTACCCCGGAGCCAACCCGGCGTTACCTCGCGGATCAAGCATTTCCGGCGCCTCGCCAGCAATCATTGTGATAGGCTTCCTGTCGGTCAGCCATGCTGTCGCTTGCCGCCGATCAACGATTTTCGGAATGTGAATGCCTATCGATGCAAAAGCGTTTCGAACCGCGATCGTGTGTCTTTCGGCGGTGCTGCCGAACGGCATGCACGCTGAAGGCATCGACACCGAGCATCTGTTTGGCTTCGTGATCGGCACCGATGTCGGCAGCACCAGCGAGCGCGAATTTCAGAGCCAGACGACGGGGCGATTTTCCAAAGGCGGCGGTCGTTATCGGGCGATCAGTCAGGAACTCGAGCTGGAATTCGTGCCCGTCAGGAATTTTCGCATCGAGATAGGGACCAGCTTTGCGTCCCATGACATCAATGGCGTTCCGGATTTCGAGGATCGCCGCCAATTGGCCTGGCAAGGTGTTTCCGTGGATTTTCGCTACCGGTTCTTGGACCGGGATACGGCTCCCTTCGGCCTGACCTTCGATCTGGAAACCCATGCCGACCGCATCGATGAGAGCACGGCAGCGGTTGTCCGAAATTACGGTACGGGATTGGCTCTGGCGTTCGATCGGGAACTGGTTCCAGACTTTGCCGTCGCGGCTCTCAATCTGATTTATCAGCCGGAATGGACGCGCTTTGTCGGCACCGGAGCCGCGGAGCGGGAATCCACCATAGGTGCTGCCTTCGCCGTGATGGCGCAGATGCGTCCGGGTTTCTTTGTGGGCGGTGAAGCGCGCTATCTGCGGAAATATGAGGGCATCGGCCTGCAGGAGTTCGCTGGCCACGCGTTGTTCGTCGGTCCGACCGCTTATTTCAAGCTGTCGGAGAACTCCCGGTTGACGTTAGCCTGGAGCTTTCAGGCGTGGGGGCGTTCAGCCCGATCAATGCCCGCCCTCGATCTCATCGATTTCGAGCGCCACCAGGCGCGGTTGGTGTTCGGCGTCAATTTCTAGGCTGAAGCCGCCTGACCGGTGCGATGGTATGATCCGGGGGTTGGTTCTTCACGGTGTCTTGAAACCTCACACCGCCGGTTTCGTAGCTCTTTGTGCTATTTCTTCCAAGATTCGGGGGTGTCAGGCATGAATCCTGTAGACCTAATCGTGACGATATGTGCCGTGCTGTCGCCGGTTACCTGCGAAGAGACCCACCTGTTTTTTTCCTGGAGCGGTTCGCTGCAGCAATGTGCCATGGGTGCGCCGCCCTACATTGCACAGTGGGTGGGCGAGCATCCGAAATGGAACGCGGTCAAGTGGCGCTGCGAATATCCGCACACCCATGACAAGGCGGATGCGAGCGGAGCGACGCCCGCGGGCTGATCGATGATTTGGCGACTTCGCGATAGGGCTACTTGTTGCAGTCCTTCAAATCCTTGTCGGCGATTGAAAACACCGCATCGGCCTTGATCTCGATATCCCGCACAAAGCATTGCCTGGAGTCGCGATACCCGACCCTGGCATCGTAACGCCCAGGCTCCACGTTCGTGATGCGCAGGCGCTCGTCGTGGTCGACCTCCTTGTCCTTGTCGTTCAGGGTCTGGTTGGCGCCCCAGACGTTCTTGCCCGCGGGAGAAAGTTGAAGGCTGGAAACGGTCGCGGTGGTCAGGTTCCAGAACCGGATGCCCTTGCCCTGCGCCGCAAGCTGGCCGGGCGAGGCGAGCAGGAACACAGCGATGGCAAACAGAGCGCGCGGCATGATGACCTCCCTAAAGCGTTTCCCATTGAACTATCATGGCGCGGAACGATGACGCCAGCCGTCGCATGGCCGCACGCTGATCTCTGATGAAGCTTTACAAATTTGCCAGGCTCAACTTCGCCAGATCCGCCTTGATCTTGCTGATTTCGGCGGCGCCGCGCGCCATGCGAGGTATGGGGATTGGAATGACGCCAAGAATCCGGGCCGGGCGCGGTGACAGCAGGAATAGCCGGTCGCCGAGACGAACCGCATCGTCCACGCTGTGGGTGACAAGCAGCGTCATGACGGAGCGGCTGTCCACCAACGCGGCGATTTGGTCGCGCAGGCGGGCGGCGAGGGCGTCGTCGAGCGACGCCAATGGTTCGTCGAGAATGAGGAAGTCGGGCTCGACCGCGAACGCGCGGGCGAGCGCGACGCGCCGGGCGAGGCCGAGCGATAATTCTCCGGGAAAATGGCTGCGATGCGCGGTCAACTCCAGAACGGCGAACAGCGCGGAAAGCGTGGCTTCATCCGCGTGCGGTGCGGCAAGTCGCACGTTTTCTTCGACCGACCGCCAGGGCAATAGCCGCGGCTCCTGAAACACCATGCCGATCCGCGCGTCGTTGGGGCGCGTAACGCGGCCCTGATAGTCATGATCGAGACCGGCGAGGATCCTCAGCATGGTGCTCTTGCCGCAGCCGGATGGGCCAACGAACACGCCAACTTCTCCGGCGCCGAGCGCAAAGTTGAGATCGGCGAGCACGTCGAACCGCTCGCCGGCTGCGTTTGTAAACGCCTTGCTTGCGATATCGACCTCAAGCTGCACGGGGGCGCCACCGGGATAGCCGCGTTTCGAATGGCTGCACCAGCAAGGTTTCGATGGCGAGCACGACCGCCACGAAACTCAGCGAATAGGCCAGCAGGAGAGGGATGTCGAAAAGCTGGAAGGCCACACCGATCTCGAAGCCGACGCCGTTCGGGCGGCCGAGCAATTCGGCAACCAGGACGATCTTCCAGACCAGGGAAAGCCCGGATCGCGCGGCGGCCGCGATATAGGGCGCCAGTTGCGGCAATATCACGTGCCGGAACGCTCTCCAGCGCGGGATCGCAAACACCGTCGCCATTTCGTCCAGCGCCGCGTCGAGCGCCCGGGCTCCTTCGCGCACCGTGACGACCGCAGTTGGCAGCTTGTTGATGGCGATGGCCGCAATCGCGGCGACTTCCGTCAATCCGGCCCAGATATACGCCAGCACGATGACGACGAGCGCCGGCAGGTTAAGCAGCAGGATCAGCCAGGGATCGCCGAGCCGGTTGGCAAGTCGTACCCGACCCATCAGATAGCCGATGGCGGCACCCAGCGTCATCGCCAGCGTGAAGGCGAGGGCAACTCGGGCCAACGTTACGCCGAGATTGAAGAACAGCGCGCCGGAACTGGCTTCCGCGACAGCTGCCGCCAGCACGGCGGGAGGAGGCGGCAGCTTTCCCGCGCCGGCAAGCAGGGCGGCCCCCCACCAGACCGCAAGAAACAAGGCAAACGACAGGAGACGGAGCATCTCAGTCTCCGGAGATGGCGCGATAGAATGTGCCGGGTTCAAGTTCTGGCGCCGGGCCGACAAGCTCGCGACCGCCGATCACCGCCAGCACGCGATAAAGAACGCGCGCGTCGGCTTCTTCGGCGGCGATCGGGCGGCGGGGAATTCCTTCCCGATAACGGTCGCGATAGGCGCGCAAGGTTGCGGTGTCGGGGGCACCCGTCAGCGGCGCGATCTTTTCCCACTCCGCATCCGAGGTCGCCAAAATCTCCTTCGCCGCGCGGGTCACCGCGATAAAGCTGGCAACGGTGTCGCGGTTCGCGCCGCCCCATCCTTCGTCGAAGACGTAGCCGATCATCGACGTGCGGCCCGTGGCGCCGAGCCTCGGCAGAAGATCCTCGATCCCAATGAGACGGCGGAGGCCTTTGGCTTCCAGCGCGGCGCAGAAATTCCAATAATTGACGGTGGCATCCATTTCGCCGCTGAGCGTCTTCGCCGCCAGCAGCGGGGGCGCACCGTACAGGATCGTGGACTCTGACTTCAGGTCGATGCCATCCTGCTTCATCGATGCCCGCAACAGCAGCCAGCTTTTGTCGATCGGGCCGCCGGCGACGGCGAGCTTGCGGCCTTTGAGGTCCGCCAAGGTCCGGATCGAAGATGAATCCGGTACCATCACCGCGCCAAGCGCGCTTGAATACGGATAGAACGTCAATTTGGCGCCGAGCCCGCGCTCGCGCGACACCCACAGCCAGTCGGAGACGATCACATCGGCGGCGCCGCCGCGGAGCGCGACCTTGCCTGCCTCGGGACTCGCAAGTTCGCTCACCTCAATCGTGAGGTTGGCCTGCCTGTCGAGGCCGTGAGCCCGGATCACGGCAAGTTCCCAGGCGAATGTTCCGGTCTTTTGCACTGCAAGTCGTATCGTTTCCGCAGCGCGGGATGGAACGATATGCAGCGCGGTGAAAACGGCCGTAGCCAGCAGAATACGGGTGAAGAGTTTCATTGTGCCCTTGTTATCGGAGCCCGATGCCCGACAGGCATCTCAGGTTCGACAAGATGTGCGATCAGTCGTTTCCTCGACAGGCTCGTTTTCCATATGATAGCACAGCTCCCAGCAGGAGGAATGCGATGACATTTGCCGGATCGATGCGACGTAATGTCTGCGCCCTGATCGCGCTGGTAGCAACGGCCGCTGTCGCACGTGCCGACGAAGTCAATGACTATCCCACGGCGGCGAGATCGGAGTATGTGTTTGGCTGCCTGAAGGCGAATGGGGAAACGCGGCAGGCGATCGAGCAATGCTCCTGCTCGATCGACGTCATCGCGTCGCTGCTGCCCTACGATCGCTACGTCACCGCCGAGACCGTGCTGAGCATGGCCCAGGTACGGGGAAATCTCGGTACGCAATTCCGCTCGTCCGAGCAGGCGACAAGCGCGCTCAACGATCTCAGGCGTGCCCAGGCCGAAGCGGAAGTGAGATGTTTCTAAGCCGCGCGGTGCTGCGCGGCCGTATCGTGCCAATCCGGGCGGCATCGCACCGCCCTTAAATCCCGGAACTGTCGACCTTCCATTCGTTCTGGAACACGTGGCCGTCGGTGTCCTTGGCCTCGACCCGGAAGCGCTTCGCGCCGTTCGGAACATAGGTAAATCGGATATTGGGATCTTCGGAAATTGAAATTCCGCCTTCCATCGCCAAAACTAGGCTGTCGTCCTGCCACACCCGCAATTCATTGACGAAGAACGGCGGAATATAGAGTTGGGTAAGCTGGTCCATCTGCAGGCCGGAATTGTTCGGGTGGCCGACCATGATCTGGGCTTCCCGGGCGCCGCTGGTCGGGCCCTCGCCGGGCTTTGCGAACTGTCTGAAACGCAGCTGGCCGAGCTTGTTTTTCGCCTCGTCTGCGTTCTTGGCGGCGGGGGCCGAGCATCCGCCGGACGCCTTCACGTAGGTTTTCGTCATGTAGAGCTGGCCGTCGCTCAGCTCCGCGACGGCATGAACGTCGGTGTAATTGTTGACGCGCACGCGCGTTGAGATTTCCGATACCGATGAGTCGGGTCCGAGTTCGAACCGCGCCGCCATCGGCGCCGGGTTCTGGTCGATCACCAGCGTGATCGCCAGCACGCGCCTGGTGTCACCGAGTGGCAGCGTCGCGCGCAGGGTTACGGGAACGATCGCCGCGTCCTCGGCGCGGTACGGCATCTCGATGGCGATCAACCCGGCGCCGTCGTTCATCGCGCGATTGTTGAAGATGTCCTGGACCAGGCCGGGCCACGGATCATAGGGCTCGGACGTCGCAGCAGGCGCGAGACGGACGCCGAACTGCATCGCAGCCAAAAGACCGGCGATGCAGAGCAGGCGGGAATGGTGTCCCAACATGATCGCGCCTCCTCCGAAAGCAACGAACCCAATGTACTTCATTGAGCCGGCTATTCCCATTCTATTTCCGAAAATGCGGCCGTTGCGTTACGCGCATTGTAATCGTCAAATAGTTGCCATTGCGACCGTTCGGAGGCAGCGGCGCTATCGGCCGCGACCGTTATCGGCTTGCCACCGGCGATCAGCCCGCGGACATCCGCGGCGAGTTTTTCCAGATAGCGACGTTCGTCGACCAGCGCACCTGCCCACTCGCGCACCTGTCCATGACCGGGAACCACGAGGTGGGCAGCAACAGCGCCAAGCTCATCGATGGCCTTCAGCCAGCCGCGAATGCTGCCGTCGAGCACGGGCAGGTGAGCAAGGAACACCAGATCGCCCGCGAACAAGGTACCGGTTTGCTCGTCGAGCACGGTGAGGTCATTGTCGCTGTGCGCGGTCGGCCACGCCCGCAGCATGAGACTCCTGTGCCCGAGATCGAGCTTGAGGGTGCCATCCACCAACAGCGTAGGTAGTATGATGCGCACCTCGCCAATCAACTCTTCGCCCATGATCCGGCGAAATGCATCGACATAAAATGGTCCGCGCGTGGTCAGGGCTTGCGGCAAATTCTTGTGTCCGACGAAAGTCGGACCGTCGCTTGAGAATGCTGCATTTCCAAAGACATGATCCGGGTGACCGTGGGTGTTGATGACGTATCGGATCGGCTTTTCCGTGCGCGCGCGAATGGCCGCGAGCAGCTGCCGCCCCTCGCGAACACTGCCTCCGGTATCAATCACCGCGACCGCGTCATCGCCAACGATGAATCCGATATTGGCGATGGCCCCTTCGTTCTCGGGTGTCATGAGCGCGGTCAGACCCGTATGCACGAATATCCCCGGCGCGATTTCGCTGACCGCCAACGGACTTTGCTGCGCCTGCGAGAGCGTTGATGCACCAAGCATTGCGAACGCGAAAAAAATAGCAGCGCGCTGAATCATAATTTCGCCTCCGTCGCGCCACGAAGCGACGTCTGCTGCTTCGCGCTCTATCGCTGAAACATGTTTGCGTCGCAGCACACAGAGCGAACGAGCTGCAAAGATGATTTCTGTTGCACGCTCCAATTGACGAGCTTAGCATTTAGGTGTTTCCGGCTTCAATTGCACTTCGTGTCTTTGTTGAAGTTGAGCGACGCGCAGACTGGCAGAACGAAAGTGCAATGGCTTTCGGACATGCATTCGGTATCAAGAGTCGACGCTGGGCGCATGTGTCCACCGGACAAATAAAATAAAAACTGAAACACCACCATGGGAGGGTTGAAGATGCGCAAGGTGCTATTTGCAACCTGTTTTGGCGCTATGGCGACATTCGCCGCAGGTGCCGCTACTGCCAATGACGAACTGAACAAGATGTCGCAAGACCCCAAGGGTTGGGTGATGCCGGCGGGCAGCTACGACAAT
>WNFB01007750.1_pt1 | contig 13035 bp, 10 predicted proteins | sample 5400501 | NCBI WGS metagenome assembly WNFB01 (sample SAMN13153341, study PRJNA577476) | soil metagenome | isolation source: 200 cm saprolite under Douglas fir tree site 2 hole 1 | place: USA:California | collected 2015-04-18
CGTTCGCCGAGACGAACCGCGTGCCGTTCGATCTCCCCGAGGCGGAGGCGGAGCTGATCGCCGGCTACCACCCCGAATCCAGCGCGATGAAGTTCTCGATGTTCTACATCGCCGAGTACGCGAACATGGTGACGGCCTCGGCGCTGATGGCGACGCTGTTCTTCGGCGGGTGGGACATCCCGTTCACGAGCTGGGACAACGGGCCCCCCTGGACGCTCGCGAAGACCCTCGCGACGGGCGCCGTGTTCTGCGCCAAGACCGCCTGCTTCGTGTTCCTCTACATCTGGGTGCGCTGGACGCTGCCGCGGTTCCGCTACGACCAGCTGATGGCGCTGGGATGGAAGGTCCTGCTGCCGCTCGCGCTCGTCTATCTGACGCTGCTCGCCACCGCGGTGTGGTACCTCCAAGACCGGCTCGGCTGGGCCTACGGGCCGCGCTTCAGCTGGGCGCTGTTCGGGCTCAACGCCGTGCTGGCCGGGCTGTTGTTCTGGTGGCTCGATCGCGGCCGCATCGTCTCGGGCTCGGTGGCCCGAGCGCAGGGGGAGGCCTGATGGCAGTCGGGGTGAAGGTGATGAAGCGGCCGGGGTCTGCTACGTCCTACGTGCGCGCCACCCTCAAGGGCATGGCGCTCACCTTCCGGCACCTGTTCCGGCCGAAGGTCACGATGCAGTACCCGGAGGAGAAGTCCACCGAGGATTGGACGATCTCGTCCCGCTGGCGCGGCACGCACCGCATGCTGACCGACGAGCAGGGGCGCTCGAAGTGCGTAGCGTGCGGCCTGTGCCCGCAGATCTGCCCCGCCAACTGCATCAAGCTGGTGCCGGGCGAGGACGAGCACGGCAACCGCTACCCGTTGATCTTCGAGATCGACGAGTTCCGCTGCGTGTTCTGTGGCTACTGCCAGGAGGTCTGCCCCGAGGAGGCGATCCACGTCGGCGTGCATTACGAGAACTCCGAGTACTCGCGCGACCGGTTCGTCTACGATCTCGAGCGCCTGTGCGCGCAGACGCACCCCGTCTCGACCCTGTGGGACCCCTCGGATCCTCGGGGGGAATGACCGGTGTCGCTGACGCAGATCGTGTTCTGGACCTTCTCGGCCCTCGCCGTGTTGGGAGCGGCGATGTGCATCACGCGGCGCAGTCCGGTCGCGAGCGCCCTGTGGCTCGTGCAGACCCTGTTCTCGCTCGCGGCGTTGTTCGTGGTGCTGGACGCGCAGTTCATCGCCGTGCTGCAGGTGCTGGTCTACGCCGGCGCGATCATGGTGCTCTTCCTCTTCGTGATCATGCTGCTGAACCTGGGGCGGGCCGGCCCGTCCGATCTGAAGGGGCCGGCGGGCCTCGCCGTGGCGACGCTCTTGGGCGGCCTGCTCTTCTTCCAGCTGCTGCGCGGTGCCACGCCATCCGCCGCCGGGGCGCCCGCGGCCAACGTGATGGCGCAGCTGCAGCAGGAGCAGGGCATCGTGGGCGCCGTGGCGCGTCCGCTGTTCTCCCAGTACCTCATCCCGTTCGAGATCACGAGCGTGCTGTTGCTCGCGGCGATCGTCGGCGCCGTCGTGCTCGCGAAGCGGAAGCTCTGAATGCTCCTCGGACCATCGCTCGCCGTCTCCGCGGTCCTGTTCGCGCTGGGCGTCGCCGGCGTGCTGCTGCGTCGCAATGCGATCGTCATCTTCATGTGCGTGGAGCTGATGCTCAACGCGGTGAACCTCACGTTCGTGGCGCTGGCGCAGTCGCTCGGCGTGGCGGGCCAGATCTTCGTGTTCTTCGTGATGGCGGTGGCCGCCGCTGAGGCGGCGGTCGGCCTAGCGATCATCCTCGCGATCTATCGCCACAAGCAGACGGTCGACCTCCAGAACATCAATCTGCTCAAGGGCTGAGATGCCGGGCGCCCTGCAGCTCCTGTGGCTCGTCCCGGCGCTGCCGCTCGCCGGGTTCGTGGCGAACGGGGTCCTGGCGCTGCGCCGCCCCCGAGCGAAGCACGCCGTGTCGATCATCGGGGTCGGGGTGCTCCTGGCCGCGCTCGCGCTCTCCATCGCCATCGTCCTGGCGCTCCTCCGAGGGGGAACGGAAGGGCCGCTCGTCTTCCCCTACTGGGAGTGGATGCCCGTCGGGGACCTCCACGTGACGGTCGCGCTGCAGCTCGACCAGCTCTCCGCGGTGATGCTGCTCGTCGTCACCGGCGTGAGCTCGCTGATCCACGTCTTCAGCGTGGGCTACATGAGCGAGGACCCCGGGTACGCGCGCTACTTCGCGTACCTCAACCTCTTCGTGTTCTTCATGCTGGTGCTCGTGCTCGGGGCGAGCTTCCCCGTCATGTTCGTCGGCTGGGAGGGCGTGGGGCTCTGCTCGTACCTGCTGATCGGCTTCTGGTTCAACGAGCAGATCAACGCCGACGCGGGCAAGAAGGCGTTCCTCGTGAACCGGATCGGGGACGTCGGGTTCCTGGTCGCGATGCTCATGATCTTCGCGCACACGGGGTCCCTCGACTTCCAACCGGTGTTCGCCCAGGCGCCGAAGCTGTTCACGCCGGGTGGGGCGGCCATCACCGCCATCACGCTGTTTCTCTTCCTCGGGTGCACGGGCAAGTCCGCGCAGATCCCGCTCTACACGTGGCTCCCCGACGCGATGCAGGGCCCGACGCCCGTCTCGGCCCTGATCCACGCCGCCACCATGGTGACGGCAGGCGTGTATCTCGTGGCCCGCTGCAACGTGCTGTACGCGCTCGCTCCGGTGGCGAGCGCCGCCGTGGCCGGGATCGGCGCGCTCACCGCCTTCTTCGCGGCGACGATCGCGCTCAAGCAGTGGGACATCAAGCGCGTGCTCGCCTACTCCACCGTCTCCCAGCTGGGCTACATGTTCCTGGGTGTCGGGTCGGGAGCGTACGCCGCGGGCATCTTCCACCTGGTGACGCACGCCTTCTTCAAGGCGCTCCTCTTCCTCGGCTCGGGGAGCGTGATTCACGCGCTCCATCACGCGTACCACGCCACGCACTCCCACGAGGACGCGCAGGACATGCGCAACATGGGCGGTCTCGCTCGCCACCTGCCCTGGACGTCGAAGCTCATGTGGGTCGCGACGCTCGCCATCGCCGGCATCCCGCCCTTCGCCGGATTCTTCTCCAAGGACGCAATCCTCAGCGCCGCCTTCTCGCTGGGCGACGTGCACCCGCTGTGGTATGTGTACTGGCTGCTCGGCCTGCTTGCGGCGCTGCTCACCGCGTTCTACATGACCCGCCTGATGCTCTACACCTTCCACGGCCCGAACCGGACGGGCGAGCGGGAGTCCGCGCACCTGCACGAGGCGCCCTGGGTCATGACGGGGCCCCTCGTCGTGCTCGGTGCGCTCAGCGTCGCGGGCGGCGCGCTCCACGTCCCCGCGCTGTTCCGCGGCCATGCGTGGCTCGAGCACTGGCTCGAGCCAGTGACGGCCGTCGCGGCGCGGCTGCAACCCGGCATCGACGTGCCGCACGCCACCGAGTGGGCGCTGGTGATCGCAGCGGTGGCCGTGGCCGGGCTCGGGATTTTCGGGGCGGTGCGGCTGCTCCGGCCGGAGGAGCTCGTCCCGGCCCGCCTCGCGCCGGCGGAGCGGGGCTTCGCACGCGTGCTGTGGAAGAAGTGGTACGTGGACGAGATCTACGATTTTCTGTTCGTCCGGCCGCTCGTGTGGCTGTCGCGCGAGGTGCTGTGGAAGACGATCGATCTCGGCGTGATCGACGGCGCCGGGGTGAACGGCGCAGCGCGGCTCTCGCGGGCGCTCGGCTGGATCGGGAGCCGCCTGCAGACCGGCCAACTGGGCTTCTACGTCGTGCTGTTCGTGGGCGGCGTCCTCGCCGTGCTCTGGACGGCGGTCCGCTAAGCGATGTACGCGCGCTGGGCGCTGACCGCGCTGCTCGCCTGGCCCGCCGTCGCGGCCACCGCGATTCTCATCGCGCCGCCGCGCTGGGCGAAGCACCTGGGCTTCGTGGCGAGCCTGATCGAGTTCGCCATCTCCGTCCCCTTGTGGTGGACCTTCGTGCCGTCGGGCGGGATGCAGTTCGTCTGCGACGCGCCGTGGATCCAGGTGCCGCTGTTCGGGACCGGAGCGCCGTGGAGCATCCGCTACACCGTCGGCGTGGACGGCATCTCCCTGTTCATGGTGCTGCTCACCACCCTGCTCGTTCCGCTCTCGGTGCTCGGCAGCTACAGCTACATCACGACCCGGGAGCGAGCGTATTACGCGCTCCTGCTCGTCCTGACGTCCGGCATGATCGGAGTGTTCGTCGCGCTCGACCTGTTCCTGTTCTACGTGATGTGGGAAGTGATGCTCATCCCGATGTACTTCATCATCGGGGTGTGGGGCGGGGAAAACCGCCTGTACGCGGCGATCAAGTTCTTCATCTATACGATGTTCGGATCGCTGCTCATGCTCGTGGCGATCCTCGTGCTCGTCTACCTGGTGGGCCAGCGCACCGGTGTCTTCTCGTTCGACTACTTCCACCTGATGCGGAACCTCGGGGACCTCGGGCCGCTCGCCTTCTGGCTGTTCGCGGCGTTCTTCCTGGCCTTCGCCATCAAGGTGCCGATGTTTCCGTTCCACACCTGGCTCCCCGACGCGCACGTGGAGGCGCCGACGGCGGGCTCGGTGATCCTCGCCGGCATCCTGCTCAAGATGGGGACCTACGGGTTCCTGCGGTTCGCGGTGCCGTTCTTCCCCGCCGTGGCACTCGCGCCGCCGGTCGCGACCGCGATCGTGGCGCTGTCACTCGTCGGGATCCTGTACGGCGGTCTCGTCGCGATGGTGCAACCCGACTTCAAGAAGCTGATTGCCTACTCGTCGGTCGCGCATCTCGGGTTCGTGATGCTCGGCATCTGGGCGCTGACGCTGCAGAGCGTGCAGGGCGCGCTGCTCGTGATGATCAATCACGGCATCTCGACCGGCGCGCTGTTCTTCCTGGTGGGGATGATCTACGAGCGGCGCCACAGCCGCCTGATCGCCGCCTACGGCGGCATCGCGCGCGTCGTGCCCCTGTTCGCCGCGATCCTCACGTTCGTGTCCCTGTCGTCGATCGGGCTGCCGGGCACGAACGGCTTCGTCGGCGAGTTCCTCGTGCTGGTGGGCGCGTTCCGGACCCACCCGGTCGCCGCCGGCATCGCGGCCACCGGCGTGATCGTGGCTGCGGCCTACCTGCTCTGGGCCTTGCAGCGGGTGATCTTCAACCCGCTCGACAAGCCTGAGAACGAGAAACTGCTCGACCTCACGCCGCGTGAGCTGGCGGTGCTGCTGCCGCTCGTCGCCTGCATCGTGTGGATCGGCGTATATCCGAAGCCGATCCTCGACCGCATGGAGCCCGCGGCGCGCCAGTTCATCGAGAGCGTGCGGCCGCCCGGGCCCACCGCCACCGCGATCGCGCCATGATGCTCGACCTCTCGAGCTCCCGGGACCTGCTGCTCGCGCTGCTCCCGGAGCTCGTACTCACGGCGTGGAGCTTGGTGCTGCTGCTCGTCATCGCCTGGCGGCACCGCACCGCGGCGGACCTGCGGCTTGCCGGCTGGGTGACGCTCGCCGCACTCGCGTCCACGGCTGGCGCCGTGTGGTGGTTGTGGTGGCACGCGGCCCGTGCCGCGCCAGCGTCACTCGCGGCGATGATCGCCGTGGACGACTTCCGCTTCGTCACGGACTGGCTGTTCCTCGGCGCCGCCGCGTTGACCGTCCTGCTCTCCTTCCACTACCTGGAGCGCGAGGAGCTGCTCGTCCCCGAGTACCACGTCCTCATCGTGTTCGCGACGCTCGGCATGATGTTGATGGGAGGCGGCGAGGACCTGATGGTGATCTTCCTCGGGCTCGAGCTGCTGTCGGTGTCGGTCTACGTGCTCGCGGGAATCAATCGCAAGAGCGCGTCAGGGGCCGAGGCCGCGTTCAAGTACTTCCTGCTCGGCGCCTTCGCCTCCGGCTTCCTGTTGTACGGCATCGCACTCGTCTACGGCGCGACCGGGACGACGGGCCTCCGCGCGATCGCAGCCCAGGTCGGGGCGGGGGGCGGGGGCGGGGGCGGGGGCGGCACGATGCTGGCAGTCGGCCTGGCGCTGCTGCTGATCGGGTTCGGCTTCAAAATCGCCGCGGTGCCGTTCCACATGTGGGCCCCGGACGTGTACGACGGCGCGCCGACGCCGGTCACGGCCTACATGGCGAGCGGCGTGAAGGCGGCCGCCTTCGCGGCCCTGTTCCGCGTGCTGGGCGAGGCGTTCCCGGCGGTCACGGCCTGGCACGAGATCGTGTGGTGGCTCGCTGTGGCCACGATGGTGGTGGGCAACTTGATCGCGCTGGCGCAGCGAGCCGTGAAACGCATGCTCGCCTACTCCTCGGTCGCCCACGCGGGCTACCTGCTCGTCGCGGTGGCGGCGGGCCCCGGGCCCGGCTCGGCGGCGTTCCTGTTCTACCTCGTCGCCTACACCCTGATGACGCTCGGCGCCTTCGCGCTGCTCGCCGCCAAGGGCCGCCATGGCGAGCGGGACGTCCTGATCGACGACTTCGCCGGGCTCGCCACGCGGCATCCGTGGCTCGCTTTCGCCCTGGCCGTGTGCATGCTGTCCCTGCTCGGCTTCCCCGGCACAGCCGGGTTCATCGGCAAGTGGTACATCCTCGCCGCGGCGACGAGCGCGGGGCAGGGGGTGCTCGCGGCCGCGCTCGTCCTTACGAGCGTGATCTCGGCGGGCTACTATCTCCCCGTGATCATGGCGATGTACATGAAGCCCGAGCCGTTCGCGGAGGCGCATGTAGGGATGCGGCTGGGGCGGCTGGGCTACGCCGTCGTGACGGTCTCCGTCGCCGGGCTGCTGTTCTTCGGCGTGCGCCCGAACCGCCTGCTCGACCTCGCGCGCACCGGCGGGGTGGCCGTGCAGCCTGCACCCGGAGCGACCCCGGCCGCGCCGGCCGTCACCGCCGCGCACGCACCCACGGCCCGCTGACGCGGGGCGCCGGAGGGCTCCGTGAAGCTCCCCGCCACCATCTTCCGGGAATACGACATCCGCGGCACCGTGGGCGACCAGCTCACGGCCGAGGTCGCGCAGGCGGTCGGCACGGCCTTCGCCACCGTTGCGTGGGAGCGCCTCGGCGCCGCACCGCGCATCGCCGTGGGGCGCGACAACCGCCCCTCGGGTGCAGCCCTGTCCGCGGCGCTGCGGGACGGGCTCGTGGACGGCGGCGCGATTGCGACGGATGTCGGCGAGCTGCCGACCCCGGCGCTCTACTTCGCGACCCACACGCTGGATGTGGACGGCGGTGTGCAGGTGACGGGCTCCCATAACCCCCCCGAGTTCAACGGACTCAAGTTGGTGCTGCGCGGGGAGGCGGTGTACGGCGCCGGGATCCAGCGGCTGCGCCAGATGCTCGAAGACAACCTCGCCGCGACGCGGGTCGGCGGGCGTCACGCGGCGCGTGCCGGCGTGCTGGCGCGCTACCGTGACGCGATCGTGGGGAAAAACGGCCCGCTGCCCCGGCGGGTGAAGGCGGTGGTGGACTGCGGCAACGGCGTGACGAGCCTGCTCGCGGTTGAGACCCTGCGGCAGCTCGGCGCCGACATCGTGCCGCTGTTTTGCGAATCCGACGGCCGCTTCCCGAACCACCACCCCGACCCGACGGTGCTCGAGAACCTGCGCGACCTCCAAGCCGCCGTGCGGCGCTCGGGTGCCGAGCTGGGGATCGCGTTCGACGGTGACGGCGACCGCATCGGCGCCGTGGATGAGGCGGGACGGGTCGTGTTCGGCGACCAGCTGCTGGTGCTGTTCGGCCGAGACCTCGTTCGCCGGATGGGGCCGGGCCACGCGGTGATCTTCGACGTCAAGTGCTCCGCCGTGCTCCCCCAGGAGCTCGCCCGCGCGGGCCTGAAGCCCACGATGTGGAAGACGGGTCACTCGCTCATCAAGGAGAAGATGCGCGAGCTCGGCGCCCCGCTCGCGGGCGAGATGAGCGGGCACATGTTCTTCGGCGGCGACTGGTATGGGTTCGACGACGCGCTCTTCGCCGCGGCCCGGCTGCTCCGCTACGTGGCGGAGCAGGGCGGCCCGCTGTCGCGCCTGCTCGCGGATCTCCCCCGCACCGTGGCGACGCCCGAAATCCGCATCCCCTGCCCGGACGAGCGCAAGTTCGACGTCGTAGCGCGCGCCGCACGCTACTTCGCGGCGCGGTACCAGGTGTCGACGCTCGACGGCGTGCGCATCTCGTTTCCGGACGGCTGGGGGCTGCTGCGGGCGTCGAACACGCAGCCGGTCCTGGTGCTGCGCTTCGAGGCGGCGAGCGACGCCGCGCTCCGCGCCTACCGGGTCGAAGTCGAAGACTGGCTCCGGGCCGAGGGCGTCGCGCCGTGACGCCGGCGCGGCGTCGGCGGGCCTTCCTCTGGGCCGCCGCCGCCCTGGTGGTCGCCCTCGTGGGCGGTCGCTGGCTCGCCATCGAGACCGCGGAGCGGGCCTGGGCCGCCACGGTGACGGGGGGCGAGGTCTACCTCGCGGCCCGCGACCTCGCGCGGCTCGTCCAGGGCGTCATCCTGCTCGTCTCGCTCACCTGGGGAATCGGCAACCTCTACATCGTGTACCGCGCCATCGGCTCGGTGCAATTGCCCCGGCGACTCGGCGACCTCGAGATCGTGGAGGCGGTGCCGCAGCGGGTGCTGCTCGGCGGCACGCTGCTCGCCGGCGTGGCGTTCGGCCTGGTGCTCGCGCTCGGCACCGGCGACTGGTGGCTCCAGGCCACGCTCGCCGCGCGGCCACCCCGCTTCGGGATCGCGGACCCCGTGCTGCACCGCGACCTCGGTTACTACGTCGCCCAGCTCCCCTGGGCCCTGACCTCCCAGGCCTACGCGCTCCTCGCGACGAGCGCGGCCACCGTAGTGGTGGCGCTGCTCTACCTGGGCATCGGTTCGCTGCACTTTCGCCGCTGGCGCCCGGTGGCGAGTGCGCACGCGCGGCTGCACGTCGGCGTGTTGCTCGCCACCCTGGCTCTCACGCTCTCCTGGGGCGCCGCCCTCGATCCCGCCGAAACGGTGGCCGGCCTGCACGGCGCGCTCGACGACGCCGCGCTGCAGATCCGGCTGCCGGGCGCGGGGCTCGTCGTCGCGCTCGGCATCCTCGTCGCGGTGGCGAGTCTCGTGTGGGGCCTGCGCGAGCACCCCACCCTGCTCGCCGGGAGCTGGGCGGCCCTCCTCGCCACGTCGCTCGCGGTCTACCTCGTGCTGCCCGGCATCCTGCGCAGCGGGCGGGCGCCGGCCGCGGACGCGCTCGATCGAGGCCTGCAGGGCGAGCGGCGCAGGCTCGAGCAGCTGGCCTTCGGGACCGAGTGGCTGGAGGAACGCGGCCCGCCCGGTTTCACGACGCCGGAGGCGGCCGTGGGTGCGCTGCCGGTCTGGGACGCCGAGCGCGTGGCGGGGGTCGCGCGCCGGGCGCATCTCCTCGGCCCGACGGGGACGGTCGCCGCCGCCGCCCTGTCCCCGCACCGCCTGGGCGGCGGACGGGTCACGTGGCTCATCGGCGTAGCGCCGGACCTCGACCGGCTCGCTCGCACCCAGCCGCCGCCGCCCTGGACGGAGGTGCATCGCGGCTCCTGGGCCCGGGCGGGCCGGGCCCTCGCCGCCGTGGAGGCGGACTCCGGGCTCGAGCTCACGCCCGTGCTCGGGGGCGATTCGGTGGCGTGGTTTGGCGAGGGTGCTGCAGAGCCCCGAGCTCACCCGGCCAGAGACCGACGGGCTCGTGCTCCTCTGGCGGCGCGACGTCGCCGAGCGGCTGGGACGGCTCGCCTCGTTCGCGCATTTCGACGTTCCGGTCCCCGTGGTGGCCGACGGTGTGCTGTGGTGGATCGCCTACGGCTATGTCGGCGTGGAGGCCTTTCCGCTGGCGCGCCCGGTGGAGTGGGACGGCCGTGGCGTGCGTTACCTCCGTGCGGGCTTCCTCGGCGCGGTGAGCGCGGCCACCGGCGAGACGCTGCTCTATCTCGCACCCGGCGCCGACCCACTCGCCCAGGCCTGGGCGCGGCGCTACGCGCCGCTGGTGCGGCCGCTGGACAGCCTGCCGCCGAGCCTGCGCGGCCAGCTGCCGTACCCGCGGCTGGCGTTCCGCACGGCGGCCGCTCAGGCCACGCGCTCGCGGTCGGACACGGTGCCCTGGACGCCACGCCCGCGGGAGCCGTTCGACCTCGTGGCACCAAGCCCGGCTGCCGAGGGGGCGGGTGCGACGCGGTTGTGGGTGGCGCTGGGGTTCGCAGCGGGGCCCCGAGGCGGGGTGGCCGGCCTGCTCGCGGGCACGATCGCGCCCCCAGGCCCGCGACTGTTCCTGTGGCGGCCGAGCCAAGCGACACGTCTCCCCGGCTCGGTGCTGGGGTCGCCGGAGACCGCGCCGGGCGTGCTGCGGCTGTGGCTCGCGAGCGGCGCGCTCGTATCGGCGCAGGCGCTGTTCGCGCAGGCCGCGACCGACGGCGACGCGCCGCGCGTGCAGAAGCTCTACCTCACCTGGGGCGACCGTGCGGGGGAGGGTGCGACGCCGGCACAGGCGCTGCATGATCTGCTCGCAACGGGCGCGAGCCGCGCCGGCCGCGACACATCCCTCGCGGCGCGCTGGGACGCGGCGCGCCGGCTCGCGGCGCAGGCCGATTCGGCGCTCGCCGCGGGCGATATGGCGGCGTTCGGGCGCCTGTACGACGCGCTCAAGCAGCTGCTCGGCGTGGGCCGCCGCAAGCTTGCCCCGCCTCCTGGCCCCCGCTAGGTTGCGGCCCCGTGATGCCAGGCACCATCGTCGTCGCGCTGGGGGGGAATGCCGTCGCGCCGCCGGGCGAGCGCCCCACGATCGCGAATCAGTTCCGCCACACGCGCGAGAGCCTGGCACCGATCGTCGACCTGGCCCGGGACGGCTGGGGGATCGCGCTGGTTCACGGGAACGGCCCGCAAGTGGGCGACGAGCTGGCCCGGAACGAGATCGCGGCCGACCAGGTGGAGCCGCTGCCGCTGGGCGTGCTGGTGGCGGGGACGGCTGGGTGGATGGGCTACATGATCCAGCAGTCGCTGCAGAACGCGCTGGCGCGCGCCGGCATCGAGCGGCGAGTGGTCACGCTGATCACCCAGACGCTGTGCGATGCCAACGACCCGAACCTGCGCAACCCCACGAAGCCGATCGGCCACGCCCTCGACACCGTGGCGCTCGCCCGCCTGCGGGCGCGGGGCGTGCCCGTGGTCGAGGAGCGGCCGGGGCGGTGGCGGCGACTCGCGCCCAGCCCGCGCCCCGTCGCGATCGTGGAGCGGGAGATGGTGCGCCACCTCGTCTCAGCGGGGCACATCGTCGTGGCGTGCGGCGGCGGCGGCCCGCCGGTGGACGACGACCCCAAGCTTGGCCTCGAGGGAATCGACGCCGTCGCGGACAAGGATCTGGTCGCCGCCATCCTGGGCAGGGACATCGGGGCGGACGTGCTCTTGATCTTGACCAACGTGGACGCGGTGTTCCGTGCGTACGGGACGCCGCACCAGGAGCCGATCCGGCGGCTGAACCTGGCGCAGGCCGAGCACCTGCTCGCCGGCAAGGAGCTCGGGACCGGCAACATGCGCCCCAAGGTCGAGGCGGCGGCGGCCTTCGTGCGCGCGGGCGGCGAGCGGGCGGTCATCGCCCAACTGGCGCACGGCCTCGCCGCGCTGCGCGGGGAGGCGGGGACGACGCTCGTGAGGGCAGGATCGTGAACCTGCACGAATACCAGGCGCGTGAGATCCTGAGGCGCTACGGCATCCCGGTCCCGGACGGCGACGTCGCGAGGACACCGGACGAAGCGCGCGCCATCGCCCAGCGGCTCGGCGGCCGAGTCGTCGTCAAGGCGCAGGTGCACGCCGGGGGCCGGGGCAAGGCGGGCGGGGTGAAGCTCGCCAAGGACCCGACCGAGGCGGCGGCGCACGCCCGACAGATCCTCGGCATGACGATCAAGGGCCTCGCAGTGCGCAAGGTGCTCGTGGCGCCGGCGGCGGACATCGCCTCGGAGAGCTACGTCGGCATGATCGTGGACCGCGGAGCGCAGCGCCCCGTCCTGATGGTGAGCGCGGCGGGAGGCGTGGACATCGAGGCCGTCGCCGCACAGACGCCGACGCAGATCCAACGGCTGGCGGTGGATCCGCGCTACGGTCTCCTGTCGCATCAGGCGCTCGGCCTCGCGCTCAAGCTGTATCGCGACGTGGCCCAGGCCCGTGCCGCCGCCGACATCATGGAGCGGCTCTACACGGCGTTTTACGCCGTGGGCGCTTCGCTCGCCGAGATCAATCCGCTCGCGACGACACCGGACGGGAAGGTCGTGGCGCTCGATGCCAAGATCGTGGTGGACGACAACGAGCTCGAACGGCGACCCGAGATCGCCGCACTGCGCGATCCAGAGGCCGAGGCGGCCTCGGAGGTCGCGGCCCGCGAGGCCGGCCTGTCCTTCATCAAGCTGGACGGCACCGTCGGCTGCTGCGTCAACGGCGCGGGGCTGGCGATGGCCACGATGGACCTGGTCAAGTACTACGGCGGTGAGCCGGCCAACTTTCTCGACATCGGCGGCAGCTCGAATCCCCAGAAGGTCGTGGCCGCGCTCCGGATCATCACCGCCGACCCCAGCGTGCGCGCGATTCTCTTCAACATCTTCGGCGGTATCACCCGCTGCGACGACGTCGCGAACGGCATCGTCGAGGCCACGCAGCAGCTCCCCCTCAAGGTCCCCATGGTCATCCGGCTCACCGGCACGAACGAGCAGGAGGCCGTCGCGATCCTCACGCGCGCGGGCTATACGGCGCTCACCGACATGGACGAAGCGGTGCAGCAGGCCGTCGCGCGAGCGCAGGGGAAGGCCGCGTGAGTATCTTCGTCGACCCGGGAACCCGTCTCCTGGTCCAGGGCATCACCGGCCGCGACGGCTCCTTCCACACGCGGCAGATGATCTCCTACGGCACCAAGGTCGTCGCGGGCGTGACGCCGGGGAAGGGCGGCCAGCTGTTCGACGGCGTCGTGCCGGTGTTCGACACGGTGGCCGACGCCGTGCGGGAGACGAAGCCGACCTGCTCCGTGATCTA
>WNFB01004021.1_pt1 | contig 13034 bp, 12 predicted proteins | sample 5400501 | NCBI WGS metagenome assembly WNFB01 (sample SAMN13153341, study PRJNA577476) | soil metagenome | isolation source: 200 cm saprolite under Douglas fir tree site 2 hole 1 | place: USA:California | collected 2015-04-18
CGCAGGCTGGCGACCGAGTGAGTCTTGGCCAGGCCCAGCATCTCATCCTCGTCGAAGAGGTCTCGCTTGTCACCGAGCTGGTCGCGCAGCTGGCACAGCAACGACGCCGACTGGTAGCCGATGTCCCCGGTCTTGAGTGCTCCCGCCACCTGCGGCAGGGACTCCAGCTCGGCGCCGACGCGGAGCCGATCCGCGGCCGAGGTGGCTGACATCTTGCAGGAGTGGCTGATCCACGAGACGGCGCTGGCAGCGCCCTCCGCCAGATGGCTGCCGCGCTCCTGAAGACATCGCGCTGAGAGTGAGAACTCGCCCTCCAGGGCATCGATCGCCTTCCGAATGCGCGTCACCTCCGCGCGGCGCGAGTCGTCGTCCAGCCCGTCCCGGTGCCGAGCCTGAAACGCGCGAATCGCGGCTTCGAGGCCCTCTAGCGCTTCCTCTGGATGGGGCTTTCCCCCTTCCCCCAGCATGTCTATATGATACAAACATTTGTTTGGTGAGTCAACATTATTTACATGGCTGATGAGTACTGAGGTCCTGACCGGGCGGAGGGTTCGGCTGCGGCCCGTGCAAGCCGGAGACGAGGAAGTACTGACCCGAATCTTCACCGACCCCGACGTGGCGCGGTGGTGGGGCGAGCCGGCCCGATCGGTCCAGGATGCGATGAACCCATCGGATTCCGAGTCGTGTTTCGTCATCGAAGTCGGCTCGGACACGATCGGGTTCATCCAGTTCGTCGAGGAGAGCGATCCGACGTACAGGCACGCTGGCATCGACATCGCGCTGCACTCCGACTGGCAGGGCCAAGGCCTAGGCCCGGACGCCATCAGCGCGCTCGCGAATTACCTCATACAAGAACGCGGCCACCACCGGCTGACGATCGATCCCGCCGCGCACAACACGCGGGCCATCAAGGCCTATGAACGCGTCGGGTTCAAGCCCGTCGGGATCATGCGAAAGTACGAGCGCGGACCGTCAGGAGACTGGCATGACGGATTGTTGATGGAACTGTTGGCGGAGAACTTACCGCCCGCGTCGTGAGCATGCACCTCCCCACCCGGCCACTTGAGCGGCCGACCTCCCCCTCCCCTCACCCCGGCGCTGCGCGGCGGGGAGCTCCCCACAATGTGGGGAGCCCAGGCGGGGAGGTGAAATTACGCCCGCCTCACTTGCTCCTCCCAGGACTCAGCGCCGCCGCATCGCGCGAGCGATCTCGCGCTTGGCATCGCGCTCGGCGATCGCTTCCCGCTTGTCGTACTGCCGCTTGCCTCGTGCCAGGCCGACCTCGACCTTGGCGTGGTTGCGCGAGAAGTACATCCGCAGCGGGATCAGCGTGTACCCCTTCTGCCGCACCTTGCCGATGAGGCTCGAGATCTCCTTGCGGTGGAGCAGCAGCTTGCGGGGGCGCAGCGGCTCGTGGTTCATCAAGTTGGCCTGCGCATACGGCGATATGTGCACGTTCTCCAGCCACGCCTCGTTGCCGTCGATGCGCACAAAGCCGTCACGCAGGTTGGTCCGGCCGCTGCGCACCGACTTGACCTCCGTGCCAGTGAGCATGATCCCCGCCTCCAGCTTCTCGTCGATGAAGTAGTCGTGAAAAGCGCGGCGGTTGACCGCGACATCGCGCTCGTCACGGGCTTTATCAGTCATGCGCCCTGCGCGCGCCCGGCGCATCGCCCAGCACCTGCTTCGCCGGCGCGGGTTTCCTGCCCGGAGCCTGGACGACATCCAGTACATACCGACCGCCTTCCACGTGCCCGCTCAGCACTTTGACGCGGCCACGCGGGGTCGGCAGGGTCACCCCCGGCCATGGCCGCAGTGCACGCACGCGCCTATCAATCTCCTCCGGGGCCAAACCCCAATCGAGCTCACCATCCTCGCGTGTCAACCGCGGCGCCATGGTCGCCGTGGCGTGGTCTTGCTCCGAGGGCTCGAGGCCATCGAGATGCGACAGCGTTTCAACCAGCAGCTCCGCTCCCATGTCAGCCAGCCGCGCCGTCAACGCAACCGCATCCTCGCGCGGGCCGATGTCCGTCTTGCGCGCGGCGAAGATCGGACCGTGGTCGAGCCGCTCGTCCATACGCATGATGGTGACGCCTGTCTCGCGGTCGCCCGCGAGGATGGCATGCGCGATCGGCGCCGCACCGCGATGGCGTGGCAGCAGCGACGCATGGACGTTGACGGCACCCCGCGCTGAGGTCGCGAGCACGTCGGCGGGGATGATCTGGCCATACGCGACCACCACCATCACGTCCGGCTTCGACTCGTGCAACCGCCCGCCAAACGAAGGGTCGCGCATCTTCTCGGGCTGATACACCGGCAGCCCGAGCTCCTGGGCTGCGAGCTTGACCGGCGACGGCGTGACCCTCATGCGATGGCCCGGACGATCCGGCTGCGTGATCACGAGCACGATCTCGTGCCCCGCAGCGTGGAGCGCTCGAAGAGACGGCACGGCGAAGCCGGCCGTGCCGGCGAAGACGACTTTCAGGAAGGCCTAGCCCGAAGCCGCCGCGATGGCGGCCTCCTTCTCCTCGTCCTCCAGCTCATCGACTCGCTTCAGCGTGTCAAGACTGGTGAGCCGGTCGATGAAGAGCACGCCGTCGAGGTGGTCGAGCTCGTGCTGAAAGGCGCGCGCGGTGAACCCCGTTGATTTGATCCTCACCTCTTTGCCGCGGCGGTTGCGCCCCTTGACCACGACCGTCTCATGGCGCTCCACCTCACCCACCCAGCCGGGATAGCTGAGACAGCCCTCATAGCCGACCTGGACGCCCTCGTGCTTGACGATCGTGGGATTGACCAGCCCCCAGATCTGGTTGTCATCACCCTTGACCACACACACCCGGAGCGGGACTCCGATCTGGGGCGCCGCCAGGCCCGCCCCGGGCGCAGCGAGCATCGTCTCCGCCAGGTCATCGATCAGCCGCTGGATGGACGTTTCGACGCGCCCAACCTTCTTCGCCTTTTCGCGCAGGACTGGGTGCTCGAAGCTGAGAATCGGCCTGATCGCCACGAATTCGATTCTACCCGCCATACCCTTCGACCCATGCCTGGGGGTTGCTACGTGACGGGGTCCACGTCGTAGCTCCAGCCTCGGCCTCGCGGCGCCAGGTGGCGCGCCCGCTCCAGCCCGTCCCCCTTGAGCGTCACCTGCCACCGGTACTCGCCGCGCAGGCGATGGATGAACGCCGGTGATGGCCCCATGACGCGAATCCCCTCGATGCCCTCCCTGAGGAGGCCAGTCGCCAGCGCTTCGGCTCCCTCGCGGGCCGCCGACGCGGCGCGACCGTCGTCGGCATCCGTGCGGGTCAGGACGGCCAGCTCGGCATACGGCGGAAAGTTGAAGGCTTTCCGCGAGGGCAGCTCGGCCCCATAGAAACCCTCATAGTCGTTGGCCGCAGCGCAGCGGAGGCTGTAATGCTCAGGGTTGCTTGTCTGTACGACGACGTGGGCCTGGCGCTGGTCGCGGCCGGCCCGACCCGCAACCTGTGTGACGAGGGCGAATGTGTTCTCGGCCGATCGGTAGTCGGGAAAGTGAAGCGGAAGGTCGGCATCGACCACTCCAACGCAGGTGACCGCCGGCAGGTCCAGACCACGCGCGACCAGCTGCGTCCCGACCAGAATGTCGGCTCGCCGCTCGCTGAACGTCTCCCAGATGTCGAAGTACGAATCGGGTCCGCGCGCGGCGTCGCTGTCGAGGCGCAGCACGCGTGCCTGCGGCCACAGCTTCTTGACCATGCCCTCGAGGCGCTGCGTGCCCATGCCCATCCCTCGGATCTGACGGCTGCCGCAATGGGGACAGGTCGCCGGCATCGGACGCGTGTAGCCGCAGTAGTGGCAGACCAGCCCATCAATTTCCGCGTGCTGCACCAGCGCCACCGAGCAACCCAGGCACTGCACTGACCGGCCGCACTCGCGGCACATGACGAAGGTGGCCAGGCCCCTGCGGTTCAAGTAGAGGATGACCTGCTCCTCGTTCTGGAGCGTCAGGTCGATGACTTGGAGCAGGCGCCTAGACAGCGGCTGGCGATGACCTGCAGCCAGCTCGTCGCGCATGTCCACCAACTCGACGTCAGCCTCGTGACCGCGCACTCGCGTCGTGAGCCGGGCCAGGGCCAGCTCGCCACGGGCGGCCTGGTTGTAGGTGACCACGCTGGGGGTGGCCGAGCCCGCTACCAATCGGGCGCCGGTGACCGAAGCCAGCCGGCGGGCGACCCAGCCCGCCTCATACCTGGGCGTGCGGTCTTGCTTGTAAGCCGCCGATCCCTCCTCGTCCAGGCAGATCAGCCCCAGGCGGGGGATCGGCGCAAACACAGCCGACCGGCTGCCGAGGACAACGCCTGCATCTCCGCGACGTACCCGCCACCACTGCTGCGACCGCTCCAGTTCCGTCAGCTGGCTGTGCAGGATGGCGACCGGCGCGTTCAGCCGCGCCCGCACGCGCTCGACCAGCTGCGGTGTCAAGGAGATCTCCGGAACCAGCAGCAGCACGCGAAGGTCCTCGGCCAGGGCACGCTGCGCGGCGGCCAGATAGACCTCGGTCTTGCCGCTGCCGATGACGCCATGAAGGAGAGTGGACTGGTTGGCAGCGATCACGTCCAGCGCCGCGCGCTGCTCGCCGGTCAGATCGATCGCCGGCGCGCGGAGGGGTGCGCCGTCTGTCCGCTCGAGCAGCCTGCTGTGGCGGCGCTGGCGGGTTGAGGGCACCGCGCCGCTCGAGCCGGTGGTGCGCACGCGCGGCGGCAGCATGGCTCGCAGGCATTCCATGAGCGGAACCCAGTAATGGGCGGCCACCAGGCGGCCCAGCTCGACCTGGTGCGGCAGCAGGAGCGGCTCCCTGCCGGCGGTGAGGATCGGCTTCACCTCCACCCCCGGGTCCTCGGTCCCCAGCGAGACGACAAAGCCATAAGTGGTGCGGCGCCCGAAGGGCACGGTGACCCGGTGGCCGGGCACCACATCGAGGGCGTCTGGGACCAGGTAGCTGTAGGTCTCACGATCGAGGGCGCGCGCCGCCTCGACCGCGACCTCTGCGTAGAGCACGCTAGTGGACCGTAACGGTCGGATGGGGACCAGGCCGAAGGCCCGCAGGCCGGCGTCCCAGGCGGCCGGTGCGAAGGCGCGGGTGGCGCAACGACGATCCCATCAATAGATGGGTAAGGAGGCGCGCCGGGGCCCGCAACGCACGCATCAGAGCCCGCAGGGCTCCCGGCCGTCTGGGGCGGCGGATGGTCCTCATTCGGCTGTTACGGTCCACTAGTTCTTGAGGCGGGGAACTATGAGGTCCAGGATCCGGTCAGCCATCTCGCGTTTGGTCATCCGCTCCAGCGGATGGCGAGAGCCGTCGGCAAAGAGCAGCACGCCCGCGTTGTGATCGCTGCCGAACCCGATGTCCTTGCGCGAGATGTCGTTGGCAACGATCCCATGCAGGCCCTTGCGTTTCATCTTGTCGAGGGCCTTGACGTCGAGGTCCGAGCCCTCGGCCGCAAATCCAACCCGAAACACGGTGGCCGCCTCCTTGTCCTTGCCGAGGGTCGCGACCAGGTCTGGAATCGGCTCGAGCTCGAGCGTCAGCCGCGACGTTTCCTCGCGGCGGATCTTGTGCTCGGCGCGCCGCGCCGGACGGAAGTCCGCCACTGCAGCTGCCATCACGAGCAGGTCGGCGGTCTTCAGCTCGCGCCGGAGCTGAGTCAGCATCTCGTCCGCGGTCTCGACAGCGCGGACGTCGACGCCGGCGTGCGCCGGGTGAGCCGCGGTGGTGACCAGGGTCACCTGAGCCCCACGGTCGGCAGCCGCCGCGGCCAGCGCGAAGCCCTGCCTGCCGCTGGAGAAGTTGCTGATGAACCGAACGGGATCGATCGGCTCGCGCGTCCCTCCGGCGGTGACGACCACGCGGCGACCAGCCAGGTCGTATCGCGAGCGCACCGCGGCCGCCATGGAGTCGAGCAGTGCAGCGGCACCGGCGAGGCGGCCGGCGCCAATGTGCCCGCTGGCCAGGTGTCCTGTTTCCGGCTCGACCACTGCCACGCCGCGACGCCGCAGTGCGGAGAGGTTCTCCTGCACGGCCGGCTTCGTCCACATTGCGTCGTTCATTGCAGGCGCCACGACGATGGGACAGCGCGCGGCCACCAGCGTCGCCGTCACGATGTCGTCGGACTGGCCTTGGGCGAATCGTGCGATCACGTTGGCCGTCGCGGGTGCCAGCAGTGCGACCTGGGCCCAGTCGCCCAGAAAGACGTGCGGCTCCGGTGCGTCTTCGACCGGCCACAGCCCGGTCATCACCGGATTGCCGGTGACGCCCTGGAACGTAGGCGGGCCGACGAAGCGAGTCGCTGAGGCGGTCATCGCGACCCGCACCTGGCAGCCTGCCTGGGCCAGCGCTGACGCCAGATCGACCAGCTTGTAAGCGGCGATGCCGCCCGCGACCAGCAGCGCGACGCGCAGGCCTCGCAGCTTGTCGGGAACCGGGGTCGGGTCTAGCGGCATGCCCGGGGGCCCCGTCGATAGATTTGGTGGCCAGGTGGTCCAGATCCGGGTGAAGGACCGCGCAGCACAGCGCACGCATCGTGACTGCGTAAGCGAGCAGCACAGGTGCTGAACCCGGAGATGGGCCGCATGGGCGCCAAAGATACGATGGGGATCCCCGGGCAGGCCGCTAACGGCATTTATTAAGTGTGGCCTGCGCGCGCTTTCTGGATGATCGCCAGCACCTCGCCGGCGGCGCGCTCCAAGTCGTCGTTGACCACGACGTGGTCGAACTCTGATCGCTTGGCCATCTCGCGCTCGGCGATTCGCAGGCGTTGAGTCATGTCCTCCGGACTCTCGCTCTGTCGCAGTTTCTGTCGCCGCGCGAGCTCCTCAATCGAGGGGGGTTCGATGAAGATCAGAACCGCGTCCGGAACCAGGCGCCGCACTTGCTCGGCGCCCTGCACATCAATCTTGAGGATGGTGTCGTAGCCTGCCGACCGACGCTCTTCGACCTGGGCCGCCGACGTGGCATAGATGTTGCCGTCGTACTCGGCGTGCTCGAGAACTTGATTCTCCAAGATCTTTGTCGAAAGCTCATCGCGGCTGACATAGATGTAGTCCACACCGTCCACCTCACCGGGACGTGGGCGCCGGGTGGTGTAAGAAACCGTCTTCTTTAGATTGGTGTCCAGTTCCAGAAGTCGTTTCAGGAGGGCGTCCTTGCCGACGCCCGAGGGCCCCGAGGTGACGAACAGCAGCCCACGGCTCGGCGTCACTTCAAAGACGACCAGTACGACGCGAAGTCGGCCGGCGGCGCGACCTCGAAGCTCATCTCCGTGTTCGTGCGGGGATGGCGAAGGCGCAGGCGCCATGCGTGGAGCATCGGCCGCGTTGGCTCGCCCGGCCCGCGGCCGCCGTACTCGGCGTCGCCCGCCACCGGGTGGCCAAGCGCCGCCAGATGCACGCGGATCTGGTGTGTGCGCCCAGTGTCGAGATCACAGCGCAGGAGTGTATGCGCGTGCCGAATCTCGACCACCTGGTAGCGCGTGCGCGCGAACCTGCCTCCCGCGACCACCGCCATCCGTTTCCGATCTTTCTGATGCCGGCCAATGGGACCCTCGATCTCACCCGCCGCCGTCTTGACGGCTCCGCGCACGATCGCCAGGTAGGTACGGCTCAGGGTCCTGCCCGTGAGCTGCGCGGCCAGGGCGCGATGACTGACGTCATTTCGTGCCGCCACGATCAGTCCCGACGTTCCCTTGTCGAGCCGGTGCACGATGCCAGGGCGTGCTTCACCACCGGCCGACGACCAGCTGCCGCCCCGGCCGAGCAGCGCGTGCACGAGCGTGCCGGTGTGATGGCCCGGAGCCGGATGCACCACCATGCCTGCCGGCTTGTTGATGACGACCAGATCGTCATCCTCGTAAACGACCTCCAGCGGGATCGACTCGGCCACTGCTGCGAGGGCTGAGGGTTGAGGGACCTCGTACTCGACCACGTCCCCGGCGGCCAGGTGATCCGAGGCGCGTGCCGGCCGTCCGTTGATCAGCACTGCCCCGGTCTTGATCAAGCGCCCTGCAGCTGAACGGCTCAGCTCGGGCGCCTGGTCGGCAAGAAAGCGGTCGAGCCGTTGTGCGGCGGACCGCGTGATCAGGCGCCGGCGGGTTTGCGTATCAGGTACCCCGCGATCAGGGCGACGACGCCGACGCTGATCGCGGAATCGGCGGCATTGAACACGGGCCAGAAGTGGAGCGCGATGAAGTCGGTCACCGACCCGAACATGATCCGGTCGTAGCCGTTGCCAACCGTCCCGCCCATGATCAGTCCCAGCACCGCGTCCGTAAGCACGCCTCCCGGATTGCGAGCCACGTACACCACGAGCCCTATCGCGACCGCCACCGAGGCGACAAGGAAGAAGGTCGCGCCGGCCGGTATCGCCCCGAATGCCGCGCCGGCGTTGTGTATGTTCGTGATCCAGATCACATGATCCACGGCCGGGAATTCGGTCCCGAACGGGACATTGGCCATGACCAGGCTCTTGGTCAACCGGTCGATGATGAACACCACCGTTGCGACGAGGACGAACGCGATGCGGCCCGGGGTCAGGGCCCGTGACCGCGGGGTCAGGTTCGTTTCAGACCTAGCCAGACCTGCTCTCCCTCCACTTTTCGCTCGTCGCCCTGGAAGCCGTCGGCCCGTCCAGGGGCCAGCTCGAGCGAAAGCGTCTCTCGCTTGATGTATTCGGAATGGCGCTCGATGGCGCGCGCCAGCATACCGCTCGCCTCGTAGCGGGCGAGGATGCGGTCCTCCACGTTGAAGCCGGACTGACGCCGGAGGTCGTTGACCTGGCGCACCACCTCGCGGGCGAGGCCCTCCAACTTGAGCTCCTCCGAGATGTCTGTGTCGAGCGTCACCTCGGCAGCCCCAAACGTCAGCGACTTGACGTTCAACTCCTCACGGATGATCTCGGCGATGTCCCCAGGCAGCTGGTCTCCGGGCACCGCGAGCGACCGCAGCGGCTGGCGCACCTTGATGCGGGCCGCGTCGCGAGCCGCCAGGCCGGCCTCGACCGCGCGGCGGGCGGCGGCCATGTGCTCCTCGAGCTCTTGATCCACCATCGATGCGTCGGCGCTTGGGAAGTCTTCGAGATGCACGCTGCGCCCCTCGCACAGGTTGCGGTGAAGAGCGTCCGCCAAAAACGGCACGAACGGGCCGAGCAGTCGCGCGACCGACACCAGCGCGGTGTGCAGCGTCTGGTAGGCAGCCAGCTTGTCGGCATCGGACTGAGACTTCCAGAACCGGCTGCGTGAGCGGCGGATGTACCACTTCGACAGGTCCTCGACGAAGGCCTGGATCGGCCTGGAGGCGCCGTTCACGTCGTAGGCGGACAGTTCGTCATCCACGACTCCGATCAGACCAGCCAGCCGAGACAGCAGCCAGCGGTCCAGAACGGGACGATCCTTCAGAGGCACCGGCTGGCGGCCGGGATCGAAGCCGTCAAGGATCGCGTAGTTGACGTGGAACGCGTAACAGTTCCACAAGGGGAGCAGGAACTGCATGACCGTGTCCTTGAGGGTGTCGGCCCCGGTGCGGTAGTTCTCCCCGACCTGCGTCGAGGTGTAGAAGTACCAGCGCACGGCGTCCGAGCCGAAGTTGTCGAAGAGGTAGTTGGGATCGAGCACGTTGCCGCGAGACTTGGACGCCTTCTTGCCTTTGGGATCGACGACGAGGCCGAGGCAGATCACGTTGCGGTACGAGTTCTGCTTGAACAGCAGGGTCGAGATGGCCAGCAGCGAGTAGAACCAACCGCGCGTCTGGTCCATGGCCTCGGAGATGAAATCAGCTGGGAAGGTCTGCTCGAAGAGCTCTTTGCCATGGCGCGGGTAGCCCCGCTGCGCGAACGGCATCGCGCCGGAATCGAACCACGCGTCGAGCACCTCAGGTATGCGCCGCATAACGCCGCCACACTTCGTGCACGGCAGCGTGACCTCGTCGATGTATGGGCGGTGGAGGTCGAAGTCGTCAGGCAGCCCCAGCTCCTCGGCCGAGCTGACGCACCGCTCCTCTTGACATTTCTCGCAGACCCAAAAGGGAAGGGGCGTGCCCCAGTATCGCGAGCGCGAGATCGCCCAGTCGATGTTGTTCTCGAGCCAGTCGCCCATGCGCCCGGTCTTGATATGGGCAGGCACCCAGTTGGTAGCGGCGTTGTTGGCGAGCAGCTCCGCCTTGCGGTCGGTAGTCCGCACGTACCAGGAATCGAGCGCGTAGTAGATGAGCGGGGTCTTGCAGCGCCAGCACTCGGGGTAGGTGTGCAGGATCGTTTCCGACCTGTAGAGGAGGCCCCGCTCCTTGAGGTCGTGGATGATCAGCGGATCGGCATCCTTGACGGCCATGCCGGCAAACTTCTCCACCTCGGGGAAGAACCGCCCGTTGAGGTCGACCGTGTGCCGGAACGGGATGCCCTTCTCCTGGCAGAGCCTCAGGTCGTCGACACCGTAGAGCGCGGATGTGTGGACGACGCCCGAGCCCTCCTCGGTGGAAACGAAGTCGGCCTCGACGACGAAGTGGGCTCTTCCCTCGTTCGGTACGGAGTACGGGTAGACCGGCTCGTAGTCCGCCTCCACGAGGTCCTTGCCCTTCATGCGCTCGACGACCTCGTAATCGCCTACGAGGGCATCGGTCCGGGCCTCGGCGACGATCAGAAATTCACGGCCTTGCTTGACCTTCACGTAGTCGACGTTGGCGTCCACGGCCAGAGCCACGTTGCCTGGCAGCGTCCACGGCGTCGTCGTCCAGGCGAGGATCGAGGTCTTCGGGTCCTTCTTCAGGTGGAAGCGGACATAGATGCTGGGATCAGGCACGTTGTCGCGATACCCCTGCGCCAGCTCGTGGCTGGAAAGGGGAGTCGCGCATCGTGGGCAGTACGGCGCGACTCGGAAACCCTTGTACACGAGGCCTTGCTTCCACATCTCGCTCAGCGCCCACCAAACCGACTGGATGTAGTCCGAGGTCAGGGTCCAGTACGCGTCGTCGTAGTCCTGCCAGAAGGCCATCCGCTCGCTGAAGGCGACCCAGTCGGAGACGTACTCGTGGACGCTGTCGCGGCACAGCTTGTTGAAGCGCTCGACGCCAATCTCGTTCTCGATGTCGAACTTGCCCGAGATGCCGAGCTTCTTCTCGACCTCGATCTCGACCGGAAGGCCGTGCGTGTCCCACCCCGCCTTGCGCTCGACGTAGAACCCCTTCATGGTCTTGTAGCGGCCGAACAGGTCTTTGAAAGCGCGAGCGAGGATGTGATGTGTGGCGGGCTTCCCGTTGGCCGTGGGCGGGCCCTCGTAGAAGACGAACCGAGGCCTGCCCTCCCGCAGCCGCAGTGACTCCTGGAAGGTGCCCTCTTCCTTCCAGCGCGCCTGCAGCCGCTTCTCGAGCTCAGGGAAGTTGACCTTCGAATCTACTTTCTCGAACATCTCGCTCCGCAAAAATGAAAAAGCCCGTCCCACTGTTCCTGGGACGAGCCTTGAAAGACCCGCGGTACCACCCAGATTCCCGGGGCCATCACCCCGAACTCTCCTTGGGTTGCGGCTCAGGAGTGATCTCGAACTCCGCCCTTGGCCGCCTGGCTCTCAGCCGACGCCAGGCTCTCTGTAGGCCGGGAGGGCGGGTCTACCCGTCTCCGTCAATGCCGCTCGATCTCAGATTCTAGCGGACGTTACGGAGAGCTGAGGTTGCGAAGTGCCGCGGTCACGAAGTAGACGCCCAGTGTGACCACCAACGGTGACAGGTCGATGCCCGAAACCGGGGGTATGAAGCGCCGGATCGGGGCCAGCACCGGCTCGGTCACGGCAAATGCGAACCGCGAAACTGAGTTGGTCGGATACGGGCTGATCCACGAGAAGGCGACCCGCACGAGCAACACGATGAGAAACGCGTAGAGGACGAACGTGATGATGGAAGCGATGAATGGCATTTCTTCAGGACGGGCGAGGACCGAACAGCGCTCGACCCAATCGTAGCATCGTGCTTCCGGCGGCCACCGCCGCTTCGTAGTCCCCGCTCATTCCCATCGAGAGGATCGGCAGTGGCTTGCCCAGCCTCTGCTCGGCCTCGTCACGCAAGCGCCTCAGGGCCTCAAACGCTGGCGCCCGATCCCCTTGCGTGGGGCCCATCGCCATCACTCCGCGCAGGTCGAGGAGGCCGGCCACCCCATCGACGAGCTCCAAGGCCAGGGTCGGGTCGACTCCGGACTTCTGCGGCTCCCGGGACACGTTGACCTCGATCAGCACCGCCTGCCGTGGATTGATCTGGGCAATGGCTTGGGCGAGATGTATCGAGTCCACGGTCTGGATAAGGGCGAACCGGCCTGCCGCGTGGCGCACCTTGTTGGTCTGCAGGTGGCCGATGAGGTGCCATTCCGCCTCAGGGACCGCGTCCATCTTGCTGATGGCCTCCTGAACGCGGTTCTCGCCGATCATGGTGAGCCCAGACGCGAGCGCCTGGCGGCAGACGTCGACGCCAAATCCCTTGGTGACGGCGACAATCGCCACCTCGTTCGGGTCGCGGCCTGCGCTAGCGATGCGGTCGCGAACCACAGCGAGGTGTTCAGCGACCGTCATCGTATGGAGACGATGGCCCCGAACCGCGCGCCATCGGGAGCCCGCCGGTGTGAGGGCAGGTACTCGGTCTCCTTGGTGCAGAGACTGAGGCTGTTGATCTTTAGTACGCCGCCGGCCGCCAGTTGGGCTCGATTGGCAGCCGCCAGATCGAGCATGAAGCGACCATCCGGCGATTGACTTACGAAGTCCGAGGCAAAGCGCGACGCCACCTCTCCCCCCACCTCGTAGCAGCGGCCGCAGATCCCAGGACCCAGCCCGGCTCGGAGCTGCGCCGGATCAGACCCGAACTCGTCCCGCAGCGCGTGCAGGGCGGCAGCGGCCACGCCGGCCGCCGTGCCGCGCCAGCCCGCGTGGACCAGCGCCACGCACCGACGCTGGGGATCCCACAGCAAGATCGGGTAGCAGTCCGCGTAGGCTGCGAACAGCGCTACGTTCGGCCGATCGGTGATGAGCGCATCGACA
>WNFB01004022.1_pt1 | contig 13034 bp, 14 predicted proteins | sample 5400501 | NCBI WGS metagenome assembly WNFB01 (sample SAMN13153341, study PRJNA577476) | soil metagenome | isolation source: 200 cm saprolite under Douglas fir tree site 2 hole 1 | place: USA:California | collected 2015-04-18
GGCTGGCTCAAGGACAAGTTCGGTTTGTCCTGGCAGATCGTTCCGCGCGTCATGATCGAGCTGCTGCAAGACAAGGATCCCGTGAAGTCGCAACGCGTCATGCAGGCGATGATGCAGATGACCAAGATCGACATTGCAGGACTGCAGCGGGCTTATCGCGCTCGATAGGCCCTCAGCGGAATCCCGGTACTCACTGAACTTTTGATACAAGGAGTCAAGAGCTGGAGATGAATCTCTTGCGAGGTATGAATTGACTCTCTCCCCGGCGAGGCATAACGTGATCGCGTTCCCGGAAAGGAGGAGCCTATGCATATCGATCGCAGGGCGTTTCTGGCGACGCTGGGTTCGGCGGCCGTCGTCGAGGCGATGTCATCGGAGGCGCGTGCGGACGCGCTCGAGCACTACCTGATCGCGCAGCTCGACAAGCCGGCGGCGCTCACCGCGCAGCCGCTCGTCGTGCGGCGCGGCGCCGGGGCCTTGTTCGGCGGCCCGAGCCCGAGCGGGGTGCGGCCGGAGCTGACGGCGCTTGCGGCTATGCCGGAGCGCCCGACGCTCGTCGATTTCATCCGGTTTCGCGGCACGCCCGGCATCGGCAATCACATCCTGCAGAGCGCGAACGACGCGCTCAGGAAAGGCGAGCCCGAGGAGACGGTGCTCGCGTGTCTCTTGCACGACTTCGTCCTCAATCTCATCAAGACCGACCACGGCTGGTGGGGCGCGCAGCTGATGGAGCCCTACGTTTCGGAGAAGGTGAGCTGGGCGATCCGCCATCACCAGGCGCTGCGCTTCTATCCGGATCCCTCGGTCGGCTACGAGTATCCGGAGCTCTACGTGCGCATCTTCGGCAAGGACTACGTGCCTGCGCCTTACATCAAGGCGAGCTACGAGACCGCGCGCAAGCACAAATGGTACATGGACGCGCGCATGATCACCGTGCACGATCTCTACGCGTTCGAGCCCGGCATGAAGGTGTCGATCGATCCCTTCGTGGACATCATCGGCCGCCACTTCAAGCAGCCGAAGGAAGGCCTGGGCTTCGACGGCAGCCCGGTCGCCCACATGTGGCGCACGCTGATCTATCCGGACAACCCCCTGTAGAGGCAGCCCGCAGTCAACGCGGCGCGACTAGTCGACCCTCCGCCGGACGGTGGATTCGCGGAGTCCCGTCACCACCTCGCGGACCAGAACCGGAACCATTTCCTCGCGCGGGTTCGAGGACCGCACCGTCCCGACGATGCCGCCGTCGCTGGATGCGCTGACGCCGCCGAGCTGCTTCGTGACCCAGGACGAATTGCTCCAGACGCTGGCCGCCGTCTTCGTCTCCACCAGCTTGACGAACATGTCCCCTCTCATTTCCGCGCGCGCGCCGCCCTGCAACGTGGCCAGGTCCGTTATCCCTCCTCCTATCTTCACTCTCGGCTCGGAATACGTGATATGCCCCTGGAAGACGGCCGCGACGCCGAACCTTGTCCCTATCTTCTTGATGGCATCCGCGTCGAGTTGGCTGGCGCCGATCGCCGCCAGGACCGACTCCGCGGTTCCCAGCTCGACCAGCCGGGTGCCGGGCTGGGCCGATTGGACGGAGGACTGGAACCGCTCCGTCGCGTAGCGGTTGATCGCCGCGTCGGCATTGGACCCGAGCTCGATGATGCCGACGGCTTGGTAACTCTTCAGGTCCACCTCCGGAGGAACGCTGACCGTAACGTAGTGGGAATCGGCGCAGCCGAGAACCCCCAGGGACAGGAACGGCAACAAGATCGACAATTTCACAAGGAACGAGCCTCTGCCGGATACCGAGTCAAGCTTCATAATTGGTTTCCTCTCGTTTCATAAGCCGCGAAGCGCTCCCAGCAGCGACCGGGGCGGATCATTCCACCTTGGCTCCCGAGGCGACGACGACCTTCGCCCACTTCGCCGTCTCGGCGGCGATGACCTTGCCGAAGTCCTGCGGCGTGCCCATGATCGGCTTGCCTCCGAGCTCGGCGAGGCGCGCCTGCATTTTTGGATCGGCGAGGGCCCGGTTCGTTTCGGCGTTGACCTTCTCGATGATCTCCGCGGGCGTCCCTTTGGGCATGCCGATGCCGAACCACGCGGTGGCCTCGTAGCCGGGCACGGTTTCGGCGACGGTGGGCACCCCGGGCAGGGACGGCTCGCGCTCCGCTGAGGTAACGGCGAGCGCGCGGATCCGCCCGCCCTTGATATGGCCCGCTGAGGACGGCAGGTTGTCGAAGAGCACGTGGACCGTGCCGGCGATGAGCTCGGCGAGCGCGGGACCGGCGCCCTTGAACGGCACGTGCAGCATGTCGCAGCCGGTCATGGACTTGAACAGCTCGCCCGACAGGTGCACCGAGGTGCCGCTGCCGGAAGACGCCATGTTGATCTTCCCGGGGTTCGCCTTGCAGTAGGCGATGAATTCGGCCACGGTCTTCGCGGGAAAGGAATGGGTGACCTCCATCACGTTCGGCGTCCTCACCAGCCCCGCGACCGGCGCGATGTCCCGGATGAAATCGAAGGGCAGGTTCTTGTAGAGGGTCGTGTTGATCCCGTTCGCGGGATTGACGAGGAGCATGGTGTAGCCGTCGGGGGCCGCGTGCACGACGGACTCGACGCCGATATTGTTGCCGCCGCCCGCCTTGTTCTCGATGAGGAACGGCTGCCCCATTTTGTCGGACAGCCATTGCGACACGATGCGGGCCAGGACATCCGTAGTCCCGCCGGGCGGATAGGGCACGACCCATTTCACCGGGCGCGCCGGATAGTCGAGCGCGGCCGCGGAGCCGATACCGGCGAGGCAGAGCAACAAGGCGAGCGCAAGGGTACGGGCAAGACGAATCACGGAACCTCCTCTCGATGAACGATTCAAGGTCGCGCCATCTCCATATCGTAGCGAAATGTTGCGGCAGGAATCCACTGTTATATTCGACCGGCCGGCGTTCGCGCCGCCAGTATAATTGGAATAAGCTTCGCGCTTCTCGCGTTTGCGCTTTGTCGTTTACCCTGAAAGGAGTTCCCATGATCCGCACCATCGCCGCATTGCTGCTTGCCGCCGTATCCGCTGTTGCCGTCGCCCAGGCCCCCGCCAACCCGCCGGTGAGGATCCGGGGCACGGTGGAGAGAATCGACGGCACCAACCTGACCATCAAGGCCAACAACGGCCAGAGCATGAACGTCAAGCTCGCCGACAATTACGTTGTCGTAGGGATCGCCAAGGCGAGCCTCGCCGACGTCGCCAGCGGAAAATTCATCGGCACCACGACGGTCGGCGAGCGCAACGGCGCGCTGGTCGCGCTGGAGGTGCACATTTTCCCGGAGAACATGCGCGGCACCGGCGAAGGGCACTACGACTGGGACTTGAGGCCCGACAGCAAGATGACCAATGCGAACGTGGCCAATGTCACGAGCATGGGCAAGGATCGCGTCCTCACGGTGCAGTACAAGGGCGGCGAGAAGAAGGTCCTGGTTCCCGAAAAAGCGGTGATCGTGTCCTTCACCCCCACCGAGCGCAGCGCGCTCAAGCCCGGCGCCCCGGTATTTGCAGTGACGCAGCGCCAGCCCGACGGCAGCCTCACCGCCGCTCGCGTCAACGTCGGCCTGAACGGCCAGGTGCCGCCGATGTAGCCGCGGCGAGCGCCGCTCAAAGGCTTGCCGATCCCGGTCTGACATGGATAAGCTATCCCAGCCTGAAAGCCGGATAGGCAAGCGTATTCGAGGCTGAGGCGGCAACGAAAGGAGAGGATATGGACGCTTTCGCGATGAAAAGGGCTTTGATCGTTTTCTTCCGCCTCGCCATGGCGTGGACTTTCATCTACGCCGCTTCGCACCAGGTCTTCGATCCCAACTGGAGCGTGGCCGGGTTCCTCAAGGGCACCAAGACGTTCCATGATGTGTATGCGCCTTTCACGAGCCCAACCTGGGCGCCGGTCCTCACGTTTCTCGTGGGATACGGCCATCTGCTCATCGGCCTGTCGCTGCTTTTCGGGCTCTTCGTGCGGGTGGGCGCGGGTTTCGGCATCCTGCTGATGCTCCTGTACTGGACCGCGCACATGAATTTCCCCTACATCGAGAACCGGAACAATTTCCTCCTCGACTACCACATCGTGTACGCGGGCGTGCTCGTGCAGCTGATCGTGGAGCGCGCCGGGCACGTCTGGGGCCTGGACGCGTGGGCGAGCAAGCTTGCGTTTTTCGGGCGGCACCCTAACCTGCGGCGGCTGGTCGCCTGACCTCGCTTCAGTCGACAAAAAAAGCCGTGCCCTGGGGCGCGGCCTATCGGGAATTCGATTGGAACAGCACTCCGCAATTTCTAGTCAGCGCGGATTCCGACTTCGCGTATCAACTTCCCCCACTTCGCCGTCTCGGCGGCGACGAACGCCGAGAACTGCTCCGGCGTCATCGGCGTGAAACGCGCGCCTTCGGTCAAAAGCCGCTGCTGCACGTCGGGCGTGCGCATGACGGCGAGGATCTCCGCGTTGAGCTTCGTGGTGATCGCCGCAGGCAGCCCAGCTGGGCCGAAGGTGCCGACCCAGTTGTTGACTTCGAATCCCGGCAGCGCTTCGGCGAGCGCCGGGAATTCGGGCGCGGCGGGCAAGCGCCGGGTACCGAGCACGGCGATGCCCTTCAGCCTGTCCGCCTTCACGTAGGGCAGGACGGTGGGCATGGTGGCAAACGACATCGAGGTCTGGCCGGCCAGCAGATCGGTGATCGCGGGGACGTTGCCCTTGTAGGGCACGTGGGTGACGTCCGCCTTCGCCAAGGACTTGAACAGCTCGCAGGCGAGGTGGCTGGTCGTGCCCACGCCCGCAGACGCACAGGTGAGCTTGCCTGGCTGCGCGCGGGCGAGCGCGATCAGCTCCGCGGGCGTCCCCGCGGGGACCGAAGGATGCAGCGCGAGCAGGCTCTCCGCCTCGATCACGAGCGCGATGGGGGTGAAGTCCTTCGCCGGGTCGTAGGGCATGTTGCGGTACAGGCTCGCGTTGACCGCCTGCGTGCCGATGCTGCCCATCAGGATCGTGTAGCCGTCGGGCGCGCTCTTCGCGACGAGGTCGGCGCCGATGTTGCCGCCCGCCCCGGCGCGGTTCTCCACCACCACCGGCTGGCCCCAGGCTTCGGCGATCCGGCCGCCGATGATGCGCGCGAACACGTCGGCGATGCCGCCGGCGGGGAACGGCACGACGTAGCGGATCGGCTTCTGCGGATAATTCTGCTGCGCAAAGGCCGCCGGCGCGGCGAGGAGCGCGGCGCACAATGCGATGAATGATCGCGGCATGGCGCCGCCATGCTAGCTTAAACGGCGACAGACCCCAACTTTTCCGGCTGCTTCGAGCCGCGGTCGTCGAAGCTGGCGTAACATGGCCGCCATGGACTCCAAACCGAAGATCGCCTGCACCCCGAACGGCCCCTACTACCTGTTGAACGACATGCAAGCCACGCCGGTGCCGAACCTGCGCCGCGCTTCGGGCGAGGCCTGCGTCACGGTGCGCGGGGTCGCGCTGTGCCGGTGCGGCGCATCGAAGAACAAGCCGTTCTGCGACGGGACGCACAGCACGATCGGTTTCAGCGACCGCAATACCGCGGATCCGGGCAGGGACAAGCGCAAGAGCTATGCCGGCAAGCGCATCACCATCCTCGACAATCGCGCGCTGTGCGCGCACGCGGGGTTCTGCACCGACGAGCTGAAGTCCGTGTTCCGCCAGCACGACGAGCCGTGGATAGCTCCGGACGGCGCCGCGGTGGAGGAGATCGTCGCGACGATCAGGAAGTGCCCGTCCGGGGCGCTCAGCTACGCGATCGGCGGCGTCGAGGCCGAGGCGCTAGAGCGCCCGCCGATGGTCACCGTGACCGACGACGGGCCGTACGCGGTCACCGGCGGCATCGAGCTCATGGGCGTGCAGTTCGGACAGGGCGCCTCCACCGAGCACTACACGCTGTGCCGTTGCGGCGCATCGAAGAACAAGCCGTTCTGCGACGGCTCGCACTGGGACGTGGGATTTGGCGATCCGGCCTGAGCCTGCTTCGCCGGCGCAGCGCCTCTATCTCGCTTACAAAAATTTCGTCCCTATCGTCGCGCACCAGTTCCTGATCGCCCGGGCGATTTCCTCGGGAGCGTCCTCCTGAATGAAATGGCCCGCCCCGGGCAGCGTGACGGTCTGGTGCCGCTCGAAGAGCGATTCGAAGCGCTTCCGCTCCTTGTCGCGGAATGCGAAGTCGCGGTCGCCCCAGACGATGAGCGCGGGCAGGGAGGAGATCTTCGGTATGTCCTTCTCGAGCGCTTCCAGGAAATCGCTGCTCGCGATGATTTCCCTGGGGAAGACGCGGGTCGGCTCGGCGGAGCCGGGCGCCGCGAACGGCGCAAGATAGGCGCGCATGACTTCCGCTGAGGGCTTTCGGAGGCGCATTCCGCTTCGCATGACGAAGCGCGTGAAGAAGTTGAAATGCTGGTTGAGGAATCCCGCGATGCTCCCGCCCATCAGGCTCGAGAAGCGCTCAAAGTGCGGATCGCCTTTGCCCGACCAGGCCCAGGTGTTGCCGATGACGAAGCCGCGGAAGCGCGAGGGTTCCTGCGTTGCCACGGAGAGCCCGATCGGGCCGCTCCAGTCCTGGACCATCATGACGATGTCGCGCAGATCCAGCGCGCGGATGAATTCCCGCAAGACATCGGCGTGGGATGCCGGCTTGAAGTCGTAGCCGCGCGGCGCAGCGGACAATCCGAATCCGGGGAAATCGGGCGCGAGGCAGCGGAACTCGCCGGCGAGCTCGCGGATGATATGCCGGTAAAGGAACGACCACGTCGGGTTGCCGTGCAGCAACAGCAAAACCGGGCCGCGCCCTTCGTCGACGTAGTGGACCCGCGCGACGCCCGCCGCGACGAAATGGCTCGCAACCGGGAAGAGCTTCTCCGGGAACCACGCGGGCCGTGCGCTCACGATCGCGGGCGCGAGCTTACTTCCGGATCAGCCTGTAGAACATCATCACGTGAGTGACGATCAGCAAGGGAACGTAGAAATTGACGATGTACCAGTTGAAGCCCGTCGGGATGTCGTACATCCTGGCGCCGATTGCCTCGCGGGTCGCGTTCACCACGTCGGCGCTGCCGATGATGTTGAAGATCCAGGCGACCGCCAGCGCGCCCTTCCATTTTCCGTGCAGGAACATCACCGCGAGGAGCGCCGCCAGCGCCGAGACGAGATCGCCGTATGCGATGGCCGCCGCCGCGTCTGCCGGCAGGCTCGCCGACGCTTGGCCCGGGACGAGCAGGGTCATGGGCGCGTAGCGGAACACGTGCACCCAGGCGAGGGGCAGCAGGTAATCCTCGACCGGACGCCCGGCGAGGCGCGGCGCGACGTGCCACCGGGCGATCAGGGCGAATGCGACGAGAGAAAACGTCGATTGCAGGTTCAGGATCTGGAATGCCGTCATTTTTATACCTTTCTTGTCGACCCAGGGCGCTAAGAGCTCAGCCAGCCAAGCGCTTCCGCCTCGCTGCCGAAATAACCCTCCTCGAACCCGCGCTTGTGCTTGTACTCGTCCGTCCCGCTCATCATTTTTTCCAGCATTCCCGGAGGCGCTATATAGGCCAATTTCTTCACCCCGGCCTTGACGTAGCGCGGCGAGACTGCCTCGTCGCGCCAGTATCCGAGGCTCGCCGGCGGCCGGTAGCGGAACTCGCGGAGGTCGACGAGCAGGCCCTTGACAGGATTGTCGAGCGCGAATCCGGCGAAGTTGTGGATCGCCTCCTGGTAGTCGTGCACCTGCATCTTCTCCGTCTCGACGGTCCAGTTGAAGCTGATGATCTTGCGCCGCGGATCGTAGATGAACGTGTAAAACGGGTGCGAAAAGAGGTCCATAGCTGCCTTTCCCTGTGTGGTGAAATTTGGTTCGCCGCGGCCGCCGAGAACGTCCTTTGACCGATCTCAGTGTCCGGTATGAGCGATACAGAGCTCCGTTCGGAAGCTGCACAACTCCTTCAAAAGGCCGTCCGACTCTTTCACGATGTTCGCCTTCTCGGTATCGCCGACGTTGAGGATCATGTAGCCGAGCGGACCCTGATCGAGAATGTACGGGTAGGGCCCGCGCGGCCTGCCTGCTCCAAAATCCGCGGGACCCATGTTCGGCGCATAGAACATGAAATGAGGCATGCTCATGGTCATGACTTCCTTGGACCCGGGGCCTTTGTATCCCGTCATGACCGGCGCGATCATGAACGCGATTCCCGGGCGCGCCGGAGAGCGGTAGCTTCCCTCCTTCAGTTTCTTCTCCACGAGCCGGTTCACCTCTTCGGGGCTCATCTTTCCTTCGATCCGCAGGCGCGCAACGTCGAAGTAGACGGGCATGTAGGTTTTCGAGCCCTCCGGATCGTAGCCGACTGGCACGAAGACGTTATCGCCGAAGTGTTCGCGCGCATACTCCGTCCTCGCAACGAAACAGTGGAAGCCGTTCGTGCCTTCGCGCGCCACCACGTACCCTTTGCCGAGGTCGAGCACGTATACCGTCGCCCCGTCGCGCAGATGCGGCGGCACGGCGCTGAGTGCGTATTTGATCTCGAGCTCCTGAGGCATCGCCGTGAGCGCCTCGCCGTACGTTTGTGCCGAGGCAGCGCTTCCCGCGAAACATGCGACCAGGCCGGCGAACCCGCACAAAATCGCTTCCTTCATATCGACAGCCCTCCTGAGCTTTTGACTATTGCGTCCAAAACGATCAGTGGCGCGCCGATCCGGGAATGCGGTAATATCGGTCGCCGTGTTCGTGGCTCGTAAAATTAGAGGGAAGACAGGCAGAAATCAAGTACAGACTTTGCGAGCACGTCGGCGCGAACGGTGCCTCGTGGTTTTTCGAAACGCTGTACGTTAAGGTACAAACGTTGGAACTGACATGAAAGCCCGATCGGCAAAAGGCGAAAAGATGCGGCTGCACATCCTCCAGGCGGCGGGCGACCTGTTCCACGCGCAGGGCGTCGCTGCGACGAGCCCGGACCAGGTGATCGAGGCCTCCGGGACCGGCAAGGGCCAGTTCTATCACTACTTCAAGAGCAAGGAAGGCCTGGTCCACGCCGTGCTGCAAAACTACCTGGACGAGATCCACGCAGGCAACAACCCGGCGTACTTCGATATCAGGGGATGGAAGGACCTGGAGCGCTGGTTCCTGGTTCACCTCGAGCTGCAGAAAAGCTTCAACATGACGCGCGGCTGTCCGTTCGGAACGATCGGCAACGGCGTGACCGAGAAGGACGAGCTCGTCCGCCAGGACCTGAACCTGATTTTCGAGATCATGAAGAGCAACCTCGCGGCGTTCTTCATAAAGGAGAAGGCGGTGGGCCGCCTCTCGAAAGAAGCGGACGAGGACGAGCTTGCGGACTTCTGCATCGCCACCGTCCAGGGCGCGATGCTGATGGGCAAGATCAAGCGAAGCAGCAGGACCGTCGAGACCACGATCAAGGCGGCGCTCGCGTATATCAAGCGACATTTCGTATGAACCGGATAGCGACCTGAGCTTGCGCCGCCCATCGCATCCGGCTGTATAGTTTCTCTGCATGGACGCGATCGCAACACAACCCGGCGATGAAAAGGAGCAGCTCCTCCGCGAAGACCGCCGCCTGCTCGGCCGCCTCCTCGGCGACGTGATCAGCGAGCAGGTCGGCCCGCAAACCCGCGAGCGCATCGAGACCATCCGCCAGACCGCGGTGCGCTTCAGGCGCCTGTCCGACCCCGGTCTCGCCCGCGAGGCGGCGGCGGTGAAGGCGGAGCTGGAGTCGCAGCTCGACGCGCTGCCGATCGGGGAGACGCTGCACGTGGTGCGGGCGTTCAGCTATTTCTCGCATCTGCTCAACATCGCCGAGGACGCGCACCAGAACCGCAGGCGCCGGGCGCACGCGCAAGGCCGCTCGCCGCGGCGGCCGGGGAGCTTCGCGTATGCGCTGGAGCGCGCGGGGAAGGCGTCCGCGGCGTCTCTCCTTGCTTGGTTCGCGCGCGCCCGCGTGAGCCCGGTGCTCACCGCGCATCCCACCGAGGTCCAGCGCCAGAGCATCCTCGAATGCGAGCGCGCGATCGCGCGCCTGATCGCGCTGCCTGATTCGCCGGCGCGCGATCGCGCCCTGCACGCGGAGGTGCTGAGGCTGTGGCTGACGGCGATGCTGCGCCTCTCGAAGCTCACCGTGGCGGACGAGATCACCAACGCGCTCGCGTATTTCCGTCTCACTTTTATTCCGGAGATCCCGCGCCTGTACGCGGACCTCGAGGAGGCCCTGCGCGCGCGCCTCGCGCTCCCGCGCGCGACCTGGCTGCCGCCCTTTCTCACAGTAGGCACCTGGGTCGGCGGCGACCGCGACGGCAACCCGAACGTCGGCCCGGAAACGCTCGAGATCGCGACCTCGGAGCAGGCGCGGCTCATCCTCGCGCATTATCTCGAGGAGGCGAACCTGCTTGGCCGCGAGCTCGGGCTGTCGGCGCGGTTGAAGCCCGTGCCGCACGAGGTGCTGGAGCAGGCGGAGCGCTCGGGCGACGAGTCGGAGCACCGGCGCGATGAGCCGTATCGGCGCATCGTGTCGGGCATCTACGGCCGGCTCGCCGCTACGGCGAAGGCGCTCGTCGGCCTGCAGGCAGTGCCCGCGCCGATCGCCGAGCGGCCGCCCTACGCCACACCAGCGGAGCTTGCCGCCGACCTCGACCTGATCGCGCGCGCTCTGGAAGAGCAGGGCGCCGGATTGCTAGCCGAAGGGCGTCTGCGCGCGCTGCGCAGGAAAGTCAGCGTCTTCGGCTTTCACCTCGCGCCCATCGACCTGCGCCAGAGCTCGGACGAGCATGCGGCGGCGGTGAGTGAGCTCCTCGCGCGCGCCGGCGTCGAGCCCGCGTACGACAAGCTCGATGAAGCCGGGCGCGTGGCCCTCTTTGCGCGCGAGCTGCGCAGTCCGCGGCCGCTGCGCTCGCCGCACCTCGCGTACTCGCCGCAGGTCGAGCGCGAGCTCGGCGTCGTCGCGGCCGCGGCCCGGGCGCAGAAACGCCTGGGCGCGGCGGCGGTGTCGAAGTACGTGATCTCGCACTGCGAGTCGGTGTCCGATCTTCTCGAAGTCGGCGTGCTCCTGCGCGAGGCGGGGCTCGCGCGTCCCGACGGACTGGACCTGGACGTGATTCCGCTGTTCGAGTCGATCGGTGACCTGGAGCGCTGCGGCGCGATCATGGAGAGCGCCTTCGCTCAAGCCCTGTACCGCGGCTGGGTGCGCGCGCGCGGCGACGAGCAGGAGGTGATGCTCGGCTACTCGGACAGCAACAAGGACGGCGGGTATCTGTCCTCGAGCTGGACCCTGTACAAGGCGACCGCCGATCTTATGCGCGTGTGCCAGGTGCACGGGGTGCGGCTGCGGCTCTTCCACGGCCGCGGCGGAACGGTCGGGCGCGGCGGCGGCCCGAGCTACGAGGCGGTGCTTTCGCAGCCGCCGGGCAGCGTCGACGGCGCGCTGCGGCTCACCGAGCAGGGCGAGGTGATCGCGAGCAAGTACGCCGATCCCGAGAACGGACGGCACAACCTCGAGATCCTGGCCGCGGCGACGCTGGAGGCGAGCCGCGTCGCGAAACCTGAGGACGGCCGCGGCCGCCGCGCGGAAATCATGGAAGAGCTGTCGCAGCTCGCGCTCGCCGCCTACCGGGGCCTGGTGCGCGACACGCCGGGCTTCATGGAGTTTTTCCGCGCGGCGACGCCGTTCCCGGAGATCGCGCGCTTGAACATCGGCAGCCGGCCGGCCTCGCGCAAGCCCTCCGAGCGCCTCGAAGATCTGCGCGCCATCCCCTGGGTGTTCAGCTGGAGCCAGTGCCGCATCATGCTGCCGGGCTGGTATGGCTTCGGCGCCGCGGTGTCGCAGTGGCTGGAGCAAAAACGCGGCACGCCGCAGGAGCTGCGCGAGATGCACGCGAGCTGGCCGTTTTTCAGGGCCCTGCTCTCCAATCTCGACATGGTGCTCGCGAAGACCGACCTCGGGATCGCCGCGCGCTATGCCGAGCTGGCCGACGCGCGCCTGCGCGAGGCGGTGTTTCCGCGCATCGAAGCCGAATGGCACGCGGCGCGCGACCGGCTCTTCGCGATCACGGGCGCGGGCGAGTTCCTCGCCGACAACCCGACGCTCGCCCGCTCGATCCGCAACCGCTTCGCCTACCTGGACGCGCTGAACCACATCCAGCTCGCGCTCCTGCGCCGCTACCGGGCGGGGGACACCGACGAGCGCACGCTGCGGGCCATCCACCTCACCATCAACGGCATCGCCGCCGCTTTGCGCAACAGCGGCTAGCGCGGCGCGGTCGGGAACGCGGAGCCTTCCGGCCTCATCTAATGTCGCAACGGATTCCTTTAACGACGACAGGAGACAAGACATGAGACTTCAATCGGCATCCATCGCATTGGCATCGGCCCTGGCATGCGGCGCGGCATGGGCCCAGGGCGGTCCCACGGACCCGCAGATCGCCGGGATCGTGGTCGCCGCGAATCAAATCGACGTCGACGCGGGCAAGCTGGCAAGGTCGCGCAGCAAGAACAAGGAAGTCCAGGGTTTCGCCAAGCAGATGATCACCGACCATACCGCGGTCAACAAGCAGGCCGCGGCGCTGGTCAAGAAGCTGAAGGTCAAGCCCGAGGAGAGCGACACCAGCAAGAGCTTGAAGAGCGGCGCCAGGGACAACTTGGCGAACCTCAAGAAACTCAAGGGCGCGCAGTTCGACCATGCCTACGTCGACCACGAGGTGGCCTACCATCAGGCCGTCCTCGACGCGATCGACAAGACCTTGATCCCGAACGCCAAGAACGCGGAGCTGAAGGACCTGCTGACCAAGGTGCGACCCGCCATCGCGGCGCATCTGGACCACGCCAAGCACATCCAGAGCTCGCTCGGCAAGAGCTGAGGGCATGCTGCATCACGCCGCACGTGCGCTGGTCTTCGGGCTGGCGCTCGCGCTTCCCGCCGCCGCGACGGCGGCGGGCAAGACGCATGCCGTGAGAATAGAAGGAATGAAGTTCGAGCCCGAGCGCCTCGAAGCGGCGGTCGGCGACACCATCAC
>WNFB01004023.1_pt1 | contig 13033 bp, 11 predicted proteins | sample 5400501 | NCBI WGS metagenome assembly WNFB01 (sample SAMN13153341, study PRJNA577476) | soil metagenome | isolation source: 200 cm saprolite under Douglas fir tree site 2 hole 1 | place: USA:California | collected 2015-04-18
CGTTCGGAGGGGAGGGTGCGGTTGATGGAAGGCTGAAGATTAGGAGGAAACCTATGATGAAAATTACTACTCCTATGATAGCGCTAAGACCGTGATGGATCTTCAGTTCCAGGAAGATGAAAGCTGCTCCAATCAGCATTAGCACGATCGACACCAGGGGGGCGCCGAAGACCCCGAGCCCGAGTAGGGCAAGGGCGATGGCCGCCGCTCCGACAATGGACATTATGATAGTTGGATGGAAGACGTCGACGAGTATTGCGAAGGATCCGAGAAGAAAGATGATACTGTCTAGGTTGGGGTCGGCTATTATTGAAAGGAATAGTGAGGTTGTTGCTGGAGTGTGAATGGGAACGTTTCCAGCATGGAGCTGGGTCAAAGCATCTTGGGTGCTGTTAGCGTTCAGCACGTCATCGACGACACCTGCCTGTTTCGCTGCACATGAATTGACCGTCTGGCAATCGTAGGACTTGCCCTTGGTAACCATCAAGCTGGTGTTGGTGGCGTTTCGATGATTAGCTCCGGTCAGCGCGCTCATATAAGCAGCAAACCCGCTGATGTCTTTCGCGAGGGTAGTGTTCTCTTCCCCCGTGGGAATCCCGTAGACGATAGGGGTCGCAGATCCTATTGTTGTACCCGGGACGACGAAGATCTTCCTGGATGATTCAGCGATGTAAGCGCCAGCGCTGAACGCGTGAGCCGCTAAGGGAGCGATCAGCGTGGTGAAATTGTTACCCGCGCCTTCGTAGACGGCTATTGCGCTGATAATGTTCTCCATATTTGCACCGCTCCCGCCGTTGGTGTTGATTATTAGTATGAAATTATGCATGCCGGAAGATGTGGCATCGTTGATTGAGGAGACGACAAAATCCTGTGCCCCTGGATCGATATTCTGGTCTAGGGTAGCAACATAGTAATCTGAAGAAGAAGCTGCATGAGCCTTCTCTGGAAGGTACGACTGAACTGTTAGAAATAGCACTAATAGAAAGAGAAAGAGGGCGATTCCTCGTCGGGTAACATGAGCCAATTCGCGAAGGCCACTATCATCACAGATCAAGGCGCGGCTTATGCTTAAGCCTAACCCCAGAAATCGTGGAATCCAATTATCAGACGTTTAGGAGATTCAAGGCCACGATTGGACCTAGGATCTTCTGAGCAAGTCAACGCTCTCTTAGACTCCTACAGGAATCTATTTGAGGCTGGAAGGCCTAGAATCCTTTAGCAATGCACATGCACGGCGTCCAGCCGGGACCCGGCCAGATATCTCCAATGGCCTTAGGTGTCGGACTGGCGACGACACAGGCCTTTCTTGTATTACTAACTCCTCCACAACTCATGGACACATGCCTGGCCTGCGGGATCAGACAATCTGCCGGTGGGAAATTCTGCAGCCAATGTGGCATCAGACTACGATGCCCTTCCTGCGGGACACCTTCCCTAGGAAGGAACTACTGCCATGAGTGCGGCACACCCCTCGGCGCCTAAGTCTTACTAAAGCGCGCGCGGTACAATCCAATTACTCCAGGCTTTCCCCCAAATGTGGACTGTCGGTAACAGAGTGTTAGAAAGCGTCCAACCGGGCCATCCGGAGTCGGGGCGATTCCTTCTTCGCAGCGGTTGAAGACAATGAGGACTGAGATTTTTCTTGTAGGAATAGCTATGGTTGCTCTAGGTCCTCTGCTTACACTGGCAGCCGCCTCTTCTTGTCTAGGAACGATAATTTCCGGTCATCTTCGGCCATGTCTTTCCGACCTAACCTTCGTCGCCTTCGGCGGAGTACTCTTCGTCATTGGAATAATAGTCGCGGTGATCGGAGTGATTGTTCCAGATCCCTATCCCAGCACATCTCCCCGTGTCGGGCCAGTACTCTCGCCCCAGCAGCCCAACGTCACTTGCAAGAAATGTGGATCTGTTTACAGCTCCGGTCTTTTCTTTTGTCCGTCATGTGGGCAGAGACCAAGCTAAATTCCCGTTCGACTCACAAAGGGCGCCTAACAAGGCGGAACGGTAAGGTCTGAACCCTCTGACAGGGCTAGCTATGACGCGGATGAAGTCAACTGAACACAGAACCACAATGTTTCGGTAACTAGCGAGGCGACATCGGCCGTTGGCGGAGGCAAATGTATTTTGAGCAGTCGATACATTAGTAAGGTCTATTCTGAGGCGAGATTCGATGGCTGCACAAACTCAGGCTGACTTGACAAAAGCTAATGCAATAGAGTTCACTGTCAGGGACGAGCCCTGGATGAAATACAAGCTCGAAGACGGAACTCTACTGTTCGGACGACTCATCATTCCCAAAATATTCAGAGCAAACGAGCACGATCCCACAGGTCAACCGATATACGCCTGGTCGTCCCAGAATCTATTCTCAACCATTTGTCCTAACGCTCTAAGAGGGACCCCTACGATGCCTCCTCCCACCTCTCTCGACCCAACTACGACCAACACTACCGCCGTCGATTTTGAGCGTGTTGGCCTGGAAAAATGGAACGTGTACGAGCTGACCGATGGAACAGTGTTGAGAGCAAAACTGGAGATAACTGGTATTCTAAGGACGGACAAATACGGACCGGACGGTGATCCGCTTTACATCGTAAACAACCAGATGATCCCGCGGCTCAAGGTCCCGGAGACCCTCATCAAGAAACAGCAGCAACCGAAACAAGCACCTAGTCCTAAAGGACTCTACGGCTGAGCCGAACAATCAGAGAAACGCTCTTGAATTTGGAGCGTAACGACGGAGGTCGTGCGCTACTTCCAGTTCTTTACGTCCCAGTCTCTGAGAGAATCGATGTCTATCTTCTCGGCCTTTAGGGCAGTTTTCAATCCTTCCCGGACGCTCGCGAAGGTGTAGCCGGCTCCGAGACGGAGAACGTGGTGGACAACAGGCCGTTCGTGTTTTTGGTATATCTCTTCTCTCGGGAAGAGAGTGTTGAGCCAGAAAATTATCGGATTCTTAATCTTCCCGTTGAAGGGAACTAGGCGGTCGGCAACAAGACGATTCGGCGGGTTATCGCGTCCTCCAAGCCTCTGGTCAAACTCGAAGCTCTGGCCAACTTGGACCATGGCAGTTCCTCTCCGAGCATGCAACGATACTTGCGGCGATAGATTGCAGGCTGGACACTTTGACAGCCAGTCTCTCAACTGACTCTCGTAAGACTTCACCCAGTTATCGAAAGAACTCATTCCCTGACAATGGGCACCGCTTGATAATAGGGTTGCTAACCCGAATAGACCGCTAGAAGTCTCGCTCTCGACTAAAGGCACGGGGTCCTCTGCGATTTGCATGGCGTCGAGGAACGGATCATGGACGCGACGCGCGAGCGCCTAATGCCGAATGCTTGGTTTGAGGGGCAGCCTATCAACTGGATATCGCAGTTTGTACTTGAGTCATCGGTTTTCTGGCCAAATTGCCAGGGTGGAAGGGGGGGGTCAGACCCTATGGGCATTGGTGTTCTGGGGATGAGCGCGACGACCACCATAAACAAATCTCAGCCAGGACCCTCGGAGACCTACTTCGACAGCACCCCACAGTAAAGCAAAGCACTCAGGTCTGACTACAAAATAACGGCACAAAAGCCCCCGTACGGAAGCGGGACCGGTGGGATTCGAACCCACGACCTTCGGGTCTCCCCGCTTCAGGCGCCGGAGCCCGATGTCCTATCCTGGTTGTCCTCGCCTGCCAATTGCTCGTGAAAGGCTGGCGATCTAGACTACGGTCCCTTACCGGGGCACTTTCTTTTTGGAATAAAAGCTAGGTTTCAGATCGGGTGCGATGCTGGAGGTGAGTTTTTTCCCGGAATCTCATCAAGGTCTCGCGTGGACTCTGGGTATTTCGCCACGTTAATAGGATGGCTCAGCGATTATCTTGTCTCGTCATGGCTTCATCTCGGGGAAGCTTGTTTTGGAGTGGCCTCTGGATATTCTCCTTGGCAACCGGGCTGGCCAGCATGATTTTCATGGCGTGGGCCTTCTACGTAGAGACAACTGGAAGGGGAGCGTTGTTCATCGAGCCTAATCGGATGTTGGCGGCGGGAGAACTAGCGACGGTCGCGACGGGGATGGTAGCATTCATGGTTCTCTTCTTCAGAGGCCTGTCTCAGAACGACTAGTCATCAACTTGGTATTTCGTGGAAACGATGCTTCCTAGAACTGGGCGCATCTGCTTCGAATAGCGCCTCGAAATATTGATTCTAACAACACGACCTGACAGGAACAGGTATAGTCTACTTCTAGAGATCTCGACCTTTTCCAACTGACCATAGGGAAATTCTAGGTCGGCAATTGTAGGGGTGGTCAACTGATCTAGCCGCTTGATCCTGTCTCTTCGTCTCTGAGTCACATACTCTTGAAGAGCAATCCCTGTCATTCCACAAATAACGGCGCCAATCAAGCTCCCAGTAACCACGAGTCCTCCTATCGTAAGGATGAGAGGGATTACAACCGTCAGAAGAGCTGAACTGAGTTTCTTGAGAACGAGTTTTCCGTCTAGAAAGACGAGCGCGTAAGTGTTGGACCCAACGACCCCTTTGTCAACGAATAGTTTGACTGGGCTCGAAGGGTCAGATGATAGGACAACCCCTTGGTTCTTGGGTGTAATCCCGCCGAGGAAAATGTTGAGGAGTCCAATCGGAACGGTGAAGATGAAGCTGAGAAACCCTGCATAGTCCAGCAAATAGCCTACTATTACTATCACGACGCCTCCCGTGACAAGGCTGATTCGCAAGTTAATCCCCGATAATGCCTTCCTGGATTCTATGGCGAGCGAGTTTGTCTACAGTTCTAGTGAATCTATGCTCCAGCTCCTGAAAGGAGTGCAAAGACTAGCATAACCAAGACTACGAGGGTTATTCCCACATAGACTTGGTCCTTCTCCGCCGCAAAGTAGAGCGAGGAAACTGCCACTCGGAAGATGGGGGTAGCGATTAGGACAACCACTGCTAAATAGACAATGCGAGACGCGTTCACTGTTAGCGCCGACCCAATTATTTGATAGAGACTAAGACTCTCGGATCCGAGGGTAGGGGAGCCTGTTGCCGCCCATAGGAGAAGGCCTAGCAGGCTGAGACTAGCACTTGCGAGTACTCCTGCACGCAGCGAGTAGGATACTATTTTGTTCAGGTCCAAGGTGGTCACAAGACTATTGGGAGGTTTAGGCCTTTCAGAATCATCAGAATGGAGACGACTCCGAGTAGGATTCCGAACGCCACTTTGACCAGGTTGGGAGGAGTCACTCGCAAGACTCGAGTTCCGATAGCGGCGCCGCCGACGACCCCAATGATTAGCGGTGCGACCAGGAGTGGGTGGATGTCTCCCCTTAGAAAGTAGACTGAGCCGCTTGCAGCGGCGGTGACACCTATCATAAAGTTGCTTGTGGCCGAGGCGACTTTGACAGGCACTTTACTCAACAGGTTTATTGTCGGAACACTGATTATTCCTCCACCGACTCCCAATAGTCCTGATACTATGCCTGCGAAGTAGCTGATTCCAAAAGTCTCGCGCGTCCTGGTGACCTCATACTTCACGTTAAGCTTGCTACTGTGGTCAGAATACTCGCCTCCTAGGTGCAAGGCTCTCGCCAAATGGTCTGGAACCACTCCTGTGGGAAAGTCGATTCTGCGGTTGGAAATCATGATTGAAGTGGCATAGAGGAGCATCCCTCCGAAGAGAATGAGAAGTATGGAGGCGGGGAGAAAGATTGCCACATAGGCTCCGGTTATGGCCCCGGCTACAGTGGCAACCTCGAGGAACATTCCCAAGCGTAGGTTGGTTAGGTGATCTTGAACATATGTTGCTGCAGAAGCGCTTGAAGTGGCGACGACAGACACGAGGCTGGCTCCCACTGCTAAAGGTAAAGGAATTCCCTCAACTAGCGTTAGGAAGGGGATTATCAGAACTCCTCCTCCCAAACCAAAAACTGCTCCTACGAGTCCTGCAAGGATCGATCCTAGGAGGATCTCGAAGACTTCCCAAGGTCCGATGACGAGAATCGTTGGAGCAGACCTTCGAACATGAGGGCTGGGGTGAGTGCTATTAAGAAGATTCGTAGCCCTTTGTTTCAAAATATGGGGTTGGAAGTTTGGTGCCAAAGACAAGACTTGGTAGAAGTGAGCCTTCAAACCCTTTCGGCGCTTTCAGAGCTGAGTGCGAATCTGCCTTGCGTTTTGGTTACTCAACTCTGCAGAAGTCTACCAAGAAACAGTTTCCAGAAATCGATGTGGCTTCCACTATAGAGGATCCTCCTGATGAGGGATTTGGTCACCTGGCAAGCTCCATCTCTTTCGAGCTTGCAAGAGTGCAGAAGACGAAACCTATGACAATTGCCAAGGAAATAGCCGCCGCCTCGGCCAAAGTGAAGAGCTTGAGACTGGTTGAGTCTATTCGGGCAGCCGAGCCGGGCTACGTGAATTTCCGAGCAAACATCCCTAGCCTAGTTGATGCGACTCTTCGAGGAATCTTCGATGAAGGGTCAGATTATGGTCTGTTGAAGACGGATAACGCGCAGCGCGTAATCGTCGAGCATACCAGCGCCAATCCTGCCCGGCCAATTCACATTGGAACAGCGAAGAACTCAATCTTTGGAGATACGCTAGCCCGACTTCTCAGTGCCAGAGGACACGATGTCAGGACACACTTCTATGTTGATGATACTGGCCGACAAGTTGCGATAATGGCGTACGGCTATCGGCTTCTTGGCGAGCCTCAGCCCACTGGGAAGCCTGATGAGTTCATCGGCAGAATATACTCCATTACTGCGGCATTGGTGGAAGTCGAAGAACAAAAGAAACGGTTGAGCCTTCTAAAGAAGACGGGAGGGTCCGACATCGATATCGTGGCTGTTACAAAGACGCTTGACGAGTGGGTTGGGGTCGTGGCAGAGCTTCGCAGCAAATACCAAGCCGAGTTCGATCTTCTAAGCGACCGAATATCAAAACAGCCAGACCCGGAAGCCTCCGTTCGGGAGATAATTCGGAAGTATGAGAAAGGGGAACTCGAGACTCGTACGATCATTCGGAGAGTGTGCCAGATGGTGTTGGCTGGTTTCGAAGAGACCCTTCGGAGAGTATACATTCACTTTGACCAGTGGGACTGGGAGAGCGAGCTTCTGTGGACGGGGAGAGTCTCAGAACTCCTCGACCGGCTCAAGGAGACCGGGCTCACCCACAACAAAGGCGGCTCCTGGGAACTCGACGTTGGCAAAGTCGTCGAAGAATATGACCTACGGGAAAAACTAGGCCTGTCTCGAACCTTTGAAGTGTCATCTCTCACTCTCACTCGGTCTGACGGGACTTCCCTCTACCCTACTCGTGATATCGCCTACACTCTCTTCAAGTTCGAAAGAGCAGAGCGAGTAATCAACGTGATCGGAGTTGAACAGTCTCTTGCACAGTTGCAAGTGAAGGTAGCTTTCTGGATACTAGGTCATAGAAAAGAAGCTATGAACTTCATGCACTTCCTCATCGGGCATGTTCAGCTGGAAGGCCAGCGGATGTCCGCGCGACGGGGACGATATGTCACTCTGGACCAGGTGCTGGACGAGTCTCTCTTGAGAGCAAGAGAGGAGGTCGAGAAAAGATCACATGACCTTCCTGAGGAGGTCAAGAAGCGGGTAGCTGAGAGACTGTCTGTCTCCGCAATAAGGTACGCAATGTTGTCAGTGGAAGCGATAAAGTCTACCAACTTCGTCTGGGACAGAGTCCTGAACTTCGAATCAAACAGTGCTCCATTCATCAACTACGCCTACACACGAAGTCTGGGGATTCTCAAGAAGTTAGGAAAGGTCCGGGAGCCCAAGGCTTTTGATAAGTTGAAAACGCCGGTTGAGCAGAACCTAATCCTTTCATTGGCTCGGTTTCCCGAGACCTTTGTTAGGTCCGCTGAGGAGCTTAATCCTTCCCTTCTGTGCCTCTATGCGAACGAGCTATCTCAGCGCTTCCATGGATTCTATGAGAAATCAGACATCTCTCATCTCGGAGATGAGGAGTTGAAGTGGCAGAGAGCCTCCATGGTAATCGCGGTGAGGATTGTTCTGAATAGTGTCACGGGATTGCTAGGGATGAAGCTCGCTGAGAGAATGTAGCGCTAGCTGAATTGAGTATTTTTTCGGCTATAGCATTGCCCATGTCACTGGTCTTGGCTTGTCCTCCCAAGTCATAGGTCAACACTTTCCCTTCTTCCAACACCTTCATCGTAGCGCTTTCCACTCGTTGAGCGGCCTTCGTTTCGCCTAGGAAGTCGAGCATCATTCGAGCCGCTTCGATGGTAGCGACCGGGTTGACCTTGTTCTGGCCTGTGTATTTGGGGGCTGATCCGCCTACGGGCTCGAACATGCCAAAGGTGTCTCCGATGTTTCCTCCGGCTGCTACCCCAAGGCCTCCGACCAGGCCCGCGGCTTCGTCGGATAGAATGTCTCCGTAGAGGTTAGTCGTCACGATGACATCAAACGATTCCGGGCGCCGGATAAGTTGCATTGTCGCGGCGTCGATGTGAATATCCTCAACCTGGATTGTGGGATACTTCTTTCCCACGTTCAGAACTGCATCTTTGAAGATTCCGTCAGTGATCTTGAGAATATTCGCCTTGTGCGCGAACGCCAGCTTCTTCCGCCTCTTCTTGGCCAAGTCAAAGGCGAACTTCGCTATTCTCTCCGACGCATACTTCGTATTGATCTTCATTGCGACTCCGACCCCAGGAGCTACTTGGAACTCTTTTCCAGAGTAGAGGTCTTCAGTGTTTTCCCGGACTACTATCATGTCGATGCCGGGTTTCAGCGATGGCACATTCGGAAGAGTTCTGGCTGGGCGCATATTGGCGTAGAGGTCGAAAATTGACCGCAGAGTAACAGCGACACTCCGGGGGGACCCTGGTTCTTCCGGAGTTGTCATGGGCCCCTTGATGCAAGCGGCAGTTGTCTTCATCATCTCCACTGTCTTGTCAGGAAGGTTTGTGCCGTACTTTCCTATCGCATTTAGTCCTGCATCCCCTTTCAAGATTTCGAGCTTGACCTTATCGACTTTCTGGACAGCATCCAACACAGTCAGAGTAGCATCCACGACCTCCGGGCCGATTCCATCTCCTGGGAGAACTGAAATTCGATAAGTTTTGGTCGACATCGCTCCAACCTCAGTGGTCGTCTCTCGATTGGAGGCGTTCAAAAAGTTTCCCGGAAGTCTCTTTCCTGACCCGAATGAATTGGCTATCTTTGGTATTCCTTAATTACGAGTGGAATTCGGCGTAGGGCCAATTCGGGCTTGGACGTTTTGGCGGGGCTAACGACAACTGAGATCGAGAAGGGTCTCGAAGGCGTTGTAATCGGGAAAAGCGCGATCACGTTCATTGATGGTCACCAAGGGATTCTCAGATACAGAGGGATCGACATAAAGGAACTCGTAGACAAATCGAACTATGAGGAAGTGGTCTACTTACTATGGAATGGAAAGCTTCCGAATAAGAAAGAACTAGCTGATTTTAAGAGGAATCTGGCTAAACATCGACCGCTCCCTCTCGAAGTAGTATCCTTGTTGAAGAGCATTCCAAAGGGTGCGAACCCAATGGAGGTCGCTCGGACGGCTGTTTCCTACATATCTACCTATCCGGCCAAGAAGACGGAATCTTTCGAAGAGGCGAACAGGCGTAAGGCTAGGGAGCTGACCGCCTCACTTGGGACAGTCGTAGCCACTTATCAGCGGATAAGAAAGGGGAGACCTCCTATGAAACCAGACCCGAAACTTGATCACGCGGCGAATTTTCTCTATGGCCTGAGCGGCAAGAAGCCCGATGATATGTCGAGAAAAGCTTTCGACACTATCTCAATTCTCTACGCTGACCATGAGATGAACGCGTCCACGTTCGCCGCCGTAGTGACAACATCCACTCTTGCTGACCTTGGCGGGGCGGTAACAGCCGCAATCGCGGCCCTCGCGGGTCCCTTGCACGGGGGTTCAAACCAGCGGGTCATGGAGATGCTTGAGAAGATCGGTTCGGTCGAGAACGTGGAGAAATACGTTGATGATCAACTCGCGGCGGGCCAGCGAATAATGGGTTTCGGCCACCGCATCTACAAGACGTTCGATCCGAGAGCAGTGATTTTGAAGGGAGTTGCGGACGAACTGACAAAGAGGAGTGGTCAGACGAAATGGTTGGAGATTGCCAAGAAAGTCGAGGATGTAGTCTGGCAGAAGAAACAGCTGCGACCGAACATAGAATTCTACGCCGCGGTAGTTCTGAACGCTCTGGGTGCCCCCAAGGATCTCATGCCCGCGGTCTTTGGCTGCAATAGAGTCGCAGGTTGGATAGCCCACATCTACGAGCAGTACGCTGACAATCGCATAATGAGACCCCTAACGGAATATGTAGGGCCGTCCGAAACCCTCTATATTCCGATCGAACAGCGGTCCTAGAGCTCACGGCCGTTTAGCGGCAACCCATTGCTCCGTCTTCCAGTTCCAGACCAAATGCTGGTTAGGGTCCGCGGCCTCAACCCATGATTTCTTCTCACTTATCGTGTCAACAACAAAGGACCCTCCGCAACCAACACACTCGGCTAACAGCCGCATCTCGGAAAGCTGTGTTAGCTGGAACTCGCGCTTCTGACACTTCGTGCAGACAAACATGTTCTGTTGAGGAGCGACTTCGGGTCGGTTAATGAATCTGTTTCTCGAGGCTCCTCGTGTCTTATTGACTTTCTGGAAAAGGATCGGCCCATCAGCTGAACGCGTTATAAGTAGAGGGTTGAATGCCGGGTTTCATAAGGGCCGGTAGTCGAGCCAGGACCAAGACGGCGGCCTGCGGAGCCGCAAATCGTGGGTTCGAATCCCACCCGGCCCGCCAACAAACACTGCTTAGTCTTCGCTTCTTCTCACGGGGTCTAACGAGAACTCTTTCGAATTCTCTTTTCCATCAGAATCGCGTCTTCACCGTCACTGTAATAGCCTGGTCTCATGCCTGTGTGCTGAAACTCGTTTCTTAGATAGAACTGTAATGCCACGAGGTTGCTCTTCCTCAACTCCAGCTTAACGAGACCGCTTTCCAGAGTCTCTTCGAGCCTATCGAGTAGGACCTGACCTACGCCATTCCTCCGATGTTGGGGATGCACGGCTATTGACACTAGATGGTTATGGTCGCGCCACTTGTCCGCGACAGTGTATCCTATGATTCTCTGATTCTGTTCGGCAACGAGGAATGTGTATGGATTGCCTTCAGCAAGTTGTCTTAAGAAATATGAAGGATAAGGGTCGGCGAAGCAGAGTTCTTCCAGTTCGGACACGCTCGTCAAGTCATCTGGAGCTACTCTGCGTACCTGGGGCTTAGAAAGGGCTAGCATTTGCCTCTCACTTGTTTCTCTTCTTTCCAGCACTGACTAGCGTTGAGGCTACGTTTTCTCTGCCCATTGCAATCATGTAAGGTCCCAGTCGAGGACCTGATTCAGATCCAATGAGGATTTTGTAGAGTGTCTTGAAGAAGGGGCCCGTTGCTATGTCGTGTTTGCGTGCGATGGTGAAGATCGCATTCTGAAGGTAGTTCTCGTCGCTGCTGGCGTTGATGATTCCAGCCAGTTCGAGGATGGCATCGCGTTCTTTCCCTTCGACATGGACGTCTCCGGGGGTTATTCCTTCGATGTCTTTGGCCCAGTTTTGGGCGTTCTCGAGTCTCTGTTGGAAGTGCTGGTCATTGGGCGGGATCTTGTACCCGTATCCGGCCAGTTTCTCTAGTACGAACTCCTTCTCCTTTCCCTTAGGAGCGACTTTTGCTAAGTAGACAAGTAAGTTGTGGGGTACGTGGACGGAGGGTTGTATGGGAGGTTTGAGATTCCAGGAGTACTCGTATAGGCCTCGGAGCCGTGCCAGTTCTTTCGGATCTTTTACTTGCTCGAGTCCGAAGTAGACGTCTTCGAGTTCGTCTAGCTCTTTGACATAGGTGGGAGTGTCCCTTATCCGGACGGCTCTTGATCCCACGCTCCTCTTGTACATGAGCAGTAGTAGTGATTGCGGCGGAGCGTATTTCAGCCAGAGTTGTGGTGCGATTACGTTTCCGACGGATTTGGCGAGCTTCGCACCAGTCTTGTCTATGAAGTGTTCATAGCGGGTGTGGTATGGCGGTGCCTCATGTAGGATTTCTTCCATCACCCGATCGTTGGACTTGACTGAATCGATTAGATCTTTACCATAAGCTTCGTAGTTTATTCTTAGCGCTGACCATCGAGCGGCAAACTCAACCTTCCAGAGTAGCTTTCCCTGGCCTGAGTAGACGTCGACTTCGCCTTGGTGGCCGCATCCTTTGAGCATCTCTCCTCGCAGCTCCATTCCTTCGCAAGAGTATCTCACCACGTGTCGAGCGGGGATGTATTCTAGGGCTTTGGTCGTGTATACTCGGCCACAGTTCTCACAGACTGGGAAGTAGGGGAGAACCTCGGTGTACTTTTCCTGTCCAAGGGTCTCCTTGATGATCTCTCCGACCCTCTGCGAGTTGCGGAGTATCGTGTCTATTTGCCTGTTGAACAATCCATCTTTGTAGGCCTTCGTGCCGGAGATGCCTCTGTAGTGGATTCCCGTTTTGTCCAAGGCGTCGAGCATCAGGGAGCTCATATGTTGACCATAACTCCCGTGGCAGGCAAAAGGGTCTGGAATGCTTGAGACTGGGAATCCGATATACTTCGAGAGAGACTTCGGTAACCCCGCCGGCACCTTTCGAAGCCCGTCCATGTCATCGGAGAACGCGATCAGCTCTGCCTTCGTCCCCGTACTTTCCAGTGCTAGCTTGACTCCGTATGCCCGAGCCGCGTCGCTGAAGGTTCCGATGTGCGGGACGCCCGAGGCTCCTAGACCGCTTTCAAGCCGTAGCGTCTGAACCTCCCGGCCTAGCTTCCTCTCTCGTTCGATAATCTCTGAAGCTACCCTGTCAAGCCATGTTCCTCTCCCGATTATCTGCGGGGTTGCTAGGGCCATCTAGTGCTCAGTTAGCATTGCGCGTTAGGAGTTGATAAAGAAGAATTCCGATGAATCTCGGAGTTTTGACAACTCTTAAATTGACAATT
>WNFB01004024.1_pt1 | contig 13033 bp, 9 predicted proteins | sample 5400501 | NCBI WGS metagenome assembly WNFB01 (sample SAMN13153341, study PRJNA577476) | soil metagenome | isolation source: 200 cm saprolite under Douglas fir tree site 2 hole 1 | place: USA:California | collected 2015-04-18
AGTTCAGCGAGCAGAGCGCCTTTGCAGGCCAGCTGCTCAGAGTCGTCGGTGTTCAGCCATCGCCGCACCAACTACCATTTTGAAGATTTCTGCCATTTTTCAACGAATCGCCTCTGATTGCACAACCGTTACGCTAGCTTTTGATTCGTCAGGATATGGCTCTTCCAGGGAGAGTAATGATGTTCAAAAAGTACTGGTTGATCATTCTGGTCATCGTACTCGTACTTGCAGCCACAGTATTGACAGTTGCGAGCCTTGTGCGCAGGCCCACAACCATAACGACCATATCACATATCGATTGCAATGCACAGCAGGCTACTGCTGGCCCGGGTGGTACCGCTACCTCCAATAGGTGCCAGGGGAGGCTGCTCGTGTTTACCAAGACGGGTGGATTCCGCCATGCCTCGATTAAGGACGCCAAATTAGCGCTGCAAAGGCTGGCTGCTGATCACAACTTTGCAGTCGATTTTACAGAAGACTCATCGGTTTTTACCGGTGCAAACCTGGCACACTACAATGCCGTCGTCTTCCTGCTTACCACCGGTAATATACTCGACAATAGCCAGCAAGCAGCATTTGAGCGATATATTGAGTCTGGCGGTGGATATGTGGGCGTTCACTCGGCCAGCGATACCGGCTACAACTGGCCCTGGTACGGTGGGCTGGTAGGAGCATACTTCGACCGCGTTCATGGACATTCAAAGGTTGTGCAGGCGACCGTTCATGTGGTAGATAGAACTCAACCATCTACCAGCATGCTGCCCGCTCTCTGGATGCGTACTGATGAGTGGTATAACTTCGCTTCTAACCCCAGTGGGAGGGTGCATGTACTTTTGACTATAGACGAGAAAACATACAAGGGCGGAGTGATGGGCGCAAACCATCCCATCGCCTGGTACCACGAGTATGATGGTGGGCGTGCCTGGTATACTGCAATGGGCCATACTTCGGAGAGTTATTATGAGCCTTTATTTTTAGCTCATCTATGGGGTGGTATCACCTATGCTGTTGGGCAGCGGCTGAAGCAGGCTGCAAAGCCTCAGCAAGAAGTGGGGCCGGGTGTGATACCGTTGATAGATAACGCCGCAGTGGATACCGCAACCTTCATGCTAGCATATCACGAGGACACGCGAGATGTGACGATGTGCCAGGACTGTCAGGCGTGTTGTACTGGTCAAGCCTGCTAGTGTCTACAGAAGTGGGAGTACCGCTGCGTAACGTTCAGAAAATCGTTGCGGGGTGATGCGTGGATAACGTCCCTGCCCCAACTGCGCCAGCACTTCTCGATATGCCGCATCAAGCTCGTTCAAGGTGATGATTCCCTGCTGAACAAGCAGTTCAACATCGGCGATGTCGCGGCTGTTCCCTCGCTCTATTTTGCTGAGAGCGATACTGTAAAAGTCGAAGTAAAAGACATCGACTCCCCCATAGCGACCAACATACTGGGCATGCATCTCCCACTGCGAAGGAAGAGGAATAAAATCCGCCGGTGACGCAAACTCAACATTGATCTGCAACTGCTGTATCAGTCGCTGGATGGCAACGATGAGTTCACCCTCGTTCGCTCCACTGACCTGTACGTCGATGTCCTGGGTGAATCCAGGCCGTACTCCGGCATGGACAAGGGCGGCTCCTCCTACGAGATAGAGGCGACCTGGTTTGCGGAAGGTTCGCCCTAGTTGTTGAAGGAATGACTCAATCGCCGTTTTGTCCACGCTTGGTCGCATACTCATATTGTTATTGCACTCCTGTTCATCCTCTTCTACCGGTATGATGACCGGCTCAACTAGCCGGTGTCGTTTGGCCTCTTCCTGGAACAAAAGGTGATCCACCTGGTTCTGCCAATCGCCCGTAAAGGTAAAAGGCAGGCTAGTACGTTTTTGCTCGAATTCTTGCAACGCCAACAGGCCCCATTTGCCATAATGACAGGCTGGAGGTGGTAGATGCCGGGTTTGCCATAAAAACGCAAACCTCTGTTCGGGAAAACGCGGCCTGTGTCCTAAAGCCATTGTCAACCGGACAAACCACAGTCGCTGGAGATAGAGCGTCGCCAGCGTAAGGATCGCAATCTGCTCCGCCACCTCAGGCTCACTTTCTTGAAGCGCCTCGAGTATACTGCCAGCAAGCTCAGGGTGCAAGAGAAACAACGAAATACTCGCGTCACGCACTCGTGGGTACCCGTCGCATTGTGCTAAACGCTGTATCAGCGTAATGGGAGATATCTGCTCTGTTTGCAGATTAGAGGGGCCGGCAGTATGATCAAGACCTACCAGGTAGTTGATGCCCCAGGACCGCAATAGGCTGATGAGCCGATCGACTTCATTCCATGAATCTGGAAGGCTGCTGAGGGTAGTTTTCATACTCGTCCAGTCCCTCCCTTCTTAAAATGAAAATCGTATGTGATGCACCAACGATATAACATGCTTCACAACAAGCATAGACGACACCGCGAGACTTGTCAAATTTCCTGCTAAGACGTCCTACCCGGCGTTTTCCCCAACTAACCGTTCTCCGAAATTTACCCTTTTATGGACAAGCCATAATCAGTCGCGCTGTGACAGGATGGCTTTTCCTGTCAAGAGTTGGTGATGCGTTTGAAAACCGAGACGCTGGTAGATGCGAATGGCATGGCTGTTGTCTTCAAATACATTCAGGACAACAAGAGAGAAATGCTGTTCGAACAACGTTGCGACCAGTGCTGCGGTAATGGCTGTCGCATATCCCTGTCCACGAGCCTCTGGTGCTGTCAAGATGTTTCCGAGTACGGCGATCCGATGCGCAGGGACGAGAGCGTGTGTTCCACCAGCGGCAATAATCCGTTCTCCTTCATAGGCGCCAAAGTACATGCCTTGTGCGAAGAGATCAGCGGAAAATCCGCTCCCAGGGTGTTGCGCATACAGGTTCTTCAATGCGGGCAAATCTGAAACGGTCAGTTGCTTGGCCGGTCGATGGGGCACAGATTTTAGGGATCGCCATGAGGTTGAGGTGATCGCCATGCGCAACATCCTTTTCCAGGTCGTCTCCGATTGGTAATAGCGTTGGAGCAACGGGATATGGATCTCCTGCGCCTGAATCAATGGGCGTTCAGGAAGAGCGAGTTGTTTCAAGATGGCCGCTACGCCCTCCCTTCTCCCAAATGGCGAGAGGACCTGTCCGATGATAGGATGGCGCAAGATGAGGCATATCGCACGTTCGTTGCTTTCATCCTGGGACGCAATGGCAAATTGACTATAATCGCGCAGCGGCGGTTCCAGATCGGCTAAAGCGAAACAATTCCAGACAGGATCCTGCGAGAGGATCGCATAGGCTTCGTCATTGGTTACATCTCGGGTGATGCGCCAATGGACAAGAGGCGGCGACATCGTTCCTCCTAGACACTCAACTGAAGGCGTTGCGAGAACAAGCTTCTTCTCGTTTTCTTCAGCTTACCACCCTCTGTCAAAAAGCTAAGCGGACTGACCACTACTACCACAAAAGGGATGAAATGTTCATATTTTATGAGTTTATTTTCAACCCCGCTCACAGTAATTATCAGCGCCTTGATTGTTGGTAGCTACTCGCTCTATCTCCTCATAGGACGGCCCGTGATACGGCGCCTTTAACAACAGGTAGCGTATACTGTAGGAAGGATGATCGATCTTATTGCTACGCTATTGGAGGTAATGATGGTCATGAAGGACCCTAAGAGTGATAAACCGGCCAGCAGCGACCTTGCGCGCTATCGCCAGAACTATCTTGGCGAACAAGAAGGAGTGTATCTTTACCGCATGCTTGCTGAAGCTGAGCGCGATAGCCACCTGGCTGAACTCTACAGGCGTCTTGCCGGTATCGAGCAGCGCCACTCGGACCTCTGGAAGAGCTACCTGACCGGTGCGGGTGAAACGCCGCTAACCTATACCCCGAGCTGGCGTATCCGGGGTCTGATATGGATTGCCAGGCGCCTCGGTACAGGTGCAGTACTCTCCACCGTCTCCTCGATGGAAAATAATGCTATTCATGATTATGATACCCAACCGGAGGCAGTCGATGCTCGCCTGCCTGTTGACGAACGTTCGCACGCCCGCTTGTTTAGCTACCTTCAGTCTTCCTCCAGGGGCGGCATCGCTGGCCCCCTGCTCGCTCAGTTTGAAGGCCGTCACCGCAGCGCAGGTGGCAACGAGCTGCGTGCGGCCGTGCTGGGTGCAAGTGATGGACTGACTTCGAACCTCAGCCTTGTAATGGGTGTTGCAGGAGCCACTCTCACCGGCCATACCGTCCTGATCTCCGGCCTGGCCGGGCTGCTCGCGGGCTCGTTCTCCATGTCCATTGGTGAGTGGGTATCTGTACAGAGTGCCCGCGAACTCAACATCCACCAGATCTCCATCGAGCGCCAGGAACTAAAAGATGCACCTGACGAAGAACAGGAGGAGTTAGCGCTGATTTACCAGTCGAAGGGCCTGGATGAAAAAACTGCCAAAGAACTGGCCGCCAATCTGATGCAGCAGAGCAGTACGGCGCTTGATACGCTTGCACGAGAAGAGCTGGGCATTGATCCTAAAGAACTTGGTGGTTCTGCCTGGGGAGCAGCGATTACCTCGTTTTTCCTCTTTGCGATTGGAGCGATTATTCCTGTCTTCGCATTCATCTTCACCAACGGATACACCGCAGTCGTAATCAGCTTAATCCTCAGTGTGTTTGGCCTGTTCGGCATAGGTGCAGGCGTTAGCTTGACCACCGGCTCCCCGCTCTGGAAATCCGGTGGACGGCAAATACTCCTTGGCTTACTGGCCGCGGGTATCACATTTGGTATAGGCAGGCTCATCGGCGCAGCGATTGGGTAATAGTAAGAGGGTGGAGAATAACCTGTGAAGCTAATTATCTCATTTGGTACATCAGAATTTTCAGCGTTCTCACTTATAGAGAGCAAAACGGAGTTCGGGAATTATCAACAGCCTGAGAATTCAGACTGCTAAGTTTACTGATATTGAAACGTAGCTAATCGATTGAAAATGTAGTATACTAGTTGTTAGGCTTTTATTGCAAATAATACAGTTCGCGCAAACGGGTACTTGAACAATGAGCTTGAGTAATGCATTCGAACAGCTGGCAGGGGGCTAAAAATGCAGAACAAATTACTCACCGCGACCAGTTCGCTGGCAGCAGCCCTCATCGGCGTAGATGCTCCGTTACCTACAATTGACTTCGATAAGATCCTCACAATTGTCGCTGGTACCTATGATTATACAGCCTCGGTAGATGATGAGAAAGAATTCAATGACTCTAATCTCGCTGAACCTCTAGAGACATTTGCACAACTACTCAGAAAGCAATACAAACAGCGTGCTCGTGTTTTAGCTATTAGCTGCGGCGCAGGATGGGAAGCAAACTTCCTGATGGCCCGGGGATCTGATCTCGTAGGGATCGACACTTCCGCTGAAATGCTGCGAAGAGCACGAAGCCGTGTACCTGGTGGAAAATTCTACCAGATGGGTGTACAAAATCTGCGTTTTCCCCCCGCAGAGACCTTTGACGCTATCTGGAGCACACGCACATTAATTCATGTGCCCCAGGCCCTGGTAGTTGATTTATTAGCTTCCTGGAAACGAGTATTGAAGCCCAATGGTATCTTGGGCCTCGGTGTCAACATAGGTGAACGCGACGGCTGGGAAACAAACGAGGCGAGGTCCGGGCCGCCTATGTTCTATCACTATTTCGCTGATGATGAATTAGAAGAGGCGCTCGAAGCCGCCGGATACCAGGTAGTGGATAAAGCTCCTATTACAGGCAAGTCCAATGCTGCCGAATCGCGCAATTTTTTTGTCTTCGCACAAAGATCTGACACGAATCTGGACAAAACCACTTATTCACACTATGTGCAGTATGACGAACATGAAAAACGAAGAGCGGTACAACCCGAAAACCTGGAGCCAGTCATTGCTTTACTTCTACGTGCCGGTTCCCTCACACCTGGAGAACAAGCTAACCTGTGCTTGTTGTACGATCAATTAGCCTTACGAGATAGAACTGATGAAAATCGCTTCAAACTAGCAGCGCAGAAATTGAAGCTTCACCTGCAAACACCAGAAACCCTTTTCACTGAAGACTTTGCTGTGTGGCTTGCCATGGGCGCATTACATCTTAAGCTGGCTCAGTATTCGCAGGCCACTTCATGCCTGGAACAGACCCTTAGACTTCGACCTGGTCACTTTGCTACCCTTGTGCGTTTAAGCTACGCTTACGATGGGTTGAAAGATTTCGATAAAGCGATTGCAACTGCGCACACGGCAGAGCGCCTCCCCAAACAAAGCCAGGTCAGCGACGAGGAAGGGGCAGAATTATACCACGCGTTGGGCCATTATTACATCAACCGCAGTCTCAGCGCGAATAACGCGGCATCCGTCCAGGATAAAGAGAAAGGTGACCACTACATGCAACTTGCCTGTAGTACGGGAAAGAACGGGTATATGTATATCGGTGGCCTCGCAAGTATATATAATGAAACAAAGCGCTTTTCACAGACCATCCAGCTTTTTGATACTTTCGTTGAAAATGAGAAGACCCGTGCAGATGAGAAACTCGAAAATGCACTATACCTTTACCGGGCGGAGGCAGGCATAGGCACAGATCGCTATGCCAACGCCCGGGAGTATCTAGCTCATGTTGAGCGCTACGCTCGGGCGAACCAGGACTGGGATGTACTCGCGCATGTGAAGCTCTATCAAATACGCACCGAATTGAGGCTGAGGGATGTAGCAGAACTGAGCTCTGATGAAATTCGCTCTCACTTATCGGTCCTCTATGAGCACGAGCCTTCACCTTACGTGGCGGAATCCTTCAAACTCGACCGCGAGAATATAATCAGTATATTGAGCGCATTCTACCTGGTCAACCAGTTTATCAATGCACAGGTGCCTCCAGAAGCTTTTGATGTGATTTTAACACTAGCAATCTATCACCTGGAAAAAATGTACGAAAGGTACGAAAGGAGTGAAGAGCGTCGCTTGGGCCTCCTGATTTTCGCTGATAATCCTGGCGCTGTACCTGGTGCGTTATATAAATACAACTGCGGACCCCACCTCTACAGATTTGACGAAGTAGGCACGGATTTAACCGAAAGAGAAATGCATCAATTTCTGGTGTGGGCGATTCTTGCTTTAACAGGCGAGGTCTCGGCGTCAACCCTCTCGGCGATCACTTTCGCGATCGGACGCTTTTCTCAGGAGGGATACACCATGTATATCTACGACCCTAAAAGGGTCTTACCTGAGTTTGTACGAAAATCCCTGAATGACTTCTTCGTGGATAGCATCGAGGAAATTGCACAATTTACCTACATCAATATGCTTTACGACCAGGCGCGTGATTACCTCAGCAGTACGCGAAGCCCATTTACTATTGATATCACACCATCAGGGCTGGGTTCATCGAACCTTGATTTGTTGCCAATCGAGGGGGAGGTGAGATAATGCAGGAGCAGCTTTCACAGAAACAGCAAGCACTACGTGCAGGAATACAAATGTCAGATGCAAGGAGGAAGCGACATTCGGAGGAGGATTCGCCTGGGCTCGTGCTCCAATATGATCTCATCCTGGGCTTCTTACAGAAGATTGGACCAGCGCTAGCCGAATATCCAGGGCTGCAAATATTTTACTTCCCTGTCAAATCTGAGCAACTCCTTTGCGTCTATCGTACGCCAGATATGCCGGAGCCACTCCCTGTGGAACTTCGCCCTTACCTGATAATCACTCTCGCTAAAGCTCGCCAACTCTTCAATGAAACGCTCGATGCACGCTTTCTCTCGTCTTACCACCCGCCGCTGGAGAATCTCACCTACCAGTATGGGCAGAACATGGTTCTAGACATTGTCTTTTCTACCCTTGGCGGTCAATCACCCGCTACGCATCCAAAAGCAGCTACATCGCTCGTTATTTGTTGTCCTATTTCAGACAAGCTCGCAGCTGTAAGCCAGCGCTTGCGCGACCTATCCGGCCTCCTCATTCTGTTCGGCGCCGAACAGAACTTTTCCCAATCGAACCATTCTTCACTGGTCAAAACAGTGAGTAAGGAGTTTAATAGGTATCTCGAAGATACGGGACAATATGCCATCCGCGAGCTGGATTTCTTTCTCTCATCCCTTATTAGCCAGGATGAACGTATTCAGGACAACCAGAACCGGGCTCTTGGCTTTATTGCTCACCTGGTAGTTCATCGCTTCCGCAATTTCCGGCAAGTGGCAGAGTTCGTTGTGCAAGAATATCCCACAGTGCAGGAGGTTAGCAAGGATCCAGGCCATTACGAAGAGAAAATACGGGCTATGGAAACCCAGCTAAACAGTGCCAGGCGCCTGGAAAAACAGCTACAGTATGTAGAACGCGCACCTCACAAGACGCCAATAACACTGGGTGAACTCGTTGATATTCTTGAGTATGTTTTCGATGAAATGAAAAAGCAGACGAAAAGTTCCATCGAGTTGGAGGTTGACATCCCTGATAGCTCTCGTACAGAGCTGGTCCTATATCCACAGGCTGTCATCGAAGAAGTGTTTTATAACCATCTTGAGAATATGTTCCGAGAAATTGGTCATCCAGATGTAGAAAACAAGAAGCTGTCCCTGCAATCTCATGCAGAGGAAAAACTCCTTTGCCTCGACCTCATCAATTATGGACCAGCGATAGCCCCAGATGTTTTAGAGGACTTGCAGCGCCTGGTACGTGTCAGCCGACCAGGTGGCTCGGGGCTTGGTATGTTCTTGTCAGCAATGAGCATGCGTCACTTAGGTGGTGATCAAGTAGTAAACAGCCCCCTACCTGGCAAGGATAGAGGCGTATGTATTACATTTAAATTTCCGCGCTAGAAAGGAGAGATCTACGTGGCTACCATCCTTATTGTTGAAGACCAGCCTGAAAACCAGTCACTTTACGCCGATATTGTCTACCGCGTTCAACGTGAACTGGGTCTTACCATTCAACTTCGTTCAGCTTCAGACTTTGAGAACGCTCAACGCGCCCTGGAACGCGGTCTTGAAGAAACTGAAGAAGCGCCTCTCTTGATTCTGCTTGACATGGAGATCCCTTACCAGGGGCGTAAAGACAAACGTGCCGGTTACCGGCTGATGCAACAGTATCGCGAGCAATTTGCCAGCTCCTATTGGGTGCCGCTGACTGCTAACATGGCATGGCATGAGAAAGACCTGCCTGGCGAGACTCCTCTTTTCGATGACTTATATAAGTTAACGCCCTTCGATGTTTTCTCCAAAGGAAGTACCAATCAACTGAAGGATATTGTGCGTCGCGCGCTAAGATTACACGTCGGAACAGAAACTAAGTCCCAAGAAGATGCCGCTTCTCTACCAGAAGCAATTATTAGATTTGATAATGACCTCTATGCCATGCCGGACTACCAGCTCTATCATGAAATTCGCAGCGCTGCTGAGAATACTCGTGGTATTCTTCTCTTTGGTGAACCCGGTACCGGTAAAGCCTTGACCGCCCGTTTGATGCATTATTATAGTGACCGGCACGCTGCTAATTTTCGTAGCATTGACGGCATGATAGATGCAAGTGAGTTAGAAAAGACGCTCTTTCCCTCAAACAAACAGGCGGATGATGATTCTTTGCTTGGCCAGGCGCAAGGCGGAACTTTATACATCGCAGATTTTGACAGGATGGGAAAGCAAGACAACGAAGAGAGCCAGCGGCTCCAAAGAAAGTTGCTGCACTATCGGAAGTACCGAAACTATGATGTGCGTATTATCGGGGGGATTAATAAAAGTCGTAAAGGCTTTCCCATCTTTAATAGAATCCTGCCGGAGTTACTGGATACGATGCTTACTCTAGACTTACCCCCTTTACGCGAACGAAAAGATAATATCCCTCTCCTGATTGATGTTTTCCTGGAGCAATTCAACCAGCAACGAAAAAAACAGAGCGAGAGAAAGCAGCTTATCGATCTTCAACAGATCTATGAGATCTTGCAGGCACAGGACTGGCGGCATGGTAACATTGCCCAATTGCACATGGTGATAGAAGGAGTCCTCTTCAAAACGCCATCCACGTCGGTCACAGCAGATGACTTTAGAGCAGTTCTAGAAGCGCATGGAGAGGAATATGCCTCCGATACTGCTCCGGTATCAACAGAAACGGACGAAAAGCGTCAAGCAAAGGCCAGGAAACCACCTCTTATCATTACCGATGAGGATTTGCGCAGATTCGGCATTCGCTGACTGCTCGCCGGAGAAGGAGCATGAAATTTTCAGCCAGTCTGAAAGAGAATTTCTCCAGTACTACTGTCTCTATTATCATTCAGGATGGCGCTGAGACAATATTTCATGCAGAATTGCCTGGCGAGCAAGATACTATTGCTGGTTGGTGCATTTGCTTCACTTACTTACGCAAAACGCAACCTCAAGAGCTAAATGAACTCCTTGGTGCCATACCCCAGCTCCTCGAAATACAAGTTGATGAAGATGCGCATCCAACGTACTTAAATATGTTGCACGCATTATTTGAGTGGACAGAAAAAGAAGAACATGAGTTACAAGCACAAAGCTCCACAGAAAATGATCTACCAAACTTGTACGACCTGCACCAGCAGCTTAAACACGCTCTTTTCAACTTCGAAGCAATCACCTCTCCCAATAATGAGTATTACGAGGCTATTTTCCCCCATCCCGGCCAAGAAAAATTCAGAGTCCAGATCTTCAGTGACAAATTTGATAAATCTCCCGTTCAAACGAGCCAGGTGATGTTCAAAAAGGCTCATGAAAGCGATCCTAAATGCATCGAATACTTCATTAACAACTACTCATACTTCCAGAAATATGTCATTAGTGCTGATCCAACAACTTTTAATGTCTTCACTGGCCTATCGAAAGCCCTGGTTAAGTTAATAAAGCAAGAAAATGCTGACCTGGGTATCTATACCTCACTTGTCCCCGAAATTTGCACATTTATCGTAAAAAATGAACTGGATGGCGAGGAACAGAAGGAATATCTCGAGCCAATTTTGAGTAGTTTTGAAACCGTCGGACAGAAGTTAGAGAGACTGAACAGTATCATTACGGATGTCAAGAGTGAAATTTCTCTGAGACGGATAACGAATCAAGCGAACGTAAGTCAGTTTAAGGAAGATGGCTATAAGCGATTAATGCACGTGATCAGCATCATTTCAAATCATTACTTAAGACAATATGATCTTGATAGCTCAGCTAATTTCTGGCGCAGGGCTAAAAGCGGAGACCCTGTACTTTGGTTCTTCCTGGTCCTTCATCGCAGGCCGTATTTATTCCTATTTTTCCAGATAGTATTATTGATCTTTCCCTCCGTTTATGCTTACCAGCACTGGCTAACAGGACAACCTTGTCCTCTTCTTCTTGGTTCACCTGGCCCGGTTATCGAAAAATGTCCTCCTGCGCTCGATTCATTTAGCCCAGAATTCATTGTTGTGCTGATATGGTATATGCTCCTTCTGCTACTCCTCATTTTTTTGATCATGTTTATCGTCATGCAGATTATGCGCAAGCGCTGGTTGTATTCTCAACTGTTGCTCCCACGCATACTAGGAGCAGCTATCGTTGGCTTACTTCCTCTCCTGCTCAATGATCAATCCTGGAATATCGGTGTTCTAAGTAACGCGTTCAACTCGGCCTTATTGGCACTGCTTACCTATACCCTCTCCTTCATCTACATATTCATCGAAGTACACAATATTAAGAAATTCATCAAGGGCCATTCGATAGCACAAGCCTTGAAAGAGAGTGGCAGAATCTTTCTTATTGCCTTTTCAGAGACATTGTTTATTGTTACCATTACCTCATCTCTCATCTTCCCCGCTGTAATCTCAAATATAGGAGGCAACAACATAACGAATTATAGGTTTGGAATCTACGCCTCCTCATTGATATCTTTTGGCTTCTTCCCATCTCTCATCATCCTCTGGACCGGGATCGCGCTTTTCATTGGCTCATTCGTCCAACTCTTATGGCAGGATCAACGCATCACAGAGTCTATTTGAGATGTACCGTGTCATCTAAGCCACTTTTAACCCTTTTTATGCACGAGCGCACGCAGCGATACAACCGACACAAGCGATACAAATGACACAAATGACACAAATGACACAAACCTCTTTGGAAGTCCACTAGGTTCAGTGATGAGAAAAAGGAGATGCAGCACCTCTTTTTCACGCTCGGTCAACGCCTCGGTCACTGCAGGTATCCGTACTTCGCACATCAGGTAGGCTGCTGCTTGTGGAGAGAGTTGGACCTGCCCAGCGGCAGCAGGCCAGCTCATAGGCCTGGTCTTAGATGGAACGCTGCACCTGGCTGGTCCGGCTGTGACGCTCTCAGCGGGGAGCGTGCTGGTTGTGATCTTGATGCAGGCGCTCTTGCCACTCGTCGCGGGCACCGTTGCCATGATGGGAGCCGTAGTCAGGCGTTCGAGCTCTACTTTCGCCAGTGGTCGGCGCTTGTCGCATCGCTTGAGAAAATGCTCACTGAGTTTGAAGCTCGCCCGCAACTGGACCAAAGCGACATCGACGAAATCACTCAGTGAAATACAGATAGTATCATCTTACATCTCTTCCCCCAACGGATCGTGCAAAATCACTCTTTCGGGTGATCTATCGCCGATGTTTTTTCTTTATACTTTCTAGAAAGGTGCAGGAGAAGTAAAGTGAGCATCTATACTCAACTGCAAGCAGCGTGTAAAGAAATGCCTTCGACACGGCAGGGTGGAAACCTGCAATCTGTCTTGTGGTTCCTGATTGCAGAAAGGAGAAGATCTATGATGCAGTTTACTATGCGCACACTTGCAATGATTACCGGTCTCTTTGGGGTGGTCGTTGCCTTTATGGTCAACATCTTGTATTCCACCTTCCACGTCTTGGGCAGAGTCACCGGGATCACAAGTAACCAATCGCACTTCTTTTTCGGTTTGCTTGTCATCTTGATCGGGTTTATCGGCTCGCTGATGGTACTGTTCGCTCCCATCGTGGGGGCGGTGCTGCTGGCGGTGGCGGGCGTCGCGTTTTTCTTCATTGCGGGCTGGTGGGCGCT
>WNFB01006012.1_pt1 | contig 13029 bp, 14 predicted proteins | sample 5400501 | NCBI WGS metagenome assembly WNFB01 (sample SAMN13153341, study PRJNA577476) | soil metagenome | isolation source: 200 cm saprolite under Douglas fir tree site 2 hole 1 | place: USA:California | collected 2015-04-18
GGACTCGAACCGCCGAATGTCTGGGTGTAAACCAGATGCCTTTGCCGCTTGGCGAAGGGAGCGCGAATTGGTGCGGGCGGCAGGATTCGAACCTGCATGAAGCCGGGATTAAGCCGACCGCGTGAGCCGTTCCGCCACGGGCACGTTGGTGGACTGTGCAGGGATCGAACCTGCGTTGCGCTGTCGCGCGCTGATTAAGAGTCAGGTGCCTAACCTCTCGGCCAACAGTCCGTTGGGGGACGCGAGTGGTTACGATCCACATGCCTACGGGTTAAAAGTCCGCTCCCTCTCCATTCGGGTTTAAGGCTTCGCGTCCAACATTGGTTGGCCAGTTGGGAATCGAACCCACGTCAGACGCCCATCAAGCGCCGGCTCTACCATTGAGCTACAGGCCAGTGAGTGGTGTGCCTCGCTGGCTCGAACCAGCGGCCTTCGCCATGTCAAAGCGAGGCTCTTCCGCTGAGCTAGCGGCACGTGAGTGGTGCTCCCTGACGGACTCGAACCGCCGAATGTCTGGGTGTAAACCAGATGCCTTTGCCGCTTGGCGAAGGGAGCGCGAATTGGTGCGGGCGGCAGGATTCGAACCTGCATGAAGCCGGGATTAAGCCGACCGCGTGAGCCGTTCCGCCACGCGGAGAGACTTGAACTCCCACGTCTTGCGACGACGGCTTCTGAAACCGTTGTGTCTGCCGTTCCACCACGAGCGCGTGGAGCTCTCTGCAGGCTCTGCCCCTGCCGCCTCCGCCCTACCAAAGCGGCGCTCTGCTGAATGAGCTAAGAGAGCGAATTGGAGCTCCGTGCACGGGATCGAACCGGCGACCTGCGCTTTACAAAAGCGTCGCTCTACCGCTGAGCTAACGGAGCATGGTGCCGACCGCAGGACTTGAACCCGCAACCTCTCGCTTACGAAGCGCTTGCACTGCCATCGTGCTAGGCCGGCGTATCATCATCCTTGCCGAAACCAGAGCCGTTGGTCGGTCCTACGGGTCAAGGGGCGCTCTTATGCAAAGGGAGCGCCGGCCTGTACGATTCAATCATTCCGAGCCGAAGATCCGCTCGAAGCCGGCGTCTGCGCGCGCAACGATGTCGCGCGTGCCGTCGGGATTCTCGATGACGGTGTTGCCGTCGGCGAACAAGCGCAGCTGCTCCGGCGACATGATGATGCCGCCGGTGCTCTCGATCAGTTCGTCTGGGGTCTTTGGATCGCGGACCACTTGGTCCTCCTGCCTGTTTGGCGGAGGACGTGGTCTCCGCCGGTTTACGCTAAGGGTAAGCTTCGCTCTTGTTCGCCTGTTATCTGATGCTCAAGCATAGCCGCGCACGAACGCCGCCAATCGCTCGGCCGGTTAAACGGCCGTGCGGCGGCGGTTGAGAGCGCGGTATATGGTCTTAGCGAAAGCATCACTTCCTCAGAGCGATTCAGATCGTTCTTGTGGAACGGTCGGGTGATATAGTCATCGACTCCAAAAAGTCAAGGGACCGTCGGCAAAAAAGTCCCGCTGTGTCTAACAGGCGGTTAGCGTACCCAAGACGCTGCTCACGCTTCGGAAGTGTCATGCTCCGCATCCTGCTCTCCCTGCTTGTTCTCGCCCTCCCCGCAGCTGCCGAGCCGATCGCGCCTGGCGCGATCGAGGTGATTGATGGCGACACGATTCGGGCCCACGGCCGCTCAGTTCGACTTGTTGGCTTTGACGCCCCTGAATCGGGACTACGTGCGCAATGCGAAAGTGAACTCACATACTGACTTCGCGTTCGATCACCGCCTTGTTCTCCAAGCAATAATAGCCGGCGAGGCGGCTAATCTTACTGCGTCATAGAGTACGGCGTGCGTTTCGTGTGAAGCGGCGTGCACAGCATGGGCACCGTGGCAGCGTTCGGGCGATCGCGACGATCAGGCTGCGATGGACGGTCGCGATCGAGTTGGGGACGTGACGCTGAGGCCGGATCGGGGGCGCCGCGGGGTCGGTAACTGCTGGGAATGGCAGGTTTCGTGAGCGTCCTGGAGGAACGAGGTCCTGAGGGGGGAATCGTCTCCCGTTCGGAGATCAGGAACCCGTAGGCCGCGATGCACAGCGTGCCATGATGATGGAAACCGGGCCAGCCGCGCCCCTCGTAGTGCCCGAGCCCGATCTCCTGCTTGAGCTCCTGGTAATCGCGCTCGATGCGCCAGCGCATTTTGGCGATGTCGACCAGATGGCGGAATGAAATGTCCTGGTCCAGGGTTGCGAGCCAATACTTGGTGGGCTCGGCCTCGCCCTCGGGCCATTCGATCAGCAGCGTCTCTTCCGCTCGTCCTGCGGCGCGCCTGATGGGCGCGGTGCGCACCCGCATGCGGGCAAAGCGCGAGCGCAGCCGATCGGCCGAGCCTTCCCGCCATGTGATCGTGCGCCAAGCATGTTTCGGCAGGCTGAGCGCCAACTCCTTGACGCTCATTACGCCGGCCGCGCAGGCCTTGCGGATCTGCTCGAGCGCGATCTGCGGCTTGGTCTTGAACGCGATCGCCTCGGGAACATGCGCCTTGTTGCGGCGGGCCGCGTCTTCAGCCCATTCCTGCGGCAGATACAGCCGATAGGCGATCGGCAGGCTGGCGTCATGATTGGCGATCGACAGCGTCACCACCACCTGACAATTGGCCTGCTTGCCAAGCTGCCCGCAATACTGATGATGCACGCCGACCGAGTGGGTGCCCTGCTTGGGGTAAGACGTATCATCGATAATCCAGGCCTCGATCGGCCCATGACGCTCGATCGCCGGCACCACCATCTCGCGAACCTTGGCCAACACCCGCTCGTCCGACCACGGTGCGTCGGCAACGAAATGCAGCAGCTTCTGATGTTGCGCCGAGACTCCGGCCGGCGCCGTTACCGCCGCCATCGGCTCTACGCTCTTGCGGCCCTCCGCCGCCAGTAGCCCCACGCAATAATCTCTCAGCGGTGCCGCCCGATCCGCGTGCCCGATCACGCTCGTCAACCCCTCGACATACCTGGCAAACCGCGATTCACTGTCCTCCGAAACTTGGCGACCCATATCAGCCTCCGTCCGCTGAAACGTGAATCTCACCAAGTAACTGATTCTGATCGCGATTACCTGCGACCTTCTGACTCAGTAAGACTAGGGCCGCCCCCTGTGATTCTCGGGGAATAGGCAGCAGCGCAAGGCGCAGTCTCGCAATAAGATGGCCGCAAAACTGGAAATTGGGGCTCCGCCATGAAAACCATCGTGACAACAGCAGTGACGATTGCGTTAGTCCGCACATGACTCGATTAGGAAATGGATATGAGTGACGCCCTTCAGGCATTGCTCGATTCCGGCGCGCTCTACCTCGCGCTTGGCGCGCTCCTGTGCATCGTGCTTGGAGTTGGTGCGGCCAGGCGCTTATTTCAGGGAGCAAAAAAGATCGAGCCACCTCAGCGACGAAAGGATTAGAGCGCCCGTACGAACGTTGAAGTGTCTCCGGTGGCGCTTTTAACGACGAGCTCGTTCGGCTTGAACGTTTCGATGGTGCTTGTAGTAGTCTTATTTGAGACGCGCACATCCTCGGCGCTGCTGATGCTCAATGTTATAGCCGTCCCTTTGATCGCCCATGTTCCGCGAACAGTGCCCGTGACACCCTGGCCGAGAGTATTGCTGATGAACCCCCGGGGCCGCACCTGGGATACAAATCCTCCGTCGGCAGCGAATGATATCGTCTCTTTCGTGTCTCCCACCGTGCCCTGCCAGTCTCCCACAATTTTTGCCGAGTATTCCGCCTCTGCGACAGGCGTCCCGTCCGGCGAACATGACGAGAGTCCGCATGTGAACAGCAGTCCAAGAAAAACCAAGCGGGTCATATTGATGATTTTTCCAAGCACCGACCTCCTGAACCCGTCGGGAAGCCGCCCTTCATGGGTCATGCTCGCTGCTCTCACGTATTAGCCCCCATCTTTATGGCTCGCCGGGCTTGAATGGCAATTCCTTGCCAGAGGGAACGCTCTCCTCCGCCATCGCCAGGATCATCGCGATCGTAATGTATGTGCCGGCTACCGCGGTCAGATCAACGACCTGCTGCTCACCGAGAAGCTCCTTGGTGCGATTGAAGGTCTCGTCCGAGACCGCATGTTTGGTCGTCAGCTCGGTGATGAAGTCATACACCACTGACTCTTCCGTCGGCATGTTCGACGGCCGCTTGTTGGTCTTGAGCTCGGCCACGATCGCCGGCGACAGCCCCGCCTCAATAGCGAGCGGCGCATGCGCGAACCACTCCACTTGCGAGCGCCACTGCCGCCCGATAATGAGGATCGCAAACTCATTGAGCTTCAACGGCACCGATGTTTGCCATCGCAGATAATACAATAGATCGAACATCTTCTGTCCGAGCACGGGGCTGCGGAGCAGCGGATTGTATGGGCCGCCGAGACCCACCTTCGAAACCTTCATGATTTGCCCTGCGAGCGGATTTTGCTTATCATTCAGCTGATCCATCGTGAGCTGCGGAAAGCGTGTCTCTTTGTTCATGGCATGCGGTTCCGTCATCGCCTCGACAAGCCACCGCCGATCGCCGCGAGCACAATCAAAACCATGACGGTCACGCGTTGCATGGCTTCCTCCCTAATCCAGGCGCTTTGAACAGGCGATGCAAAAATACAGGCCTCTGTATGTGCCGAAATCCTTGTCCGGTTGGATTTGTTGACAGAATCGCTCAACGTCGGCCGCGATGGGCGCGCTGATATTCCTCCTCTTGAATCTGGGTGCCTCGCTCTTCAAGTCCAAGAGCCGCCTTGAAGCAGAGAATGCCGCGCTGAGGCAACAGCTGATTGTGCTGCAGCGCAAGGTGCGCGGTCGGGTCCAGTTCACGAATGGCGATCGCCTGTTCTTCATCCAGCGGTTCTTTCCCAGCCAGGACACTATGGCTGCCGGTGGGTTCGGCAATCTGATCGCGTTGCCGTTGCAGAACGGTCCCCGGCAGTTGGGCAACAGTGTCTTCGTAGACGACGAACTGCGACCGTACGATGACCAGTGGGCATTCCTGTCCAACCTGTCCTTTCCGAAAATTCCATCCGGGTTGGGATTCGCGTTGCAGAATCATCACATGATTGGGGCCTATGCTCGCAGTCCTGCACTCGTTCGGAATGGTTTATCGTCGACTTGTTCAAGTCGCGGCGCCGGCTTGAAGCCGAGAACCTGTTCCTTCGCCATCAACTCAGCATCGCCTTGAGGCGTGCGCCGCCGCGTCTTCGGCTACGCATCGGGTCGCCACCTGGTGAGCGCTCGATTCTAACCGTGTCCGATGTAGTCCATCCGCCCGCCGTCCACCGTCAGCATCTGTGCCGTGATCCAACCTGACTCCGGTGAGACTAGGAACACCACCGCATTGGCGATGTCCTCCGGTTCACCGATGCGGCCCATCATCGCTCGTGCGGCGAGACGCTCCTCCGTCCCCTGCCAATCCGCTGCGCCGCGGCCGCCCTGCGTCATGTCGGTGCGGACGAAGCCTGGCGCCACCGCGTTCACGGTGATGCCGTGCGGGCCCAGCTCCAGGGCGAAGCGCCGCGTCAGAATCACCACCTCGGCCTTGGTTGCCGCGTAGAACGCATTGCCAGGCAGCGCGGTGCCGATCGCCGCGACCGAGCTCAGGTTGACGATCCGGCCGTAGCGCCGCGCCCGCATGCCCACCATCACCGCGCGCGTGGCATGGATCACGCCCTCCACGTTTACCTGGCGCATGCGCGCGACCTGCTCCCGGTCGTAGGTATCCAGCGTGCCCTGCCAAGCCATGCCGGCGTTGTTCACCAGGATCGTCACCGGACCCAGCTCTGCTTCGGTGCGGGCGACCATCGCCTCGACCGCGGCCGCCTCCGCGACGTCCGCCGCCACCGCGATAGCCCGCCCGCCCGCGGCCGCAATCTCAGCGATCAGCGCCTCGGCCGCATCGGCATCCACGGCATAGTTCACGCATACGGCGGCGCCGCGTTGCGCCAGCAGCCGCGCCGTTGCTCGGCCGAGGCCGCGGGCGCCGCCCGTCACCACCGCCACTTGGTCGCGCCATTCCATCATGTTGCCTTTTCATAGGCCGGATCAGCATGGCCGGCTATTCCACAAGCGGCGGTTCTCGCGCCGCGGTGTCTGAGCGTAAAGCGTAACGATGCGCTGCGGAGGTACTGTCCGAATTTCCTTGATTTTGGCCCCGCCCGCGTAGGGTCAAAAAATTGCTCCGAGGAAGAAGAGGGAAATTGCAATCATGCGGCGATCCTGTTCTGATTCGCTGCTGATCGCGAGTCAAATGGAGGGAGTTTTCGGAAGCGACAACGCCGCTTCGGCGGGCGTCACGTTATGCGTCCATCAGGCGGAGTGTTGCGCAGTCTGGTAGCGCACCTCGTTCGGGACGAGGGGGTCGCAGGTTCAAATCCTGCCACTCCGACCAGCTTTCTCTATCATCGACTCATCTACGGGGACAGTTATGGGGACAGAAACGCCTCGTGACAGGGGGTCTTTTTTGGATTCGCATACTGCGGACTGTTTGTTCCTAGCGTAGGGCGCGGCTTCCAACGAGAGCGTCTGCGTCGTGCCGAATTTAACCGTCATCGAAGGCGGCGGTCACGGTCCGGAAGACCCGTTCGATATCGAAGCTCGCCATCATTTGCGGCGCCTGGTGATCGAAATCCTGCGCGCGCCGGCACGAGGGAATGACCCCCGAAACGCGCATCGCTCGCGAGCTTGTCGAGTTCTCCAAGAGCGCGTCGCAGACGTCGACGCCCCTGCACAAAACAGTCGAGCAGTTGCTCACCGCGCTGAGTGCCGAGCTGGAACCCGAAGGCGGCGATCACGTAATGGAATTGTCCTACGTGGTCTCGGTGGCGCTTGGGCTGGCGGCTGAGACGTTCTGCACCGATGGCTTCGCCCGCGCCCGCACATCCGATCGACAGCGTGCTTTGTTCGCCTGCATCGAAGAGCACATCGTCGGCCGTGAACGTCGTTCGCGCGAGAGAGGGGGGGAGCTTCCTGCACCGCTTAATGCAAGAGCGCTTCCCGCCGGAGCCGAGGCCGAGACGGCCAAAGAAATGACCGGGGGTGTAGGCGGGCGATGCAGGCAAGGCGGGCATCCGGGAACTTCGGCAAACCTGGAAGCAAGCCGGCAAATCCGGTCGCCGACCGGCCCGAGCAGCCCACCAAGGGTGATGATTCGACTCCGGGCTGCGGGGTTTGCTAGTTAGCGGGCCATGATCTGGCGTCCACGTCCGCTCCCGAAGGGCTTTATCCGGCCCTGCTTGCCGATCACCGCGGCAAGGCCGCCGTCGGGCGAGCAGTGGTGGCACGAAATCAAGCACGATGGAATTCGGATGATTGCCCGGAAGGACGGCATAACCGTCCGGCTCTACGGCCGTACCGGCAACGACCTGACGCACCGCTTCCCGCTGATCGTGGAAGCCATGGCCAGCTTGTCGTCAATCTCGTGCATTCTCGATGGTGAGGCGGTCGCGTGGGGAGACGACGGCATGCCGTCATTCGAACGGCTGCGGTCCGGGCGCTACGACGCTAAGGTTTTTCTATATGCTTTCGACCTGATCGAGCTCAACGGGGGCGATATGCGCGGAAGCCCCTTGCAGGAACGGAAGGCTGCGCTGGCGAAGATCATTAGCCATGCCGAGCAGGGAATCCAGTTGAACGAGCACACTGAGGAGGACGGCGCCATTGTCTTCAGGGATGCCTGCAAGCTTGAACTTGAAGGTATCGTCTCCAAGCGCAAGGGTTCGCGCTACCTGTCCGGCCACTCCGACAGTTGGATCAAATGCAAGAACCCGGCAGGCCGAGCGGTGCGGCGGGAGGCCAAGGAGAGATGAGGCAAGGACAGAAGGCGCCAACAGCAACCTCCTTCCGCCCATGCTCGCAGCGCTCATCGGTCTTCCCGAAATTTTCGCGGGCGAAAATTGCCATAGCGCCGCATGTTGCTGCGATTCAGGAGTGGTGTTGTCGACCACCGATGTCGGGCAGGGGTCATGTCCGCGAGCCGCGCGGCTGCGGTTCGAGAATTGCTCAGGCGCGGGCTGGCTGCGGATTTAAATTAAATTAGGGCAGGTCCATTCCGCCGTCGTTAATGTCGGTCGGCACGAGGGACCCACGAAGATCGTGCAGATCATTGCATGCCGCGCCGGTCGCCCTCCGTAGTGGACACCCCTTTCATGGGAACGGCAGCGAAAGTGGTCAGATCTCGGCCGCGCTTGCGTCCTCATGCAGCGCGCCGCCGCGCATCAGGCGACGGGCGACCTCGGCGGTCTGATGGCGCGCCCGCAGCGTCGGAGAATGCGCGGCGAGGTAGCGCTCGGCCGCGGTGAGGATCGGCGCTGCGTCCGGGTCGCCCTGCCAGGCGAGGTACTGCTGAACGGCGGCTTGCAGGTTCTGCATCATGTGGAAGCCAGAATCCTCGCGCAGGAGCGCATGGCCCAAGAGCGCAATGAGAGCGGCGGGCCGCTGGCCGGCGGCAAGGTGGGATGCCGCAAGCCGCGCGGCTTCCGCGACCTGCTGCTGGCGGTCGAGGGCATGGAGGAAGGCGCGGCGAAGCTCCGCCGGCGCGAGGGCCGGATCGTCGCCGCGCGGCAGGCGACCGAGTCCTTTTGAATTGGCGCGCTGCGGACTGTTTGTCTTCGCGATAGCACGGCTTGGCGACGACGGGCGAGGGAAGGCAGGCTTACCCGAATTGGCACTGACGTCAGGAGTCGAGCCTGAATCACCCGGTTCACAGCCGAGCACTCTGCCATTGAGCTACGTCAGCATGGTGCCTATGGGTTGATTCGAACAACCGACACGTCGCGTACGAAACGGCTGCTCTACCGCTGAGCTACACAGGCTTCCTTGTTGTCGCTGACTGAGCTGTCTGCCGCACTGCCTGGAACAAAACTTGGCTCCCCCTCATGGATTCGAACCACGATCCTCGCATTCAAAGTGCGACATCCTGCCGTTAGACGAAGGGGGAATGCAGCTTGTTGGAATGGTCCGACCTGCGGGATTTGAACCCGCGTCACCTCGCTTGAAAGGCGAGCATCCTAGGCCGCTAGACGAAGGTCGGTTTGGTGCGGGCAGTGAGGATCGAACTCACACCTCTTGGTTGGAAGCCAAGCACGCACCCCAGTATGCCATACCCGCATTGATTGGCGGAGAGTTGAGAGCACGATTCTCACCGGCGAGCCGGCCGATCGCTTAGCAGGCGACGCTGGGCACCCGCCCAGTTAACTCTCCATGTTGGAGACCGCGACACGATTCGAACGTGCATCCTCCGATGTAGGAAATCGGCGCTCATCCTTTGAGCTACGCGGCCATGGCACGACTGATACTCAAGCGCACGTCCGTCAGTCGCCCATCATGGGGGTGGAATGACGATGACGACGATGTCCTGAGCGACGGCAAGGTGGTCGGCCGCATCATGAAGGCGGCCGCGAGCCCCCGTCGGGGCGCCATGGATGTGGATGGTCGCGCACGGCCTACCACGAAGACCGTTGCACCAACGCACGGCTGCGACGCCGATCGCGCGGCGGCGATGAAAGCGTTCGCGACGAGTTGGCGAGGCGAATGAGTGGAGCTCCAGACTGGATTCGAACCAGCGTCGGCCGATTTAGAAGATCGGTGCCTCTCCGCTCGAGCCACTGGAGCAAATGGATGCGCGGACGGGAGTCGAACCCGTCTCCCCGGTTTTGCAGACCGGTCCATGAACCGCCCTGGCCCCGCGCGACAAATGGCAGCCCGTCGCGGACTCGAGCCGCGGACATCCGCGTTCAGAGAGCGGCGCTCTACCGACTGAGCTAACGGGCATCAAAAAATGGTCAGGGCGGGTGGATTTGAACCACCGATCTCCTGCTTCCAAGGCAGGCAGGGACGGCCAAGCTCCCCTACGCCCTGAGGATGACGCGCGCGGCCGCTCGCTACCCACCCCCGGATTTTCACCGGGCCAATGCCTCGTCCGCCGCACGCGTCAAGATGGACCTCGCGACAGGACTCGAACCTGCATTGGCCAGATCCGTAATCTGGTGCCCCTCCATTTGGGCCACGCGAGGAATTTGGTGCGCAGTGCGGGATTCGAACCCGCGATCACCAGCTTGAGGGGCTGGGGTCCTTGCCGCTAGACGAACTGCGCAAATTGGCTCCGGCCGCTGGATTCGAACCAGCCTCATTCTCGGTTAACAGCCGAGCGCGCTCACCTAGAGTGCTAGACCGGAATATTGGTGGAGACAGTCGGTAACGCTCCGACCGCGACGATCTTGCAAGGATCATCTGCACCCTTGTGCTGTCCCCGTGGTGCCGAGGGTTGGTTTCGAGCCAACCTCCCAGACGAAGTCGGATATATCCGACTTCGGCCCCGTTAACAGTGGCCGAACTCGGGTAAACCCGAGTTCGGCTGTCTTCAGCGCGGTGCTTTCACCAGATCAGCTTCCTCGGCGCGAACTGGTGCGGGCGTCGGTAATCGAAACCGAGTCTCCTGAGTGGCGCTCAGGTGCTGGGCCTTCCAGCTACGTCCGCCATTAGGGCGATACTGGTGGGAAATGGACGGAATCGAACCTCCTGCCCGAAGGGACCGCGTTTACAGCGCGGCGACGGCACCAGCCTGTCCTTATTGCACTTCCCATATGGTTGCGGGTCCCGAGGTTGCACCGGGCCGTCGCGGCTTATGAGACCGCGTGGGTTCCTAACCGACCTACCCGCGCAAATAGTGCGAGGGCTTTTAATTCCCTCGCTTGCTGCCGGTACTTCCGCGGTCAGCAGAACCCCCACCCTACCCTGCCCCGCTTGCGGGGGAGGGAAGGGTGGGGGCGGATGCCTGACGTGTCGATCGCCACACCTTGCGGTGCCGTCCCGCTTCGAACGGGCGCCAGAGGCCGCTCTGGTTAGGCATCCTTGCCGGAGGAAGGCCGCGGTCTCGATCCGCAGTGGGAACCCACCCGATCGCTTTCCAAGCGATGCCGATCGCCCGATCGGTTGACCTTCCGCATTGGCGGATGGCGGAGCACTCGAAGCCCATGCCTTGCGGCACCATCGGCGTTCAAAGCCGCGCCGGCGAGCCCTGCCGGTTCACCATCCCTATTGGCCTACCGGATAGGATTCGAACCTACGTCCTCGACCTTCGGGGGGTCGCGCTCGTCCACTGAGCTACCGGTAGTTTTTTTGTTGGTCGGCGCCCCGGGTTTCGATCCCGGCCGTCTACAGCGGTCCGCTGCCCCGGTTTATAAGACCGAGCCGCACGCCAGTGCTGACGCCGGTTGGTCGGAGTGGCTGGATTCGAACCAGCGACCTCTTCGTTCCGAGCGAAGAGCGCTTCCAGGCTGCGCTACGCTCCGGAAATGGCGCGCTGTACGGGACTCGAACCCGTCTCGCTCGATAGACAGTCGAGCTGCCTCACCCGATGCATAACAGCGCAACGCGATCGCGGGCCAGGGTTGCCATTGCCATGGGCATTCTCACCCGATCGCGCCGCCAGCTCGAGAGCAGCCGTCGCGATCGACGAAACTGGTGTGCCTGGCTCGACTCGAACGAGCACTGGACGCGTCCTCAACGCGTTCCCTCTGCCATTGGGGTACAGGCACATGGAGGACCAGGCAGGCGTCGAACCTGCGATGGGCATAGCCGGCGGATTAAGAGTCCGTCCCGTTCGGCCGCTACGGTAACTGGTCCATGGAGGACGCGAGTGGTTACGATCCACGTGCCTACGGGTTAAAAGTCCGCTCCCTCTCCATTCGGGTTTAAGGCTTCGCGTCCGGATCGGTGCCAGCGGGAGGTACTGCCCCTCCTACCACGCGGTTATCGGCCGCGGCCCTCGCTTCTCGGACTCGCTGGCTTGGCTTGCTGTTTTGATTGGTGCTCCCTGACGGATTCGAACCGCCGAATGTCTGGGTGTAAACCAGATGCCTTTGCCGCTTGGCGAAGGGAGCACGAATTGGTGCGCCGCGCAGGATTCGAACCTGCAACATGCCGCTCTTGAGGCGGCCGCCTCTACCAATTGGGCTACCAGCGCGTACCCGCGGCAGGCTTCGAACCTGCACTTTCCGGCGTTTAAGGCCGGGCCTCTTCCGGTTGGGCTACGCGGGCGAATTGGTGCGCTCGGAGAGACTTGAACTCCCATGTCTTGCGACGACGGCTTCTGAGACCGTTGTGTCTGCCATTCCACCACGAGCGCATGGTGCCGCCGGAGTGAATCGAACACCCGACCTCTCCCTTACCAAGGGCTCGCACTGCCACTGTGCTATGACGGCAAATTGGAGCCCGCAGCATCGAGTCGAACGTGCATCTCTCCAGGTACAAACCGGAGGCTCTACCGATTGAGCTATACGGGCATGGTGCTGGCAGGAGGGATCAAACCTCCGGCCTCCGCTTTACGAGAGCGGCGCTCTATCAACTGAGCTATGCCAGCCTTGACATCTTTCTCGCCGAAACCAGAGCCGTTGGTCGGTCCTACGGGTCGAGAGGCGCTCTTATGCATAGGGAGCGCCGGCCTGTACGATTCAATCAATCCGAGCCGAAGATCCGCTCGAAATCGGCGTCCGCACGCGCAACGATGTCGCGCGTGACGTCGGGATTGGCGATGGCGGTGTTGCCGTAGACGAACGAGCGTCGCTGCGCGCGCAGCTCTTCCGGCGACATGGCGATGTCGCGGGTGCTCTCGATCGGTTCGTCCAGGGTCTTGGTGTCGCGGACCACTTGGTCCTCCTGCCGGTTTGGCGGAGGACTTGGGTCTCCGCCGGTTACGCTAAGGGTAAGCTTCGCCCTTGTTCGCCTGTTATCTGATGCTTGGGCATACCCACGCACGAACGCGGCCAATCGCTCGGCCGATTAGACGGCCGTGCGGCGGCGGTTGAGAGCGCGGTATATGATCTTAGCGAAAGCATCTTTTCCTCAGCGCGACGCAACGCGTCCTTGAACGGCGGGCTCATATAATGAGCGGTTCCGAAAAGTCAAGGGCTCGCCGGCAACACAGTCCCACTTTCTCTGATAGTCGGTTAGTCTTACTGCGTCATAGAGCACGGCGTGCGTTTCGTGTGAAGCGGCGTGCACAGCATGGGCACCGTGGCA
>WNFB01005631.1_pt1 | contig 13028 bp, 11 predicted proteins | sample 5400501 | NCBI WGS metagenome assembly WNFB01 (sample SAMN13153341, study PRJNA577476) | soil metagenome | isolation source: 200 cm saprolite under Douglas fir tree site 2 hole 1 | place: USA:California | collected 2015-04-18
TGTGTGACGGACAAGATCAGCGAATTTCAAGGAGTAGCCGAAATAGTCGCGGACGACCCGAACCAGATAAGGATTGAATCTGGAAAATGATTTTATCAGCTCGAAATCCGTGCAAGGGGGACGCGGAGTAAACACGAGCACAACTTCTGCGCTAGAGATTTTTGAGCAGGACCAGTATATTTAAGATACTGGCCGATAGCTGCATCGGAGTCTATGCCCTAGGCGAGACGCCCACAAACTTCAAAGCCTCTTCGCTCTTGATGAGTCGAGCGCCGCAGGATTCTAGACTCTCGAGGATCTGTTGTCCCTTCCGGCGGTTGAGTGAACGCACGGCGTCGGTAACTATGGAGACATGACGGCCGCGGCGCAGCAGGCCGTCCACTGCAAGGCGAACGCAGTATTCCGTTGCCACGCCGAAGACAACGAACTCGGGGTTTGGATCGAAGGCGGGCAAACCTGCGGGGTTCAGTCGTGCCAGGAGTGCGTCCGTATTTGGATTGTCGAACACGTCAAGCGTATTTTTATGAAGAGTGACCTGCTGATAGGCCGCGACGTTTTCAGGCAGAACAAATTCCTTCTCGTTGGGGATTACTAGTCGGCTAGAAGCACATGCTTCCGGTAAGAGATCAGCACCGGGGGTGCCCTTCAGGCAGTGGGGTGGCCAATCGCGAAGTTCAGGATCATCCGGGTTGTGTGCGTCGGCCGTGGAAATCAGAAAGACGCGGCCTTGGCGGACAGTTTCGACGAGGCGATTCAGGTTCGGAATGATCTCCTCGGCGCCAGGGGCGTAGAGCTTGCCCCGGGGAAGCATGAAGTCGGCCTGCGCGTCTACTTCCCAGAAAACTGTCTTGGGCGAGATCAAGACCACCCCCACGAGTTTAGGTGCGCGCCGTCTTGACGAATGATTGCCGTAAATGTTCGCACAGTTCCTCGAGACGGTTGCTATAGGAGACAGGGAACGGCGGGTCTGCCGCGCCAAGGGCTGCGACGGGACCCGGCAAGCGCGCCCGTGCTGCGAGGAATCGTTGTTGAGCTGCTCGAGCCGTGGTGGCGGCATCTTGCAGAGCGGGTTTGAGGCGGCGACCGTGACGCATCACTGGAACGAGTAGCGGCTTGGCCGCTGGAAACGTCTCGTCTTCAAGCCCGATGACGTCGCCGGAAAATGTTCCCTCTCCGCTGCTGAAGCGGAAAACTTGCTTTCGACCAGGGTAGGTCTTCTTGGCCTCGCTGAACTTGGAGGTGCTGCGGATGCGGCCACCCACCTCTACTTCGACCAGCTTATAGATGACTCCGACCGATGGCGCATCAGCAGAGGTGGAGAGTGCCGTACCGACGCCGAAGGCATCGATGCGTGCTCCGCCCTGAAGCAGGGCTTCGATGCGATTCTCGTCAAGATCACCCGAGACGAAAACCTGCACGTCGTTCCACCCCACGCTGTCGAGCCGGTGGCGAGACCAAAGGCTATCGGCAAGCACATCGCCGCTGTCGAGACGGACGCCGCCGGGCTTGCGGCCCAGCGCAATGATTTTGTCGATGGCCGCGCGAACGTCGTAGGTGTCCACCAGAAGGGTCGACTGTTCTGGAAAGACGTCGAGAAAATTACGGAAGGCTCCGGCTTCGTCCTCGTGAGCCATGATCCAGGAGTGCGCCTGGGTTCCGTAGACAGGGATGCCAAAGCGGTGGCCGGCGTAAGTGTTAGATGTTCCTGCGCAGCCGGCAATGAAAGCGGCACGTGCGGCGAGGACGCCGGCTTCGATGCCGTGGGCGCGGCGGGAGCCGAACTCGACGACGGGGGGACCTGCGGCAGCCGTCGTCACACGCGCGGTCTTGCTCGCAATGAGCGTCTGGAAATGAAGTATGGAGAGGAGGCTGGTTTCAACGAGTTGGGCTTCGGCGATCGGAGCAGTGACGCGGAGCATGGGTTCGCCGGGAAAGAAGATCGTGCCCTCCGGGAGGGCCCAAACATCGCCGGCGAAGCGGAATTGCGAGAGATAGTCGAAGAAGTCGGAGTGGACATGGCTAAAGAACGGCAGAGCGCGGATGTAGGAGATTTCGTCCCCGGAGAAGCGGACGTTTTCGAGGAAGTCGAGAGCCTGTTCGAGACCAGCAGTGACGAGATAGTTGCGATGGGGTGGCAGGTGACGGACGAACAGTTCGAAGGTGGCGCGGGCGTCAAAGCGATTTTGGATATAGCCTGCCGCCATGGTGAGTTCATAGAGGTCGGTGAAAAGGCCGGAGAAAAGTCCGCTTGGGAACATGTTGGGCAAGAGATTATGCCAGGAGAAAGAAAAGAGCAAAGCTTAGGAGATGGAACAACTCATCGGGTGCGCGCCACCGTTCCATCCGGGCATCTCGTCGCAGAGCATGACCACAGAGTCGCCGATCTTCAGCTCCGCATGCATAAGCAGTCCGCCTGGACCCGCCACCCAGGTGCGTTCTCGCGCGCCAAAGGCCTTCTTGTAGAATTCGATAGCGCGTTCCGCGCCGCGCACGACCAGATAAGGCGTAACCGTGTGATACCCTTCAGGAATTGCCCCATTCTTGCTGGTTCCGCAGCCATCTGTTTCCTCCTGTCCGCGCTGGCCTGGAGGTCTTAGGGCGCAGCGTAGGACAAGTCAACGCACTCTCGGTAAGTTGTCGAATGGATTCTCGGAAAGAAAAGAGACCTCCCGTGCGAAAGGGAATGGTTTCGGATCATCCGAATGCAGGCCCCAATCTTCATTTGGTAGAATTGCAATCACTCCCGTCGAAGACATGCATGTTCGTACCAGGCGCGGGCCCCCCAACGCCGGAGCGGGAGCCACCCGTCTAACCGCCTTGCCGGGATCCGCCTCGCCCGGAACCACCCTGTCCTGAGCCGCCTTCACGATTCGGACGTCTTCTGGTCTTCGCGCGGTTGAATTTTGGAGCTGTCTTGTTGCGTACCATCACGCTGGGAGCTACCCTGTTCTGAGCGGCCCTCGCGATGAGCCGTCTTCATGTGCTCGCGCAGCTCCCTTTCCGAATTGTACCAAGCGTTGCATTGACTACAGCTGATCCGAGCCGTTCCTGGTTGTGCCACGTTCGTCTCCCTTCCGAATCTTCGCTTCTTGCCTCTTATTGATCCATTATAAAGCCGACCAGCGAATCCTGTCTCTGGGCCGAAAGGCAACCCTTTGGAATTGCCTGACTGGCTAGATGGTTCGTACCTACGGAGCCGGGTCAAGCCACTCGGAGTTCAAATAGACGATTGGTTCCTGCTGGTTGTCGAACCTGACGCCGTATCGGGAATCCAGCACAATCTCCAGAACCGTTCCAAGTCGCGCTTCGTATCCGCCGAGTGCCTTTTTGTTGACGACAACACGCGCGCCGACGTCGAATTCTCGATGTCGTTCTCCCTTTTTCATATTATTCCTCCGGTATAATTTCACCCCACACCTGGGGGAAGCATCGCCCACAGTTCCCTCCGGCGATCAACCACTACACTCCGGAGGGACCTCACAACGTCGCGCGCCGACGTGGAGGCCCTTATCCGGACTTTGACAGGCGCCACGACCTTAGAGCTATTTCGCCGACGATAGCACGAACCCGGAGGGCGCAGTAACTCAGGAATGTGCCCAAAGCAAACGGTTCTGGCCAGGCTCCGCCTTTCCGAGAATATTATTGGTGAGACTGAAAAGAACGCCAGCTGGCTAAACTGGCCGTTGCGTGAATTTAGACCGCTGCCGCTTTCCCTTCCCTCCTGTCCCAACACCTTAGATGTGCGAGAACGCCTTCGGATGCCTGCGATGCAGGGCGGCTGTTATTGAAAAATGTGCTGGCAAGCTGAGTATCAGTTTAATATTCCGCGCTTTTGAACCAGTTGATAGAGGGCCATTTGATGGGGGCCGTGTCAAACGAGGGTACTGGAACACGGCCAAAAACGAGCCGCGCTGCCATCCGACCCCCGCCGCCTGATCTGAGCTTGAAGCGAGAGGACCACTGGTGGTGTATAATTTTGCCGAAGGACGCACGAAGAGCAGCGCGGCAGACAGTCACCTAACAGGTGGAATTTCAGCATTTTCTTTGTTCTCATCCAGTAGGGGTGTCCGCCTGTCCCTCTTTCGGCGATGGTATTGTCTTGAGGCAGGCCCGGCCAACTCTGTCAGTGGCCCGACGAGGGGAGAAACCTTTGTTGCTGGTGATTGAAGAAAAGCGTGACCAGGTACGCCAGCTCATCAACATGGGCAAGGAACGCGGCTACCTGTTATACGACGAGGTGAACGACACGCTGGAGGCCGAGGTGCACTCAGCGGAGGAGATCGACGACCTGCTCTCCACCTTCGAGCGCTACAGCATCAATATCTACGAAGATGTATCCAGCGCCAGGGCCGCGCGCGCTGCCGCGGAAGCCGCCGAGATCAGCGATACCGAACCCAAAGAAGAAGTCACCGCCGAGGAAGTCGAACTCGACCTGGGCCCGGGCACGCTGGGGAAGACGAGCGACCCGGTCGGCATGTACCTGCGCGAGATGGGCACCGTGCCGCTGCTGACGCGCGAAGGCGAGGTCGCCATCGCCAAGCGCATCGAGTGCGGGCTAATGCTCGTGCTCAAGACGATCACGCGCTCCCCGATCGTGCTCAAGGAGCTGCTCGCCATCGGGGAGGACCTGCGCGGGGGCTCCCGCTCGATCAAGGAGATCGTCCAGTTCGACGATGAAGCGCTGACAGAAAAAAAGATCGAGAACAAGACCAGGCAGACCCTCCGCATCATTGATAAGATCGAGAAGCTCTACCAGACGGCGCTCAAGCAGGCGGCCCGGCTCGAGCGCATGCCGAGGTCGAAGAAGCGCGTCTACCTGCGGGCCCGGTACAAGTTGGCGCGGACCCGGATTGAGATGTCGCTGCTGGTACGCTCGATCGATTTCACCCCACTCGAGAAGAAGCGCCTGATTGACAAAATGCGGCACACGGTCGAGCGGCTGCATTCGCTGGAGCGCGAGGCCAGCCGGCTGGAACGCCGCGGCGATACCGCCGCCGAAACGCGCAAGGAGCTGCGCTCACGCCGCTCGGAGCTGAAAGAGATCGAGGAGTTGAGCGAGGTCGGGCTGACCGGTCTGAAGCGCACTCTCACGCTGATCTTGCGGGGCGAGGCGGAAGCCGAGCAGGCCAAGAAAGAGTTGACTGAGGCCAACCTGCGCCTGGTGGTCTCCATTGCCAAGAAGTATAACAACCGCGGCTTGCAGTTCCTCGACCTGATCCAGGAGGGCAACATCGGCCTTATGAGGGGGGGCGACAAGTTTGAATGGCGTCGCGGCTACAAATTCTCCACCTACGCCACTTGGTGGATTCGTCAGGCCATTACGCGCGCCATCGCCGATCAGGCCCGCACCATCCGCATCCCGGTGCACATGATAGAGACGATCAACAAGCTGATCCGCAACAGCCGGCAATTGGTGCAGGAGCTGGGCCGCGAGCCCACCTCGGAAGAGATCGCCAAGCGGATGGATATCCCCGTCGACAAGGTGCGTAGGACCGAACAGATCGCGCAGCAGCCCATCTCGATCGAGACGCCCATCGGAGAAGAGGAAGATTCGCACTTGGGCGACTTCATTGAGGACAAGGCGGCGGTCTCGCCCTCGGACGCGGTCATCAATCTGAACCTGAAGGAAGAGACCGCGTCACTATTGAAGACCCTCACCCCGCGCGAGGAAAAGATCATCAAGATGCGCTTCGGCCTGTACGATGGCAGCGAGCACACGCTCGAGGAAGTGGGCCAGACGTTCGCCCTCACCCGTGAACGTATCCGCCAGATCGAAGCCAAGGCGTTGCACAAGCTGCGCAATCCGTCGCGCTCGCACCACCTCCGAGTTTTTCTCGAACGCACCTGGTCAGAATGACTCTAGAGCCCCGGCCAACCACCTTTGATCCTTCGTGGATAAGTACCCCCATAGAAAGTAGCTTCACAACGGTCAGGTGGTGAGATTCAGGGGGCTCCATGCTTGGATTCTAGCCCGTGCGTCAATCCTACACCGAGCGATAATCGAGACCGATCCCGTCCTCCAATGATTTGCGCTCTTGCCTTTAGCTTTGGTACACGACTCTCCCGGCATCCGCATAACGCTTCCAACCTGAGAGCGAATCCCGCTGCAATACCCATCCTTTCAAGGACTTAGCGGAAGCTTCAATTCACGCGACCCGTGCAGGTAAGTGTCCTATCCATATAGAACAATATGCTTGACATACAATCTGGCATGCTGTACTCTGTCAGAACCCTTTAGCGGAGGTGAGCGTAATGAGGTCCGAGTCCAGTGCACTTGACGAAAAGCAACGAAGCCCCCTTCTCCAATTCTACCTTTCAGCACTAGGTTTCGCAGGGGCTCTCGTTCTGACTGGATATCTGCATTCCCCCCGGCGAGAAGCACTGCGTGTGTTCATGATCGCAATCGCTGCTTTTGCCGTGTGGACTCTGATTCGCTTTCTAAAAGTGGCCGACGAACGCCAGCGGCAAACCAACTTTCGGGCTTTGCGCTTCGCCTTCGTGGCTGGCTTGGTTCTCTCTCTCTTTGGCGGCTTTGTGCAGGGGTTTGGCGTTCTTCATGTTTCTTGGATTGGTGTCCTGGGGCTGCAACTCATCCCGTGGAGTTTCGGTCTGATTCTCTATTCTTGGCGGCATCAATGAAGACGCGCCTCCGCGTTCTGCGCGCTGAGCGGGAATGGTCTCAGGCGGAGTTGGCCACGGCGGTCAACGTAACCCGCCAGACCATCAATTCGATTGAGACGGGTAGGTATGACCCGAGCCTTCCACTGGCTATTAAGATCGCGCGTCTTTTCGGAAAGCACGTCGAGGAAGTCTTTCTCTATGAGGAAAACGAGCTAGCAGCTCCAGCCGACACTGACTATTAGTTTCAATTCTAGCAGCATGATGTACAGCAGTTCATACCATCGAGTCTTTCCCCCAAAACGACGCTCGAAGACTGTTCCCGTCCGTTCCTTTAGGTGAATCGGAAGGAGGTTCTGCATGTCCCGCGCCTATGACATTTGTGACTTCGCTGCGTTTCTCAGGAAGTATGGCGATTCCGGGCGTGACCGCGCCGGTCGAAAGGAAGAGCCCTCCCGAGATGCCAGCCAGCGCACTCAACCAGATCGCGACAGGCAACAGCATTCGAGTGAGCCGCGCAACGGATATGACCGGTCGCGAACGATCTATCGCAGTCGCAACCGCGAGCATTGCTTGCGGGAATCGGAAGTCCAAACACTCACTGACCTTGGTAAGTTCCGCCTGGTCCCCGCAGACGACCTCGCACGGTTCGCCTACCGCGGCGACCGCTCGCGAATGGAGAGTGACCTTCACAGTCTCAGCCGGCAAGGGCTGATTGAAGAGCGCAGCATCGAGGGCCACTCGTCCTACTCAACCAGAGTTCTGACATTGACGAAGGACGGCCACCGGCTTCTTGAGCGAGCCCAGCTTGTTTCCAATCGGCAGGCGCTCTATCACGGCCTGGTCAAGCCCAAGGAAGCCCGCCACGACGCCGATCTCTACCGCCTCTATCACAAAGTTGCCAGAGAGATTGATGATGTGGGCGGCAAGGTCTGCCGTGTCGTCCTTGACTACGAACTCAAAAAGGAGCTGTACAAGAAGCTGTCCCAGGTCGATCCCAACAAGGATTTGGCCTACGAGCGAATCAGGGTCGCAAACGAATACGACCTCAAGGTTGTGAACGACAAGATTCCTGTCCCCGACCTTCGCATCGAGTACGAGGATGACTGCAGAGAAATCCGACGCCTTGACCTCGAAATCGCGACACGTGATTACCGCCCCCAGGGACTGGCCGAGAAGGCCAAAGCCGGATTCCATCTTTTCGCCCGGCAGCAAGACCACCCCAAACTGCGCCGCGTTCTCGACACCCAGGAAATCACCGCGAGGATCTTTGCCCTATGAAGATCCTTCCCATCCATACGCAGGCTCTTATGGAGTTCGGCTACACCGAGGAGGAGGCCCGTTTCCTCTACCTTGTGGCCACGCATTCCGGCTATTTCACCTGCCAGCAGTTCCTCAAGTTCATCCAGGCAAAGCCCGGTAAGCGGAGCATTGCCTTTGCTCGCAAAGTGACCGAAAAGAAGCACGCCACCTCGAAGGAATATCTGCGGAATGGCCGTGTCTATCACCTTTTCTCGCGGAATCTTTACGAAGCCATTGGCAGGGACAACGTCCGATTCCGCCGCAAGCACTCGACCGAATACATCCGCACACGACTCATTGCCTTTGACTTCATCCTGAGAAATCATGATTACACCTACCTCGAATCCGAGGAGCAGAAGCTGCGCTACTTCTGCGACCAGCTCGGAATCGATAAGAAAATCCTCCCCGCCAAGCGCTATTCCGGGGCCATCAAGGACAGCTTCACCGACCGCTATTTCGTGGACAAATTCCCCATGTTCTACAACCCCAAGGCTCCTCCTCCCCCTGTGGTGACATTCAGTTTCATCGATCCCGGCTTTGAAAGCCTGGATAGCTTCAAGACACACGTGGACGCCTACCTGACCCTTTTTACGAAGCTCCCGAAGGTCAGTCTCTATTACGTCGCTACGCGTGACACGAACTTCAAACGCGCGGAGAAGTACTTTTTCTCGACCTTCGAGAGGCTCTGGAACCCGGACGGCCCCTATGGTGTGCTCGACTACTTCCGGACACGCCGGACCTGGGACGCGAAGAATTACGGCAAGCTGACCAATCAAGACCTCATCTTCCTCAGCGAAGCCAAGGCCAGATTCGAAGGGCAGGGCATTGAGGACCTCTACCGCAGATGGCACGCGGGCGAGATCCACGACCAAGGCGTGCGCACAGAGTACCCCAAGTTCAGGAGGCCTCTGGAAGTCCGATTCATCTCATCCACTGTGAACGGGCAGGCAGCGCTGTTTGAGCGGTATCCGCGCCAGCCCCTGAACCTTGCCGTGAAAAGTTCGGAGGAAGCATGTTTCCCTGGAGATTTCACCCCCAGCGTCACCCCGGCGTGGAGATAAGAGGCAGAAAGAACAGGCACATGCGCGGGAGAAGGCAGGTGAACGGATACGCGGCCAAAACACGACCAGAGGCGGGAGCGACCCCACCGTGCCGCAAAATCGCGGCCCCGGTCCCTTCGGGCTTCGGGGGTCACTCCCGCCTCTTGCTGCTGGAGATCGCAGCTCGTGTTTCGGCCGCGTGAGTGGGGAGTAGCAACAGAGCTGTAAGACAGCCCGTAGTACAAAACCGCAAGGGAGGAACAGAAACGACAAATGGCGATCATCAAAGCACCACCCAAGCAACCCAAGACAGTAACGATCCAAGCCCGCGTCGAGGAGTCTGTAACGACTCAGCTCGACAAGTACGCAGAATTCATCGATTCATCCACGTCACACGTCATTACGGAGTCGCTGAAGCTCCTCTTCAAGCGAGACAACGAGTTCAAGCGCTGGGCAGGCCAACACGGTAACAATCACGACCAAGAACAAACCGAAGGAGACGCTCTTACTAAGACCGCGTAGCAAACATGAAGCCCCGTCCAACCCAATTCGGTGTGCGCGAAAACACAGCGTCATCACGACAGCATGCCTCGCGCCTCGCAGTGAATGCCAGTCAGTCGCAAGCTGACAGACTTCGATTGACGGAACACGAGGACGAGCAGCCCACAGCACCTCCAGCACTTCAAAGGAACGCGAACGGGGCCATAATGGCGGAGGAAACGGACCGACTCCTCACGATTCAAGAGGTAGCTGATTTGTTGCACGTCCCAGTTTCCTGGGTTTACGGAAGAACACGTAAACGTTCCGTGGGACGGTTGCCCGGAATTCGTTTAGGCAAATACTGGCGCTTCCGAGAGGACGAAATACACGCCTGGGTCGAATGTCAGCGCGGAGGTAATCGTGCAGCTTGACACCGGCGCTACACTCGGAAGTGACATAGGAAAAGGCAGACGAGCCAACCTCAGAATAGAGAGGAAAAAAATGGCTCGATGCCAGTATCAGAATGGTTGTCTTTTTGTTCGCGGTAAGCGCAGGAAGGTGTGGGTTGCACGATGGAGGGAAGACGTGATCCTCGCTGATGGATCGGCCGGCCGAGTAATGCGTTCGATTGTGCTCGGGCCCGTAAGCGAGATCGCAGGCCGCCGTGAAGCCCGCAGACTACTGGACGCTCACCTCAATCCCATCAACCAAGGGCAGTTTCGCCCGGAAGCCACGATGTTGTTCTCGAAGTTTATTGCGGAATGCTTCGAGCCGGGACTATTGCCGACACTCAAGTTTGCTACGCAAGAGATCTACTCATTCCTCCTGCGGAAGCACTTGACCCCACGGTTTGGTGACTACCACCTGTGCGACATATCTAGAGCTGAAATCCAGCAGTACCTTTTGGAGAAGCTCAAGCAAGGGTTCGCATGGGAAACCACCAACCACCTACGCAACTTGATGAGCAAGGTTCTAGGGACTGCCGTCAGTTGGAATTACCTGGCGGACAATGTCGTTCATGGCGTCAAGATGCCCGAGCGCACATTGAAGCGCCCTCATCAGTTTCTCAACATCGATGAAGTCAAACGCCTCATTGCAGCCTGCACGGAGCCGACGCGGACGATTGTGTTGCTTGCAACTATGACCGGACTGCGGATTGGCGAGATTCTAGCGCTACGCTGGGGACGAATAAACTTCATCGGAGAAACGCTCGTGGTTGCGGAAACTTGCTACATGGGACGATTCGGCACGCCGAAAACCCGTGCAAGCAGGCGGGAAATTCCGTTGTCGCCTGCGGTCGTGGACGCGTTGAAGACCTATTACTCTCGCTCGGCAGATCGTTCTCCCGAGGTCCTGGTTTTTGCTACTCGGCACGGTGGCCCTTTGGTGTCAAACAATCTGCGGAACAGGGGATTACGGTCTGCGTGCAAACGCGCAGGACTGCCTCGGATCAACTGGCACGCTCTTCGTCACACGCACGGCACGTTGTTGCACGCACAGGGAACGCCACTGAAGGTAGCGCAGGCACAACTCGGGCATTCGCACATGGCGACGACTCTCGAAGTCTACACACACGCGAGTGTGATTGCTCAGAGAGAAGCTGTGAACCTGCTCGACGAGCAAGTGTTCCCAAGTGTTCCCAAAAACACCGAAGGAGGAAGCAATACGGCAGAGGTCATCTCGCCAACTAATTGATTTTCCGAGATTAAGTGGCGCGCCCGGGGAGATTCGAACTCCCGACCCTCTGCTTAGAAGGCAGACGCTCTGGACAGAGGCTCTATCGAAAGTAGAATAGATTCGTCACTGGAATTTCGGCAGAAACTTCTAAAAATATTGTTCGATAAGTTTGCGTAAGGGGAGCCGTGTTGGAACAGTGTCGACCGCAGTATTGGTGCCGAAATATGCGATCACGACATCCTTTTTGCAGTCGATGTACAGCAGTTGATTGGCAAAGCCGCCTTTAATGAGTTCACGATTCTTGCCGACTGCGTCCCATTGGTAGCTGGCGTGGTCAAGCCATGCCGGAGCCTTGCGACCGAGTAGTTCGGGGCGCCCCTTCTGAAAGAGCCGATTCAGAAACCCTTCCGGGATGATGCGGTCTTCCGGACTTTGTAGACTGGCTTCCGTATAGAGCAATCCGAAACGAGCCAGGTCCGACAAAGTCATGGCCATTCCAGCATGGGCGATCGCGAAACCGCGTTCGTTCACCAACATGAGACCATCAGCCTCCGCGCCCATTTTGCTCCAAATTTCTGAGCTTAGGACATCGGCGAGCCGCTTTCCGGTGACCCTTTCGATGATTTCCGCTAAGACGTACGTATTTACGCTGGCGTATTCCTGAACTTGTCCCGATGCATGGATCCGCTTAAAGGTCGCGAGAAATCTGTAAGGATCAGATTCGCGCACGGCGGCGGGCATGTCACCCGACCTCGGCTGCCATCCAACAGAAGCTTCGAGTAGAAAATGCTTGTTGCTCGGATTGGTGTAAGCATCCGCTGAGTCTTCGACACCTTCGACTCCCGAAGCCATGTCGGCCACATCGCGAACAGGACTTGCGGCCCAGTTGGTGCCGGCTAACTCCGGCAGATAATAATCGACATGCTTATCAAGATCGATGAGTTTGCGATCTTCCAATATCCCGATCAATGTCCCGGTAAACGCCTTGGAGACTGAAAATGCAAGATGGCGGTCATCAGTCCTCATTCGAGGGAACTGTTCGTAGACCATTTGCCCCTTGTGCAGGATCAGAAATCCATCCAAGGGAATATTTTGAATGGTTTGTCGCAAGGTAACATCAGCACCAGCTTGTTTATCGACAACAAAATCTCCAATCTCAGGGCGGAGTTTCACCGCTATCGGCGAGACTGGGCCACTCCGTTTGATGATCGCGGCGGGAAACACTTCGGATGAATGCAGATAAACGAAGCGGGAAATGGCTCCGCCGTCGTCCCAGGTCTTGACGTTAACATGCGGCCTGATATCGTAAGCATCGTTCTTGTCTTGAGGCAGATTGCGTGGATTGTCCCGTGCCACCCACAGGAAGGGAATAGCACAAACGAGCGAAAAAGTTACGCGAGTCACCGCAGGCGGCAGAAATCCTTCTGTTCGTCTTGTTCCACCGGTCATCGGATTCATGCGGGTGAGGGCCCCCGTGAGAAGTTGTTACGCCTAGAGTATGCCATTTCCGGACGACTGTGTACCGGTACAGGAGACCCCTCAAGGCGCAATCACTCAAAAAAATGCGCACGTGTGCATACTGGATTGCGGGCCCAACACTAATTCTAAGACATTTACCACGCGAACGGCAGTCGTTTTAGATGTATTGAGCCTCAGTGAAAAGGCAGAGGGTCTGTCGATATCAGCGGTCCGGCTTAACCCAAATATCCCGATCGTGCATCAGCTTAATCTGCCGCTTGATCACCTTCTCGCGGTACTCGGCATGTTTCATCGGGACGCGGTCGAGGTAGAGGTTCTTGGGGTAGATGGGGTCTTCATACAAGATCTGATAGAGCTCCGTGCGGAGGTCCTTCATCCAATTGTCCCACTGGGCCCGCGCGCGGTGATCGCGGAGCGCTTCGATGTCAATCA
>WNFB01004026.1_pt1 | contig 13026 bp, 10 predicted proteins | sample 5400501 | NCBI WGS metagenome assembly WNFB01 (sample SAMN13153341, study PRJNA577476) | soil metagenome | isolation source: 200 cm saprolite under Douglas fir tree site 2 hole 1 | place: USA:California | collected 2015-04-18
ACCCTCGCCGACACCGACCTCACCCTCGCCGACACCGACCTCGCCCTCGCCGACACCAACTTCGCCATCGCCCTCGCCAACATCCCCGTCGCCAACCTCGCCATCACCAACATCGCCGACGCCGACCTCCCCGTCACCCTCTTCGCCGTCCTCAACGTCGCTCTGGTCGCCGGCGCACGCCGTATGATGGCGGCCGCTCGCGACCACCGCGACCACGAGCCGGGTCGCGGCGGCGCGGCCGCCCGCTCCGATCCTGGCGGTCACCAGCAGGGCGAGGAGCCGCCCGTCCGGGCTGAACGCGCCTTCGCGGGACTGGCTTCGCCCCGGCAGTGAGATCAGATTGACCCGGCCTCCGGGCAGGTGGAGCACGTGCACCCGGCAGCCCACGGTGCATCCGGGCATCCAGGCAATCTCGGCGGGGCTCGCCGCGATCACGTTCTCGAAGGAACGCGTCACCCGCCGGGTGCCGGGATCCCAGAGCTCATTGCTGATAGGGCCTGATCCCGCCAGCTCCGGCACGAGTAACAGGCCCGCGCGGGTTGCCTGGTCGATCACGTAACCGGCAGGCAGCCTGAGCCGTGACCCGAGCGCCGAGCCGGTCACGCTGACCTCCCGCGCGGTGCCCGCCGCGGCGCTCATGTCCGCGCCGGGGCGGTAGCTGACCAGCCACAGGGCGCCGGGGGTAGCGCCTGGCGCGGTGAGGTCGGCGGCGCCAACGCGGCTCGCGGCCCGTGATCCGTCCGCGACGTAGTAGACCGGCAGCAGCCGGGGGGCGCAGCTGGCGCAGCTGGCGTTGCCAGCGGGGAATGGCAGCGCCGCCCAGCCAGCTGCGACGCGGATGAGCTGTCGCGCTTCCGGAAGGGACGAACTTCAGTGCCTCGCTCGCGTTGTCGGGCACGGTCTCCCAGACGGTCAATCTGCTGGCCGCCTCGCCCGGGGCGGTGCGGGCGATGGTCCCAGCGATGGTCGCGGGCTCGCCACTGAGCACGTATGAGAACGACACCGCGCAGCACGTGGCGATGATCGACACCGCGACAGCCGCCGCGCTCGGCATCTCCCCTGCCCGCCTGCCCAGCCACCCCGCCGTATTCGTCGACGGGATCGCCTACACCGTCGTCGGCGTCTACAGCTCCGCGCAGCGCGTGGTCAGCGGCGGCAGCGCGATGCTGATCACAGAGAACACGGCCCTGGAGGACTACGGCAACCCACCGCCGGGCATCGGGACCGAAGACGAAGCCCAGATGGTCATCGCCACCAGAACCGGCGCCGCGCAGGCGGTGTCACGGCAGATCGCCGCCGCCGAACTGCCGGCCGACCCGCACCGGCTGGGTGTGACATCGCCGCCCAACCCGACGAACCTGCAGAGCGAGGTGAACGGCGACCTGGCCGGCCTGTTCCTGATCCTCGCGCTGATCAGCCTGCTTATCGGGGCGGTGGGGATAGCGAACACGACGCTGGTCGCCGTGCTGGAGCGCACCGGGGAGATCGGCGTGCGGCGCGCCGTCGGTGCCCGGCCCCGGCACATCGCCGCGCAGTTCCTCGCGGAATCAACGGCGCTTGGCACGCTCGGCGGGCTGATCGGCACCTGCATCGGCGTCGCGATCGTGGTGATCTTCGCCGCCGCCAAGAACTGGACCGCCGTGCTGAACCCGGTCTACACCTTGCCCGCCCCGCTGATCGGCAGCGTCGTCGGCCTGCTCGCGGGCGCGTATCCGGCGCTGCGTGCGGCACGGACGAGCCCGCTGGCGGCACTAAGGCACGCGTGAACCGCGGCACCCCGATCTGCCAGGGCACGGCTGGAAAGGAACGATGATGCGCATCCGCGCCGGCTGGTGTCTCCTGATCTGCTGCGCGGTGCTCACCGCCTGCACGGCCGCCGCGCCCAAGGGACCTGACGCGACAGTGACAACACCCGCCGTCGGCAGGCCGCCCTCCCCGGCCTCCGCCCAGGCGGCCCTGTCGTCAGAGGCGTTCACGCCCTACGCCGGGCTCGGCGCCGCGGACAACGACGGGCTGGCACCCGGTGACACCTATGACGCCCTGCATACCGCATGCATGAACGACGCGGGCTATGGGCGGTACGCCAGCCAGGCGCCGTACCCGGTGCGCACCAATAGTGGCCTGGCCTTCGCGCAGGCGTTCGGGCCATGGGGCTACATAGGGACCGCGCTGGCGGCCCAGGACGGCTTCCTGGCCGGGAGCCCCTTCGCCCCGGGAGCCGGTGGGCCAGGAGGCGGTGCGCCCGGCCCGGGGCCCGGTGCGCCCGGTGCGCCGTTCGGCAACCTGCCCCTCCGGGGCGCAGGCGGCCGCGGGCAAGTGCTTCAACATCCTGGAGAACTTCAACAACGCCCAGTTCGCTCACTCCATGGCCATCATCGAGACGCTGAACAACTACATCAGCACCGACGTGATCCAGGACGGCGAGTTCAAGAAGGCAATGAGGGACTGGTCGGCCTGCATGGCCAAGAACGGGTTCAGTTCCCCCGATGCGAACACGTTCGCGCAGCAGGAACTGGTCACCCTTGGGCTCAGGGCGACCCCAGGGCAGAACCCCAGCGGGCCGCCCGGCGCACCGACCGCCGCGCAGAACAAGACGCAGATCGCGATGGCCGTGGCCGACGCGAACTGCACGCTAAGCAGCGACCTGGCCGGGATCTACTTCGCCGTCCAGGCAAACTACGAGCAGCAGTTCGTCAGCGCCAACCAGCAGGCACTCAACGCCGGGGTCCGACAGTACAAGGCCGCGTTCGCCCATGCACTCAAGACGCTTCCCGCCCTGCTCCGGACGACATCGGCCACACCCAACCTCCCCGGACCGCCCCCGCCCGGCCACCATGGCGGGCACGGCCGCACGGCCAAGCCCTCGCCCAGTCACTCCTGACAGCGAGTTGCTGGTGCTCCGGCAGGAAGTGGCGGTTCTGCGGCGGCAGAGCCCGAAGCCCAGGCTTGACTGGCCGACCGGGCAGTGCTCGCCGGGCTTGCCCGGCTTCTCCCCAGGCCGCTGCAGATGAGCCGACCGGTCGGACACGCTGCTGCGCTGGCACCAGCGGCAACTGACCGGATGCTCATCGCCGGGCCACGTCACCTGTGCGCCGTCCTGGACCGCTACGCCGCGCATTACAACCAGCACCGCCCGCACCGGGCCAGGAACCTGCGGCCACCAGACTGCGACGACATCACCACAGCCTGATCTCCGACCTGGCGGCGGCGCGAATACGACGTCACAAGGTTCGGCGCGGTGATCGGCTGCTGCGGCCGATGGGGCCGTGGTCGCCCGCCGTGCACGAGTATCTGCGCCATCTGGAGGCGGCCGGGTTCGCAGGCTCGCCCAGGGTGCTGGGGACCGAGAGCAACCGGGAAGTGCTGACCTTCATCGAGGGCGACGTCGCGGTGGACCCCCACTGGCAGCCCGGCCATGGGCACCGGCTCCCGCCGTATGCCAGGACCGATGCCGCCCTGCGCGGCGCGGCGAAACTGATCCGCACGCTGCACTCTGCGGCCGCTGGCTTCGCACCGGTCATCACCAGCTACCGTTTCGACCCGCGCCCGCCGCAGCCCGGGGAGGTCGTCTCCCACGGCGACCTCGGCCCGTGGAACACCGTCTACCGCGACGGGATACCGGTCGCCTTCATCGACTGGGACAGCGCCGGGCCTGTTGACCCGCTGACCGACCTCGCCGCAGCCGCCTGGACCTTCGTGCCGCTGGCACCGCCCCGCCAGCTCTCTGAGGCAGGATTCGACCCGCTCCCTGACCTGCCGGCCCGGCTGCGCACGTTCGTGGACGCCTACGGCCTAGCCGACCCGAAGGTGATCCTGCCGGGGCTGCAGCGGTGCAGGCCGGACCAGCGCGAACAGTTGCGCTGGCTCCAAGACATCGCTGCAGATCTCGCTCGCACGCTCTGACTTGCATCAGACATGCGCTTAGCCCACGGCCAGCAACGCGAGCAGTAAAACGCCGGCCGGCCCGCGTGCTGGCCCCGGTGGACAGCCAGGTCGCGGAGTCGTGCCGCGATGCCAGCCCGCTGCACGATGCTCATGATCTGGCGGCGTAGACTGCGCCAGGGCGTGGACGGCCGCGTCCGCGGGCGGCGCCCTGCAGCGCCGTCAGGCGTTCAGTGTGAGACGTCCGCGGGTTCATCGATGCAAGGGGAGGGCCCATGCCCGGTCAGATCGTGCACTTCGAGATCCCGGCCGACGACACCGCCAAGAGCCGCGAGTTCTGGGGCTCGCTGTTCGGGTGGCAGTTCGAGTCCTACCCGGGCCCGTTTGAGTACCATATGACACGCATCAGCGACCAGGGGGGCCTGGCGATCACCAACATGGAGCCCGGCAAGCGGGGCACGCGTGCCTACTTCGACGTGGACGACATCAACGCCGGTGCCGCGCGCGTCAGGGAGTTGGGGGGCGAGGCGGACCAGCCGGGCCCGGTGCCGGGCATGGGCTGGTTCGTGACCTGCCGGGACCCGCAGGGCAACGAGTTCGGCCTGTGGCAGACCGACCCATCCGCCCCGGCACCAGCGGGGTAGACCTCGCCGCGGCTACCGCCCAGAACGCCACCAGCTGCCCTCGGCGACGCTCGGAGAGATGCGCCTCGAATTGGGTGGACTGGGAAACCGCGGTCAGAGTAACAGCGAGCAGATCACCTCGTTACGCATGGCCGCGACCCGCAGCCAGTCCGCGCTCGTGAGCCGCACCGAACGGCGGGTATCGCTCGCCATTGGCGAGCGATGCGGATGACAGAGCGTGATGTGCAGTCGTGAGACTTTTCGATGGGTGGCCAGCGCTGGTTCCCCGATTGCGGGCAGCGCGGAGATTGATCGGCTGCGCAGGTGCCGCGGAGCGCAGATCACCCGCTCCGGAGGGCACCGGGTCAGAGGAAACGCGCCGGGTCCAGGAAGTCTGTCGCGCAGTACGGGCGGTCACCGACGACAATCTGTGCTAGCAACTCGCCAATGCCAGCGGCGTGCTTGAAACCGTGACCACTGTCTCCGCCGGCCACCACGATGCGAGGCTCGCTGGTCAGCTGACCGACCAGGAACTGCCCGTCGGGTGAGTCGGTGACCAGGCACGGGATGACCTTGGCCGGCCGGGGATCAAGGCCTGGGAGCGCGCGCGCCACGCTCGAGGTCAGCCTATCGATGTCGGTGTCCAGGTGGATGTAGCGGTCCATTTCCTCAGGGTCGAAGCCGACGCCCTCTGAAGTCTGTGCATTTTCCGGGCCGATCTTGATCCCGTAGTCCTCCGCGGATCCGTGTCCCCACAGACCGCCTCCGTCGCGGCGTTCCCAGATGAAGGCCGGAAACCGGGCCAAGGTGAATTCTTCGGATCGCGGATCCTTTGGCCGGAACCAGTACTGCGGCGTCCTGCGCGGGGATAGGGGCAGACCGGGGACGAGTGCGCCGAGCCACGCACCGGCCGCAACGACTACCTGGGATGCGCGCCATTCAACGGTCGCGGCGCGCACGGTGACGCTGTCACGGCCGGCCTTGATAGTACTTACCATCGTGTGCGGGTAGACATCGGCGCCGAGCCGCCTGGCGGCCGCCGTCTGCGCCCGGACGTTGCGCTCGGGGTAGCAGATTCCTGCGCCCGGATCCCATACCGCGACGTCCTCCGCCGCTAGGCCCGCGTACTGCGGCTGCCGTGCGACCAGCTCCTCGTGGCTGAGCTCCAGGACCGCTACCCCCGCCACGGCGGCGGCCGCGATCGCGCCGGTCACTGAACGGCTACCCGGCGGTCCCGTGCTCAAGCAGCCACTTTGGCGGACCAGCCGCTGCCCCATCTGGTCCCCGAGCCCGGTCCACAGCTCCAGCGACCGCAGCGCAATCGGGGCCAGGCCTGGATGCTCCTGGCATGCGATCCGGAACAGCCGGGTCACGCCATGGGAGGACCCGAGATGATGCCCGATGCCGTGACGCTCAATCCCAGCAACATCAACGCCTCGCTGCGCCAGCCTCCACAGCGCCGCAGAGCCGAAAGCCCCCAGGCCGATCACGACCACGTCTTTGCGGATGACCTCCATCGCCGCAGACCCTACCCCCACCCCAGGCCCGGCCCTGGCACCGCGGTCCCCGAACCGGCGCCGCCTCGCCGGCGATGCCACAAGCACGCCCGATCGCTGTCAACGCCACAGTGATGCCGCCGCAGCGCGGCCAGCATGCCAACGCCGGCGGCCCCGCTATGCACCGCCGGGCGCCCGCGCATCGGCGGCTAGCGGTAGTTTGTTGACTGTGGGTCAGGTGCGCGGTATGCCGGGGGGTAGTGGCGCGACACGCTGAGGGGTGTGCGATGACGCGACGTTTGCCGTGTCCTGCGGCGCCGGGCCCGCTGGAGGGGTATGCGGCCCGGTTCGATGACCTGTTCGGCTCGCTGGCGCAGCGGCGGGGGTTCCGGGAGTACCTGGCCGGGCTGCTGGCCCCGCGGGACCGGAACAAGACGCTGACGGCGCTGGCCGGGGCGGAGCAGGTGGCCGGGGCGCAGCATCGGTCGGTGCAGCGGCTGCAGTTCTTCTTGTCCGAATCCCGGTGGGACCAGCAGAAGGTCAATGCCCGCAGGTTAGAGCTGCTGGTGACGGACCCGGCGACCGCGCCGCACGGCGGCGGGGTGCTGGTGATCGATGATTCGGGGGATCGCAAGGACGGCGCGAAGACCGCGCACGTGGGCCATCAGTGGCTGGGCCGGTACGGCAAGACCGACAACGGCGTGGTCACCGTCACCACGCTGTGGGCCGATGAGCGCCTCTACTACCCCGTGCATGCGGTGCCGTACACGCCGGCCAGGCACTTTGCGAAAGGGAAGAACGATCCGGCGTTCCGGACCAAGCTGCAGATCGGCGCCGGCCTCGCGGCGCAGGCCAGGGCGGCGGGCTTCGTGTTCCGCGCGGTGGCAGCGGACAGCGCCTACGGCGATCAGGATGGGTTCCGCGGCGAGCTGGCCGAGGCCGGGCTGCCGTTCGTCATGGCCCTCAAGCCCCGCCGCGGGACCTGGGCCTACGGCGCTGACGCGTACACCCCGGTGGACGCGGCCCGCGCCCTGGCCTGGAACGGGGCCGGGGATCCCGGCGACTGGCGGCCGGTGACCCGCGCCTTCCGCGACGGGCACGCCGGGACCTGGTTCGCCGCCGACGTGACGCTGGGCTGGTGGGGACCGGACGGCACCACCCGCCTGGTAGTGGCCACCGCCGACCCGGTCACCCTGCCGGAGAAAGCCACCTGGTACCTGGCCACGAACCTGGCGCGCCCCGGCGGGCCGCGCCAGGCCGGCAGCCCCCACCCGCCGGCTGACCTGGCCGAGATCACCCGGATCTACGGGATCCGCCACTGGATCGAACAGGGCTGCAAGCAGGTCAAAGACCAGCTCGGCTGGGCGGACTTCCAGGTGCGCTCGGACACCGCGATCCGCCGGCACCAGGCCCTGGTCAACTGCGCGTTCTGCTTCTGCTGGGACGCCTGGTTCGCCGGTCACCCGCAACAGCAGGAGCCTGCGGCACCGCGGCCCGGGGCCGGCCGCGGAGAGAGGGGGGCCCGGACCAGCCGTGGCACCCCCGGCGCCGCCCTGGCCCCGGGCCATCCGCGCCGTGCGCGCCTGGCTTTCCCCCTGGATCGCGCTGCAACGCTGCTGGCAGGCATGGTCGAACGCGCCCCCGCCCCCGCAGTTACTAGCCCTGATCAACTCGGTCGGCGCGGGCCGCGGACTGCACCTCTACCTCCCGAATTAACAAACTACCGCTAGCAGCGTCCTGCGGTGGCACCGCCGCACTGTTGCGTCGATCGGGGATGGCTGGAGACTGGTCGGATGAGTGCGCCTGGCTGGCACGGCCTCGGTCTTTGCTGGTTTCCGGTTCCCGCGGGAGGTGATCTCGGTCGCGGTCCGCTGGTACTTGAGGTATGGCCTGTCCTACCGGGATGTCGAGGAGCTGCTGGCCGAGCGCGGTGTCACTGTTGATCACGTCAGCATCTACCGGTGGGTGCAACGTTTCACCGCGGAGTTCATAGAGGCTGCGAGGCCGTGCCGGCACGCTCCGGGGGACCGGTGGTTCGTCGATGAGACCTACCTGAAGGTCGCCGGCAAGTGGACTTATCTCTACCGGGCGGCCGGTCAGCATGGCCAGGTCATTGACGTCCTGCTGTCCGCGCGCCGTGACCTGGCGGCCGCCCGGCGCTTCTTCACTCGCGCGCTGGGCATCGGCACGGTCCCGGCCGAGGTCACGACCGACCGCGCGCCCGCCTACCCGCGGGTCCTCGACGAGCTGGTCCCCTCGGCGCTGCACGCCGTCGGGCAGTACGCGAACAACCCGATCGAGGCAGACCACGGACGGCTCAAAGCCCGGCTCCGGCCGATGCGCGGGCTGAAACGTCACCGCTCAGCGCGGACCCTCGCCGCCGGTCACGCCTTCGTGCAGAACCTGCGCCGCGGCCACTACGACATCGCCACTGACGCCTCCAACCGCCACCGGCTCCGCATCGCCTTCGACGACCTCGCAATCACCATCTGATCAGCGAGGCATCAGATGATCATGCTCTGACCTTATGCACGGATGGGACAACGCAACAGGGCCCACGCACGCTACGGCAGGCGGCCGGATCGAACACGCGGATGGGACGCTGCCCTGGCGGAGCAGCCTGCCAGGTACGACGGCCATCCTCAGTAGCGGCAAGGCGCTCGAATCCAAGATCAGCTTCTCTAGGTGGTTCCGGCGGACGGCGGAACTCGACGAAAGCGTGCCCGCCTCGCTCCCGGCCGCGGAGCCGGCTTCGGCGCCGGCGCCCTGGAACGAAAGCCGCTGACCATGCGGGGGCGGCTCAGGCGTGATCCAGCCCGGATACCACTCGACCGGCTTCCCGCCGAGCAGGCTGGCCAAGAAGGTAGCCAGGCTCTGCGGGTCAGAACTGTTCAGCACGATCTCGCGTATCCAGCCGATCGTGCCATCGTTTCCATTGCCCACCTGCACATGATGAATGACAGCTGCGGACCGGGCCGCACAGCCGTCCTGTCGTGCCGCTGGTTGCGTGCACGAAACTAAAGGAAGAGCCCTTCAGCCGCTGCCTATCTCCCGCACCGCTGCCCTGGGGAACCGCGCCACCGTCAGCCCGTAATCCTCCTGGTCAGGGTACTGGGAAGGTGTTGGGTTGTATCCAGCTAGCGGAGAAGGCCCGGCCGCGCGGCCAGCGCTTCCTCGCTGGCCGCGGATGGTGGCCACGGTGCGCTGGCGTTGAAAGGTGCCGGCCATGCATCCTGCTGCGTGTCAGCTCGGCGGTCATGGCGGCCAGGGTGAGCCAGGCGGTAAACCGCGGCGAAGGATAGAGGTTGACGTGGACATGGTTCCTGGGCCGGCGGATCGGCTGGCCCTCGTTGAGGGCGCACGACTGCTGGTCGAGGCGATGGAGGTTCGGCACTTGGCCGCGATTTTCGCCGCGACTCCCGATGTGGTCGTGTCGAATCTGCTGCGGCCTCCGGGTGAGGCCGCGGAGCCGGCCGGTGATGTCCTGTCTCGGCTGGCGACGGCTTCCCAGTTCGGGTGGGACAAGGCACAGGGCGGAGACCTGGCGTACATCCCGAGCGGGGGTTTGTTCACGGGGGCGGTCGGGGCATGGCTGGCTTCGGCGATACATGCGTTCACGGGCGCGGCATTCGAAGCGCCCGCTTTGGTCGCCATGGAGGAGAGCGTGTTGCGGTGGGTTGCCGACACGCTGGGGATGCCGGGTGACGCCGAGGGAATCCTGCTCTCAGGTGGCTCCCTGGCGAACCAGACCGCGATCGTCTGCGCCCGCGAGCACGGCCGGGTCGGGCCGGCGTCACGGGTTTACCTGACCCCTCGGGCGCATCACTCGGTCCGCAAGGGGCTGCGGCTCAGCGGGATCCCGGACGCCGAGGCACGCTCCATGCCCGCCGACAGCCGCGGCCGGATTGACGTGCCCGCGCTGCGCCGCCAGCTAGCCCAGGACCGCGCCGAGGGCGCCGCACCATGGCTGCTGGTGGCCGTCGCCGGTGACACCGACACCGGAGCCGTCGACCCGCTCCCCGAACTCGCCGACATCGCCACCCAGTACCACGCCTGGTTTCACGTGGACGCTGCATACGGCGGTTTCTTCACCCTCACCGGACGCGGGACCGAGCGCCTGCGGGGGATCGAGCGAGCCGACTCGGTCACCGTCGACGCGCACAAGAGCCTGTTCCTGCCTTACGGCATAGGCGGGCTCATCGTGAAGCATCCCGGAGCCCTGGTCCGGGCACACGCCGCTGACGGTGCCTACCTGCGTGACGTCGAGGACCTCGACGGGCTGCCGCACTACTTCGGCCGGGGCCCGGAGAACACCCGGCCCTTCCGCGGCCTCCTGGCCTGGCTGCCGCTGCACCTGCACGGCGTCGCAGCCTTCCGGATGACCCTGGACCGCATGCTCGACCTGGCCATCGAGGCCGCCGGAAGCCTCAGGAGCATCCCTGGCATCGAGGTCCCCAGAGATCCCGAGCTATCCATTACCTTGTTCCGCGCCACGGACGGCGATGAGGCAACCGAGCGCATCCTCGGCGCCCTCAACAACTCCGGCCGGTTCCACGTATCTAGCACAACCATCGATGACCGAGTCACCATCCGGCTCGCCTTCCTGCACCCCAGGACCAGCCGGGAACTCCTCGACGACCTCGTCGCCCTGGTCAAGCGCACGCAAGCAGGCTGACCACCAGATGGCCCATTTGACGAACAGAAGCTCGGCCATGTTGATCTCCAGGGCGATAGGAACACCGCCGGGCAGATATCCGGCCAGCGGCTGAGAGCCGCATCCGCAAGCAGATCTGTCGATACGAGCCCGGCTGTCATGCCGAGTACCAGGCACCCGACGGCCGGCGAGGGCACCGGCGCCCGGACCGGCTAACCACCTCAGCGCACGGTGACTCGCCCATAACGACGGCTCTCACGAAGTCGGCGTTCACCAACTCGACACGACAGACTCGATCTGCAGTAAACGCACAGCCCTACTGCCTGGCGCGTACTCACCCTCCGTGACCGCCAATGTCCCGGCTCGATGACTGTTACCGGTCACGCCACGTGGCCCACAGCTGGCCCACGAAATCCTGTAATCACCCGGGCCGGATCCTGTCCGCCAGGCGTCCGCGCACAGCTACATGCAATGGGACGCAGCTGGACACAGCGGGATCCGGCAGATACTGGTTACAGGGCCGTGACCTGCGAGAACAGCCGTCTGACGGGAGCGGTCCCCGATGCGCGATCCCCGCCCCGCGGAACCTGGGCCCCGCGGGGCGCAGGCCGCTGACCTGCCCGGATCTGGCCCGCAACTGGCCCACAGGCACCGTGAACGGTCCCCCGGACCGCCCCCGGACACACATCAGGCCCGGTCCACAGACCGGGCCTGACCTGGGGTTATGCGTGGCAGGTGTTGGGTTCGAACCAACGTAGGCGCATGCCGGCGATTTTACAGACGGACCTCCTTCACGACCCTGCAAGTCGCTGGCCTGCGACTTTACGGTCACAACGCACTCGTACCGTAACGGCGTTCCGTCCAGGTTCCGCGCCAGAACCTGCAGCGTGCGCGCCAGATCCGGGGCGTGAAATGAACATGCCCTCGACGTGGGGTGACCAGCGGATAGTCCGCCCGGGCGGTGCTCCATAAGGATAAGGTCTCGCCCGCGAACCCGGCTGGCACGCCGGGCGGAACGTCCTCATCCGGCCGAACCTCTGCTCCCGGTGATCGCGATGAACCCTGCAAAGGAATCGCCGCACCCGGGCGTGCCGCCTGGCGATGCCGCTGGCCTGGCCGGGCGGCCGCTGCCGCATCACCCGATAGCTCCACCCACCGAAGCGGTCGGCCAAAGCCCGGCCGCGGTCCGGTCCAGGCGCTCCCCGCAGTGTGGAGGCTGCGGTGCACCTGCACATCTCCCGAGCAGGCGGAGCGACTCACCCACCTGACCCGATTTGGGCTAGCGCTCGGCAGCCTCAGTCACCGAAAGCGGTCAGGGCGTTGCCCGCGGGGACGACGAGCAAGCCACCCCCGACCGCCATGCCGACCAGGACGTCGGCGTTCTGCTCATCCGGGCCGGCGATTGTCGAGCCGGCGGTGCCGGCCCACACTTCGGTGCCCGAGCTCGCCGATACGCCGTACACCGTCCCGTCGCTGCTCCCGACGAATACGACACCGCCGCTGACGACGGGCGCCGTGACGAGGCTTCCGTTGCTGAACGTCCAGCGGTCCGGGCTACCGGACGGGTCCACGGCAACCAGGTTCCCGTTCTCCAGCGTGTACATGTTCGTGCTGTCGAAGGCGGGCGCGGTGGCCGACGCGAAGCTGCCGGTCAACGTTCCGGAAGCCTTCGACAAGATCACCGGCGGGTCATGCGCTCCCCGGGCGTAAACGGAGCTCCCGTGCAACACCGCGGTGCTGCCGCCTCCGCCCTCGCAGCTCGTCGAGTAATGCCAGACCAGGTGCCCGCGGAGGTTAAATCTGTAGTCCTGCTGGCAGGCATACGAGACGTACGCTCCGCTGTTGTCGACGGCGGGTGAGCTCTTGTCGCCATTTTGCACCGGGCCGGTCCACCGGACGACGCCGCCGGCCTCGCTGACCGCATACACAGTCCCGCCGCTGCCGGCGCCCGAGACATAGACAACGCCATCATAGGCGGTCGGCGGCGCCGTGAAGGCGTACTGGCCAGGCATCTGGGCCGCCCACAGCTCGTGACCGGTACTCGCCGCGAACGCGGTCAGGACTCCGTCGTAGTTGAGGGCGAAGACGCGCCGGCCGTCGTACGCCAGCGCGGAGAACCCATAGGTGCCGCCCAGACCCACCGACCAGTCAACCGCGCCGGTGCCCGCGTCCAGCGCGTACAGCTCGGTGCCGTAGCTCTGGGAGTTCTCCACCGTGACGAAGACCCGGCCACGGGCTATTACGGGGTACGAAACGTCGCCTGCCCCGTAGTCGCCAGTTCCGCCCAGGGTCACGGTCCACTTCTTGGTCAGAGAGCTGGTGCTCAGCGCGCCGCTGGCCTGGTTGCCGTCATGACGAGGATCGACCTGAT
>WNFB01004029.1_pt1 | contig 13024 bp, 10 predicted proteins | sample 5400501 | NCBI WGS metagenome assembly WNFB01 (sample SAMN13153341, study PRJNA577476) | soil metagenome | isolation source: 200 cm saprolite under Douglas fir tree site 2 hole 1 | place: USA:California | collected 2015-04-18
CGAGGATGTCTTGTTGACGGAAAGTGCCGACTGCCTCCTGATCTACGGTGACACGAATTCGACTCTGGCGGGAGCCTTGGCGGCGTCGAAGCTGTCGATCCCCGTGGTGCACGTAGAAGCCGGGCTAAGAAGTTTCAATCGCGGCATGCCCGAGGAGATCAACCGGGTGGTCGCGGATCATCTTTCGGACCTGCTGCTTTGCCCAAGCGAGACCGCGGTCAGCAATTTGGCGCTTGAGGGCATCACTGAGAATGTCCATCTTGTCGGAGATGTGATGCTGGACGCTCTCAACTGGGCGAGACAGCGCAGCGTTGGCGCCGAGGCAGCCTTCTTGCAGCGATTTGGACTGAAGAAAAAGCAGTACCTGGTTGCAACTCTGCATCGCAGCGAGAACACGGATGACGGTGCGCGGTTTCAGCGAATCCTCGAGACCTTCAATTCGCTGAATGAACCCGTTGTCTTTCCTGTGCACCCTCGGGCGCAGAAGATCATCAACGAAATCAACTTTCGTCCCAAAACCGATCTTCACCTTATTGACCCGGTTGGCTATCTGGAGATGGTCGCACTGGTAGGCGCGGCGCGGCTAATCCTGACCGACTCGGGCGGTCTGCAGAAAGAAGCCTACTGGCTGGGCATTCCCTGCGTCACCTTGCGGAATGAGACGGAATGGGTGGAGACGGTGGAAGCGGGCTGGAATGTTTTGGTAGGTCCCGAACCCGAGAGGATCGCCCGTACTGTGAAGTCATTCATCCCCCCAGTTGCGCGGCCCCTCCTTTATGGAGACGGCAATGCAGCCGAAAAGTGTGTCGATCTTATTGGACTCAAATCAGAGCCAATGGCTCTAGTTGGAAGGGCCTGATATGGAAACCAAACCACCTGGGAAAGCGCGCGTCAGGGTAGCAGTTGTTGGCGTTGGCTATTGGGGCAAAAACCTGGTACGCAATTTTCACGAGCTTGGGGCGTTAGAGGCATTGTGCGACGCAGATCCGCCCGCAGAGGCAACCTGCAGAAGTCGCTACGAAGGGGTCAAGTTCGAGCCGGACTATACAAAGCTCCTCTCCGATCCGTCCGTTGATGCGGTAGCTCTCGCCACGCCGGCCGTCACCCACTATGAGATGGTCAAAGCAGCACTGGAAGCCGGTAAAGATGTCCTTGTCGAGAAACCACTGGCCATTGACGTCAAGCATGGAGAAGAACTGGTGAAACAGGCGGAAGCGAAAGGCCGGATCCTTATGGTCGGTCACATCCTCCGTTACCATCCCGCAATCCTGAAGCTGAAGCAGCTCGTTAAAGACGGTGTGCTGGGCAAGATCAACTACCTGTACTCGAACCGCTTGAACATCGGGAAGATCCGGACCGAGGAGAATATTCTTTGGAGCTTCGCGCCTCACGATATCTCAGTGATCCTGTCGCTGCTGGACGAAATGCCAACCCGTGTTGCCTGCCAGGGCAGTGCTTATCTGAGCCAGAACGTCGCGGACGTCACCTTGAGCCACTTCCACTTCCCCAGCGGAGTGCAGGCCCACATCTTCGTGAGCTGGCTGCATCCGATCAAGGAACAGCGTCTGGTGGTGGTCGGATCGGAAAAGATGGCGGTGTTCGACGACACCGCGGAAAACAAGCTTGTTCTGTATCCACACAAAGTGGAGTGGAAGAACCGTATACCGACCGCTGTAAAGGCGAACGCAGAGGCTGTTGCCCTGGACGATCGCGAGCCACTGCGCGCCGAATGTCAGCACTTTCTGGACTGCGTAGAGACCCGAACTTCTCCAGTAAGCAATGGGGCGGAGGGTTTAAGGGTACTGCGAGTGTTGGATGCCTGCCAGCGTGCAATGCACAACGACGGCGTGGCTCTGGAAGCGATCCCGGCGAATGGGAAGAAGCAAGAGCGGCCTTACTTTGTGCACGAATCAGCGTACGTGGATGAGGGAGCTGAAATCGGTGCCCGTACCAACATCTGGCACTTCTCGCACGTGATGAAAGGTGCCCGAATCGGCGAGCGCTGCGTTCTCGGGCAAAACGTGAACGTCGATGGCGGCACCGTTATCGGCAACAACGTCAAGATTCAGAACAACGTTTCGGTGTATACCGGTGCGGTAATTGAGGACGACGTTTTTCTCGGACCATCGTGTGTGCTGACCAACGTCACCAATCCCCGTTCACAGGTGAATCGACACTCTCTTTACGAGACTACGCATTTGAAACGGGGATGCACAGTCGGCGCAAATTCGACGGTTGTATGTGGCGTCACGGTCGGGCGGTACGCATTTGTCGGAGCTGGCGCGGTGGTGACCAAGAACGTTCCGGATTTCGCGTTGGTCATCGGCAACCCCGCACGTCAGGTTGGATGGATGAGCCGTCATGGCCACCGTCTCGACGCTCCGGGTCCAGATGGAATCATGCGGTGCCGGGAGAGCGGCTACCGTTATCAGGAAGTCGAGCCCGGTGTTCTTCGATGCCTCGACCTTGATGACGAAGCTCCGCTTCCGGCCGAGTTTAGTGTTGGCAGTAAGTCATACAGGCAGATTAAAGAGGAATCAAACTATGAATATTCCGCTGCTCGATCTTAAGGCGCAGTACGCGTCCATCAAAAACGAAGTCAACGCGGCCATTGGGGAAGTGCTCGAATCGCAGCATTTCATCCTGGGTACGAAAGTGGATGAATGCGAAAAGGCGATTGCGGCCTACTCGAAGTGCGGGTACGGAATCGGAGTGTCGTCGGGCAGTGATGCATTACTGGCCTGCCTGATGGCCGAGAACATCGGTCCAGGCGACGAAGTAATCACGACACCATACACTTTTTTCGCAACTGTGGGCGCGATCTCCCGGCTCGGAGCGATGCCGGTCTTTGTCGATGTTGATCCTGCAACCTACAACGTAAATGTCTCCCAGATCGCCTCGAAGATCACAAAGAAGACGCGGGCCATCATCCCGGTTCATCTGTTTGGACAAATCGCAGACATGGATCCAGTGATGCAACTGGCACAAGAGCATGGTTTGGTGGTGATTGAGGACGCCGCCCAGGCGATTGGTGCGGAATACAAAGGTCTCCGCGCCGGCTCGATTGGGCACTACGGGTGCTTCTCGTTCTTCCCGTCAAAGAATCTAGGCGCGATCGGAGACGCTGGCATGATCGTGACCAACGATGCTGAGCGTGCAGAGAAACTGCGTGTCCTTCGCGGGCACGGGGCCAAGCCGAAGTACTATCACCGGGTTGTTGGAGGGAATTTTCGCCTTGACGCCATCCACGCGGCAGTCGTTTCTGCCAAGTTGCCGCACCTCGATGCGTGGACGGCCGCCCGCCAGCGCAACGCCAAGAGATACGATCAGCTCTTTCGCGTAGCGGAGCTTCCAATCGGTTTGCCTGTAGTGGCGACTGATCGCCACATCTTTAACCAGTACGTAATTCGCTCCTCGTCGCGGGATCAATTGCAGGCGTTCCTTAAGAAGAAGGGTGTGGGCAGCGAGGTGTATTACCCGGTGCCGATGCACCTGCAGGACTGCTTTGCTTACCTCGGAATTAAGGCCGGTGCGTTCCCCGAGAGTGAGCGAGCTGCCAAAGAGTCACTCGCCATCCCGGTTTATCCGGAACTCAATGACGCGCAGGCGCGTTACGTGGTCGAGTCGATTGCGGAATTTGTGGGGCCCGCAGCGCTTGTTCCAGCGGAAGTGAGCCGTGCGTAGCTGCGGAGTGTAATCCTTGATCGGGGTCATTTCAAAACCCAACCAACTGGAGGCGGTGGAAGAGTTTTTTCAACTCTTCAAAACGCCTTGGGAGTTCTACCGCCCTGGGACGGCGTATTCCGTTGTTATTGCCACCTCTGGCGAACTGTCGAACGTTCGCACCAAGCTGCTTTTGGTATATGGTCCAGAAGCCAAGAGCATTGACTCGCACTTTGGGATTGCACTTGGCAAGCGCCTCGAGTCTTTACATCTGACCCATCGAGACTGCACGATTCCGACCTACGGCGGAGTATGTACTTTTGCTGATGCCAGCAGCGGAAGTCCCTGCGTTATGGCGGGCACGGAAACAGTCGGAGTGAGGATCGATGGCTCTGACACTACTATCGTCCGTCTCGGCTATGACTTGTTCGGTGAGGTGGAATTCCTCCTCACGAGCGGCCAGCCTTCCGAGAATGCATCTAGTCCCGCCCTCGACGCTCACATCAGTATGTTAAGGGCATGGATACTCGAGGGGGGAATTCCGCTGATGGAGATTCCCCCAGTTCCGGCCGGCCGCAACTTTACCGTGTGCCTGACCCACGACATTGATTTCATCGGGATACGGCAGCACAAGTTCGATCACACTATGTTGGGCTTTCTGTACCGTTCCACCGTCGGAGCGATGAGAGCGCTGGTTCGCGGCAGAATCACGATCAGGCGCTTGTTCGAGACCTGGCGGGCGGTTGCATCTCTCCCATGGGTATATCTTGGCTGGGCAAAGGACTTCTGGGAGCCCTTCCAGTGGTACTTGACGGCTGAAAAAGGTCTGCCAGTAACTTACTTTCTGATTCCGTTTAAGCATCGGGCTGGCGAGCGTGTGCCGGGGCCGCACGCATCTCGACGGGCTACTGCCTATGATGTCACCGATCTCAGAGCTTGGGTCGCAATTCTGAGTGGCGAAGGGTGCGAGCTGGGGGTTCACGGCCTGGACGCGTGGCACAGTGTCGAGAAAGGTCGAGCGGAACTTCGGAGGGTCGGCGAGGTGACAGGGCAGTCCTCCACAGGCATTCGGATGCATTGGCTGATGCATGATTCAAAAACGATTGGTGTGTTGGAGGAAGCTGGCTTCGCGTTCGACTCCACCGCCGGATACAACGAAACCGTTGGCTACCGCAATGGAACTGCGCAGGTGTTCCGGCCACTAGGGGCCAGAACCCTCCTTGAACTCCCGATGCATATTCAGGATGGAGCCCTTTTCTTTCCACAGAGGATGGACCTTTCGGAGTCGCAGGCGCAGGCACGATGCCAACCAATCATCGACCATGCCATCCAGTCTGGTGGAGTACTGACGTTGCTCTGGCACGACAGGAGCCACGGGCCGGAGCGGTTCTGGGGAGACCTTTACCTCAGGCTCCTTGAGCAGCTGAAATCGCTCAATGTCTGGTTTGGCCAAGCTGGGCAGGTGGTGACCTGGTTCCGTCAGCGGCGCGATGTGCGATTCGAGCGGATAGAGACACCGGACGGCGTGCGCGCACAGTTGCGCTACGACGGTGGAGAAGTTCACCCTCCATTCAGGATCAGAGTTTACACACCCACTCGGGGAAGCACTGGTGTTGCGAGTTCGGATTTTGTTGACATTTCCTGGGACGGGAAATCCCTCGAAGAACTCGACTTGAAGCTTCCCTCCGGTCCAGCGACAGCGGTCGCCAACCCAGCCCTTTCATAGTTCCCATGAGATCAGTTTGCCAGGTAGTTCAAAACGTATACGACATTGATCCGCGCGTGCGGCGGAAGGCCGAAGCCTTGGTCGCTGCCGGATACTCGGTTGATGTGCTGGCGCTGCGGGCCGCTGGCGGCCAGAAGAACTACTGTTTGAACGGCGTGAATGTTCGCACCCTTGCATTGGGCAAGAACCGTGGCTCCATAGCCAGGTACTTCTTTGAGTACGCAGCGTTCTTCCTTTGGACTGTCATCCGTGTATCGCTGCAAATGCTTCGGAGGCGTTACTCGGTCATCGATGTCAACTCGCTGCCGGATTTCCTGGTCTTTGCCCCCATATTGGCGCGCTGGATGGGTGCGAAGCTGGTCCTCGACCTGCATGAAATCACACCCGAGTTCTACATGTCGAAGTACGGTATTGCAGAGAACTCATGGACGATCCGACTGCTAACTTACATGGAAACAATCAGCGTGAGATTCGCTGACCGTGTGATTACGATTAACGAGCCGATCGAGAATCTTCTCGCCGGTCGCGGCTTGGATCGCTCGAAATCAACCGTAGTCATGAACGCGGTAGACGAGGCGCGCTTTGCTGCCAGTGCGAATTCGTCCGCCCCTCTGGCACCGCGGGATCCGGAAAAGTTCGTGATGATGTATCACGGTACTCTGACCAGCATCTACGGCCTGGACATCGCGATTGAAGCTTTTGCGCTGGCGCACACGGAGATGCCTGGCGCTGAGCTGTGGATCTTGGGCTCGGGATCGGAAAAAGATGCATTAGCGGAGTTCGCGGAAGCGCGCGGGTTGAGCGCGAAGGTTCGGCTGGTAGGACAGGTTCCGGCTACCGACATACCTCGATGGTTGGATCAGTGCGATGCCGGCATCCTGCCCATCCGCCGCGATGTCTTCCTTGATTTTGCCTTCCCGAATAAACTGCCCGAGTTCATCATCGCGGGCAAAACGGTCATCATTTCGCGCCTGAAGGCAATCCGGCATTACTTCAGTGAGAACGCCCTGGCATATTTTGAGCCGAACAATCCTCAGGACCTGTCTCGGCAGATGGTACATGTTTACCGCGATCCCCAATTGCGAACGCGACTGGCTTCCCAGGCGAAACTGGAATACGCGCCAATCCGTTGGAGCCTGATGAAGCAGCGATATCTGACGTTGATCGAGGAGATGACGGGGATTCCTGGACCGCCGGCGCCGAAGACATCACCAACCGAAAGTACAACAGTAATAGCGCAATGAACCCGGCTTTACCCCAATGAATGATCGAGCTCAAGTAGCGGATGTCGCAACGGCTGCGCGGAAGCTGTTGGCCTACTGTCAACAAAATAACTGGGCCGGGCACGATCCCTACGACGCCTTAAACAGCCGGCTCTTGAGCATTTTGCCAGTGCTTGACTCTCGAATACCGCGTCTCGTCCTCACTCAGGTCTTGAAGCGGAGCCCGGTCGACATGCGCCGGTTGTTGCAGATCCCCAAAACTCAGAATGCGAAAGGGATCGCTCTTTTCTTGGCAGGATTGCTGAAAGCTCCTGAGCTCGCAGCGCGCGGAACGGCAGACGTCGTGAGTTCGCTGGAAGAAACGCTGGTGACGCTTCGGTCGCCGGACAGCGCCTACTGGTGTTGGGGCTACAGCTTTCCTTGGCAGACCCGCACCATCATTGTCCCGCGGGCGGCGCCCAATCTGGTCTGCACTACGTTTGTCGCTAATGCGTTTCTGGATCTTTATGAGCAACGCCACGACCCACGGTGTCTGGTAATCGCTCAGAGCGCAGCAGAGTATCTCTTGAACGAGCTGTATTGGGCCGAGGGAGACTCCATCGCCGGGTTCAGTTATCCCCTGAGATCCCTTCGTGCCCAGATTCACAATGCAAACTTCCTTGGCGCAGCCTTGTTGTGCCGGGTCTACAAGCATACGGGCGAGAAGAAATTCCTAAGTCCCGCTCTTAAGGTCGCCCGCTGCTCAACGGGGCGGCAGAATCCGGACGGCTCCTGGGTTTACGGCGAGGCGCCGTCACAACGGTGGATTGACAACTTCCATACCGGATACAACCTGTGCGCGTTGCAGGCTCTTTCGGGGTATGCGGCTACGACCGAGTTCGATTCCTGTATTCAGCGGGGCTTCCAATTTTACCGGGCTCACTTTTTCCGGGAAGATGGAGCCGTCAGATATTTTCACAACCGTACCTATCCGATCGACGTTCACTGTGTCGCCCAGAGCATCATCACGCTCCTGGCATTAAAGAATCTGGATGCGGGCAACGTTCCATTGGCCCACGAGGTATTCCGCTGGGCCATGGATCACATGTGGAATTCTCGGGGATTCTTTTACTATCGAGTCCTTCGATCTTGCACGATCCGCACTTCATACATGAGATGGTCACAAGCGTGGATGCTTCTGGCCGCCTCAAGTCTTCTTTTCGAATCCCATGGCAAGCAGCGAAACAGCGAGCTGTCGCCAGTTTGTGTGGAGGTGTGATGTCCCTTCCTGCCTACGTTCTTGTCACTCCGGCGCGAAACGAAGCCAGCTTTATTGAGCTCACCCTAAAGTCCATGGTGGCGCAAACCGTTCGACCCCTTAAATGGGTAATCGTTAGTGACGGCTCAACTGACGACACCGACGACATCGTGCACAAATATACAGTTGACAACCCCTGGATCGAGCTGATCCGCATGCCCGAACGTCGCGAACGTCATTTTGCCGGAAAGGTTCTTGCCTTCAATGCGGGCTATGCGAAGGTGGCCGACCTGAAATACGAGATCATTGGCAACCTGGACGGCGATATCTCGTTCGACGAAGAATACTTTGATTTTCTGTTAGGAAAGTTTGCAGGGAACCCACGGTTGGGTGTTGCGGGAACGCCTTTCACGGAGGGATCGTCACAATATGATTATCGCTTCACAGACATCCAGCATGTATCTGGACAATGCCAGTTGTTTAGGCGGGAGTGCTTCGAGGAAATCGGCGGATATATTCCGAGAAAAATCGGAGGTATCGACTTAGTCGCAGTGATCACTGCTCGAATGAAAGGGTGGCAAACAAGAACGTTCGTCGGCAAGACTTTTGTCCATCATCGGCAGATGAACAGGGCCACGCAGAGTAGATTGATGGTTCCGTTTAGGGGAGGACGAGGTGATTACATTCTCGGGAGCCATCCGGTATGGGAAGCTTGTCGATGTGTTTATCAAATGACAAAACGGCCTATTCTGGTTGGCGGAAGTCTTCGCCTGATCGGTTTTGTTTTGGCAATGCTGACTCGAGTCGAGAAAGAAGTCCCCCACGACCTCGTCGAGTACCGGAGGGCTGAGCAGATGCACAGGTTGCGCAACTTCATCAACAGCCTGATCCCTCTGCGGTCGTCACGTACACGGGCGACATAAAACTCTTTTCCGACAACACACCCCTGATCTGCAGCGATCAAGAAGTTGATTAGCGCGGTGAGCATGGCAATGCAGCGGACCGAAGCGGCTCGCGACGGCCAGACCGGCCGTTTGAAAATTGCTCAACCAAAATCGGAGGAGGCGAGATGGCTGTCGAATGCTCGCGGTTTTCGAATTCAAAAAGGAAATTTCGAATTAGGCAGATTTTGACACAAAAACTACAGCGCATCGTTTGGGTCTACCTGACCAAGAACTTCATCATCACCAGTGTCACCGATGTCCAATCTAGCGAACCTGCAACTAAGTGCTCGTTCATTCCCATCACTTTCGATAACTACTTCCGCGTTGGCGACTTTAGAGAGAAAAGCAGGATTGCTGAATACCGGGGTAAGCTGGTCCACCAGGAGCTGGGTTTCTTCGTAGCATGTGAAGGCAAGATGATAGCGAGCATATGGGCTACCATAAACGACACAAAGGTGCCGGCCATTATGAGAGGACACATGAGGCTCGCGCCCAATGAAGCGCTTGTCCATGACATCGTAACGGGTGAGAACTTCCGAGGAATGGGAGTGGGCCCTTTTATGGTAAGCAGAATTGCCTCCACATTGTTAAATGACCACCGAGTGGACAAGATAATAATCGATGTCAACTCTAGGAACAACGCCTCCTTGCGAATGATGGAGAAAGTAGGTCTGAGGATGAAGGAGAAGATACTCTCCATTTCCGTATTTGGCAGGTTGGTATTGCAGAAGGCTGTAGGTAGGTAGCGTGTGTATGGAAGGATCGCAGATGGCAGTGATAACTTCGCAGGCAAATCAGATGGGTAACATGAAAGCTGCGCCCGTTGCGATAAGTTGGCACTCCGGCCTGCCTGTATATGCCTCCGAAGCATTCCTGAAAACGGTGGGCGATGAGTACGGGTGGATTGGGGGCATAGATGAGTCAGGGCAGCTTCGGTGCATATTGCCCTTTACCGTCATTCGAAGGCCGGGCTTTCGGATGGTCCGCTTCAGGGCTGAGACCATTCTATTAGGGGGAGAGCTTGACGAGGGGGGGGAAAGGTCATTTTTGAATAGCGTTATGGAACACTTCCGGTCAACCGGCGCTGACATGATCATTCCTGGCCATGCCTCTGCGATGTCTCGGACCTATCCCGACAATGCTGTTGTGGCCCCCTATGCCACGTTTATCAAAGAGTTAAACCACCCGGAAGAAACCCTGTTCAAGGAGGTGCACGCGGATTATCGGAAAAAAATCCGAAGCGCGATGAAAGTTGGAGTGCAGATTAAGAGTGGGATGCAATACCTTGATACTGCCTTCTCTATTGTCGCTGATACGTTAAAACGATCTGGTGCCGCCCACTTTGTTCGGAACCGTGACGAGTTTAGGAAAAGCATTCTAAGTTTCGGCGAAAATGTCAGAATATTCCTTGCCGACTATCAAGGTGCCGTGCAGGCCTGTTTGGTGGTCCCATTCAGTGAATATAGTGCCTATACCTACTATGGTGGCACCATTTCAGAACCTGTAAAGGGGGCAATGCACTTGGTCCACTGGGAGGCGATCCGGCAGCTCCGTGAAATGGGTGTCCAACGTTTTAATTTCCAGGGCGTCCGAGTTAATCCAGAACGAGGTTCAAAGGAGGAAGGGATAAGAACGTTTAAGGAGCGCTTCGGCGGAAAACTAGTTCAGGGGTATATATGGAAATATTCGTTTTGCCGACTGAAATTTGCTGCGTATTCCATAGCTGTTCGGTTACTTCGGGGTGGCGATATCGTAGACGTAGAGCGCCATAGACTCTCAAGTCAGTGAACTCTCGGCGGGGTTGCGATTATCACGCCAAGCTGGTCGCCATTCGGAAAATCCTCAGCAGAGCCAGAAAAACATAGAGCCGTTCATCCAGCGGCGAGGCGGCTGCTTTCGTATGAAGACCTTAGTTAGGAAGTAAGGTGTAAGAGGATAGTAGGGCTGCAGCTGTTGAGGAAACCTTTGCATGCTTGAATGCATTTTCACATTGGACTACGAAATCTACGGCAATGGCACAGGTGCGTTAAGGGACCTGGTGTACGAACCTGCGGAACGGCTCCAAGACATATTCAGCAAGTGGAACGTACGTTTCGTCAATTTTGTTGAAGTCGCGGAGTTCGAGAAGATAGAGGCATGTGGTACTGACACTGCCATTGACCTTGTGAAGATACAGATCAAAGAGCTGTATCGAAGGGGTTTTGAGATCGGGCTGCACTTGCATCCACAGTGGTACAACGCTCGTTATGACAAGGGACGATGGTGTCTGGATTACAGTGAATACAATCTTTGCACGTTGCCGCGAAACAGAATTGCCCAGATCGTCAAGCGTTCGCTCGATTACATGCGGTATGTTGTCGGTCAGTCCGATTTCACACCTCAGTCATTTCGCGCCGGCAACTGGTTATTCCAGCCAACTCAGACTGCGGCAAGCGTCCTGGCAGAGAACGGAGTCAAGATGGACTCCTCGGTCTTCAAGGGCGGGTTACAGCACAATCACAGTTTGGATTATCGGCGTGCCCGAAGGAATGGCTATTACTGGCCGTTCAACAAAGATGTCAACGAGCCAGATCCAACTGGCCCCTGGATGGAAGTGCCGATCCACACGGAAATGGTGCCGTTCTGGAAGATGCCAACTTCGAAGCGTATGAGCTTCGGAAATAGTTTCGACGTAGCTGGTCGAAGCGCTGGGCAAAAGGTGAATCGTGCCCTCGACTTTCTACGTTTTCGCTACCCGCTCAAGTTTGATTTCTGTCGTATGACGCTCAACGAATTGACGTCCATGGTTGACAGGGTTGTCCAGGAAGATCAAGAGGAGCCCGCATTGTACCGACCCCTTGTAGCCATTGGGCACACAAAAGATTTTACAGACCCTCAAACAGTTGATCAGTTTCTTTCCTTTTTGCGGGCGAAGGGAATAGCAGTGTCCACGTTCGAGACCATTTATCCGCGGTTGCTTACTGGGGGCGCCTCATCTGATTCGCATGAGTCGGTAGCGGCGGGAAAGCCTCTGGATGGCCCGCTGTCGCATGCCAAGGTCATAACACGGTCGTGAATATTGCGACAAGGTGTCATGACATTAATTCCCCACGTGTCATTAGTATGCGATTCGTAGAGTCGATGAGTGGTCAATAGGTGATAAGGTTATAACACTGCTCTTGAGAGAAGAGTCGTTACAGCAACAACCGACTACTTGCGGAAGGTTAAGGGATAGATGGAGACCGAGAGAGCGTCGAGAAGCGAAACAATCCAACCCTCGCAGCAAAACGCGAGACGGAGACGATGAGCATGCTTAGTGCGCGGCGCATTGCTTTAAAAATGAACGGGTTTCTCAAGAGCTACGGCCCGTCAAAGGTCAAGAGGATCCTTTGGGACAAGGAATACTCTACGGACAAATGGAACTTTGCCTACGATACAGTGGGCGACGGTCTGTACTCCCACTTGGAAAGGCATGCCGCGAACGGGAGCATCCTAGATCTTGGATGTGGCATGGGCAATACAGCGAACGAAGTGGCCGCGAGTGCTTACCAGACCTACGTCGGCGTTGACATTTCCGAAACCTGTCTGCAAAAGGCAACCATGCGGTCAGAGAAGAACGGCCGGGCGGACAGAAATCGTTTTGCTCTTGGGGACCTCCTCAGCTATGTACCGGAACAGCAGTTCAACGTGATCCTCTTCCGAGAGTCCATGTACCATGTTCCGCTGGGCAAAATCAAATCGATGTTAGATCGATACTCAGGTTATCTGCTGGACGGAGGAGTCTTCATGGTCAGGATGAATACTACGGACGGTGTTGTCGGCAAGACTAAATCCAGGCCTACGGCAATGGTAGGCGTCATCGAGAGCGACTTCAACGTTCTGGAGAAGCGGCAGTATGGTGGGGAAGCGGGACCGACAGTGATTGTCTTTCGGCCAAGGTAAGCGGACGGTAACGATGAACTGTGTCCATCGGTTGATGAGTTGTGATCGTGACAGGGCGAATGCAAGCGTGAAATAGATACCTGCAATCCACGCGGTGGAGAGATGCGACTTATGTTGAAAGTGTGCGGTAATGACATTAGGGTAGAGGGAGGGCTGATCCGTATAGCCCGTCTTGAATTGGACAAATACGAGTTCCTAGACGATCCCGGCGCTGTGCTCGACGGTTTGCGGAAGTCTGGAAACCAGATCGACCTGTTCACATTCATGCAGAGATTACCGGAGACCTCGCCGAAATACGACTACCCGATGG
>WNFB01004032.1_pt1 | contig 13022 bp, 15 predicted proteins | sample 5400501 | NCBI WGS metagenome assembly WNFB01 (sample SAMN13153341, study PRJNA577476) | soil metagenome | isolation source: 200 cm saprolite under Douglas fir tree site 2 hole 1 | place: USA:California | collected 2015-04-18
CGCGGGTGTCGTAGGCCAATTCTTACACCAAGACTAGCGCATTTCCTACTTCCCACATGGCGCGTTCAGTGCATTATGCGGCGCACCTGCGATCATACCTCACCTCAACCGGAGGTCTGACACCATGCTACCCATAGAAGAAGCGATTATGGAAAAGCTGCGGAGCGGTCCGTGCTGCTTTGACGATATCGTCACGGGCCTTCCCAATTTCAGTTGGGGAGAAATATTCGTCACCGTTGATTGCATGTCGTGGGACGGGCGGGTAGTGCTTTGCCAACTCGGTTACTCGACTTGTCAGATATCACTTGGCTCGCAGTTTGCGTATGCAAGCTCCACCTCATGACGAGGGTTGAAGTGGAAGGGTGGAGAGGTAGTGGCCCGACGCCAGGAATGTAGTAGCGTGGCGTTGGTTTAGAAACCGCTATGGAAGCACTGTGAATGCGCATGCTCCCCTGGCCGCATTCAGTGCGACCATGAAGGCTCGGTTCCGAGGGAACCGGGCCTTCATTTTGATAACATCCCCACAAGTCCCTACACCGTCAACGGCGCGTTTCCCTCGCACCGGTTATTCACCAGTACATACGCGCGTCGACCCGCGCCAACAGCTTGCCGCACCAACTGCGCCGCCTCTCTCCTCATCCCCGGTAACTCTTCGACTATCTTGGTGTACGGCTCCGCCCGCTTCTTCGCCGCTGCATAGGACATCCCCAACGGCGTCAGGAGGCGCAGCACCGTGAACACCGCCGTGAATCCTTGCATCCGTGTGTGCTGTTCCAAGAGGGGCGGCATGCCGGACCAGTGATTGTAGACATGGGCGACACCATGCCGAGACAGCACTTGAAGATAGCTGAAATCGAGAAGGCCGGGGTTCCGAACCTCCACCGCATACCGAAAATCACGGGGGAGCTGCAGGAAAAACTTATCGAGCCGTGAGCAGAATTCGTCTGCGGACATCCCGTGCCGTTGAAACTCGAACAGGAACGGGCCGGTGTGGGGCTCGAACTTCGCCTCTCGGTAAGGCGTGAACACAAGCTCCTCGAAGAGTTTTGCATCGAGAAACCGTGGATTCGGTTGACCGGCCCTCGCACCATACCGAGGCTGCTTGGCATAGCTCGGAATCGTGATCTCCTCCCACACCTTAAAGCACATCTGAAAGTCTTCGGGGATCTGGCTCAGATAGCGCCGGAGTTGGTTTGCGGTGGGAGGTCGGTAGAACGTCGAGTCGTTGCCCACAGTCCTGAACAACGGTTCCCCCTGGTACTGATACTGGCAATACTCTCCCAGACACTCCCGTGCAAACGTGCTCTTGGGGTACTGGCGTGTGTAGACCTGGCCTTGCCACCCTTCATAGGTCCAGGTGGAGGTACCAAACCGGATCAACGGAGAGAGCGAGAGAGCCATAGTGGGAAATTGTACCGTCTCGCCGGGGGCATCCTCAACGGTGGGGAGCGGGTACCCTCCACTATTATTATGCGTCAAGCGGCATCACCAAAGCTTGGAAGACGCCGTTTCACCGTCGCTCACCCGCCTTACACCACCGATTGGGAAGCGCTTCCGATCGTGACGGCCTGAGAGACTTGCGGCTATCATCACCACTCGACTTGACCGTCTTTGCTGAGAGGATAACCCGAATCAATCTTCTCAAACAGCATCTGCTCATTGTTGGACGAGGGGGTTCTTATTACTTTCAGAGCGGTTTTCCATTCATTACCAACTCGTCGTACTCGAAGTAACTCGGTGAAGAACCCGTTTCGGGCACTAAAGAAAAGATTCCACCTAAGAGGGTCACTGCCGAGCTGAACGGTTTTGAGCATATTTGCCTGATTCGGCGCAATATTACTGATACTCAACTGAACTTCTTCCCTCAGCTTGTCGGAGTACGAATTGTTTTGCCGCACCATTTTATCAAATGTAGCCATATCAAGAATTCTGACGGTGAGGTCGTACAGTGGATACTCTCCTCGATGGACGAGGGTGAGCATCGGCGAATTGTGGGTCGGATCGAAGAACGTTGGAACAATGTACGCAAAACTAGCACCCTCCGTGATGGACGATGCAATCTGTTTATTTATCTCAGCGGTCTCTCCACTTTTTGGTGTGGTCCAGCCATCCACGAATAACTTATTGAACCGTTCCGTTTCCCCAGCACTCCACCCGCGCTCATCAGTGGTGGGTGCCGTGGGCGGTGTGCTGCAGGCACTGAGAATTAGACAGAGGAAAATACCAAGCAGTTTGTTCGCCATTGACACGTGTTCACCTTGCCGATCAGCTTGAGATGGATAGCTATTTCGACAAACACAAGCATAGCACAGGCGGGGAGTATCGGCGGCGGCTGAGCATTGCCTGAGAGCCTTGCGCCGTTCTTTGCTATCCTCCTACAATACGTCCACCTGCAAGGCCCCCCGATTCTTGGAGAGATTCGCATAAGGCCTCGCAATCTACTGGAGTGTTGGAGAAAGGAGAGAAATGATGAATAGATTGAGGAGGATGTCCTCCATCATCGTGGTAGTGATGATGCTACTTCTAGTCGGATGTTTTTTGTCTGTGGAAGAACGTTGGGAAAAGATTGACGAACAGATGCAGCAGGAGATCGGTGTGAAGACCAAAGACTACTATCTCAGCGAGTGGGGAAACCCGGCGACGCGAGTAAAAGCGGCGGACGGCGGATCAATCTGGACGTGGGAGTTCCGGGCGTATGGGGGGAGCGAAGGCTGGAACAAGATTCTAACCTTCACGCCCAATGGGGTGTTGAAGGAGTTTCGTCGAGAATACTGGCCCAAGGAATATCAGTGACTCGTGAAGACATCGAGATGGATCTTGCACTCCAACATTTTGTGGCGCGTGGTCATGGAGAACAGCGAACGCGCCAGCACTGGCGAAAGTATCGGCGGCGGGTTAGCGCCCGTACCCCTCACCGATACCATCAGGGACAACCAAGACTCACCCCCCGCCGAGGTAATTCGTTCAGGTCTTGCGTCCCACGCCCCGTACCGATATTATTCTCACAGAGCGGACGTTCACTGGCTGAATGGCAAGGAGGCGTCATCATGACCGTTCTACGTGCACTAATCGGAGCATGCTTTCTGCTTGCCGTCATAGGATTAGTTGTTTCCGTCCCGCTTGTTTGGACCTTTGTCATCGGCATTTACGAAGCCTACCCAGAGAAGATCAACAAGGGCCTACCATACCAGCGAAACGATGAGTTGGTGCAAAAGAAGATTCTTCCGCGAACCACGTATGAGCAGATCAGGGACAAGATTGAGGCGAAGCAGAAGTGAGATCAAGCGGGGCGGGTGGACACAACTAACCCTACCAAGCAAGCTTCTATTGAATCCTCCTTTATCTTCTCTTGATGAGCACAGAGAACATTGACCGCGCCCGTGCTGGGGGAGTATCGGCGGCTGAAGCTCGCTGACTCCCTTGCGCCGTCGTTCGTCCCTCTCCTCTGTGCCCACAGTGCAGAAACCATCAAACCTCGTGGCAGGCCAAAGGTGGTAGAATCATCTCCGTTCATCTTGCGCGATCCTCGCCTGATTGCTGAGTGTTCCCCTCGGCTGTGTGGTCTTCATGACGTTACGCATCCCTCTGAACAATGAATCCTTCCGCAATGGACACAGCCACATGTGGGGATTTCTTGAACTGTTTAAGGCGGTATCGTCGTGTCGCTTATCCGCACCGCGGCCAACAAACAAGATGAACGCTAGACCAGGGATATTGAACTTATGACGGTGTAGACCGTCCACGCGTGTGGTGCACGGGAAAACGCAAACCATGTCTGGGTTTGTCTCACTCGCAACATGCACGTAGAGGCGGGCGTTAGGTGGAAAGGGGCCTTGACTGAGCAAGTACAACCGGAACTGTTCTTGGTTTCGATCACCAAGGCTAATCCTGGCAACTGGTTCCCCTCCAAACTCCCACTGATGTGCGGCAGCGCGCCAAAAAACACTCGCGCCGAAGTACAGAAATGATTCCGTCATCTTCCCAAGAAATGACTCAACATTGTAAACCTTAACCGTTGGTGTCGCCTGGACAAGGAACGGAGTGGCCGCCTCTAGGCGAGCGCGTAGCTGAAAATCCCCATCCTCTCTTGCGCACTGAGCAATAACCCCTCGCTCGCCCATGTCGGAAAACCGCTGTTCGCAGTCACTGCATAAGAAGTACGAAGATACCTGCCTAGAGGTGATAGCAGATGTTTTCGGCCTTATCACTACTGGGTTCGGGTTCTTCCGTGCCGGGTCTCGCAGAAGCCTATATATTGCGGCGGGCATTAAATGGCTGTCTTTGAGTTCGCCGGTTTTAAAGCAGAGGCCACATTTGTCAATCATGAAAAGCCCCGTGGATTTTCTTTCCGTGCAAGGGATACCGCACACGGCCTACCGGCCTATCATTTCACTATTCAAACATTGGCGCAAGGCACCGGCGGGAGCATGCCCCATTTCTTACCCCCGCACTAAATCGGAAAATACCGCATCGTTACCCCGCCGCACACCTCGCACCGTAGCTTGGAATTATCCGGCGTGGTTACGATGATGGTCTCGCAATCATCAGCAAGAGCCATCGGTAGGGCCAAGAGCAACGTCAGAATCAATGGCGCAGCGAACACCGCTAGTAGAACTTTCATGTGGTCTCTCCTTGAGTCTATTGGTTAAGATTGGTGGGGGTTCCTCATCGGGCAACAGCATCCGAAACAACCCCGCATCCCACGGAATGGCGAAGTAGATCGACGGAAGGCTTGCGGGGGCTGAGTCAATCACTAGCCCGCCATCCACCACAAAGCTGTGGCACCCCGACACCCCTGAATTAACCGGAATCCAAACCAGGGCACCGCGCTCAACAACTTCACACCAAGCAATTCGAAGTTCAGGGCGTTCGTGTGACATTCAAGTGGTTCGCCAATTTGGTAGAGGACGTGGTGCGGGTTTGGTCGGAGCACCACGCCTTCCTCAAGTACCCTCGCGAGCACCGCGTCCGGTAGCCACGACTGGAAGTCCTTCTCGATACCGCCCGCGTGTAGCGCGAGGAGACGTTGTGAAAGTTCGTCGAGCATGCACCGCCCTCCCCTAACTAAATACCCTACGTGTTCCCGGCGTGTTCGTTTCAGGCCGAAATTGCCCCGAAATGGCCGTAACAGACCGGAACAAACCGAAGTCGTCAACGCGGCTCAAACCCTTAAGGATAAGGGGTTCAACTGTATAGACAACAGGTTAGAGGGAACCGTCAGGAGCAACTCCATATCCGATGCGTCTCGCTTCTGTTATAGTGCGCCCATGATTACCCGTGTCATTGTGCTGGTGATTGATGGACTCGGTGTCGGGGCCATGCCCGATGCGGCGGAATATGGCGATGCCGGTTCCCATACCTTGTCCCATCTGGCCGATGCCGTCGGGGGACTCAACCTCCCTACTCTAGAAGCGCTCGGGCTTGGCCACATCACGGAGATCAAAGGTGTGCGGACGATGGGGCAGCCGGAAGGGTGTTTCGGTCGTCTTGGATTTCTCTCGAAGGGTGTGGATTCCATGGCCGGCTATTGGGAAATGGCCGGCTATCTGACGGACATTGCCGGGCCGCTGTATCCCAACGGATTTCCTCCCGACATGGTCGCGCTCCTCGAACGGGCATTTGGCCGCAAGATCGTCGGCAATCGCCGCGCCTCAGGAACGGCCATGCTGCGCGAGTGTGAGGCTGAACATCTGTCGTCGGGCGCGGTGATCGTCTGGACGGATGGACGACGAACCTGCCATGTGGCGGTGCACGATAGCGCCATGCGTCGGGACGAGTTATTTCAGCGCTGCCGGACCGCGAGAAAATTACTCAAGGACCCCTGGGGAATTTTGCGCGTTTCAGCCCATCCTCTCTTGGGTAGTGCCGGTGCAGTACAGTTCAGCCCACAACCCCGTGCGTTCGTGCTTGAACCACCCGGGCCGACTATGTTCGATGTGCTCAATCGTGCAAGCCAGATCCTGGTTGGGGTGGGGAAAGTCGGCGATCTCTTCAGCGGTCGCGGGCTCACTCGTTCCGTTCCCGTTGGGCACTGGACGGCGTTACTTGCTGAGGTCACGGGGATGTTGAAAAAGGTTCCCCGAGGATTGATTTTTGCCGGGCTCGATGTCCTGGAATCGGATGCTGCACAGTCGGCTACGGCCCTCCATGATTTCGATCGACGGCTTCCCGGGTTGCTGGAGCAGCTTCGCCCAGGCGACCTGCTCGTCCTGACGGGCGATCATGGGCGTGATATCACGAAGGCGGATCAGGTCCCGACGCGGGAATATGTTCCTCTCTTGGCCACTGGGCCGAAGCTGGCACATGGGGTCCATCTCGGCATCAGAGCTTCTGCTGCTGATCTGGGGCATACCATTGTGGAAGCCCTGCAAGGGGGGCAACTTCCTGTGGGTGAGAGTTTTCTCGATGCCCTCCGCGCCGGGTAGTGTGTGGGACGTAAGACATGAAACGTGAATCGTAAACGGTGAAGGGGGCACACGGGTCATCGGGATGTCCTACGAACGCAAACTGAATGAACTACATCTAGAGTTGCCCCTCCCGCCGCAACCGTTGGCGACCTACGTTCCGGCGGTCCAGGCCGGAGATCTCTTATTTTTGTCCGGTGTCCTTCCAATGCGAGACGGGCAGTTAGCGTTCTCCGGTAAGCTTGGACGTGATCTGACGGTCGAGCAGGGGATGGAGGCGGCTAGGCTCGCTCTCCTGAATGCACTGGCGATTGCCAAACAGGAACTCGGGACGTTGGACCGTATTGCACGCGTCGTGAAGGTCGTCGGGCATGTGGCGTCGGCGGAAGGTTTTGTGCAGCAGCCCCAAGTCCTCAATGGGGCCTCGGACCTCCTGGTTGAAAGCTTTGGAGAGTCTGGTCGTCATGCACGTGTGGCTGTGGGGGCTGCTGAGTTGCCTCGCGGGGCTCCCGTCGAAATTGAAGTGATTCTTTCCGTCTCCTAATCGGTCTCTCTAACAGGATGCTGAAAAAGTCCGCCAGCGGCGTTCTCGCATCGTTCAGAGGCTCAACGTACCGAAGCGTACGCCTCGCCTCTTCGCTTGCTGCGGCCTTGCTGGGCGGCCTTTTTGAGCATCCTGCCCGGCGTTCTCTTGTTGTTCCAAACGTGCGGACCAGTGAAGTACTGGCCTGTCCACATCGTTTTTCCGCAGCCTGCTAACCGGCTCAGACCGCTGATCGTGGGCTGGCTCGCCGGCTTGACTCTCGAAAAAACTGCTTGCTATAGTTCGGTGATTCCTTTCTTCGCTTCATGTGGTATCCACGTTGTACCCTTTCTGAGTCCTGCGCGTAGGGTTCTCGTGCCGCGCGCATGGCGACCGTATGGTTTTCTTCTCTGACAGGGGTCTCTTCATGAATACGTTCGTAACCGGCGTGAGTACGATGACGTTGTGGGCCAGTCTGAGCGCTGGCGTGTTTGCGGCCACTCCTTCCGCGTTCGAGCTACATCCGTCAACGGCGGTTCCGGGTGCCACCGTATCGATCGGCGGGAAGCGGTTTCCCGCATTTCGATCTGTGCAAGTCAATCGCGTGACCGTCGGCGGGTTCCCTGCGTTGATTCAGCGATGGGAGTCCGACCTGATCGAGGTGAAGGTCCCCTTCCAAGCTCAATCCGGTCCCGTTGAAATCATGGCCGGGAAGAAGAAGATGGCTGCCGGGACGTTGACAGTGGTGCAGCCGACGATTACCGCAGTGACGCCGGCAGAGATCGAACCAGGTCATACCGTGCAGATCGCCGGCGTGCATTTCGGTGTCACGGCTGGCCCTCGCGATCCCAATACGATGTTCGGAGTCAACGATGTGATGATCGGGGGCGTGGTCGTCAGGCCGCGTCGCTGGAAAGACGACATCATCGAAGTCGAAGTTCCCACGAATGCTGCGTCGGGCGATGTGGTGGTTCGATTGGCCTCGTCCGATCCCTTGCCGGATGGGTCTTGTTGCGCTCCGGTTCAGTACAAAGTGAGCAACGCCGTTCCTCTGAAGCTGATTCCGAGCATTCGCGTCGATCCCGCCAATGGGCCGGTCGGGACCAAGGTGGTTCTTTTTGGCCAGGGTTTTGGCGCCGCGAAGGGAGCCGGTGACAAGGTGACGTTCGGCGGACACCTCGCCACCATCGCCCAGTGGTCCGATAACGCTATCGTCGTGCATCTTCCGATGGATGCGGAGACTGGACCCATCGTTCTGACTCTGCAGGGGCGTGAGCGAACGGTCGGGACCTTTACGGTTCACATACCAAAAGTGATCGCCTTGACGCCTCCGGCCGCCCCAATCGGTACTCTGCTCAGAATCAGCGGAGAACATTTCGGATTCTATTCGGAAAGTGGAGCGACCCCCTACGCCTTTACCGATTTCAATACGGGAGAGAATCGAGTCGATATCGGCGGGGTCCGCGCCGTCATCTATCGCTGGCAAGACGATCGCATTGATGTGTGGGTGCCCTTCAGTGCCAAGAGCGGGCCGGTCGTGATGTATCGAGGCGCGACGAAGCCCAACTCCGACGGCTCCTGTTGTGCGACGAAGGAAGCTCTGAAGACTGAGGCGGGGGTCTTTACGCTCGTGACGCCGAAGATCGATTCCTACAGCCCCCATTCAGGTGGACTCGATGAGCTGATCACTATCAAAGGGTCGGGGTTCGGCACTTTCTTGAAAACAGCCGAGCATGCCGATTTGGGCCTCAACCAGGGGGCCTACAAGCGACGAGAAGATATCGAGTTGGGCGAGAACGTCTCGCGCACGGAAGTGCTGTTCAGCAACGTCGCAGCGCAGGTGATGTCATGGACGGATACGGAGATCGTCGTGCGAGTGCCTCATCGGAATCTCTATGGTGTGGGGAAGCGCAATGAGTTCTTCAACGAGCTCGCCACTGGTCCGCTGATTGTGCGGCGCGGCTCCTGGGATGTGCAGCCCGATGAAACCTGTTGTACTCCGAAGAAGTGGCTGACGTTGGAAGTGGGCACCTTCACCATTCTAGCCAAGGGCATGCCTGATCCGGGCTATTTCAATAACAATCGCCCTGACGCCAACACGACCCAGTGAGATACGGATTGTCCGAATCATGGTGGGCTTCCTCTCTGCCATGTGGTGGATGCCTTGTGGTCGTGGTGCTGGCGACGCTGTTGTGCGCGTCTCCCTCGTGGACTGCTGACTCTCCTCTTACGATCACCCCTCAAGTGAGCCATACGGAAGCCATCCTGACGGGGCTCTATTTTCATACGCCTCAGCTGGGCTGGGCAGTAGGGTCTGGCGGCACCATGCTGAAGACGGTCGATGGCGGGAAGAAGTGGAAGAAGGTCGTCAGCGGCACCACAGCAAGCCTCTCGGGCATCTTTTTTCTCGACGAGAAGCAGGGATGGGTCGTCGGAGCCAATGGGACGATTCGCCGGAGCCAAGACGGGGGAAATACCTGGCATTCGCAACTCGTTGATACCCAGGTGGCGCTCTACGGCCTCTCGTTTGCGTCGTCCAGCGAGGGGTGGGTGGTCGGCGGCAACGGAACCATTCTTTATACGAAGGACGGCGGGTCTCATTGGGTCGATCAAGCGAGCAAGACGAACGCAGCCCTCTACGGCGTTCAATTTCTCACCGCACGGCATGGGACGGCGGTTGGAGCGGTGGGGGCCGTCTTGATGACGGACGATGGCGGGATCACCTGGACTCCGCAAGAGACGCAGGGAGCTGTCACGCTGTTCGATGTGTATTTTTCTGATACGTCGACCGGGTGGGCGGTCGGGAACGCCGGCGCCATCTTCCAAACGACCAATGGCGGCCATCAATGGATCGATCGCACGTTACCCTGCACCCGCACTTGTACGAAGCTGATCGACCTCTTGCGAGTGCGCTTTACCGACCCTCAGACCGGATGGATTGTGGGGGAACGGGGCATGGTCTATCGGACCACCGATGGTGGTTTCACCTGGAAAGAGCAGGGTGCTGTCGCGAAGGTCTCGCTGTTCGGCCTCTCATTTCCTGATGGAACACAGGGCTGGGCCAGCGGAGAAAAAGGCACGATCGTTCATTTGACCATAGGCCGCTGACAGGCGGTTGAAGACGCAGGATGTTGAAAAAGTCAGCCAGCATCGTTCTCGCATCGTTCAGAGGCTCAACGTACCGAAGCGTACGCCTCGCCTCTTCGCTCGCTGCGGCCTTGCTGGACAGCCTTTTTGAGCATCCTGCGAACTATCGAAGTTCATGCACTCCACAATAGTTTTTCCGCAGTTTGCTAGTCCTTCCTTATTTCATCGAGTCTTGATTGGAGAATGCTGAGCGCTGCGATCGCTGCAGTCTCGGCCCGTAAGATTCGTGGTCCGAGGGTGAGCGGGAGGAAACCCTGCTCCTGTGCAAGGCGCTGCTCGTCTGGTGTCCATCCCCCTTCCGGTCCTACCAACAAGACAATCGGATGCTGACGGTTCTGTGGTAACGGCATGGTGGCGAGCGAAGGGCTGCTGGAGCGTTCCACGAGCATGCCCTTCATAGGCTCCGAGGCATATTGTCGGCAGATCTGTGCGAGGTCTAGCGGGTCTGCGATGGTGGGAATGGTCCATCGTTCCGACTGTTGTGCCGCGTCCCGCGCAATGCGCTCCCATCTGGATCGTTGATGTTTCAGGCGTTCCGGGTTGGGCTTGATGACGCTGTGTGTGCTGTGAATGGGCACGATGCTAGCGACTCCGAGTTCTGTGGCCTTCTGAATGACCCAGTCCATCTTGTCGCCTTTGATCGACGACTGTCCGAGCACGATCGGTGAGGTTCTGCGCGCTGGCTCTGTGTGTTGATCGATGATGCGGCTGTCGATGGCCTGTGAGGTAACATGGGCCACTTCCACGCGATAGCGGGTTCCGCATCCGTCGTTCAGGGTGAGGGAGTCTCCCGGGTGCAAGCGGAGACTATCGCGAAGATGATGGAGAAGGTCACCGGTTATGCGGATCGTGGCGGGAGTGATGGCATCAGGGTCGACGAAGAACGTGGACATAGTGCGGGTGTCTGGGCGATGACCGCCGGCGCTATTCGAAGAAGGTCTTCATCTTGTCGAAGAAGCCGTCGCTGTCCTCTTCCATCGACATGCCGCTCTCTTTGGCAAATTCTTTGAGCAATTCTTTCTGACGAGCGGTCAGTTTGGTTGGAATCTGAATCTTGATGACAAATAATTGGTCGCCGGTAGTCTGGTTCTTGAGGCTGGGAATGCCCAGGCCTTTAATGCGCAGGGTCTTATCCTGCTGCGTGCCGGCAGGAATCTTGATGACCGTATTGCCTTTCAGCGTGGGGACTTCAATCTTTCCTCCGAGTATGGCTGTGACAAGATGAATCGGGACGTCACAGAGGATATCGTGCCCTTGGCGCTGGAAGATCGGGTGCGGCTTAACGGTAATTGCCACATATAGATCGCCTGGCGGGCCTGCGTTGACTCCGTGCTCCCCTTCGTTTGAGAGGCGCAGGCGCATGCCTGACTCGATGCCGGCCGGGATGTGTACGGCGATGGTTCGCTCTCGATAGGTGCGTTGACGGCCCTGGCAAGCAGGACAGGGTTCCGTGACGATTCGTCCCGCCCCCTCGCATTGGCCGCAGGGACGGGTGATGCTGAAGAACCCTTGCTGGAACCGCATTTGTCCGGCCCCTTTGCAACTGGGGCACGTTTTGACCGATGCAGCGCTCTTGGCACCGGTCCCTTTGCAGTCGTTGCACACTTCCCATCGCGGGATTTTGAGTTTGGCCTCTTTCCCGTAGACGGCTTCTTCGAAGGTCAGCTCCAGATTGTATTGGAGGTCGTTGCCGCGCTCCGCCCGATTGCCGCCTCGCTGGCCCCCGAAAAAATCCTCGAAGATGTCGTTGAAGGCGTCGCCGAAGCCGCTTCCGCCAAATCCGAAGCCATCCGGACCACCACCTTGTTGAGTCCCGGCGTGACCGAACATGTCGTAGCGCTTGCGTTTTTCCTGGTCGCTCAGCGTCTCATAGGCTTCATTGACCTCTTTGAACTTTTCTTCTGACGCTTTCTTCTGGGCCTCTCCCGTCTGAAGGTCGGGATGGTGTTGGCGGGCCATCTTCCGATAGGCCTTCTTGAGTTCGTCGTCGGAAGCGGTTCGTTCGACGCCTAAGGTTTCGTAGTAGTTGGGCTTGGCCACGGACGCCGTCTCTCTGGGTGGCAGTGCAGCAAGACCGAGCCCCGTGTATCCGCGAAGCTCGGTCTCACTGACGGTATTCTAACTCACTTTTTGTCTTTGTCTACTTCTTCGAATTCTGCGTCGACGACCTTTTCATCCGTCTTGGTCTCGCCGGCTCCGGTGCCGCCTCCGGCGTCGGCGCCGCTGCCGGCTGCAGCCGATGCCGAAGCCTTCTTATACATTTCCTCAGCCAACTTGTGGGACGCGGTCGTCAATGTTTGGGTGGCGGACTCGATCGCCTCGGGATCCGTTCCCTCCATCGCTTTCTTCAGCGCGGCCACCGCTTCCTCGATCTTGGTCTTGTCTTCAGCGGCAATCTTGTCGCCGTGCTCGCTTAGGTTCTTTTCCGTCTGGTAGATCAGGGTGTCGGCCTGGTTTTTGGCTTCGGCCGCCTTCCGCCGCTTCTTATCCTCTTCCGTATGGGCCTGTGCATTCTTCACCAGCTTCTCGACTTCTTCCTTGCTCAAGCCGCTGGACGCCGTGATCTTTATGGACTGTTCCTTTTGTGTGGCCAAGTCTTTGGCCGAGACATGGACGATGCCGTTAGCGTCGATGTCGAACGTCACTTCAACTTGCGGCATCCCGCGGGGCGCGGGAGGAATGCCGACCAAGTCGAACTGGCCGAGGAGCTTGTTGTCGTTTGCCATCTCGCGTTCGCCTTGGAAGACTCGAATGGTCACCGCCGTTTGATTGTCGGCAGCCGTCGAGAAGACCTGGCTCTTTTTCGTCGGGACGGTCGTGTTCCGCTCGATCAACTTCGTAAAGACACCGCCGAGGGTTTCGATGCCCAACGAGAGCGGTGTCACGTCGAGGAGCAGCACGTCCTTCACGTCGCCTTTCAACACGCCGCCTTGAATGGCGGCGCCGAT
>WNFB01004034.1_pt1 | contig 13020 bp, 12 predicted proteins | sample 5400501 | NCBI WGS metagenome assembly WNFB01 (sample SAMN13153341, study PRJNA577476) | soil metagenome | isolation source: 200 cm saprolite under Douglas fir tree site 2 hole 1 | place: USA:California | collected 2015-04-18
TGACATACTGTACTTCATATTTGGGGTAGCACTCATCGTACTGGGAGCCGGTCAACTCTCAATGGACTCGTTGCTTGGGCTCTAGAAACAGCCAGACGCGTATCCTTCCAGACGCCATCTTAATGCTTTGTCATGATTTATTGATGATGCCTGAAAGCCTCTCAACCAGCTTCTTGAGCCTGTCCAGGTGTGGGGCCATCTTTGACCGGTCCGAACCACTCAACTCCTCAAAGTAGGAGACATAGGAACCTATCTCGTTGAGCATCTCATCGACCGTTTGGGGCTTTGTCGACGGGGGACCGAACGACCACTCCATCTGCTCGCTCGCCTTGTCTGTCAGCTCGTACTTTTCTTCCTTCGTCTTCTTCACGAGTCCCTCCTCGGTCAGCTGGTTCAGCAGTGGGTAGATTGACCCCGGCGAGGGCCTCCACCATCCATGTGTGGTTTCCTCGATTTCGTTCATTATCTCGACGCCGTTTTTCGGGGTGGTAGAAAGCATCGACAGAACGAGCATCCTGAGCCCACGCCTTTTTTGCATCATCCAGCGGAAAGGCCACATATGAATCCCCGACACGGAGTCGGCGCGAGCAGCTTTAAGGATATCGCTTCCCCGATATCGGGTTTCCGATACGATTAAATAACTCCCTAAACACTGGCTCTGATGGTGACGAAAAACCACATGAACACAACGGTCGAGAACAGAAGGTTTCGCACAAGATCACCATTCGGATGGGGCGTAGTTGCCCTCATCGCAATCCTCGCAATCCTAGTTGTCGGCGGCTTGGCGTTCGGAGCGGTAAGGGCGGCTTCAGCGCCGGCGGCCGTCGGGTACCCGTACTACGGGTTCTTCCCCTTCGGCTTCTTCTTCTTCCCGTTCGGCTTCATTTTCTTCTTCTTCATCGTCTTCTTCGTCTTCCGCTTCCTCTTCTGGGGGTGGGGGTGGGGCGGGCGCTACCGCTGGTATGGGCACTACTGGGGAGGGCCAGCGGAGATACTGAAGGAGAGGTACGCGCGAGGAGAAATCACGAAAGAACAGTTCGAGCAGATGATGCGAGACCTCGAGCAGCACAGCAAGTAGGAAGACCGTTTCCAGCTCCCTTATTTTTTCTATCCGGAACCTAGGATGCACCACGTTGGATTCTTCCTCCCCGTCAGGAAGCGATAGCTCATCCTCCCAGTTCCGATGACAACCGAGAAGATAATTCGACATCGCATCAACTTCGTTTCAGCCAAGTGGCGACTGTATCAAGATCGTTTCAGCGAACCAATTTAGTCCCACCCTCTCCATACATTCCCTGTGATTCAAAAATGACTACACAAAAAATGACAGAAGGATTTCCCAACACGGCGTCGGTACTCGCCATAATAGGAGGATGTTTCATGATCGTGGCTGGAATCCTCATCACGACGCTAGCCGTCTTCGTGATTCCTCACCTGAGCACCTCCTTATTCACGCATAACGCCACCAGACCATTCCCGGTCCAGAATCTTCCCGGCTTCGTCGGAAGTATCCTGGCGGGGGTGGGCCTGGTCGGGCTCGTTTCAGGTCTCATCGTGCTCGGTTCTGGCATCATGTTAAGGATCAATCCGCGACAGTCGGTCGTTTTCGGATTGTTGATACTCATCTTCTCCGTCGTGAGCTTCTTCGGGACGGGAGGGTTCATCGTAGGAGCGGTACTGGGCATAATAGGCGGCATCATGACCCTCAGGTGGAGAGGGCCGGCAGCGCCAGCATAGGCGCCGTCAAGGGCGAGAAGACATGAGAAACCAGGGAGAGCGGTTCGGGGGCATGAAACCGGGCTCGGGGCGGATAAGGTAAAGAATCTCTCGGGAGCATCAGGGCGAGGAGCCAAACGATTTGAAGAAGCTCGAGGTTCTACTGATACTGCTCCTGGCGGCGACCTCAGGCCTTGCTGTCTCGATTTACCTGTTAGCCCTGATTTATGAACCAACAGAATCGCCGATAACAGTGCTCTACCTAATCTTGACACGCGGTTTCCCTCAGAACCTGACTTTTTTCATCCCACTTTCCTCCCTCCTGTTTCTCAGCACGGTCCTCGCCAGCATGGTTGGGGTAATCTACTTCCTCGTCCTACCAGAGATGAAGACCTACTACGAATCCGACCCTGGGAAGGAGGCGGGCGCGATGGTCCTGAGGACCTTGAAGCCCGACGAGAAGAGAGTTGTCGGTGTGCTCAAGGTTCATGGGGGCGCTTACATGCAGAAATTCATAACTCAAGAGACTGGTCTCTCCAGGCTGAAGACCCACAGAGTCGTTGCTACACTCGCGGAGAGAGGGATTGTGCATGTTGAAAGACGGGGGAACACGAACGAGGTCTCGCTCGCAAAATGGTTCCTCGATGGAATGGGATAAGATCAGATTTCTCGGTGAATTCCGGAAACCACTGAAGAGAATTCGGCATTTGAAACCCGGTTTGTGCCTGCCAGTCAGGGGGGCGCAGCCTGCCGCTGCCCGGAGGTAGGCCCAAACTTGTTAACAAAGAGGGACGAGTCTTTAGACACCGCGGGCCATAAGAGCTACCGGCGGATGCTGAATGAGAGATTTTGGTTAGGAGGAGGATTGGCAGGGTCAAGTTCGTCGTCAGCGAGGTGCCTCACCGCAAGCAGCGGTACGAAACGGTCGGGGACTGGATCCCGGGGAAGCCGGTCGCAGTACGCGTCAGCAGGATGAAGGATCAGAGATACGTCTTCCTGGTCGCGCTTCACGAACTCATTGAATACGAGCTGTGCAGGATGAAGGGGATTACCGACGAGCGGGTCGTCAACTTCGACAAGAAGTTCGAGAGAGAGAGGTCGATGGGACTTCATGAGAAGTGGGAAGAGCCGGGGGACGACTCGCGCGCTCCCTACAGGAGGGAGCACCAGTTTGCAACGATAGTGGAAAGGATGGTTGCCCAGAAGCTTGCCGTCAGGTGGCCGGACTACGAGAAGACGGTGATAGCCCTGAGCGCCAGGCCCAAGTTTGTCGCAAAACAGATGGTTACGAGCCGGAGCTAGTCTCATGCAACCTTCTCGAGACCAGATACGCTGCGAGTGCTAGGACAAGAATTAATCCCGCGATTGCTCCCAGGACAATGTAGTTGAACCCGAACTCGGCCGTGTAAGTGAGCGGGGTCGTCATCGAGAACTCGAAGCTTGAAAGGGCGCTGTTGTTCGACCCCGACCAGCCGTTGAATTGGTAGAGGAAGAGGGACGGGGTTGCAGATAGGGCAATGTTCGTTCCTGGGGGTAGATAGTAGGTCCTGCCACCAGCTATAGTCTGGGAAGAACCCGCGAACGAAGCAGTGATGGTCCCTCCGTCTGATGCTACCAAGGTCAGCCCCGGGAGGAAGGACGCCTGCTCGGAGAGGCCGCGATTCACCGTTAGCGGGATTATCGTTGAGATTCCAGAGTATGAGCCGTCCCCTATTCCTCTCCAGCTGCCGAGGGCCCACCCGGCCGACGGCTCCGCCTTCACCACGAACGCCTGGCCTGCGTTGAACCAGCCGCTCCCCACGGAGGTGGAGCCCCCTGCGGTAGCCGAGATGTTGACGAAGAACTGATGCTGGTACGCGATCGAGAGGGCTGCGCCGCCGTCGACGGTTCCAGACGCCTGCGACTCGGAGAACCACCTCTCCTCGTTGGGAGTGCCAGGGAGAGGATTGGTCGCGTTCCATCGTGCTCCACGATCCAGCCAGTACTGGGCTGGAACCGTGCTCATCCCCACATCATAGGCCGAGCCGAACTCGACGGAAGAGAAGGTTGGGGCGAGAGGGGTGCCTCCGCCGGAGACCTGGTATGAGGCAGTCAGGGCGAACTGATGGTAGAAGGCGGGCGAGATGCTCTGTGAGGCAGTCACTCTACCCGGAGTCCCGGAACTGGCCTCCCACCTCTCGGAGGAGGAGTTTCCCCCCAGAGGGTTCTGATAACTGTAGGGAGAGCCGCTGTCGACCCAGCCCGAGAAGTTCGCCATGCCGCTGCTCTGCGAACCAAAGTAGGAGTAGTTGACACGGGGAGGGGAAAAGCCGGAACCTCCGTGTACCACGAAGGTGAAATTGACGCTGAATTGATGATAGAAGACGAATGCCGTGGACGTGGCAATGGAAGCCACCCCTGAAGCCGACTGGTTCGTCTCCCACCTCTGCGTATTGGTCGACCCGGCGAGTGGGTTGGTGACATTCCACGCTGTCCCGTAGTCAGCGAGATAGGTGGTCGGAGTCGACGATAATTGTGAAGACTTTTGGGCACCCGATGAGGTGAACGTGATGGATGGGGCGGTCGATGGCGCGCCTCCCGTCGCCGTGTAGCTAAACGTCAGAGGGACTTGCGTGCCGGGCATCCTCACCCCGGCTATCCACGTCGACCATCCAGTCTGCGTCCCGTACTGCCCAGCGACCCAGACGAAAGAGGTGTCGGATGGGTCGGTCGTTGCGCCGAAGTAATCACCGTACCTGCACACGGGGTATGAAGGGCAGAATCCCGTAGCGTTGGCCTCGGGACCCGATCCTGCTGCCAGAGTGATGGGCTGCCCGAGAGTGTTGATGGGGTCGGCAAAACCGTGCGCCGCGACTGCCACGGAGGGATAGACCGACGAGTTCGAGTAGCCGAAGACGACGAAGAGGTCACCCTTCGAGTCCACCCGAAGGGCGGGATAGAAGTAGTAGTGACCGGGAGTGGCGACGTCCCAGTCCTGCAGCACCGAGTTCGTGTTCGTGTTCACCTCGATAAGGCGGAGGCAGGAGCGAAGCGCAGAGTCGCCGGCCGGAGTGCATCCATCATTGAGGGAGACCCACATCGTCCCGTTGGACCAGCTAGCGTCAAGGACACGATTATCACCCGTATCGATCTGTGTGGCCGCATTCAGTTGGGGAGCGGCCGGCGGGAGGCGCAGGGTAGAAATGGACAGTGTATGTTGGCTAATCTGGACGCTCGGAGGAACTCCGGTGATGGAGTAGAGATTCAGCCCGGTGCCCGAGGTAAAAGAGCTGACGACGTATTCGGTCTTGGTTGAGGTAAGCGAGTGGACGGGATGCAGAGAGAAGAGGCTATTGTCGGGCGGGACGAACTGGTAATCGACGGAGGCGCCTGTGAGCATCTGAGATTTGTTGAAAATCCAGTACTGGAGCCCGACAAAGGTCCCGCTGCACCCCTTCGAGCCCGGGAGGTAGTCGTTAGCGGAGACCATCACCTTGTCGTCGTTGACTCCGAGGATGGGCTGGTCGGGGCAGTACCCCGAAGTCTTGAAGGAGTACGTGTGCCAGCTCCCGGTAGGGTCGTCGGAGGCTGAGGCCCCGACCCTCACGGACCCCTGACTGACGTCCAGCAGCGAAGCAAACCACCTCCCGCTCTGCGAATCGTACAGTACCTTGGGATCGCCGATGTAGTCACTGCCGCTTCCCCACAGTGAGGCAAGCCCTGAAACCTTGACGAGCGCGCCCTGCTTCGTCCAGACCCCGTAGAATATGTTGACCATCTCGAGGATGTAGTTGGGGCCCGCAGCGATCTGCACATCGGGGGGAGTAGCGCGATCAGTGCAGGTGAAGCCGGCGCCACACGCGTAAGTCATCCCGTACGACAAACCGGCGAACCCGGTAGCGAGAGGGGAATTCGCAGAAGGCGCCGGTTGTGACTCGGACCCGACGACGCCTCCCCCTGTATCGTTCCCAGCGGACATCACGCCTTGGACGGTGGGGACAGACGAAATCAGGGGGGCAGGTCTACCCGCGGTCGGGTTCGCATCCTTCGAGGAGGAGACGGCGGAGTTTGAAAGAAGAAGAACGGCCAGTAAGACTTGAGACGCGACCAGTAGGGTTCGTTTCATTTTTCGATACCTATTGGCATCCTCACTTTCGTTATATAATACTGAAAAGGCGCAAGGTAGTCTAGCCCAGGTCAGATCGGCTCGAAGGTTCGGGGCTTCTGGCTGAAATCGAACGCCTCGCTCATGTTGTTCGCGGAGGCGTCGCGGGTGCTGAGCGCCTTCAGCCCGAAGAGAGTTTCAATGAACTTCAAGATCGAGGTGTGGTCGTTCGTCTGGCTGTCCACGTATCCCCTCTTCGCGTAGGGAGAAATGACGAGGCAGGGCACCCTGAACCCGTAGCCGTAGGAGTCAACCTGCGGCGGCGCCACATGGTCGTACCAACCTCCGTAGTCGTCCCAGGCCACGTAGGCCGCCAATGAACCCCAGTACTTCGATGCCCCCAGGCCGTTGACCAGGCTGGCGACGGAGTTCGCGCCCAACTGGATGTTTTCCGGGGCATGCTCGGATCCCCCTGGGGCCCCGATCACCCACGATATCTGCGGCAGGCTGCCTTTCGAAAGGTCCTGCGCGAACCTCGCTGAGCTGGCGAAGTTCCCCTTCAAGCCCGGGTTACGCTGCACGTACTCGAAGCCCTTGAACCATCTGTTGAATCCGTAGACTCTCCAGGTGATCCGTTTCCCATCCAGCTGCTTGAAAATCGGCTCGAAGGTCAGGGTCGGCGGCAGTTTGTTCGAGGTGTTACCGCCAGACGTCCCGGCGACGAGGTACAGGTGGTTTGGCGCGCTCTGTGTCATCACGGAGGTGAAGTATCTGTCGCAGAGCACGTAGCTCTTAGCCGCCTTCCAGTAATGGGGGATGTCCGTCCCATCGTAGAACCCCATCGTCTGACTCCCGCGTTCGGTGTAGACGAATGCATCCATCTTCCCCCCGTCGTAATCTGCATGAGCCGCGTCCCAACCGTGGGGCATATCGGGTGGGGCGAGGTTTGAAAGGTGAAACGGCTTCACGCATTGAGAGGAGCCCGGGGACTGGGGGAGGCAGATATTCTTCCCAGAAGTGCCGTTGGCGCCCGGAAAGGCCCCAAAATAGCAATCAAAGGTGTGATTCTCCTGTAGTACCACGACGACGTTCTTGATCGCGGAGATCCCCTGCTGGGAGAGAGCCAAGCCCTATCCGACGGAATGAGAATTCTTATAGTTGTTGTTCTATTTGTTCACCTAATGGCTAATATCAAGATTCAGGTTGTCAACGAGAGCACCGTCCTCTCCGACGCGCAGGTGCGGGCGGCCGTCCCTGCCTTCCAGACTCAGGTCCATCGTGACTTCGCCCCCGTCTTTGGGATAGACGCGGACCTCTCGTTCGTCCCCCAAGGCACCAACCCAGACCCTTCTTCATGGATGTTGGTTATCCTGGACAACTCGGACCAGGCGAACGCACTCGGCTATCACGACCTCTCCCCGAGCGGGATGCCGCTGGCGAAGGCCTTCGCAGGAGAAGATATCCGGAACGGCCTTCAGTGGCCCGTCACGGTGAGCCATGAGATGTGCGAGATGCTCGCCGATCCCGATGTCAACCTCACTGTATTCGTGCAGGATGCCAACTCCACGAGTGGGGTAATCTACGCCTACGAGGTCTGCGATGCCTGCGAGGCAGATTCGCTCGCATACAATATCGGCGGGGTCAAGGTCTCGGATTTCGTCTACCCGACATGGTTCGAATCCTTCAGAGCAGAGGGAAGCACCCAGTTCGACTTCGGAAATAAGATCACGAAGCCATTCCAGATTCTGCCTGGCGGATACATCGGGGCATTCAACGTAACATCAGGGTCCGGCTGGCAACAACTCACGGCGACGGCCGGTGGAATCAAGCCTGTGGACCTCAGGAGGGCCGGTGTGAGGGTCGATAGCCGAATTTCTCGCCGGAGCAAGCCAAGAAAAGAGTGGAGAAGGAGCGTCGGGAGAGAGTGAGCTTGAGGAACGTCACCTCAGGGCAAGGTGCCGAGGGTAGAATCAATCAATCAATTCTCAGCAACTCCTTTGCTTCTTGGCAGTTCCATCTGCTTCATCGTCGCCCTTGATTCTCCATTGTCATGCATCACACCACCGATAATATTTGAACGCCAAAAATCAAATCATTTCTCTCTGTTTCGGTCGACTGGTCTATAGTGGGACTCTAACACCGCCACCCCCTCTTCTATCCGAGCCTAAGCGCAGTGCTGAAGGAGAGGAACTCTTTTTGGTTTCGCTATGAAGCAAAAAGAGAAATGTGGACGCAGCGATAAACTGAGTGATGCGTTTTACGCGAGCTCCCGCCGGAAAGCTGAGGGCGATGTCGCGTATCGTTCTGGGGTCACGGCAGGAAGCTAGGCGACCTCCTCCATAGCTCTCAGTTCTCATGGGTTGCTGCCAGGCTCCTAGTCGGCCTCGACAGACTGTAGACCTTCCATCCCAGGAGGATGGGAAGGATGACAAATATGGGAAGGACAAGAAGGGCGGACAAGATGGAGGTGACCCCAAAGAAAGATATCGCCACGACCGTAGCCCCGAGCACCACACTCAACCCGCCAAAGCCCTTGCCAAAGGCCGGGGCCCTGAACATGGCCACTCCGAGAACGATGATACCTGCCGACAGGAGGAGTGTCGCTGCGGTGTCAAACTGATTGAACATGCCCTGGGTCGCCTGCCACACGAGGGCGAGTGTCGCCTGCTCCACGGGGGTCGCCCCGGGAGCATGATAGAGTTTGGAGATCGGGTCGAAAGCGACCTGCGTGCTGGATTCAACAAAGAGCGCCCCCAGACCCAGAACGAAGAGGACGCTCCCGAAGAGCGCAGCCGCCAGGCTCGTCCCGCGGAGAGCCCGATACAGGGCAAGGATAAGAGCAACCCACAAGATGTTGACCAAAAAGTCGAGGCCATTCCCCATCGCAATGGCCGCTCTGACATCGGGGAACCTCATGACAAATCCCGCGGGGTCGGCAGGCGCCGGTGGCACAAAGCCAAACAGTGTGACGGGGACGAGAATGAAGACGATGCCAGCCAGCATTCCGGCCAGACCACCCCATCGCAGAAGGCTCTTCTCCTCGCTCATCGGTTCTTCTCCTTCAGTTGGCATTACCACGAAGGAATCGGACTTCAGGCATAAGGCTAACGTGTCGTCAACACGTACCGCGAAGACCTGCTCATAGGCCGCAGCCCTGCCGTCTCGTAGCTAGTAATGGCCAGTCAGTTCGGAGGCTTCATACTTAGCAGATCTAATCAATTAACACTCACTGCGGACCGCCGCAGGATGAGCAGAAGGCCGCCTCGGGCGGTAGACGGTGGCCGCAGTCTATACAGAATTTGGTTGCCTGTTGTGCTCGATGGGTGATGTGAGAGGCCTGATTCAATGATGACGGTGGGGTTCGTGGCGGGATGAACCTGATTCCTCCCAGACTTCCCTTAAGACTGTAGATCTGTACCTTCCAGACTCCCGGATTCTGTGCGTGGACCTTGTAGGTGACCACCCGGCCGCCCTGGGTTCGCGCACCGATCACCAGGACCTTCCACAGAGTCCCCTCGACTCTCACGTAGCTTATCTCGTCGAGGGTAAGGTCGAGAAGTGGGGTCTCGGTCTTTCGCAGAACCCCGGACCGATGAATCAGGATGAGCCTTCGGTCCGTAAGGTAGAGGATGCCATTCCCAGAGACAGGTTGCTCGATGGAAGCGTGGCGACTCAACAGAACGGGCTCGTCGGGTCCGAACAACTGGACGTTCTTCAGCGTCAACGCTCGCTATCTGTGGACGAGAGGGAATTTGTCGTTCTTGGCTCCTTTTGTTTGACAAGTTGGTCAGGAATAGCAATAGGAGGGAGGCGGCTTCGGCCTAGGAGGAAAGCTGGGGGATGTTTGTCCTGATCAGGTTAATCGAGATACTAAAGAGGGCAGGGGGCGACCCTGCAGTGAACTTGAACTGAACAGGCAGCGGCACCTGTTTGCTCACGTAGATGGTAGTAACTGCTGTCTGAGCATCATACTCGTAGGCAGTGACGCCGAAGGTCCTGCCGCTTATCGAGACGGTGGTGTCGTAGACTCGACCCGGAGTCAGGGTCGGTGTAAACGGCGATGTTGTCGCGCCGGACGCCGACTTTACCCACCGTGTAGTGCTGTTCTGGTGAGTTTGACCGGCTAATGTGAATTTGTAAGTCGTCAGGAACTGCGTCGCCGTTGAATTGAGGTCGACGACCTCCAGCCTAATCGAAAATTGATACGGGAAGAGCAGGGCGGTTCCATTCGCCCCGTATTCAGCGTATGCCCCCTTGAAAGGATAGGTGGGCTGGCCTAGTCTCGAGACGTAACCGTATCCGTAGTAACCCCCGACGGCCGCGACGACGATAACCAAAATCACGCTTGCGATTCTTGCAGTCGACCTACCTGCAGCCAGAGGGTTCTGCCCCAGGGGAGCGCTTCGCTTCAGTTCCGGAAGCAAGGAGTCCGATTTCGGCGGCTATTCGGTATTAAGCTTGTTCAGCGGAGAGATGGTTCTAAGCGCTCCTTCCACGCACCCGCTCTGCCGCCCTCCTGCCTCCCGGCCGACTTGGGGTCAAGTGTGACACCGGGCTTGGTTCCTCCTCGCGAAGCCGCGGGTGACTTTGGCGCCTCTTAAGGCAACACTAGAATCTTTCAAGAATGATCTTTACCTTCTCTGTGCCAGACGAGTTTGCTTCCGCCAATCCCTCTCCTCTCCTTAGGTGCTGTCCCATCGCCTCACGAACGAGAGAACAAATTGCCGTATCTGTTGAAGTGGACCCTCCGCTCGAGTGGTTGACGATTCAATCTTCGTGGTATCTCGGCAGGTTTTCCGAGTGGAATTATCCCAATCGGCCTGACTTCTTTCGGGAGCCCCAGGACCTTCGACACCCGCTCATCGTCGAAGGCCCCCACGAAGCATGCCCCCAAGCCTAGCTCAACGGCGGAGAGCAGTATTATGAAAGATGCGAAGGAGCCATCGATGATGCTGTAGAAGTTCCTTCCCCTCTCCCCATACCTTCCAACATTCCTCCTCGTGTCGGAGCAGACGACGATTACCACGGGCGCCTCTCCTATGAACGACTGCCCTAGAGCCGCTTCAGCCAGTCTTTTCCTGATGCCCTCGTCCCTAACGACCACGAAGTCCTGCGGCTCCAGATGCCCGGCGCTGGGAGCCCTCCACGCATTTCTCAAAATACTCCAAACCTTCTCGTCCTCGATCGCGTCTCCTCTGAAGGCCCGGATCATGGCTCGCCTCCTCAACAGAGACTCTAGTTGCAACTCACCCTCCCCACCTGTCGAGGCATGCCCTCACTCCGTACCGACAGTTTGACGTCTCTTGAGACCCTGGACGCTGCTGGCCCGCTCCCGTAGACCCTCTTGTGCCCCGCGTTCCCGTGATAGAAGTGTGTTTCTCGACGATCGTTTGTTGGCAGCATGAAGCGCGGGGATTACCAGTTTTCAGCCTTAGCATCCCGGTGGTCGACAGACTTAACGAGTGCTTTTCTTCAATAGCGCGGCAACCATATCGAGAATCACCTTCGCTATTTGCTCCTTGGGTCGTTCGCTCAATTTTCTCGTCGTCCCGCCGCCGAGTATCAAGACGCTATTCGTATCCGCACCGAACCCCTTCCCGTTGGAGACGTCGTTGGCCACCACCAGGTCTGCACCCGCGTGCTGCATGAATCGCTTCGCAGCTCGCTTCAGCTCCTCTTGCGAGGGGGCGGTCTCAGCCTTGAAGGCGACTATGCATAGCTTGGGCCATCTCTTCCTCACGTTATCGATTATCTTAGGTGTGGGTTTCAACTTGAGGTCAATCTCTCCCTCCCGCGTTGGTATCTTGCTCTCTGCAGGGGTCATCGGGGCGAGGTCGCCCGGCGCTGCCGCGGAGATGAAAGCGTCTGCTTCACTCGCCTTGATTTCAGATAAGACGGCGTCCAGCATGTCCTTTGTCGTCAACACCCTCCTCGACCGGATGAAGTCAGGAGGATACAGACCTCCCCCAAAGATGTAGGATACCTCGGCCCCCCTTCTCCACGCCTCCATCGCCAGCGCGAGGCCCATCTTGCCCGAGCTCAGGTTGGTGATCACTCTCACCGGGTCGATGAATTCGACGGTCGGGCCTCCCGTCACCACCACCCGCTTTCCCTGCATGTCTTTCCTCGTGAAGATTCGGAGCACCGCCTGAACGATTTCGTCGATGCTCGCCATCTTCGCCTTCCCCTCCTCGATCCTCGGTCCGACGAAATCGACGCCTCTCTCCATCAGCCTCTGCATGTTCGAGACGACGGCTGGATTCTTGTACATCGGCTCGTGGGCGGCCGGACAGATTACGAGTGGGATTCCTCCGCCGAGCGCCATCGACGCAATCGTCGTGACGGGCGTATCGTCAATGCCGACCGCTACCTTCGACATCGTATTCGCGGTGCAGGGCGCGATAAGGACCAGGTCGGCTTTGCCCTTCCACTTTCCTGCCAACCTCACGTGCTCCGTCTTCCCCGTAAGTCCCCTGACGACAGGGTTCCCGGTCGCCCACTCCAGTGTCTCGGGCCTCACGAGCTTCTCGGCTGCCTCGGACATCACCGCGTTTACCTCTGCCCCGTGCCTCATCAGCTCTCTGGCGAGTGAAGGGACCTCGATGGAGGCGACGCTGCCAGTCACGCAGAGAATGACTGTCCTTCCCTCGAGCTCTCTGCCGCGGGACGACTTGATGTCCTTCAAGGGGTCGGCCGGCTCGTGCTCTTTCACAGATATGGGCTCTTGAAGATGGTGTGTAATATCCTTGCCCGACCACCCAGAAATACCAGGAATCCCACGCGATGTGGGGGGGTTCTTTGGGCCGCATCAAGGTCGCAGCCGTTCAGACCGGCATTTACGGGAATAGCCCGGGCAGAGCGCTCAAAGATGCGGAAGCCCTGGTTCGAGGCGCAGCCGAGAAGGGAGCGAGGCTGATCTGCCTCCCCGAGCACTGGCTTCTCTCTAAAGTTCTCAAGGAAGACGACGACCACATCCTTCGGCGATTCACGAAACTCGCGGGGGAGCTCGACGCATACATCAACCTGGGAGCGTACTATGAGTCTCGAGACGGTCGCACGCACCTTACGAGCCTCACGGTCTCGCCGAGGGGGTCCGTTCTGTCTCGTCAGGACAAGGTGCATCTCTACCGGCGGGAGAAAAGAATGGCGAGTGAGGGTTCAGGATTCAAGCTCGTCACGGTCGACGGTGCCAGGGTCGGTGTCCTGGTCTGCCACGATGT
>WNFB01004037.1_pt1 | contig 13016 bp, 15 predicted proteins | sample 5400501 | NCBI WGS metagenome assembly WNFB01 (sample SAMN13153341, study PRJNA577476) | soil metagenome | isolation source: 200 cm saprolite under Douglas fir tree site 2 hole 1 | place: USA:California | collected 2015-04-18
GTGGCGACAGCGAACAGCGCCGCCGTCCAACCCAGACCCATGAACGCACGTCCGTGCCGGAGCGCCTACTTTCCTCCAAAAGGTGCGCTATCCGCACTTTTTGGAGGAAACTCACTTCCCTCAGAGCCGCTGACGAGGCGGTTTTAGCCCTTGAGCCAGACCGCCGCTTCGGGGGTGGCAATCCGGAACGCGAAGGTCTCCTCGAAGTACAGGTGCACGGTGTCCGCGTCGTGGTGGTGGTAGCCGATCGACAGATCCTGCCCCGACTCGAGCAGGAAGTCCGCACCCCGCAGGCTCACGACCACGGCTCCCCGCACCCCCGGCGCCCACACGATCGGTCCATCGAGGATCTCCCGGAGGTGGTCGAACATCGGGTGCCCACCTTCGGTCGTCTCGATCACGGCCGTGTACGCGTGGGGGCCGAGGGCGAGGCCATACGGGCCCCCGATGCCGGCGACCCGTAGCAACTCCACGGCCTGGGCCACGTGGCGGGGGTAGGTGTCGATGTCCTCGCCGAGCGGGATCGGCGAATGGGGCGAGGTCTCCGCGATGCCGCGGATGCCCGCCGCCTCGAAGCCGTGGAACACTGCGGTGTTCTCGGCGACGGCCACCCGGCGGGCCGCGTCGTCCAGGGGCTTCAGGTCGACGTCCAGCGCACCGCGGTCGTGGTCTGCGAGCTCGGAGAGCGAGAGCCCGAAGTCGGTGCGGAGCTCGATCAGGGGCATGACGACGCGCTGCGCCGCCACCACCAGCTCGGCGGCCTCGCCGATGGGCTTCGCCCGGCCGAGGTTGGTTGACGAATGCTGCCAGCCGTACGGGCCGGCATAGTCCACGAGCTTGCGGGCGGCGAGCATCGGGCCCAGGTGCTGGCGGGCCTCGGTGTCGAGCAGGGACCAGCCCGACTCGGTGATCGGTGCAATCTGGCGCAGGAGATGGTTCATTCGGACACCCCTTTCAGACCGCCGATGCCGAGGGACCCGGACGTGTCGTGAGGTTCTGGCAGGTGGGGGCTGTGGACCTCGGCGCCGGCCTCGGGATCGGCCTCCGCCTCGGCCTCCTCGCCGTGCTCGACGATGTCCCCCTCCTGGAACAGGATCCCCTGGGCGATCTCCCGCCACCGGGGCTTGCGCCGGAGCAGGTACTCCAGCGCCATGCTGAAATGCTTGAACTCCTCACCCTGGGCGTCGCGCATGATCGCGCGGGCCTCCGGTTCCTTCTCAAGGGTGATCCGCTGCTCGTACCAGCCGATGGCCTCGGCCTCCTCCTGCAGCGAGACGCAGATGCGGGCGAACGTTCGGATGTGGTCGGGAAGCTCGTTCGGTGGCTCATGGTACTGCTCGGTTCCCATGACTCGGGGCTCCTGGCTCGGCAACAACAGGCTCGGCAACAACAGGCTCGGCAAATGGGCTCGGCAAATGGGCTCGATAAACGGGCATGAAGTCCTGGAAGGTCTACTCTAGCCCCAGCGGCGGCACACCCCGTCTTCGCGTCGTTGGGCCCGCCTCAGCAGGGGTCGTGGCCGGTGCGCTGCCACGACAGCGAGTCCGTCAGCGGCACCCCGTTCGCATCCACGAGCTGGCAGTGCCCGTCGATGATCACCGCCCGCGGCGTCAGCCGCTCGAGCCACCGCAGCACCTGGGAGACCGGACCGAGGGCGGGTGCGGGTGCGGCGGCGGGCCCGACCAGCACGACGCAGGCTGCGACCAGGCTCGCAACGAGGGTTCCAAGGCGCATACGCCATCCCATCGTTCGGCCACCTCCCGACCTCGCTAGAGTCTCCCTGGGGGTATACCCGCGGCGGGCGGGGGTCAAGCCCAGGCGCGCTTCTCAGTCCCGCCTCCGGCGAAGCAGGCGCCAGGCACCGATCGCCCCGGCCCCCAGGAACCCCACGAGGCCCCACCGGGCAGCGCCGCTCCCCGCACCCCCCGCGACGACCCCGGCCCCGGCCGGCAGCGGCGTCGCGGAAGGCGCCGGCGCGTGCCGGGCCCGCTCCGCGGCGTCGAGGCGCAACGCCACCATCAGGCGGTGGGTGAGGACGCCGACGAGGATCGGCACCACGATGCCCATGATCCGCAGGGCCCAGGTCACGTCCTCGACCGGAAGCTGGAACCACTTGGCCACGAGGTCGTTCAGGCCGCCCAGCAGCAGCACGGTGTAGAAGCTCAGGGTCGCCATGCCGAGAGCCGTGCGCACCGGGCGGTCGCGTGGCCGGTCGAGGAGGTGGTGGGGGTAGTGGTCACCGGTGCGCCACGCCTCGATGAAAGGCCAGACATACAGCAGGGTGAACGTGATCCCGGGCAGCACGATCGCCGGGAGGAAGACGTTGGGGATCTCCAGGCCGAGGATGCTGAGCTCCCAGGCGGGGAAGAGGCGGAGTGCCCCCTCGAGCCAGCCGAGGTACCAGTCCGGCTGCGCCGGCGAACTCACCTGGGCCGGCGCGTAGGGACCGTAGAGCCACACCGGGTTGATCTGCACGAGCCCACCGAGGAAGGAGAGCACGGCGGCGACGCCGAAGAACAGCCCCACCGACTTCGTCATGTAGGTGGGCCACAGCCGCTCCCCCACGACGTTGGTCTCGAGCGCCCCAGGTATCCGGAATTGGGTGTGCTTCTGCCGCCAGACGATGGCCAGGTGGCCGCCCAGGACCATGGCGATGGCGGCCGGGATGAGCAGCACGTGGATGATGAAGAGGCGGCCGATGATCTGCGGCGAGCCGAACTTGCCCCCAAAGACGAGGAACGCCATCCAGGGCCCGACGAAGGGGATCGAGATGGCGATGGAGTAGGCGATCCGTAAGCCCACCCCCGACAGCAGGTCGTCGGGGAGCGAGTACCCCGTCAAGCCGTTGAAGATCGACAGCACCATTAACGTGACGCCGAGGATCCAGTTGATCTCCCGGGGCCGGCGGAACGCCCCGGTGAAGAAGACCCGGCAGAGGTGGGCGACGATGGCGGCGATGAAGACGACAGCGGCCCAGTGGTGGATCTGGCGGATGACGAGGCCCATCCGGATGTCGAAGCTGAGGTGGACCACCGAGCTGTAGGCGCTGGAGACCTGTGCCCCGTTGAGCGGCGGGTAGTGGCCCGAGTAGACCGTCTTGGCCGTGCTGGCGTCGAAGAAGAAGGTGAGGAAGACGCCGGTCGCAAGGAGGACCACGAAGCAGTACAGGGCGATCTCGCCGAGCAGGAAGGCCCAGTGGTCGGGGAACACCTTGTTGAGCGCCTCCTCGGCGAAGGCCGCCGCCCCGAGGCGGTCGTCCATCCAGGCAGCGAGGCGCTTAAGCACGGCCGCGGTTCCAGAAGCCCGGGCCCACCGGCTCGGTGTAGTCGCTCTGGGCGACGAGGTAGCCCTGGTCGTCGAGGGCCAGCGGCAGCTGCGGCAGCGCTCTGGTGGCAGGCCCGCCGGCGGGCTTGGCCGCCTGGAGCACCTCGAAGACCGACTGGTGGCAGGGGCAGTAGAGCTCCCGGGAGTCGGCCCGGTACAGGCCGACCGGGCAGCCGGCGTGGGTGCAGATCTTGGAGTAGCCGACGATGTCGCCGGGGGCCCACGACTCCCGGCCCCGCAACGGCTGGTAGGCACCGGGCGGGAGCCGGATGAGCAGGGTCTGGGAATCCTCTGCCCCCACGGCGCCGTCGGGGAAGACCGTGAGCACACCGTCGACCGGCAGGTCATCCGGCTTCATGGGCTGGCCGGCGTCAGTGACGGCCCGGGAACCCTTCTTCCACGACGTGTGGAACAGCGCCCGGCCGGGCCGGGTCCCCAGCGAGCGGATGGGGAACACCGCCGCCAGCCCGAAGGCGCCGACCGACAGCGCCACCAGCCGGCCCAGGAACCGCCGCCGCCCAATGGTCGCCGCCCCCTCCTCGAAGACCTCCTCCATCTCCTCCCGCTCCCGGGCCTGCCCCGCGGTGGGCTTCCGCGCCTGGGTATAGGGCCCCGACGGCATCAGGTTCCTCGCCCACGTGATCAGCCCGACCGCCAGGCCCCCCAACGCGAGACCCAGCAGGACGCCCTCGAGTTGGGGCTGATCGCCGAGCACATAGGCGGTAGCCAGCCCGAGCGAGGCCAGCGTGCTGACGACGAAGGCCAGCGCGGCCCCCCGTACCCCCTTCATCTGTGTCCCCCCCCGTCATGGTGGCCGTGGCCCGGCTTCGGCAGGGCGGTCCCGATCCACCGGGTGAGCAGCAACAGGATCGCCAGCCCGACCAGCCATCCGACGGCGCCCTCGGCCACGGGCCCGATGCGCCCCAGCGGGAAGCCACCAGGGTTCTTCACTCGCTGCAGGTAGACGACGTAGCGGGCGATCGAGTCCACCTGGCTGTTGGGGAATGCCGCCTCGCCGAACACCGGCATCCCCGGCGGGCCGGTCCGCATAGCCTCGGCGATCTGGGTCGGGGTCGCCCTGAGCAGCGGCGGCGCCACGAGGCCCTTGGTCGTGAGGGTGAAGCCGTTGACGACGCCGGCCCTGCCCGTGGCCAGCGCCCCGCCCTCCCCCGTGGTCGAGTGGCAGGCGGCGCAGTTGGCCTGGTAGAGGTTCAGGCCCTCGGTGAGGTTGCCGCGTGCCGTGTCGACCACCGGGATGTCCGGCCCGCCGGGAGCCAGGGACTTGACGTAGGCGACGATGGCGGCGATGTCCTCGGGAGGGTAGGCGGGGTTGCGGTGGAGGGCGTCCTTCTGGCTGGGCGTGGTCACCGGCATGCGGCCGGTCGAGAGCATGAAGTCCGTCAGGGCCGGCCCGACGCCGACGAGCGTGGGGCCGTTGGCAGTGCCCTGCGCGCGGTTGCCGTGGCACCAGGCGCAGTCCCGCTGGTAGAGCTGGAACCCGCCCGCCGGTCCGGGCGAGACGATGCCCCCCGCAGGGCGGTAGGGCGCGGCCTGCCCCTGGAAGTACGAACAGGCGCCCAGGAACAGGGGGGCGAGGAGGAGGAGCAGCCTGCGGGCGTTCACGCTTCGGACCGGAGAGAGGGGCGCCGGGGGCCGGCGGGGGCACCGGCCACGGCGCCCTCCCCAGCGCGTACCCGGCGATCCACGTCTTCAAACCACCGCAGCGCCAGGACGACCATGGTCAGCAACAGGACGGCCCCCGGCGGGACCCACATGATGGCCCCGGCAAGCTGCTGGTCGGCCAGGGCGGTGGTCCCCCAGAGCGGAGCACCTGCCTGGTAGACGGGATAGAGGACGGCCGGCGAGAACGTGATGAGCGCTCCCAGCGCCGCTCCGGCCAGCATCGTGACGAAGACGAGCAGGATCGCTGGCCCGTAGCCGAGGCGTCGCCGGTGCGAGGCGTCGATGACGAGGGCCCAGAACGCGAGGGCCGAGACCAGGAACGTCATGTGCTCGGCTGCGTGCACCACAGGGTGCGCGACCGCCGCTTCGTACGGCGCGGGGAGGTGCCAGCCCCACAGCGCCGCCGTCGTCGCCACCAGCACGACGACCGGGTTCAGCCCCACGGCCAGCAGGCGGCGGAACCGGCGCCGGGCTCCGAGGCTCGTGAGGCGGCGTCGCAGGGGGTCGGGCAGGCCGAGGAAGATGGCGAGGCCCGGGCGCCCGTACACGAGCAGCGGGGGTGCCGCAACGAGGAGGACGAGGTGCTGGAGCATGTGCGCGGAGAGCAGGGTCGTTGCGACGGCATCGAGCGGCGACACGAGGGCCACGGCAAGCAGCCCCAGGCCGGCTAGGTACGACACCACCTGGCGGCCCCGAACCGCACGGCGCCCGCGCCCCCGAAGCGTTGCCCAGCCCCGGCTGTAGAGGGTCGCGGCGGCACCGAGGCCCACCACGACGAGCGGGTCGAGGCTCCACGCCCCCCAGAGCCGGGAGGGGGGAACCAGCACGACGGGGCCTAGGCCGGCGACGGCGTGCACTGGGAGATGAAAGCCAGGGGCAGGAAGCTGCCGAGGATCATCAGGAGGAACAGGCCGTTGACCATGATGCCGGCGATCGCGAGCCAGGTGGCCCGGTCGCCGGTGGTCGGATCGTTTCCCCGCAGCCGGCGCCAGCAGCGGTAGGAGACGTCCAGGGCGAGCAGGGTCACGGCCGCCGCCAGCCCGCTCGTCAGGGCGATGAACGGGCGGTAGCCACCCGAGGCCAGGAAGTGGGGGGAGGCGGGGGCGCACGACCCGGTGTCCGCCAGGTTGTAGCTGATGAAGAGCTGGGCGCTCCACGCCGCCGGGCCCGCCAGGACGCTGAACCACTGGGCCACGAGGCCCCGGTGCTCGCTGGCGTAGCGAAGGGCCTTCACAGGTGGGGAGAGAGGTAGACGGTGAACAGGACGCCGACCCAGACCACGTCGACGAAGTGCCAGTACATGGCGAAGTTCTGGATGGTCACGTGGCGGTGCTCGTCGAAGGCGCCCTGCCAGGCCCGCATCTGCGCCCACAGGCTGATCAGCAGGCCGACGACCACGTGGAAGCCGTGAAAGGCGGTGATGGTGAAGAACATCGAGCCGTACGCGTTCGTCGAGGGATGGAACTCCTTGAGGATCTTCGGGTACTCGACGAGGGCCTGGATCCCGAGGAACGTCGCGCCCAGCAGGAACCCCGCCAGGAGGCCGAACCGGGCCACCGCCTGCCTCCCCCGCCGGATCCCCTGGTCGGCGATGTGGACCGGGATCGACGAGGACCACAGGATGGCGCTCATGACGAGCGGCAGGATGAGCTCGGGCTTGTGGATCCCCGCCGGGGGCCAGGCCCCCGCACCGGCTCGGAACCGGAGGTAGAAGTAGCTGGCCAGGAGCGATCCGAACAGCAGCGACTCCGTGGCGATGAGCCCCCACATCCCCCACCACCCGAACGCATCCGGGCCGGAGGCGACCGACCGCAGCTGCTCCCCCGGCACGCCGGTGGGGATCGTAGGGACGAGTGGGTCCTCCTTTGTCCTCACCCTTCCTGCGTCTCCCCCTTCGGCCAGTACCACCCCACCATGCTCGCCGCGAACAGCAGCGCCCCCGCCCCCGCCAGGAGGTACGCCCCGAAGACCACGCCCCAGAACCCGAAGAGCAGGCCCACGGTGGCGACGAGCGGCCATGCCGTCGCGTGCGGCATCGCGACCACGGCCCGCGGCCTGCCGTCGAGCATCGACGTCGAGAGCGTGAGGTGGCCGCCGAGCAGGATCCGGCCACCCTTCTCGGGCGGCTGCGCCCCGTCCCGGAGCTCCGGCTGGTCCCACACCGGCTCCAGGCTACGGACCGTGGGGACGGTCTCGAAGTTGTACTCGGGCGGCGGCGATGAGGTCGCCCACTCGAGGGTGTCGCCACCCCAGGGGTCGTTGGGGGCCGCTGCCCCGCGGCACAGGCTCCACGCCCAGTTGACGAACGTGATAAGGATGCCGGCGGCCAGCAGGAACGACCCTACACTGGAGATCAGGTTGGGCACCGCCCAGCCCAGGCCGCCCGGATAGGTGTAGGTGCGGCGCGGCTGGCCGAGGATGCCGGCGATGTGCATGGGGAAGAAGGCGAGGTTGAAGCCGACGAAGATGGTCCAGAAGCTCACCTTCCCCCAGCGCTCGTCCATCATCTTGCCGGTCATCTTCGGGAGCCAGTAGTACAGGGCGCCGAACAGCGGGAAGATCACCGCCCCCACCATCACGTAGTGGAAATGGGCGACGACGAAGTACGTGTCGTGCACCTGGGCGTCGAAGGGGATGGCGGCGAACATCACGCCGGACAGGCCCCCCAGCACGAAGACGAGGATGAACCCGATGACGAAGAGCATCGGCGTCTTCAGCACCGGACGGCCGGCCACGAGCGTGGCCACCCAGGCGAAGATCTGCACCCCGCTCGGGATGGTGATCATGAAACTCACGAGCGACACGAAGGAGAGGGCGATCTGGGGCAGGCCCGTCGTGAACATGTGGTGGGTCCACACGCCGAACCCGATGAGCGCGGTGGCCATCTCGGCGACGACGATCCAGGTGTAGCCCACCATGCGGCGGCGCACGAAGGTGGGGATGATCGCCGAGACCACGCCGAGGGCGGGCAGGACGATGATGTAGACCTCGGGGTGCCCGAAGATCCAGAACAGGTGCTGCCAGAGCAACGGGTCGCCGCCGCTGCCGGCGTCGAAGAAGTGGAAGCCGAAGCGGCGCTGCAATTCCAGCAGCACGCAGGCGACCGTGAGCGGCGGCAGGGCGAAGACGACAGCGAAGGACATTGCCAGCTCGCCCCACACGAAGATCGGGATGCGGTTGATCGACATGCCGGGGGCCCGCATCTTCAGGATGGTCACGATGAAGTTGATGGCACCGACGGTGGTCGAGATCGCGACAAACACCAGGCCGAGCGCGTAGAAGTCGATGTTGATGCCCGGGGCGAATTTGGCGTCGGACAGCGGCGTGTAGTTGAACCACCCGGCATCGGGTGCATGGCCGATCAGGAAGGCGGAGTAGAGGAAGATGCCCGCCGCCAGGAACACCCAGTAGCCGAAGGCATTGAGGCGCGGGAAGGCCATGTCCCTCGCCCCGATCATGAGCGGCACGAAGAAGTTGCCGAACCCGGAGAGCACCGGCGTGGCGAACAGGAACATCATCGTGACGCCGTGCATCGAGAAGAGCTGGTTGTAGGCCTCGGGGTTGACGACGTGCAGGTTCGGCCCCGCCAGCTGGGCCCGGATGATGAGCGACTCGATGCCCCCGAAGACGAAGAACACCAGGGCGGTGACGAGGTACTTCATGCCGATCCGCTTGTGGTCGACGGTCGTGAACCACGAGATCAGGCCCGGCGGCTCGTACCAGCTCTCCTCGAGAGCCTCCAGGGGGGCGGTGGTGACGGTGGCCACGTCCCGACCGCCTACGGCAGCGACTGCAGGTAGGCCACCAGATCCTGCAGATCGGTGGGTGAGAGCTGCGTCGGCGGCATGATGGCTCCGGGCTTGACCTCCTGCGGATCGGTGATCCAGTGAGCGAGGTTCGCCGGGGTGTTGTCGATGGTGCCCGAGGCGATGGTGGCCCGCCCGGCGACGTGCGTGAGGTCGGGGCCGACGGTCGCCGCCGCCGACGTGCCCCGGATGGCGTGGCATCCGGCGCAGGTGTTGGACGTGAAGACTGCCAAGCCGCCCGCCGCCGCGGGGGACATGGGCGCGGCGGCGGGCGCGGCCTGGCCCGACTCCCAGGCCTGGAACAGTGCCGGCGGGTCGGCGACCACGAAGAAGATCATGTGGGCATGTTGCAGGCCGCAGAACTGCGAGCACTGGCCCCGGTAGCGGCCCTGCTTGTCCGCCTGGAGCCACAGCTCGTTGGTGTGCCCGGGGATCTGGTCGATCTTCGTCTGCAGCTCCGGCACCCAGAAGCTGTGGATGACGTCCGCCGTGGTGAGCTCCACGCGCACGGGTTCGCCCACCGGGATGTGGATCTCGTTGGCCGTGACCGCCCCGTTGGGGTAGCGGGCCTCCCACCACCACAGGTGACCGACGACCCTGACGCTGAGGCGCGTGGTGCGCATCGGCTTCGCCAGGGCCGACATCTCATGCAGCGTCAGGACGAAGGTGGCCGAGAGGATGAGCACCGGCACGACCACCCCGCCGACGAGGATGAAGCGCTCGCCCCACCGGGGCACCTCCTCTGCGCCGGGGTCTGTGCTGGGATCGCCGGCGGAGGGCCGGCGGCGCCGGACGATCGCAGCGGCGATGAGTGCCGCGACGAAGAGGAAGACGGCCGTGGAGATGCCGAAGAGCAGCCACCAGAGGTGCTCGACGCGGTTCGCTCCCGGCCCGGCGGTGTTGAGCATCGATGCCGGGGTTGATGCCGGGTCCCCGCAGGCGGTTGCCAGGCAGGCAAGCGCCATCCCGATCACCAGCGCCGCCGTCCAGCGCTGCGCGCGCACCGGCGCGCACAAACGCCTGGCCGGAGTCCCGCGCAGCATCTCCACGGCTCCGTACCCATCCGCCCACACTTGAAACTGCTTCAATCACGCCGTTTGTGCACCCACCGGAGGGGTACCCATCAGACAGATCGGTACGTTCTCGTAGAGGAGGAGATGCATGGCAGTCCGAACCCTGGAGAACTTATTAATCGAACAATTGAGGGACCTTCTGAGCGCCGAAAAGCAGATCACCGGCGAAGGCCGCGTCGACCGCGGAGCTCCGGGCAGCGTTCGAGGAGCACCTGGAGCAGACCCAGGGGCAGATCAGCCGGCTCGACAATGCCTTCGAGATCCTCGGGCACACCGCCCGCGCCAAGAAGTGCGTGGCGATGGAGGGCCTGATCGCAGAGGGCAAGGAGCACATGGAGGAGGAACTGGGGCCGTCGGTCATGGACGCGGCGCTGATCGCCTCCGCCCAGAAGGTCGAGCACTACGAGATCGCCGCCTACGGCAGTGCCCGGACGTTGGCGGAGGAGGTTGGCCAGCCCCGCGTGGCGGAACTCCTGCAGGCCACGCTCGACGAGGAGTCGGCGACCGACCTGAAGCTGACCCGGCTCGCCGAGGATCTGGTCAACCAGCAGGCCGCGTAGGCCGAGAGGTTCCATCCGCCAGCCCCGGGCACCTCGCCGGATGCCCCGGGCTGGCGCAGAGAGTGACCACTCCCCACGGCCGTCCTCAACCCCACCCTGGGGCGGCCGAGGGGAGTGGTTGCACGTCCGGCCTCCCGTGCGCCACGACGTTGCGCCCCGGAGTCCTCTAGACTCGGCACAGCGCGAAAGCAGGTTGGCCCTCGGTTGGACGTCGGGTTGACCTCGGGTTGCGGGCGAGGAACGTGTGCGCGGGGAGAGGGTGGGACTTCTTGAGTGATCTTCTCCAGGTGCTCCCGACAGGTGAGCCCCGAACCGTACGGCTGATCGGCGAGTTGGACGCCTCGAACGCCGACGAGCTGCTCGACGCGCTCGTCCCGCAGCTCGACGACGGCGGGGACCTTGTCCTCGACCTCAGCGGGCTGTCGTTCGTCGACAGCATGGGACTGCGGAGCTTCCTGCGGATCGCGACCGGGCTGGAGAACACCGGCAAGCTGATCCTCGATAGCCCGCAGCGATCGGTCGCCCGGACCATCGAACTCGTGGGCCTCGAGCGGAGCCCCAACATCGCCGTGACCGGAGCCCCGCCGGCTGGCGACGCCTGAGGGCGTCAGCCGACTTCGAGTGCGAGTTGCGCCGCGACGTCGTCGATGCTCTTGCCGGAGACGTCGACGAGGCGCTGCATGAGCAGCTGGCCCACGACGAAGCAGGCAGTCGCTCCCTCTTCGAGCGTCATCTGCGCCGTGAGCTCCGGGATGCTGTGCCTGGCCCCCCGGGCCAGCGCCGCGAACAGACCAACGACATTGCGGAGATGCTCCACCTTTGGACCCTTGTCGACCCCGTTGCCATCTGCAGCTAAAGCAGTCATGTCCCGTGTGCTACCCATCTGACATGTGCTTCCAACCCGCACCCTGAGCGTTTCAGCCGAGCGCGCCCTGGGTATGGGCGCGCCGCCAATGGATCTCGCAAAGAGCGTTGACCTGCGTTTGCAAGTCAGGGCCGACGCGCCAGCGCAGGGCCGCCGAGAGGTAGGGGCCCTGGCCGCCGGGCTGCCCGAAGACCTTCGCGAAAACCTCCAACTCCTCGTCAGCGAGCTCATCGCCAACAGCCTCCGGCACGGGCAGCTCACCGACGAGGACTGGATCGCGCTCCGCGCCCGCGTGGGACCCACGAGCGTCCGCGTGGAGGTGTCCGATCCGGGTCGCAGCTTCCAGCCTCCCCACGGACGGGACCCGGGGACCCCGGCGTCGCGCTCGGGCCTGTGGATGCTGAACCAGATCGCCACCCGGTGGGGTATGGTCCGCGACACCGACACCCTGGTGTGGTTCGAGACCGACCTGCCGGACGGGGAACCGGCGGCACCGTGGTTCGAAGCCATCCGCGGCTGGGGGGCCGAGGCGAGAGACGGAGCCCTCGACATCGCGAAGCTGTACGGGCCCCCCGACGAGTTCGGATCGGAGGGCCTCACGTGGCGCCGGCACCCGGCGCACGAGCTGACGTTGCGGCAGACGGAACCGGGCGAACAGGGGGTCCAGGGGGGAGTAGCAGCCCCCCGGAGCGTTAGCGGAGGGGTATGAGCTGCGAATCCCCCCTGGGTCGTCGAACACTCCGAAGGAGTGGGCGACGACTGGAAAACCGAGCGGCCCGGCTCCTAGCGGTCCGGCGGGCGGGCGGGGCCGGACCCGGCACCGGTGGCGGCGATCGCCGCCGCCAGTTCGTCCAGTTCCTCGGCACTGAACTCGAGATCGGCCGCCGGCAGCCATCCGTCCACCTGGTCCGGCCGGCGTGCCCCCACGATGGCGCCCGTCACGCCCGGCCAGGCGAGGGTCCACGCCACGGCGATCGCTGCCCGGCTGACCCCGTGGCGCTCGGCGATCGGGGCCAGGGCGTCGGTGAGGGCGAGGTTGCGCCGGAGGTTGTCACCCCTGAACTGGTCACTGCGCCGACGCCAGTCGTCCTCGGGCAGCCCCGCCACCCGCTCGGCCGAGAACGCTCCGGTCAGCAGCCCAGACTCCATCGGGCTGTAGACGATCACGCCCGTCTCGTGGTCCCGGCACCAGGGGATGAGGTCCCTGGCGGCCTCCCGGTTGATGAGGGACAGGTGGGGCTGGACGGAGTCCACGTGCCCGAGCTGCTCGGCCCTTGCGACCTGCTCGGCCGAGTGGTTCGAGAGCCCCGCGGCGGCGATGGTCCCCTCCTCCTTGAGGGCCAGCATCGCTCCCCAATACTCCTCGATGGGGGTGCCGTCCTCGGGCGGCCAGTGCATCTGGTACAGGTCGATGCGATCGGTGCGCAAGCGCTTCAGCGACGCTTCGACCTCCTCCCGGATGGACTCGGGCCTCCCGACGCGGCGTGCCGGGGCCATCGGGTCGGCGGCATCCCAGCGCAGTCCGCACTTGGTGAAGACAGAAGGCCGGTCGGCGTCGGAGAACGGCTCCAGGGCAACGGCCACGACCTCCTCCGAGTGGCCCAGCCCGTACACCGCCGCGGTGTCCACCCAGTTGATGCCGGCCTCGACGGCGTGCCGGATGGCCGCGATCGACTCGCTGTCGTCCTGCCTGCCCCAGCCGAAG
>WNFB01004039.1_pt1 | contig 13014 bp, 11 predicted proteins | sample 5400501 | NCBI WGS metagenome assembly WNFB01 (sample SAMN13153341, study PRJNA577476) | soil metagenome | isolation source: 200 cm saprolite under Douglas fir tree site 2 hole 1 | place: USA:California | collected 2015-04-18
CAACCGCAGGCGTGGACAAAGAGCTGAACTACGGCTGCTCGTTTGGCGGAAGATGAATCGTAAAGGTCGAGCCGCGGCCGGGCGTTGAATCTACCTCGACGCGTCCGCCATGCGCGCGCGCGATGCGGCGCACCGCCGGCAGACCTAAGCCGGTGCCGCCGGCGGTTGTGGTGTAGAAGGGATTGAAAATACGGGGGAGGTCTTCAGCGTTTATGCCGCGGCCGTCGTCGGACACTTCGATGATTGCGGTCTTCTGCGAGTCGGGATCTTCGCTATCGTGCCAACCGACGCGCACGACGATCCGTCCCTGGCCACGCGTCGCTTCAATCGCGTTGATGATCAGATTGAGCACGGCATCTTCGACTTGTGCGGCGTCGATGGGAACACTTAACGAATCGGCGGGCGCATCGAAATCTATCGTGACTTGCCGGCCGAGCGAAGTCGGACTCGTCAGTGTCGAGCGCGCCAGGTTCACCGCGCGGCGCACAACTTCGGTCAGCGATCCGGTCGCCACCGCGACTGCGCGTGGCCGCGCCCGATCGAGCAGCGCGCGCACCGTGCCGTCGATGCGCTCGACTGACTGGCGAATTCCCTCCAGCGTTTCGCGTTCAGGATCGTTTGTCTCTCGGCGGCGAATCAGTATGTCCACGGTGCCCTGGATTCCAGCCAGCGGATTCTTGATCTCATGCGCCAGGCCCGCCGCCAGTTCACCGACAAACGAGAGTTGCGACGCGCGCTGCAAATCGGATGTTTGCTGCCGTATTTGCTCTTCGGCCAGTTTCAATTGGGTGATGTCGTGCCTGATCGCCACGTACTGATAAGGCTTGCCTGCGGAATTCAGAAAAGGAACGATGGTGGTGTCGACCCAGTAGATCGTGCCGTCTTTAGCGCGATTGCGAAGTTCGCCTTTCCAAACTGTGCCGCTCCCAATCGTCGTCCAAAGATCGCGGATGAACTCTTTTGGGTGATAGCCGGAATTGATGATGCGGTGATCCTGGCCCAGCAATTCTGCGCGCGAGTATTTCGAGATCCTGCAGAACTCATCGTTGACGTAGTTGATGATCCCGCGTTGATCGGTGATGGCGACGATCGTGGATTGATCGAGAGCGAACTTTATGTCCGCAAGGTCTTTCAAAGACTGTTCGAGCGCCCGCTCGGCGCTCGCGTCCGGAATTATCTCTTTCATAGCCGGGGCCGGATTCCGCATTACTGCTTCAATCTATCACGAACTGTCGCTTCCGGCCGCCTTGGCTTCGTCCAGTTTTTTCATCCGATAGCGAAGCTGGTCGCGCGAAATCCCAAGCAGTTCGGCGGCTTTTGTCTGGTTGCCGCCGCTTTGCTGAATCGCCTGACGCACCAAAGACATTTCAACCGCGTCGAGTTCGACGCCTCCCGGCGGCAGCCGAAACAAATCCTGGGAAGTCGCTCCGTCCGCGCGACCTCCATAAGCCATCTGGGCGCCGGCGACTGTGCGCGGCAAGTATTTCATCGTGATCATGTCGCCGTCTTCAAGGATCAAGGAGCGCTCGATCACGTTGCGCAGCTCGCGCACGTTGCCCGGCCAGGCGTAACGACGAAATGCTTCGACGACGTCGGGGTCGAGCCCGCGAATTTGCCGGCGCAGACGCTCGCCGAAAGTTTTGACGTAGTGCTCGGCCAGGATCACGATGTCGTCACCGCGTTCATGCAAAGGCGGCATATCGATTTGAATCACTGACAGCCGATAGTAAAGATCGAGCCGAAAGCGTCCTGCTTCGCTCTCCGTTTTCAAATCGCGATTCGACGACGCGATCACGCGCACATCGAGCGGCAGGTCCTTCAATCCGCCGACGCGTCGAAAACAGCCCTCTTCCAAAACGCGCAAGAGCTTGGCCTGGAGACTCAACTCCAGCTCGCCGATCTCATCGAGAAACAACGTCCCGCCTTCGGCCTGCTCGAACAAGCCTTCCTTCCGGGCCTTGGCGTCGGTGAAGGCGCCTTTTTCGTAACCGAAAAGTTCGCTTTCGATCAGCGTGCCGGGCAACGCCGCGCAATTGATCGCGACAAAGGGCGCCTCGGCGCGGAATGACTGGTAGTGAATTGCCTTGGCGACCAGATCTTTGCCGGTGCCCGACTCGCCTTGCAGCAGCACTGACGAAACTTCGCTTTCGGCAACTTTGCGGGCCATTGACAGCATCTCGCGCATCGGCGCCGACTGGCCGACGATCTGATCGAAACTGAATTGCTGGGCGCGCTCGCGACGAAACAGGTTAACTTCGCGGCGCAGACGGCTGGCTTCGATGCCGTTGCGAATTGAGACCTGGAGTTCTTCGAGGTTGATAGGCTTCCCGATGAAATCGTAGGCGCCGCCGCGCAACGCCGCGATCGTCTCGTCCACGAGCACGTTCGCGGTGATCATGATCACCACTGCGTCCGGCTGGCTTTGGCGAATCTGGCGCAGCAGATCCAGGCCCGATCCATCGGGCAAGTTGATATCGAGCAGCACCGCCGCCAGTTGTTCGCTCTGAAGCGCAGCAGCCGCAGCTTTCACATTCTCCGCTTCCGCCGGCTCATAGCCCCAGCCGCGCAGCGCCTCGCCCAGCGACCAACGAATCATTCTCTCGTCGTCGACGACAAGAATCTTTTCTTTCTGATTCTTCAGGACTGGCTCTCTCTTTCGAGTTGCGGTCATTGCGGCTGCAATTATAGGCAACCGCCCAGCCTCCAGGAAGCTGCGACCGCCCGTCTGGTTCGAAGACCGTCCGCTTGTGAGTGCGAACAAAGACCTCGGCACGGCAAACTTCGTGCCTGCAAAGCGCAAGCAGCATCCACCTTGCATGCAGCAAGCAGTTGGGCAGGAACGTTGCGAAAAACTCCACAGCCGATTGCCGAGATTGCGGGATTTTTCACCGGCAGTGCGCCAGAGGGTTAACTAAGTGGCGGTCGAGCCTCGCGGAAATGGTGGAATCATTCCGGCGTCGCTCGCGGCGTAATCATGGCGGCGAGCGGCACGCCTTTCTTGTTTCCGTCCTGCTCGATCTCCAGGGAAGCCGGAAGCGGGTCGTCAGGTTCTTTTTCGTAAAGGGCGATGACGCCAAACGTGTCCTCGCCGTCGCGCTTGATCTTGTCAACCGCGATGGCATGAGCGCCCGAGTCGCCTCCAACTTTTCGCGATCCCTCCGGGTTTGGCCGCTTACATTGCCGGAAGCGCAAAGAGGAAGGTAAGTCTTGCCGAAAGTTCAAAGGGATGTAATCAACGCCTAATTGCAGTCTGACGTGTTCTCGTGAAATTGGTAGCGGGGCGACTTGAACTCCCGACCTTGGGTTATAAAGACCAAAGAAGTACTCAATAAGTTCTTACTTGTTGCTTTGGATAAACGAGCGAATCTCTTTCAGGACTGGACCACGCGCAGGACTGACACGGGTCTTAAGCTGATCCAGCGCCACTTCTTTGGGATCCTTGTTCGGTTCGCCTAAATTTTGTGCCTCTTCTAAATCGTACGTGTACGACCAGGTCTTAGTTATTTTAGGGTCAGACACTTTCATCAGCTTCAAACTCTCGTTAACGGTAATCTGTAGCTCTTCGCCCATCGAGAATTTCGTGTGTTCGTTAAGGTCAATAGTCCAGTCCAGGAGAAAGTCGAAGTCTTTCGGATCCTTAGTCCAAGGCTTCGGTGTCAGTACGTCTACTCGTGTAACTTGAAGCGATTACTTGCCGCGACTGGAAGCAATTACTTGCCGCAAGTTTACAAAAATTCGAGCAATTCTGACCTCAACGTTCCGCCGAGTTTCGAATTTTGGAAGCTTCCATTGCCGAAAGTGCAAATTGGAAGTTAAGCCTTGCCGGAAGTTCAAAAAGAAGTCGATCGACGTCAATATGTTCAGCTCGAGACGTTTCTTAAGACGGACCGACCTTGGGTTATGAATCCCAAGTAAGTGGTCCAGCCTTATACCGAGTATAAATCCAATAAAACAATGGGTCGCGGTCGGAAAAAATGCGTTTATGAGCTTTATGCGACGTAGGTTTCGATATGAATCTCGGCAAAATCTCGGCAAAAACATCACACACGCGCGATGTCGCGTCCGCATCAATGAGTCCAACCAGTACCTCCGTCACGATCTGGCCGAAACCACCGCGGGCCTTCTCGAAGCACCTGATCTACAAGCGTCTCTCCGACGAGCGCAGGCAGAAACTCGTTCGCAACCTCAAGTTTCCTGAACTTGCAAGAGCGTCGGACGGTTGCGAACGGCATAGCTGCTATTCCTACTGCACTTGAGCGTGCGGCACTTCGCTTTCGCGAAATTCGTTATCTTTGAGGGCCGCTGGCTCCTTTCGAAGCAGCTGCAACAGCTGTGGGCTGCGGGTTCGTTGGCGGGATCTGACTTGCGGACCGGCTAAGCCACTCTTCGAAACGCGTCTCGCCGAGTTGCGCGTCATCGCCAGGAACGAGTGAGCGCTCGCTCAGCTCCGTGCCAAAGTAGCGCGCGTGCGGGTCAGCGATAACCTCTCGCGGATCCTTGCCTGCGCTGAGGGCTTGGCGAATGAGTTCATCGAAACGGAACTGCTCGGGCCCAGCCACCTCAGCGATTCCATTCAACGGCGATCCCATGGCCACTCTACCCACCGCACTGGCAACATCGTCGGCCGCCATGGGCTGGAAACGCACAGGCGGCAGGCGAACCGTGTTGCCGTCGGTAGCTGAGTCGGCGATGCGCTTGACGAACTCGAAGAACTGCGTCGCGCGTACGATCGAGTAAGGGATCGAGGATTCCTTAATCAGTTTCTCCTGAGCGATCTTCGCGCGGAGGTAGCCGCTGTCGGGCAAACGGTCACAGCCAACGACGGACAAGGCCACGTGATGTCCCACACCAGCGGCCGCTTCATAGGTGAGCAAGTTGCCAGTTGACGTCTTGAAAAACTCCATCACCGGCGCGTCCGCGAACGACGGTGAATTCGACACATCGACGACCACCGACGCGCCCTCGAGGACCTCGGCAAGTCCTTCGCCGGTGAGGGTGTTTACGCCCGAGGCGGGTGACGCCGCCACAGCCTGGTGGCCGTGCTCACCGAGCTTCGTTACGAGCTTTGACCCGATGAGTCCACTGCCGCCAATAACCACGATCTTCATATTTGACCTTTCGTTCGTCATAATTAACCTCATGTGTGACCTTTCGTTTGTCGTCCGAAATCCGGACGAGTGATCTCCGAGACATACCCGGAGTTGTGTTGAACTGCACTTCTGATTTCCGTTTCTGCCTGGTTCATTCCGGCACTGGCACTAGCACCGGAGCGCCCTGGTCCTTGACCAGGAACACCAGGAACTTTGCCGGCTTGGTGCTGCTTGCGTTCCGGCCAACGACATGAACATCGTCGGGGCCTTCATAAAAGGTCTGGCCTGGCGTCAGCGTTACTTCCTTCCCCATCCTACACGTGCGCCACGCTCTTGCTACTCGCGGGTGAGAACCCGAAAGTAGTAAGCGAGAGACTCGGCCATAGTTCAATCGTGATGACCCTTGACACCTATTCTCACGTGCTTCCATCCATGCGACAAGCCGCTACTGAGAAACTTGAAAATATGCTTTTCACTAAGGCTGGCACACTATAGGCACACAAAATGAAAACGGGCAGCCGATTGACTCATCACGCGCTCGTGTCACTTGAACGATTTCTTTGCCGCGATGTGACGCAATTCCTTGCCGTAAGTTCATTAGAATTTGGGCATTTTCAGGTGTAAGCTTCTCGCCAGATTCTGAGTTTGGAAGCTTATATTGCCGGAAGTGCAAAATGGAAGATAAGCCTTGCCGGAAGTTCATATGGGAGATCTATCATTAGTAGCACCACCCCGCCAAGGGTACAAATGCTCCTTGATCACAGTCAGTTGAGCAGAAGCGAAGTCTACGGCCAGTTTAGGCCCAGGCACCTGGGCAACTCAGCCGACCAACACCCGTCGTGGTGGTGGTGTGGTGGTTGCCGATTGGGAAGAAGCAAACTAAAGTTTGATGAACTCTATACGTTTGTTGCCAGAAATGTCATTCACCTAAGAGACAACATCCATGCGAATATCAAGAGTAGCCTTCGCTGCCTTGGGTTTTTTGTTGGTGGGAGCGAATGCAAACGCGCAATCAGAAACCGCCAAGCCGCGTGCCGCCGATCAGTCTGGTCAGAACAGCTCGCGCCTGTCAATCGTAAAGGGGCGTGCCCTATACGAGGACTCGGGCCAGCCCGCGCCAAGAGAGCGAGTTCAATTGGTCGCGATAGAGCTGCTAGGTAGTCGGCGCGGCCGCATCCCGACAACGATGACGGACGCGAACGGGGAGTTTGTTTTCCTTCACCTCGGCGCGGGCGAATATTATGTCGTGGCTCATCCCGCTGATGCGCATGTACCGAGCGCAGAAGGCTCTCCCTTCCCCCTGCAAACGGGAGATCCGGTCGCTGATGCTGCCAGACTGGAGGAATACAAGAGAGACTTTCCCCGGATCGCGGTCAACGGCGAGAGCCCTATCGAAATTAATCTGCGAGTAAAGAATCCGCACTTTGGCAGCATCTCGGGCCGGATCGTTAATGCGAACGGAGGAGCGGTCGCCGGCGCAAATGTCCATGCGATGAAAACCGGCGAACGCGGGTTCGGGGACTCCAGAACTGCCGATGAAAATGGCGCATATCTGTTCAGAGGATTGCTGGCTGGTGAATATATCGTCAGCGCCGACCCGCCGAGCAAAAAGCCTGGTCCTGAGGGGCCGCCGAGCATGGAAGGAGTGCTTGGCTCTACTTATTTTCCGTCTACTATCGACTCTCGCACGTCGCCTCCTGTCGTTGTTTCGGCCGACCGTGAAGTCGTCGACATCAACATTACTTTGGCGCTGCGCAGCCTGCATACCGTCTCCGGTACAGTCAGGGCGGAAGGCGATGGTCATCCTGTGGCAGGTGCAACTGTGCGTCTGAACAAGAGGGATGCGGACCAGGCATACGTTAGTGGAGCTTTATCAGGAATTGAAGCCGCTATGTCCAATTACTTTTCCACCACCGACGCGCAAGGCCGTTGGTTCCTCAGCAATTTGCCTGACGGGGCGTATATCCTTGATGTGCGCCCGACGGGGATTTTGGGCGCGAAGCTCGAGCGGTTTGTTGATAAGAGACAGGATCTAACAGTTGCCGGGGCCGATATGGAGAACCTCGCAATCGAGGTTTCACAGGGCGCTCGCGTTTCCGGGCACGTCACCGTCGAACAGGGGAATGCGCCCGCCCCGGAGATTTCGATAGGGATAGGGTCAGCGTTTACCGGGGTTGAAGCGAACGGCGCATTCACCGCGACGGGCGTTCCCGAAGGCGAATTCCCACTTGCCGTCATGATCCGACCGCAGAATGTGTTCTATGCTAAATCAATCGAAGTAAATGGCGTCGACCTGTTGCGCGAGAAACTGAAGATCACGATGGGAACGGAAATTAAGGAAGTGCGCGTTGTGATCGCACCGGCCTCGATTCTGACGGGTCGCGTATTGTCGGCGTCAGGAGGAACACCATTGAGCCGCGTTATGGTCATGCTGATTCCTGTCGATCCCTCTACGGGTCCAGCTTTTCAAAGGCCCAACGGAGGGACAAACGAGCAGGGAACCTTTCTCGTAAGCGGCGCACCGGGTGAATATTTCCTGGTCCTGTGGCGCCTTGGTGAGCAGCCCTTACCGCCACACGACGCTGACTCAATCAAGAAGTTGTCCCCAAACGCCATGCGCGTCACGCTCGGTCCCGGCGAGCGCAAATCGATGGATCTGGTCAAGTAAGACAATCAACCAAAATCGGAAATGGGAATAGTTCAGCTCTCTTGAACCTCAGAGCGGGCTATACTAATCTGCCGATGCAGAGTTAGAGCCAGATGTGAACTGCTGGGATTCGAGTCAGCGGAAGTTTGCCGGAAGCTGGGGATCAGTGAAGCGACCTTCATAAGCAGCATCCTAGGTAATTCTCGCGCCATGAACTATGGCGGCGGCGGTTTCTGATCGATCTTATACGCGAGCGCCGCCGCCACAATTCCCAACACGCTAGAAGACGACCATAGTTGTCACGACTAGACTGGCGATGTGCGTGGATCTCATCGTCTGAGTCTCCTTTTAAGAAAGTTGTGACGCGCAAGCTTATATCACCAACCGGACCGACTGATAAGAAAAGAGCGGCGTTACAACCCATTAATCGGGCTGCGGTAGTGCTCTTTATTGGCCTCGAGGATAAACCGAAACCAGCCTCTTAATCGAGCCAACCAAGAACTGCTCGTTCATCACTTCGCGCTGGAAGCATGAAATGGCCGCAGGCTATTGGAAGCATAAACATGCAAAAGCGGCGAACTCATGGTTCAAGTGACAGCTCGAGCAGATTAGGACGACGGAATGAATGGCTGGGAGGCAGGGACTCGAACCCCGATAGCCAGATCCAGAGTCTGGAGTCCTACCATTGGACGACCTCCCAGCAGCGAACTCGAATTTACGTAAGTCGCCCTGCGAATGTCAAACGGATCGTTTCCCCGTATCATCGTCTGCGAGTATTCCTGCCGGAATGCAAACGAAAGGCGTGCGCGAATGTAGAATTGCGCTTGCCTCCAGGCTCTAATCAAAGCAAAATACGCGCGATTGGCGGCGCCGACAGGGGACGGCGCCGACAACCTCCCTGCTATTGGTCTTCAATCAGAGCCAGGGCTTCGGAAAAATGAGCGAAGAACATGCGTCCGCCGAAACGAACGAGCTCGCGCATATGCGCGGGTTGGTCGCCGAATACGAAACGAAGACGACTGACGCGGCGGCGCTGATCGCGCGTGTCAGACACGAAATCAACAATCCGCTGGCTGCCTTGCTGGGTCAGGCGCAACTGTTGCTGCGCGAAGATCTGAGCGACAAGGCACACGGGCGCGTGCAAAGCATCGAAGAGCTGGCAAAGAGAATCGAGCAGATCGTGAGTGAATTGCGCGACGTCCAGGCGCCGGTGGCTGCGGTGAATCGCGCTGAAGAGTAGGAGCGGCTGGTCTACGCCAAGTCGAAAAGCAGAATTTCCGCCGCCTCCTGAGCAACGATCTTGAGATCGGTTTCGTCTTTAACCGCCGCTCCGTCGCCCTGCTTTAAATCTAGTTCGTTGAGCTTTACCGTACCGCGCGCGACTTGCAGCCACGGGTAGCGATTCTGGCTGAGCGTATGCTCAACCACGCCGCCCGCATCGAGAATCGCCGCGTACAAGCGCGCGTCCTGGTGAATCGTCACTGAAGCGTCGCGTCCGTCTTCGGAAGCAACCAATCGCAAACACCCGCGCCTTTCATCTTCGGAAAAAGACTTCTCCTCATAGCTCGGTGCCAGGCCGCGTGCTTTAGGCAGAAGCCAGACTTGCAGCAGATGCACAGACTCACTGTCCGAAGGATTGAACTCGCTGTGTGACACGCCGGTGCCGGCCGACATGCGTTGCACGTCGCCGGGCCGAATCACCGAACCGTTGCCCATGCTGTCGCGATGCTCGAGCGCGCCCGATAGAATGTAAGTAATGATTTCCATGTCGCGATGCGAGTGCGTGGGAAAACCCTGATCCGGCGCGACCCGGTCTTCGTTGATGACGCGCAGACTGCGCCAGTGCAAGTGGGCCGGATCGTAATACTGATCGAACGAGAACGTGTGATAAGTATCAAGCCAGCCGTGACTGAAGTGACCGCGCTCTTCTGATTTGCGAATCCTGATCATTTAGATTCGTCGAATCCGCGTGGCGGACGCTTGAAAGTAGCCCGTCAGCGCTGGGTTGAGCACCAAAAACATGACCAAGCCCGCGCGGGCTCGTTAAATTATTATCACGGAATCCCCGGGCTTACGCCCGGGGCTACATTCTGCCGCCATCTTCGATGGCTCATCGAGTAATTCTTTACGAGCTGAATCTATGTGAAACCTCCCAAACGGCGAGCGAATGAATTCGATGAGTCGCGGTATATCCTCGCAAGTGACCACGGGCAACCCGTTGAGATTCAGATCAACCGTGAGCCCCGCGCGCCATGCATCGAATCGGGCCCGCGCAGTTCCGCTATCGCAATCGTCGATGGTTGAAAGATAAAGCACGTCGGCCTTTGCGAGTGTTCGACGCGCCGAAGACTTCATTTTGTTTTCGCCCGCCCGCGCGCACATGATCTTGAAATCGGCGTCAACGTAGTCCAGAAAACTGTTCCCTTCGACCACGACGCCGTGCGCAATCACTCGTGACAACGCCTGCTTGATCCCGTCTTCGACCTGATCTTCTCCGACAATCACCCAATGCACATTTGCCGCGCCCGCATCCCAGAAACGGCCAGTGTCCTTCCCCGTTTCGTAATTTGCTTGACGGCCGGAACGAATCAAGGGCTCGTCACGCAGAAGATCGCTTACGCAGCACCCCTTCGGATCTTTGCCGCAAGAACGATAGTGCCCGCGCGTCAGCTTGATCGCTTCCCAACCGGGCAGGCGCTTCAGCAGTTCGCACACCAGCGTTGTCTTGCCGGTGTTTGACGACAAGCCGCTGACGGCAACGATAGTTGGTTTCTCAGTCATCATTCGACGGCTTGATGCTGATCACCACCGACTTCGACGCCGGCGTGTGACTCTTGTCCGCGAAGTTGCGCACGGCTACCAGCACGTTCGTTTCCGGAAAATAGGTCGCGGCGCAACGGCGCGGAATACTGTAGGGCACCACGACAAAACGGCGCGCGGTGCGCTCTTCGCCTTCAAAGTGGCTGATGAGATCGACGGTCTGGCCGTCTTTCAGGCCGTTTCTGTGGATATCTTCCGGATTCAGAAAGACCACGCGCCGGCCGTTGCGAATGCCGCGATAGCGATCGTCGAGCCCGTAGATCGTTGTATTGAATTGGTCGTGGCTGCGCATCGTCATCATCAGAAACTGGCCCGGCTTCAGATCAACCCGCGCCAGATCGTGGACGGTGAAATGCGCGCGCCCGTCCGGTGTTTTGAATTCACGATTGCGAATCGGATTCGGCAAATAAAATCCGCCCGGCCGGCGCACGCGCTGGTTGTAGTCTTCAAAGCCGGGCACGACGCGCTCGATGTGTTCACGAATGCGGTCGTAGTTCGCACAAAGATGATCCCAATCAACGTTGGATCGATCTGATAGTACACCCTTCGCGAGTTCGACAACGATCGACGGCTCGCTCAGCAAATGTTCCGACGCGGGTTTCAAACGTCCTTGCGAAGTCTCGACCACCGCCATTGAATTTTCCGTCGTGACGAATTGAAGACCATCAGCTTGTGCATCAATTTCGGTCCGACCGAGACACGGCAGGATTAGCGCCTGCTTGCCGGTGATCAAGTGCGCGCGGTTGAGCTTTGTCGAAACATGCGCGGTCAGACGACAACGACGCAGAGCTTTGGCTGTGTATTCCGTATCGGGCGTGGCCGAAAGAAAGTTGCCGCCCATCGCGAAAAAGACTTTCGCTTTGCCTTCGTGCATCGCCTGAATCGCGTGCACTGTGTCGTAACCGTGTTCGCGCGGCGGTGCGAAATCGAATTCTTTGCCAAGCTTATCGAGGAATTCTTCGCTGGGTTGTTCCCAAATTCCCATCGTGCGATCGCCCTGCACGTTGCTGTGGCCGCGCACCGGACACAAGCCGGCGCCCGGCTTGCCAAGCTGGCCGCGCAAGAGCATCAGGTTGACGATCTCCTGAATGTTGGCGACCGCATTCTTGTGCTGCGTCAGACCCATCGCCCAGCAGAAGATCACACGCTCAGACTGAATGAATAGTTTGGCTGCGTCTTCGAGTTGTGATTTCCTTACTCCGCTTTGTTCGAGTATGTCGCCGAGATGCGCCTTGCCGAGCGCTTCCTTGAACTCTTCAAAGCCGGTCGTGTACTTTGCGATGAATTCACTATCGAGGACCTGACCCGGACGCCGCTCTTCCGCGTCGAGGACCTCCCTCATGATTCCTTTCAAAAGCGCCACATCACCGTTCACGTGTACTTGCAGGAAAAGATCAGCGAGCTTTGTGCCTTCACCCAGCCACGTCCAAACCTCCTGCGGATGTTTGAAGCGCGTGAGGCCGGTTTCGGGCAGCGGATTGATGTGCACGATTTTGCAGCCGCGCCGCTTTGCGTGCAGCAGCGACGTCAACATCCGCGGATGATTCGTTCCGGGATTCTGTCCAATGACAAAGATCGCGTCAGCAAGATCGAAATCTTCGAGCGTGACGGTGCCCTTGCCAAAGCCGATCGCTTCTTTCATGCCGGTGCCGCTGGATTCGTGACACATGTTCGAGCAGTCCGGCAGATTGTTCGTCCCGAACTGTCGCACGAAGAGTTGATAAAGAAACGCGGCTTCGTTGCTGGTGCGGCCCGAAGTGTAAAAGATCGCTTCGTCCGGCGAGGCGAGCGAATTCAATTCCCGCGCCAGCAACGCGAACGCGTCTTGCCAGTCAATCGCCTCGTAATGATCACTGCCTGCGCGCAAGACTATCGGATGCATGAGGCGGCCCTGTGCGTTGAGCCAATGATCGGATTGATGTGAAAGCGCAGCGACGCTCCACTGCTTGAAAAACTCCGGCGTAACGCGTTTTGTCGTGGCCTCGTCCGCGACATGCTTCGCGCCTTCTTCGCAGAATTCGAAATGCGAGCGCTCACCGTCAGGCTCAGGCCAGGCGCAGCCGGGACAGTCCGTCCCATCTTTCTGATTCAACTGCAAGAGCGTGCGCGTCCCGCGTACGACTCCCATTTCGCCGAATGCATACTTCGCCGCAGTGATCGCAGCAGTCACACCGCCGGCCGCTTTGCTGATCGGTTTGATTTCCGGCGGCGCAGATTCTTCCGGCGGCTGCGCTTCCGGAAGCGACGAAGGCCGCTGCTCAGTAGATGAACCTGACTCAAAATGATCAGACGTTCGAGGCATCAGTAAACTTTCTTTGGATAGAGTCGATGCCCTGATTCTAAGACCGCAAAAGGATTTTTCAAAGACGGACACGGAAATATTTGACTTGCCACGATGATTAGCATAAAAGCTTTCCTTCTCGACGAATCACTTTGCCGGATCGATAGTAGGACTTC
>WNFB01004040.1_pt1 | contig 13014 bp, 9 predicted proteins | sample 5400501 | NCBI WGS metagenome assembly WNFB01 (sample SAMN13153341, study PRJNA577476) | soil metagenome | isolation source: 200 cm saprolite under Douglas fir tree site 2 hole 1 | place: USA:California | collected 2015-04-18
TCTTCGATCCGCTTACACTCTTCCAGCGTGCGCCCCGCCGAGCTGACGCGAAATCCGATGTCCCATAATGTCCGCGAAAATTCGGAGATGAGCGGCCGCGATTCCTGTTCTGCTTTGTCGTTTCCCATCAAAAATAGAATGTCGAGATCGGAATAGGGGAACAGCATCCGCCGCCCGTACCCGCCCAGCGCGAGCACGCAAAGTCCCTCCGGCTCGCGATTGTGCGCGCGCAGAACTTCGCCTAGAATTTGCCGCACGTTGCGGTCTGCCAGTTCGCACAGCGCGCGCAGCGTTTCTCGCGCACTGGTACCCCTCTCAAATTGTTGCCGGATGCGTTGCCGTTCGGCGTCGGCCTGCGGGCCGAGCACGGATACGGGTGTCGGAGAACCTTGCATGTTCTTTGCGGGTGGAACGCCCGGATTGAGGCTGAGGTGTGCTGCGCTTGGCACGTTGATCGCCCGCGGTCCGTAAGCCTGCAGCCCGGAGGCCAAAAGTGAAAGCCTATAGCGCGTTTTCACCGCGCTCCTCGTTGCGAATCCGAATGGCCTCCTCAACCCTCGATAGGAATATCTTACCGTCGCCAATCTTCCCTGTCTTGGCTGTCTGCATAATCGTGTCCACAGCGCGGTTCACCAGCGCGTCTGGTAGCACCATCTCCAATTTTATTTTTGGAAGCAGGTCCACTGTGTATTCGCGTCCGCGATACACCTCCGTGTGCCCCTTCTGTCGGCCGTGCCCGCGCGCTTCCGTCACCGTCATCCCCTCGATGCCGATTTCGCGCAGCGCATCTTTCACCGATTCGAACCGCGAGGGCTGAATGATTGCCTCAATTTTCATCATGGGTGTTTCCGCTCCGCCCCCTGCCTGACGCTACCTTGCCGGCTTTCACTAGGTCTCAAGGTTGTAAGCTTCTTCGCCGTGTTGCGTAATGTCCAGTCCTGCGATCTCGTGGTCTTCCGGGACGCGTATGCCCGTAAGCAAGTCCACGATCTTGAGCAGCACCAGCGTTCCCACCAGCGCAAAGACCCACGCGATCAAAACTCCCACGAGTTGGTTGCCGACCTGGCCCCAATGCCCGTCCAGTCCGCCGACGGCCTTGGCCGCTCCAAAGATGGGGTTGATCGCTTGTTGAGCGAATACGCCGGTGAGCAGCGCTCCGATTGTTCCGCCCGCGCCGTGTACGCCGAAGGCATCCAGCGCGTCATCATACCCGAAGATTGCCTTCACCTTGATAACCATCAAATAGCACACCACGCCCGCAATCAAACCAATCGCCAGCGCCGGCATCGGCGCCACAAACCCCGCCGCTGGAGTAATCGCCACCAGTCCTGCTACCGCGCCGGAAATCGCGCCCAGGGCGCTGGCACGCCCGTTCTTAATCCATTCCGCTGCGCTCCAGCTCAATGCCGCTGCTGCTGCCGCGAAGTGTGTCGCCACAAACGCGCTCGAAGCCAGCGAATTCGACGCCAGCGCGCTTCCCGCGTTGAATCCAAACCATCCCACCCACAGCAAGCAAGCGCCGATAAAACTCAGCACCAGGCTGTGCGGCGGCATCGGCTGCTTTGGATATCCGCTACGCTTGCCGAGATACAGCGCGCACACCAGCGCGGAAACTCCCGAAGAAATATGCACGACGGTACCGCCTGCAAAATCCAGCGTCGGAAATTTTCCTCCCTGCGACGCGTTTAGCAGCCCGCCCTTGCCCCACACCATGTGCGCCAACGGCGCGTAGACCACCAGAAACCACAGCGTCAGGAAGAGCACTGTGCCGCTGAATTTCATGCGCTCCGCGGTTGCGCCGGTTATCAAAGCGGGCGTGATGATGGCGAACATCAACTGGTAGACCATGAAGGTCATTTGCGGAATTGTCCCGGAGTAATCCGGGTTCGGGTCCGCGCCCACCCCGCGCAGAAACGCGTGCTCGAAGCTCCCGATAAAATGGCCATCGCCTCCAAAGCACAAGCTGTAGCCGACCAGCGCCCACATCACCGTGATCAGCGCCATCAGCGCGAAGCTCTGCATCATGATCGCTAGGGTATTTTTCTGCCGCACCAGGCCGCCGTAGAAAAGCGCCAGCCCCGGCCCCGTCATCATCAATACCAGCGCCGCGCTCACCAGCATCCAGGCGTTGTCCGCGGAGGACTGCGCCGCCTTCACGTCCTTATCCAACTGCGCCAGCTTTTCATTGACTGCTTTGGAGATTTCCGGCGTCGCGGGAGAGGAAGCTGCCGTTGCAGGAGCAGCGGAAGAGGCAGGCGTTTGTTGCGCGGAAAGGGGAACAACGGCGAGCAGGATGGCCCCAAGCACCAGGACAAGGCTGAAACTACACTTCCATCCCGCGCACTTCATAGCTATGTCCGCTCCGCTGGCTCTGAATTCGACTTCCGTGGACCCGCCATTAGTCGCTCTGCATTATACGCAGGCGGGCCCCCTGTCACCGTTTGAAATTTTCATTGCCTGGATTCGTTTTTCTGATGCGCCGCTCTCCTTTGGTGATGGACAAGGCGGCCGGTAAACTTCTGCAACGGTTCCTTTTGTGCTCCCTACCCTCCGGCGTATAATGCCGTGCGGCCTTGCGCATGGCCATCGCGCCCCAAAGAGCGTAGAGTGAAGCCTTGTCATGACTGAGCGGCTGCCCATGGAAATCAACGTCCGCGAATCCGGCGGAGTGTCGGTACTCGAAGTTCAAGGCCGGCTCACCATCGGCGAGCCTGCCCAGCAGCTCCACGACGCTCTCGAATCCGTGATCCAGGATGGCGCGAAGAAAGTTGTCGTTGTCCTGAACGGCATCCCGCAGATTGACAGCACCGGCATTTCCACGCTGGTGCGCATCTCCATCAATTTGGCCCGTGAAGGCGGCGTGCTCCGTCTGGTCTGCGGCCCGGGACGCGTCCGCGACGCCCTCACCGTCACCCGCCTCATCGAAGCCATCCCCACCTTCGAATCCGAATCCGCCGCCCTCGCGAATTTCTAACTGATTCAGCGTTAGCGCCCCTCTCTCTAGCCACGTGCTAGACTCCAGCTCGATGAAAGCTAGAAAGAGCATTTCGTTGTTGGCATTCGTGTTGGGGTGCTGCACTTCCGCGATTGCAACCTTTGGATTTCTTTTCCAACAAGGGGGTAGAATTCCTTCGATTCGATTCACAATCGGTTATGACTTGATGATCATAGGGGCGCCGGGTTTCGTCGTGGGTGTGGCTGTGACGGGTGGGCATCAAACGACGTTAGCGGTTATGGCGATCAGTGCTACAATCCTCAATGCCGTCGTCTACTTCTCTGTCTGGCTGGTTATTCTTAAACTTATTCAGGTGATTCGCAGAAAGATAAACTGCTCTTATTATTGAAGGTTTGCATGTGCTTGAAAGCGAGCCTTGCTACCCGCCCTTTTTCAATTCCGCTAGCACTAGCTTGGCCAATTCTTTCAGCGTTTCGAACACGCCCAAGCCCTGAATCGCCACGCCCTCCAGAACCGGCTCGCCTTTTTTCCGCAGTTGCTTCGTCAGTTCCGGCACGGACATGGCGTTCGGCAAGTCACGTTTGTTCAGCATCAGCACATACGGGATCGTCGCGAAATTCAAATTGTGCTCTTTTAAGTGCTCCATCAGGTTTTCCATGGTTTCAAAATTCGCATCCAGCCGTTCTTCCTGCGAATCCGCCACGAACACCACGCCGTCCGCGCCTTTCAGGATCAGCTTGCGGCTGGCTTCATAGAAAACCTGTCCAGGCACGGTATATAAATGAAAGCGCGTTTTGAATCCGCGCACCGTGCCCAAATCCAAGGGCAGGAAGTCGAAGAACAGCGTGCGGTCCGTCTCCGTCGCCAGAGACACCATCTTGCCCTTCTGGTTCGGTCCGGTGTGGTCGTAGATCCATTGCAGGTTGGCGGTTTTTCCTCCGAGACCTGGACCGTAGTACACCAGCTTGCAGTTAATTTCGCGAGCGGGAAAATTGATGAAAGGCACGTTGTCGTTAACCGGAATTCGGCCACAAACTTATAACATACGCGGCGCAGGCAGGCCACCCTTCCCGCCCCGTGTGTCACCTTGCGTGTCCTGCACATACAGTTTCCGCGATTCCGCTCCGAACTCCACGCCCTATTTTTGCCTCATGCCTCTGTTCGGTAACGCCTGACGCCTCCCTCCCTTCCAAAGCGCCTCCCTTCACATCCGTTGACGCCGGAATCCTGCTCTGCTAGCATTCGCTCCATGGGAAAAGCCGGCAGGCGCTCTTCAAGGTCAGCGAGCCATTCCAAAGGGGCCATGCGAAGCCATTCTAAGTCACAGAAAAAGAAGACTTTCCCTCCTCCTCCGCCCGCCCAGCGCGGGGGCGTCGAGCTGGTCGACCCGCGCGTCCAGGCGCAACTCAAACTCTACGATGAAGCGCTGGCGCTCTTTCATCAGCAGAAATTTGCGCGCGCCAAGCAGGAACTTGAAAAAGTTCTGGAAGGCCCCAGCAAGGAACTCGCGGACCGCGCGCGCATGCACGTGAAAATCTCCGAGCAGCGCATGAAGCCGTCTCACGAGCAGAATCCCCGCTCCGCCGAAGAGTATTATCAGCGCGGCGTCGCGATGATGAACATCGGCCGCTGGGACGATGCCCGCGAAAGTCTCGACAAAGCCCGCAAAGCCGCGCCCAAGGCCGACCACATTCACTACGCGCTGGCCGCCCTCGATTGCCTCACCGGCGAAGCCGATTCCGCCCTGGCCAATCTGAAGGTCGCCATACAGCTCCGGCCCGAGAATCGTTATCACGCGCGCAATGACGAGGATTTTGCCTTCCTCCAGGAAGACCCGCGCTTCACCGAGCTGCTCTATCCAGAGAAAGACGGCACCGCCGGCTAGCGGTCTTTTTCTTCTCTGTGATCTCTGTGCCCTCGGAGTTCTCTGTGTAAAATCTTTTTCTTGGGATTTTTTCTTTCCAGAAATCCTGAAAGCCGTTGTGAAAAAACGCGCCTCCAAACCGAAGTCTTTTTCCCGCGGCTTCCGCGTCGTTGCTCTTGGAGGCGGCACCGGCCTTTCCACGCTCCTCCGCGGCCTCAAGGAACTCGTGATCCTGCGTACCGGCGAGCAGGCCACTCCTGAACGCCCCATCGCCGATCTCGCCGCCATCGTCACGGTCACCGATGACGGCGGCAGTTCCGGTCGCCTGCGCCGCGAGAACCGCATCCTCCCGCCCGGCGATATCCGCAACTGCATGGTGGCTCTTTCGAAGGATGAAGCTCTTCTCGGCCGCCTGTTCCAATATCGCTTCCACGCGGGTCGCGGCCTCGCCGGTCACAACTTCGGCAATCTTTTTCTCGCCGCGCTCACGCACGTTACCGGCGATTTCACGGAAGCTATCCGCGTCAGCAGCAAAGTGCTCGCCATCCGCGGCCGCATCTTTCCTTCCACCCTTTCGAACGTTCATCTCGTCGCCACGCTCGAAAACGGCCGCACCGTTCACGGCGAAACCCGCATCACCGCCAGCCGCGCGCCGATCAAGAAACTCAAGCTTTCCTCGCGCCGCGTGCGCCCGCTCCCCAGGGCCATCGAAGCCATCCGGCAAGCCGACCTGATTCTTCTCGGGCCCGGCTCGCTCTACACCAGCATTCTCCCGAACCTGCTGATTCCGGAAATCGCCAGCGCGATCGCCAGATCCAAGGCTCCGCGCGTGTATGTCGCCAATCTGATGACTCAGCCGGGCGAAACCGCTGGCTACGCGCTTGGCGATCATCTTCGCGCGATACAGAAGCACGTCCCGCGCCGAGTCATCGATTGGGTCGTCGCCAATCGCCAGCCCGTGTCTCCCGAGGTGGCCCGGCGCTACCGCGCCGAGGGTGCCGAACCGGTAGCCATCGATCTTCCCGCTCTCCAGAAGCTCGGCTTCCGCGTCATCCTCGACAATCTCCTCGAGGAACACGGCGTCATCCGCCACCACACCCGCCGCCTTTCCCGCCTCCTCCTCGAAGAATTCCTCCATCCCTAGCCCGAATTCTCACGCGCGGCGCTTTTGCCTGCTTCACACTGAACTCGCCAAATTTCCACAAAGTTTTCCTTGATTTCCCCCCGTCCTCTGCTATACTTGCTCCCGTACATAACTCTATCTGGAGTCCGGTGCGGGAGCTTGCTCCCGCTTTTTCTTTTCTAGCCGAATCCCTAGTAGCCGTTAGGCCATAAAGCCGTCTCAGGCAGCGAACCGAAGCCATCCGCGCAACCGCGCAATTTGGACAATTTTGGTGCAACATAAGTCCCTTTAGAATCAACACTTGTAGGAATGCGCGTAAGTGTTGATTCTAAACCACTTACATAAACTCTAAGTCCTTTAGATGCAACACTTATAAAAAACATAGGGGGAGGGGACAGTTATTGTTAACTAGAAAATCCAATAAGTCAGCGTGAGAAATCGACGATCCAAAAAGCAAAAAGGCCCCCCGATTCAATCGGAGAGCCCTCTTGGTTAAAGGTTTGCGCAGCCGTTAGAAAATGATCTTCGCTACGAGCTGCAAGTTGAAGGCTTCGCCTGCCCCGATTGCGGGTGCGCCGAAGAAATCGCCTGCGGTGTCGCTCGCCAGGCCGAATCCAGCGCTTGTGTTGCAGGGGGCGCCCGGCGTTTTTGTCCCGCAGTTACTGCCCAGGGCTCCGACGCCCTGGGAAAGATTGATCCGGTTGGTTAGGTTGTACATCTCGGCGCGGAGCTGGATTTTGACACGCTCGGTAATCGGTATGTTTTTGAAAACCGACAAATCCACGTCTGCATAGCCGGGCCCTGTGAACCTGTTGCGAGAGAGGTTGCCGATGCCAGACGTCGGCACCGCAAACGCAGCCGGGTTCCACCATTGTGTCCCTCCACCCGCCACGGAGAACTTGTGATTGACTCCAGCGAACGGATTACCAATCACGTCCAGTCCCAAGCGGACCTCGTCCGACGGCTGTCCGGAGTGGAAATTCCACAAGCTGCTTAGCGACCAGCCGTTGACAATCCGGCTTGACCAGCCATGGGCCCACGGAGCTTTGGGCACGTCGTAGGAAAAACTCGCCGTGAAGAGGTGACGCGTGTCAAAATCACTGCTGCCATAGTCCAGATGTTTGTTAAAGGCATCATCTAGGATAATGGCGCGGTACTCGCTAATCTCATCCAGAGAGTGGCTCCAGGTGTAAGCCAACTGCGAAGTCAGCCCGTGCCATGTGCGAAGTCTGAACGTGCTCTGGAGAGAATTGTAGTTGGATGTGCCGCTGCTGTTGAGCTGCAGAATGCTGCCGAAGTTCGGAAAGGCACCATTCTGGTTAATGTTGGACACGAGATTCAACTTGCGGGCTGTGCTGCCGACATAACCTACCTGCAATACGGCGGCATTGCCAAGGCCCTTTTCGACCTGCAGGTTGAAGTTATAGAAATAGGGTGTCCGGAAGTTCTGGCTGACAGAAAACAGATTAAGTCCGGAAACGTTACTGCAGTTCGGATCGACACAAGCCGTGACTCCCTTAAAGACAGAGCCAGTGGGGTTGGCAGTGACGCCGTTCGGGCAGGTGGATTGCTGCACGAGCTGCCAGTTGTAGGAACCATCCGCATTAGTCGGGCAAATGGGGGCGCCGTAGGTGGAAACAGGAGAAGCACCTATCGGGTTACCCTCTATACCCTGCGCGGCAGTGATCGGTGGACGGAAATCCAGGAACGGGTTCAGGTTGATCTGGTCGTAGAAGACGCCTATTCCGCCGCGCACCACGAGATCAGCCTTCCCGGTCGGTTGATAGGCGAAGCCGATGCGCGGCGCAAAGTTGTTTTTATCCTGCGGAAAGAGAGAATCAAGACCCGCTCCCTGGACGAGCAGTCCCTTCCCCGGAATAAAGTTGGCAAGGTCCTTCTTGTCACTGTGAAGCGGCCCGAAGTATTCATAGCGCATACCAAAATTCAGATTGAGCTTCTTAGTAATCTGCCAGGAATCCTGGAAATAGAGATTGAAAGCATTCACCGAGACAAAGCGTTCCGGATTTCCCACCGCGATCGTGGAGCCGCATTGAGATTTGGCAGGCGTGCCGGCGGGCACAACACAACCCGATACGTCGCCAGCGAGAAAATCGGCCAAAGCTTTCGTGGCGGTATCGACGCCTACGTCGTTGGCCCAAGGACCTCCAGTCCCGTCGAAGACAAACTTGCCGGTCCCACGGCGATGATAGAATTCGTTCAACATCGCCCGCCGGACCTCGCCGCCGAAACGGAACTGATGCGCACCCATTGTGTACGAAACGATGTCCGTAATGTGCCAGGTGAGGTCACTGCGCCCCTCCGGGGGAGTGAGACCAATGGCCTCAAATATGCTGCTACTCCCACCGGTCGGACCGATAACGACGTTAGGAGCCCCGTTAATGGGCTGACCGTTCTTGGTCGCGTCCGGGCTGAGGAACAGCCCCAAGGACTTCGTGACGAAGCTGTTGTTGGCGTCATGAAAGATTTGGTTGAAATAGTTGGCGCCGAAAAGCACCTGATTGGTCAATTTCGTTGTAAAAGTGGAGTTGAGCACGGCAGAGTAGTTGAACACATGGATAGGAGCGACCTCGAAGTAGTACGCCAAGTTTGAGCTGGCCGTTCCCAGCGCCGGGCTGCCGCCAAGCGGAGCAACCTGGTTACCCTGCCCGCCGAACACGCGCAGGTATAGGTGGTGCTTGTCGTTGAAGTTGTGGTCGACTCTTGCCAGCCCGTTATAACTGTAGCCAAACTCGGCGCTGGGGCTGAGGAAGTTGTTGATGTTCGCCCCCTTTGCATTTACCGTCGGGTCAGCCAAGACTGACGCCGGCCAGAGGACCGATGGCTTGGTAAAAGTATTGTTGGTGCAGTTCGGTACACCGATCAGGTTTTGCGAGACTGTACTCGGCGTAACGGTATGGGCCGCCAGCACACCCAAGGCCTTACATTGGTAAGCCACTGAAGGCTCCGTGGCCACGCCCGACAAACCAAAGACGAAGTCCTGTTTTTCATAGCCCAAGAAGAAAAAGGTTTTGTTCTTGATGATGGGGCCGCCTACGGTAAACCCATAGTTTTCGTTGCGCAGCGGAGGGCCTTTCTTTCCTGGTGTGGAAACAAAGAAAGGCGAACGCGCGCCATAAAACTCGTTCCGGTTGTAATAATAAACAGAGCCGTGCAGATCGTTACCCCCGGACTTGATGACGACGTTTACCGTGCCACCAGCGCTGCGCCCAGTCTCCGCGCCCGACTGCGTCTGCGCTGAGAACTCGTCTATCGCGTCAATCGGCATCACCACACCTGCGATTCCGGATACGCCGCCCTGATTAACCGCTGGAACGTTGTGCCAGAAGTCGTTGTTGTCCACGCCGTCGATCTGCCAATTGATCTGGTTGGGCCGGGTTCCATTGACGGAGCCGAAGCCACCCCCCGCATAGCCCCCATACCCGGGTGCTACCGCGATCAACTGCGTGAAATCCCGTCCGTTCAGCGGAACGTCCTGGACGACATCGGAGGATATGGTCATGTTCTGCGTCTGCGTCGTGGTGTCGAGCGTAAGGGCAGCCGCAGAGACTTCCACCGTGGTGGCCTGTTGCTGCAGCGTTAGTTTGACCGGCAACGTGTAGATCGTTCCCGCGGTAACCTCGACTTTGTCCACGGTATAGGCGGGAAAACCGGTCGCAGTTACTGTGACCTTGTAGAAGCCAAGCGGAATATCCTGGAAAGAAAACTGACCTTCACTCGTCGTCACGGTGTTGTGGTCAATCCCCGTGGCGGCTTCCGTGGCTTTCACCGCGGCATTAGGAACCAATGCTCCTGACGGGTCCGTCACCGTTCCGTTGATCGCGCCACGAAAAGTCTGCGCGTTTGCTGCCACCCCGAGCGACAATACAACAAGAATTGCTAAAACTAGGCGCTTCATAATATCAACACCCCCCTCATCGAGATCGAACTACAACCGACAGCACCTGCGTTCCCCGACCCGGTCGGGGCACGCTTGGAAAACTGAAATTCACTGAGCAGCCACACCACCGACCATTCGCATTCCTTTGAATGATCGAAACCTGCTGTTGAAATTCAGGACCGGCCCCCCGGACCAGCTCGCCCTTCTTTGCTTCAAAAATACCGCTACAGCTTTAACGCCACTACGACTATGTTGCATGAGATTTAACCCACCTCCAGGCTGCCTGTCAAGCAGAATGAATTTCATCCCACCAACCCAAAAAATTCATCGTTTCGGCGCTCCCGAAGCTCGTTCTTCCATTGACGCAAGTTCGCAAGTTGGCGTCATTTTCAGAGCTTTCCTGCAGGATGCAATTCCTCATCTCGCAGGGGGATTCTCAAGTCGCGAACCAGGCTCCGCATCTCTCGCTTCAACGATCAATTCCACTCTGCGCTACCCAGCCGTGACCGCTTCCTGCTACCGTCTTGGAAGATTTGTATGCAAGTATCCCGGGAGACCCTCATGGCCACATTCGGATTGATCGAATACCAAGACGCGGCGCCGGAAGTGCGCGCCATTTATGACGACATCATGGCCACGCGCAAGATCGACTGGATAAACAATTTCTGGAAGGCCATCGCCCACGATCCCGCTTTGCTCAAACGCACTTGGGAAAGTCTCAAAGAGATCATGGCGCCCGGCGCGCTCGATCCGCTCACCAAAGAACTGATATACATCGCCGTCAGCGTCACCAACAATTGTAATTACTGCACCGCCTCTCACACCGCTTCCGCCTTCGGCAAAGGAATGACCGATGCCATGTTCAAGGAGCTTCAAGCCATCATCGGCATGGCCAATGAAACCAATAAACTCGTCACCGGCTATCAGGTCGAAGTCGACCAGCGCTTCCAGCCCCCTCTTCCACGATAACCTTCACAACTTTTTTCTTTCTTTCCGCGCTTGTTTCAAACTGCCGCTCGCAATGCCTGGCCCTCAGAGAAATTTTGGCCTGTCCGCGCGTACAGGTGTTTCCACTGTAGTACGCACGTACTATGGTTGGCTCTCTCCGGTGAGGCGGAACATATAGATGTATGAGGGGAGCCCTGCTTCGGGCAGGGCGGGTCCGAAAATCCGGTATCGCGAGTGTGTCAGCCATGCCTCCTATCGTCAAAGAGAACGAGATTTCAAAGGCCAGGCCGCAAGCGGCGCAGCGTACCGCGTCAACTGCCACCTTGCCCAGCGATACGGCCATCAAGCAGCAGCCCGTGGCGTTGGAAGTGCCGGTGACGATCAACGGCGCGCGCGCCGTGGAGGGCAGCGACAAGCGCGAGCCTTTCTCCGAGACCACCAAGACCGTTCTCATTTTCGGCAACGGCGCCGTCATCCGCCTTTCTTCTTCCGTTGCTCCAGGTCAATTGCTTTTTCTCACCAACGAAAAAACCAAGAAAGAAGTTGTCTGCCAGGTCGTCAAGTCCAAGAACTATCGCAACGTAAGCGGATATGTTGAGCTCGAATTCACGGAGTCCGTGGTCGGCTTCTGGGGCATGCGTTTTCCGGGAGACCGCCTCGGTTCCGTCGCGCAGCTCGCAGCGCCTGCGCCGCTGTCCGTCAGTTCTTCCTCGGCCAGTGGTTCGCCAGCGATCCCGCGGCCGGTTGCGCCCGGGTTCGCAGCGCCAGCCCCGAACGTAACTCCCAGCGTCGCTGCTGCGAAGCCTGCCGTTCCAGTTTCCGTTGTGCGAGATGCCGAGTCAAAACACTCCGAATCGAAACTTGTTATTCCCGCTGCGCCGGTGAGTCAGATTCCGGCGGCGCCGAAAGTGGAAGAGCCTCTCGTGCAGAAGCCAGTCGCGTCCGTTGCACCGCTCTCCTCCATATTGTCCACCTCCTTCGATCCCGAAGCTTCACTGAGCCTTCGCTCGACAACGCCGCGTGAGCCGGTGGTCCCGATTGCGCCGGTGTCCGCCACTCCGGAATTCACCGTGAATTCCGCCCTCGAGAAGCCCGCGCCACCTGCGTCTGTCCTTTTTGATTCGCCGCGCGCACCGGAAGTGCAGGCTTCCATTCTTGAGCCGACCAATGCTTCGGCCGTTCCGCTGGTGACGCCTGTTCCGAATCTGCTCTCTCTCTTCGAGGCCAAACCGGCTGCTACTGCGGTCTTGCCTCCGCCCCTCGCACCGCCTTCCGCTGACGCGGAAACCGAAGCGCTCAAGCAGCAAACGGCGCGCCTTCAGGAACAGCTTTCGAGCATGCTCTTCTCGGGCGAACCTGCTGCGCCTCCAACGGTTTCACAGCAAATTCCGCATGTGCCTCCTGTCGTCATAAATAAAGAAATTGCGCAGGATGCCGCAAAAGTTCTGGAAATGTCCCAAAATCACGCGCCGGAACCCGCGCCCGCACCGCCCGTTGAGCCCCTGAAACTTGAGCCTGTGCCGGCGGAATCGTCGCTCGAGGTCGAAGAACTGAAAATTCCAGCCTGGCTCGAGCCTCTCGCTCGCAACGCCACCGCGCCTTCCTCGACCCAGGAACTGATCGAAGAGGAAAAACCCAAGCGCTTTGCGGAACAGCCCGAAGTGGAACCAACTTTTGCGGAGACCGTCACGCCCGTGGAAGAACACTATATCCCCGAGCTTCCGCTTCCCAACTTCGGCGATGCACTTCCCCTAGACGAAGAGGAAGGCACGCGGGAAAGCGGCTCGAGGAGTTCGCGCAGAGGCATTCTGATCGGAGCGATTGCAGCGGGAGCCCTGGTTCTCGCTGGTGGCGGCTGGTGGTACATGCAACAGCAGTCCGCTGGCGTCCATGCCGGTTCTGCGCCGGCCTCGACGGTGCAGGCTTCGGTAGCCTCCCTTCCCGTGGGGAGTTCGCCATCACAACCACCTGGGAATGTCCTGCCGCAGACGAATCCTCCTGCCGAATCGAATTCGGCGGCGCTCAAGAACACCTCCGCCCCGTCCAATTCGGCCGCGAATACTCTGAGCGTCCTGCCGGCAAGTCCATCGGCCACGACAGCACACGGTTCGCAACCCACGTCGAAACCGGCAAGCGGCGGCGCTGTTGCGGCGACATCGGCTTCGGCCCGGCCCGCTGCGGAGCCGGCGAAGAAGCCGATCCTCGGCGAAGTTCACCTGGCCAAA
>WNFB01004041.1_pt1 | contig 13011 bp, 13 predicted proteins | sample 5400501 | NCBI WGS metagenome assembly WNFB01 (sample SAMN13153341, study PRJNA577476) | soil metagenome | isolation source: 200 cm saprolite under Douglas fir tree site 2 hole 1 | place: USA:California | collected 2015-04-18
CTACCGCTCGCCTATCAGATCCTGGCCTTGCAGGTCGGCATCCTCCTGCTATCGGCACTGCTGGGAGGCGCGGCCGCAGTCTGGCAAGCCGGCCAGCAGCTCGACCACCAGTACGAGCAGCGTTCGCTCGCGATCGCGGAGTCGGTCGCGTCCAACACCGCAGTCCAGCAAGCCCTACTCGCGGGCGACCCGGATGGGCTGATCCAGAGGACGGCGGAATCCGTCCGGCATTCGACGGGAGCGACCTACGTGGTGGTCGCCAACCGCCAGGGCATCCGGTTCTCGCACCCGAACCCGGCCATGATCGGAAAGCCGCTTGACGAGGAACCGGCCGTCGTGCTTGCCGGCCACACGTGGGTTGGCGTCCAGCGCGGCACTCTCGGGATATCAGCGCGGGGAAAGGCGCCGATCTTCCTCAATGGCCAGGTCATCGGCCTTGTTTCAGTCGGCTTCCTCGAGGCGACGGTATGGCAGCAGCTGCTGAATGAGCTGCCAGGGTTTGCGCTTACGGTTCTGCTGGCGCTCGCCCTGGGCGCGGCGGGCTCGATGTGGTTGGCATCGCGTTTGAAGCGGCAGACATTCGGGCTCGAGCCGTACGAGATTGCGGGCCTCCTCGAGGAGCGGGAGGCGAGCCTGCAAGGCATCCACGAAGGGGCCATCGCCACGGATCGAACGGGCACCATCACGCTGGCCAACGACGAAGCTCGCCGCCTCCTCGCCCTGCCGGCCGATTGCGTGGGCAGCAAAGTTTCGCAAGTCGTCCCCCAGGGACGTCTGCTGAAGTTCCTCTCCGGCGGACTGAACGACGAAGACGAGGTGCTGCTGGCGGGCGACCGTGTGCTGCTGGCCAGCCGCAGGTCGATTCGGGTCCGCGGCATCGAAATCGGCCACGTGGTGACGCTGCGCGATACGACCGAGCTCACCGGCCTGGCGCGCGGCCTGGGCGTGGACAGCCTCACAGACGCGCTTCGCGCTCAGGCGCACGAGTTCGCCAATCGACTGCACACGATCGCGGGACTGGTCCAGATGGGACGGGGGGACGACGCGATGAAGCTCATCGCCCAGACCTCCGGCGTCCACCAGGAGCTCACCGAGGCGCTGCTCGAGCGGGTTGGCGATCCCGTCCTCGGAGCGCTGCTGCTCGCCAAAGCCGCGGTGGCGTCGGAACGTGGGATCGAGCTTCGCGTCAGCGACGACACGGTCATGACGCGCAGCTCGCTCGACAGCGAGGACCTGATCACACTGCTCGGGAACCTCGTGGACAACGCCCTCGACGCGGCCGCATCGTCGACCGGCGAGCGGTGGGTCAGCGTCTCGGTGACCGAGCATGACGCCGAGATCGCCATCAAGGTTCACGACTCTGGCCCTGGCATCGCCGATGGACTCGACGGACAGATCTTCCAGGAAGGCTTCAGCACTAAGTCGGCACCCGGTAGCAACCGTCGCGGGTTCGGGCTCGCCCTCGTGCGCCAGGTTGCGCGCCGGCACGGTGGGGACGTGACCGTGGTCAATGACGGCGGCGCCAATTTCACGGCGCGGCTGCCCTTGCGGATTCCGGCCAAGCCATGATCCGGACCCTGGTCGTCGACGATGACTTCCGCGTCGCTGAGCTCCACTGCGCCTATGTCGAAAGAGTCAAGGGTTTTGCGGTGGCGGGCCGCGCCCACACCGGGGTCCAGGCCCTCCAGAGCGTCGACCGACTTCGGCCCGACCTCGTCCTGCTCGACATCTACCTGCCTGACATGTCGGGCCTCGAAGTTCTGCAGCAACTGCGCGAAGACGACCACCCGCCGGTCGACGTCATCTCGATCACAGCCGCGCGCGAGGTCGAGAGCCTGCGCAGCGCGATGCGCGGCGGCGTCGTCCATTACTTGATCAAGCCGTTCCTGTTTGCCACCTTCGAGGAGAAACTCCTTTCGTACGCGACCGCGCACGAGAGAATCACTCGCCTCGGCAGAGCCGAGCAGGGCGACGTCGACCGCATATTTGGCGCCCTGCGCACAGCTCGTAACGAGCCGCTGCCGAAAGGCCTGTCCGACGCGACGCTCGACCTGATTTCGCAGGCGCTCAAGCGCTCGGGCAGCGGGCTGGCCGCCGCAGCGGTGGCCGAGGCAGCCGGAGTGAGTCGCGTGACAGCTCGACGCTACCTGGATCACCTGTGCCAGCTGGGCAAGGCGGAGCTGACGATGCGCTACGGCAGTCCGGGGCGGCCCGAGCACCGGTACCGGTTCGTCGTCAACTGATGCTCGGGTAGACCTAGAGATCCTTTCACCTCAACGCAGCGAGCCCGCAGCAACGCCTTAACCGGCAGGCGCGACAATCGTCACCGTGAGGGCGCCGGCCATCTCCGATGTTGCACGTACTGGCATGAACGTGGAGAATCGGGGACAAGGCAAGCGGGCTCTTCAGGTCTATTGACGTTTCTGAAGACGGAGGTGGGTTGTGACTGGACGACTTCGACGCAGGCTGCTGTCCCTGGCCGCCCTCGTTTCGCTGGTCGGGGCCGCGTTTGCAGGCTTCGCGACCAGCGTCAGCGCGGCGCCGATCAAAGCAACGGCGAGCGGAACCTGTCAGCTGAACTCGGCCCACGGCCAGATCCAGCACGTGATCAATATCCAGTTCGACAACACCCACTTCACGCGGGACAACCCGAACGTCCCCTCTGACCTAGAGCAGATGCCCAACCTGCTCAACTTCATCGAGGGCAACGGTGTGCTGCTGACGAACCATCACACCCCCCTGATCTCCCACACGGCAACCGACATCCTGACTTCGTTCACCGGCGTGTACGGGGACCGGATGGGCGTTCCGGTTTCGAACAGCTTCCGCTACTTCAACCCGACCGGGACCTCGAACCTCGGGGTCTCGTTTGCCTACTGGACCGATCCGATCTTCGACCCGACCACCTCCAGCCCGACCGACACCAAGTTCAACATGCTGACGGCGGACGGGATGAACGCACCCGCGCCCTGGGTGCCCTTCACGCGGGCCGGATGCAACGTCGGCCAGGTGGCGACGGCGAACACGGTGCTCGAGAACATTGCGACCGACATTCCGACCGTCTTCGGGGCCGGGTCGCCCCAGGCCAGGGAGGTCTCGTTGGACCCTGGGTGCCACTTGCAGACTATCGACTGCCAGGCGTTCAGCGACTTCGTCGGCATCGGTGTTCACTGCGCAGCCGGCAGCACCCTTTGTTCGGCCGCCAACGGCGGGCAGGCGGACCTCCTGCCTGACGAGCCAAAGGGCTACGGCGGCTACATGGGCCTGTTCGGCCACAAGTACGTGGCCCCGCTGGTCAGCCGGAGCGGCCCCTTGACCGACCTCAACGGCAGCGTCATCCAGGACCACCACACACCGGTCAGTCACATCGGCTTCCCAGGCTTCGACGGCATGTCGGCAGCCGTCTCGCTGTCGTACGTCGCGGCCATGCAGGAGCACGGCATCCCGATCACCTATGCGTACATCTCAGACGCGCACGACAAGCACCCGAGTGGACCATCGTACGGACCTGGGTCGGCGGGTTACGTCGCGGCGCTCGCCGCATACGACGACGCCTTCGGCAAGTTCTTCCAGCGGCTTGCCGGCGACGGCATCGACCAGAGCAACACCCTGTTCGTCTTCACCTCCGACGAGGGCGATCACTTCGCCGGCGGTCCGGCCAGCCCGGCCGGATGCGATGGCGTGACCACCCCGTGCACGTATGCCAAGATCGGCGAGGTCAACGCCAACTATGCAGGCCTGCTCGCCACGGAGCAGCACATCACGACGCCGTTCAAGGTGCACTCCGACTCAGCGCCGACGGTCTACATCACCGGCAACCCTGCCCGCGATGCCGCTGTCACCCGATCTTTTGAGCAGGCCACGAGCCAGCTGACAGCGGTGAGCCCGATCACGGGCAACGCCGACACGATCACGAAATTCCTCGCCGACCCGGTGGAGATGAAAGCGCTGCACATGGTCACCTCCGACCCTGCGCGCACACCTACATTCACGCTCTTCGCGGACCCGAACTACTTCCTGTTCGCAGGCTCTCCGAACTGCACCTCGCCCTGCGTGACAGAGCAGCCGGGCTTCGCGTGGAATCACGGTGACGTCCAACCGGAGATCACGACGACGTGGCTGGGCATGGTCGGGCCGGGCATCGACCAGGTCGGCGTCGACACCACGACGTGGTCCGACCACACGGACATCAGGCCGACGCTGATGGTGCTCCTGGGACTCAAGGACGACTACAGCCACGACGGCCGGGCCGTCACCGAAGTCTTCAGCGGCTGGGCCAAGCCGGCGGCAACCAAGAAGGCGGGTGCGTACATCAAGGTGGCTCAGGCGTACAAGCAGATCGACGCGGCGGTCGGTCAGTTCGGCCTCGCGACGCTGTCGGCCTCGACGCGCGCCATCGAGAGCAACTCATCCGGTGACGCCACGTACACCGCCATCGAGAACCAGCTGGACACGCTCACAAGCGATCGCAATGCCCTCGCAACCAAGATGATCGGCCTGCTCGAGGGCGCGGAGTTCGGCGGGCAGCCCATCAGCGAGCAGCAGGCGCAGTCGCTGGTATGGCAAGCCGAGGCGTTGATCGCGGAGGCCAACGCCCTGGCGTAGTAACCGCAGCGGCTACCGCTGCCCGATCTTGCCCAGGTCAGAGACGGCGTCGTCGTCCAGCGCGGCGACGACGTCGACTGCGCTCACGTTCTCGGCCACTTGGTCGGGGCTGGTGGCGCCGAAGAGGACGCTAGCGACGCGCGGGTTGAGGAGGGCGAAGGCGATCGCCATCGGCGCGGACCGGGTTCCGTGCCGCCCGGCGAGGGTACTCAGCTCGCCCGCGGCCTTCATTGCGGCTCGATGGAACTCGTCATTCGGATGTTCTGTTAGCCGTCCCATTGCTCCAGGCTTGGCGTACTTCCCCGTGAGCGCGCCGCCATCGAGGGTGAAGGAGGCGACCACGCTCGTCCCGGCCGCGTCGAGCGCCTTCGCCATCTCCGCATCCTCCACCGGCGATCGACGAACCAGGCTGTACGCGAGCTGAGCAGCGCAAGGCGGTTCCACGCCCTGGGCGGCTGCCACCTTCACGGCCTCGGCGATGAGCTCTGGCTTCCAGTTCAGCACGCCCCAGGCGCGCAGCTTGCCCGCGTCGATCAAGGCGCCGATGTCGTGCACGACCTCGTCCATGCCCAGGCCCGCAGGCGGCCTCTCCGCGTAGCCGAGGTCGATATAGTCCATACCCATCCGCTGCAGTGATCCGTCGAGCTCCGCGGCCGCCTTCTGCTCCGGCCAGAACTCCCACCAGAGCTTGTTGGCCAGGACCACCTCGTCGCGCTCCCAGCCCGAAACGCGGAACAGCTCACCGAACACGACCTCGGAGTAGCCGGTCTTCATAGGGGCTTTTCCGGTCTCGTCGTTGTACCGGGCGTCGTCCAGGAAGTTGATCCCAAGCTCTCGCGCCTTCCGCATGACGGCCATACCGGCCTCGGCCGGGATCCGCTCATATGTCCGCCAGGAGCCGAGGGCAAGCTCGGAGACCTGAATGCCAGAGGCGCCGAGTGGCCTGCGGGCGGGTTCCGCCACCGGCCCAGCTTAAATCGCTATGGCACTAACCTCATGTTGGTGAGCAGGTCGGCATGAGCGTGTTCAACCTCCGCCTGGAATCTGTCCAGAGAAAGACCGGTGGGCGGATACACCTCACGCCGAGGGTGCCTCGCAGCGGTCCGGTCACCACGCTTTGCGGGCAAACGCTGGCTGCCGGCTCATTCGTGGCGGTCGAGCGCGACGCGGACTGTACGAACTGCATCCGGCGCTCGCGCGACCCGAGCCGCATCTCCGGAGCATTCTTCGAGCAGGAAGAGGGCTCGCAGCTCCTGCAGCTGTCGCTCGAGCAAGCGCGTACCCGGCGACCCGCCGGCAAAGGCCCCGCGGCGCCAGGCAAGCCGATCGTCCGCGTGTTGCCGACGCCGCCCTCCATTCCCGATCGATCCGGAGAGCTGCTGACCGCCGGTTTCAAACCGGCCGGTGAAGGCCTCTGGCGCAGCCCCGCCGGCGTCCTGGTGCGGATGCGCAAGCAGGGCCGCGACTGGCGCTTCTCCGAGCTGGTCTTCGAGGGGTCGGTCGTAGCGACGCGGCAGGATGGCGGGGTCAGGCTTCGCGCCGGCGACGTCGAGGTGCGCCCAACGGCTGAGGGCTATGAGGTCAGGATCAAGAGGCCGTGACTACTCGCCGGGCGGGCCCACCATCGGGTCCTCGGCGACGCGCCGCACCAGCGCCAGAGCCCTCCGCCTCGACTTGCGCAGCACCGGCAGGTTCGCGAGGCCGATCAAGCTGACGATGAGACTCGAGGTCTCATCGATGACGTCGAACGTCCGCGACCGCCCGTCCGAGCGATCCATCACCCAGAAATACAGGATGCCCATCTGGTACAGCCACAGAAGGCGAGGCAGCTCGGCGGCAACATCGGCGGGAGGGTGAACGTCTGAGCCCTTCACGACCTCCGCATACAGGCCGATCACTTCGTCTCGGAGCGGCTTCGACTGCGGGCTGAACGGATTCAGCGGGCTGCCTGGGTTGGCGACCGTGCTGAAGATTGCGCCGGCGACCTCGTGGTAAGGCTCGCAGTTGAGGACGACGGCGCGAATTACTTCCCGTAGCCGGGGCGCCAGCTTCTTTTCGCGAGCGAGGATCGGCGCGCAGGCCACGACGTGCAGGTCATGCAGGTGCCTGTAGAACTCTAGGACCAGGTGCTCCTTGGACGGGAAGTAGTGGTACGAGCTGCCGAGCGAGAGCCCGGCCCGCTCGGCGATCGCGCGCATGGTCGTCGCTTCGTAGCCGCGGGTACGGAACAGCTCCAGGGCGGCGTTGAAGATCGCCGCCCTGGTCTGCTCTCCCTTGGGCGTCAGCCCCTGCTGTTGATCGCGAGCTTGAGCGCCCGTCAGGTGGTAATCCGAACGCCGGTGGGAGCGGCCGAGCCCAGCTTCCGCGCGTACATGACCGTCAGGACGGCAACCCCCGAGATCGCGAGGGCGTTCACGGCGTGGAGCGACCCGACCAAACCGGCATTGCCGCGGAGCACGTCGTGGATCGGCTGCATGACCGCCATTATCAGATTGCTCACGAACTGCGGTTCGATTGAGATCGTCGCCGAGGGCGACGCCACCCGCACGAGGACGACCTGCATCCCGATCAGCACGAACTGGAGGACGCCGTATTCGAGGGCGCGGCGCGGCAGCCGGCCGATCACCGCGAACGCGATCAAGGCCCCTGAGATTGCATGGAGGATGAGACCCAGGTACACGTGAGGCGAGAAGCCGGTGTTCGAGAACATGCCCGTACCCGCGAAGAAGAACTGCAACGGGATGAGGATCGCGAAGAGCCAAGCGGCTCCGATGTACGCGGGGCGGGCGAGGCGAGCAAGCATGACATTGGACCTCCCTGGTCTCGATGTATTATTGAACATGTTCAATTCAGACCATAACCGGGGGGCGAGCCGAAGTCAAGGGTTTTACTGAACATGTTCAAAAGTCGCCCAGCCGAGCTATCCGCGTCGAGTTCGGGTCAGTGCGCCTTTCGGTTGCGGGCGACCAGGCCGCGCCGCGTCTCCGACGTCATCGCCCGTAGCGCGGGCGTTGGCCGCACCAGGGGAGGTCTGGGCGAGCGGATATCTCTGGCCTTGGCCGGCAGGTGCTCGAGGTCGGCCGCAAAGCGTGCATTCGCCTCCGCGATCCCCGATCGAGCGGCCTGGCGCGCGCCTTTGACCATCACGGGTTCGAGCAGGCGCTCGCGTCCCGGCGGCACCTCCTCGTCGTGCAGCCCGACCAGGTCGCCGAAGGGCCGTGAGCGACGGAACACCTGCTTGCGCCCGGGTGCCGTTACCTTGCCACGCGACAGCTTCATGACGGGCCGCCCTTCGTAGCAGACCAGCTTGTACGCGGTATCGAGGTATGGATGATCGGCGGAGACACCCATCCTGGTGCCGACGCCGAAGGCATCGATCTTCGCCCCACCGCGCACGAGCTGGTCGATCGAAAACTCGTCGAGACCGCCGCTGGCGACGATCCGGACGTGTGGGAGACCGGCCTGGTCGAGCATCTTGCGGGCTTGCTTGGAGAGAGCGACCAAGTCACCGCTGTCGATGCGGATCCCCAGCCGGCCGGTCGGACCGAGCTCCTCGATGGTCGCGATCGAATGCTTGATCCCGGTGATCGTGTCGTACGTGTCGACAAGAAACGTCACGCGTCCGGGAAAGTCCTGCGCGTATGCGCGGAACGCTTCGACCTCGGTCGGAAATGCCTCGATGTAGGAGTGCGCCATCGTGCCCGCTGCGACCAGGCCATACCGACGGGCGGCTTCGACGTTGCTCGTCGAGATGAAACCGACCATCGAGGAGAGCCGGGCGACGTCGATTCCGGCCTCGATGCCTTGCGTGCGGCGAAACGAGAAATCGATCACGTCGATGCCTCCGGCTGCGACGAAGCACCTGGCAGCCTTGCTCGCGATAGTGGTCTCGAACGTGATCATGTTGAGGAACATCGTCTCGATCAGCTGCGCCTCGGGCAGCGGTGCGGTGACCTCCAGGATCGGCTCGCCTGCGAGCGCGATCCGGCCCTCCGGGATCGCCCAGATGTCGCCAGTGAACCGCAAACGCCGGAACGCCTCGAGGTCGCGAGGCTCGTACCGCAGCGTGTCGCGGAGGTAGCGGATGTCGTCCTCCTCGAACCGAAAGTCCTGAAGCCGGTCGAGGCAGGACTCGACTCCGGCGGCGACCAGGAATCCGCGCGCGGAGGGCAGAGAGCGCACGAACAGGCTGAAAGTGGCCGTGCCGGTCATGCCGCGGCGCAGGTAGCTGGTGGTCATGTTGAGCTCGTACAGGTCGGTGAGCAGTGCGTTCACTGGGGTGGCCGCATCCTAAGGTGTCAGCGGTGAAGCGTGTCGCGGCGTCATTCGCGTGGCCGTTCCGCGGCGCGTGGGGACTCAGATTTGCGATCGGAACCCTAACTGTGCTGTTCCTGCCGATCATGTTCATCCCGCTGCTGGGTTACGGGGTCGCTGCCACGCGCCGCGCCCAGGACGATCCTACCCAGCCGCCTCCGCCGTGGAGGCTGTCGGCGAGCCTGATCACTGACGGGTTCTGGACTGCGGTCGTGCTGCTGCTGCTTTCAGCGCCGTTCGTGGTGGCGCTGAATCCGCTCGCCGATGCGATCGGCGGCGCGCATCCGTGGCCCGTGAGCTATGCCCAGTCCCCGCTATTTCGGCACGTTGAAGCGGCTTTGCTGCTCGCGCTGCCGTGGGGCCTGTTGCTGCTGATCCTGATGCCGCACGGGACGAGCCGTTTCGCGGCGACGCGGCGGCCGGGCGATCTGTTCGACTTTCCGACCACGCTGCGCGAGGTCAAGCGCGATTTTCCGGCCTGGAACCTGGTCGCGGCCGCGATCGTGACGGCATGGGTCATCGCGGTGGCGTGCGTGGGACTGCTCTGCGTGGGCCTCTTCCCGGGCATCTTCTACGCCATCCTTGTCAGCGCATATGCCTCCGCCACCGTCCACCCGCCCGGCGCCCAGGGTACGAATCCACCCGCTGGGTGACACGGCGCTGCTGGCCGAGCTGGGTACGCGGCTCGACACCGCGCTGAACACCCGGGCCATTGCTCTCGCTGCCGCGTTGAAGAAGCGGCGAGACGTGCGCCAGGCGGTCGCCGGGTACACCGGCGTCACCGTGCATTTCGACCCGGACCAGACCACCCCCGATGTCCTGGGCGCGGCCATCAAGCGGCTGGCGGCCAAGCGACCGCCGATGGCGGAGCCCGGCCGGCTGCATCGAATCCCGGTCGTCTACGAAGGGCCAGACCTCGAAGAGGTCGCCGCGCGGCTCAACCTGTCGCCCCCACGGATCGTGGAGCTCCATTCCGCGCCGATCTACCGCGTGTTCCTGGTGGGCTTCGTCCCCGGCTGGGCCTACCTCGGACCGCTGCCCGAGGAGCTCGAGCTGCCCAGACGGCATGTGCCACGCACGCAGGTTCCGGCGGGCTCGGTGGCCATCGCGGCACGTCAGACCGGCATCTATCCGCTGCCGACGCCTGGAGGCTGGCACCTGATCGGGCGGACCTCGGTGAAGCTGTTCCTGCCTGACAGCGATCCGCCTTCCCTCTTTCGCGCGGGCGACCGGGTGAAGTTCTTCGCCGCCAAGAGTTGACAACCGTCCTGCGCGTAATCCAGCCAGGACTCCTCACGACCGTGCAGGACCTCGGGCGCCCGCATGCGATCGCCGCCGGGGTCCAGCCCGGAGGCGCCATGGATCGTTTCGCGCACAGGGCCGCCAACCTCATGGTGGGCAACCCCGAGGGCGATGCCACCCTCGAGTGCACCCTCACCGGCCCTCAGGTGGTCGCCGAGCATTCCTGCCTGGTCGCGATCACCGGCGCCGACCTCGACCCGCGCGTCAACGGCCAGGCCGCCCCGATGTGGACTGGCATCTTCCTGGGCCAGGGCGACCGTCTGACATTCGGCGGACGGCGTTCGGGCGGGCGGGCTTGCATAGCCGTCGCCGGGGGGATCGAGGCCGATCGCTGGCTCGGCTCTGCGTCCACGAACCTGATGGCGGCCCGCGGCGGTATACACGGGCGCAACCTGAAAGCCGGTGATCAGATCGGCACCGCTCGCGAGGCGACGAGACCCGCGGTGTCCGGCCATCACCTGATCGAGCGCCTGCGTCCTCAATATTTTGACCACACGCTCTTCGCGATCGCCGGGCCGCACGTCAAGCGTTTGGATTCCCAAGGCCGCGGCATGCTGTTCGGCGCGACGTTCAAGGTCAGCCGCGAGGCCGACCGGATGGGTTACCGACTCGATGGCCCGAGGTTGGCGACCTCAGGCGAGGAGCTGCTTTCCTTCGGGCTCACCGCGGGCGCGGTGCAGGTTCCGCATGGCGGGCAGCCGATCCTGCTCATGGCCGACCACCAGACCGCGGGCGGATACCCGGTGGTGGCGACGGTCGTGAGCGCCTCCATGCCCATAGCCGCTCAGCTGATCCCAGGCGACGAGCTGCAATTCAAAGAGGTGACGCTCGAACGCGCTCGTCAGATGCGCATGGCGCTGGCCGCCGCGCTGGACACGCTTCGCTGAGGGGCTACGCCTGCGCGGCTTTTCGCGCTTCCTCGATGACGGCGTCGTAGTCAGGCAGCGGCTGCTCGCGCGAGCCCTGCCAGGTCCAGCGGATGGTGCCGGAGTGGTCGATGACGAAGATCGTCCGTCGCGCCATGCCGGAGTATCCGGGCACGTCGTCCCGACGCACGCCGTAGTCGGTGACCATCTTGCGCTCGAAATCGCCGATGAGGTCATAGGGCAGCCCACCGAGTTCTTTGGCGAACGCCTGGTGCGAGAACACCGAATCGACGCTGATGCCGTATATGCCGATGCCGTCCGCGGCGGCCGCCTCGTGCCGTGACCGGAACTCGGTCAGCTCGGTCCTTCAACCGCCCGTGAAATCAAGCACATAGAAAAGGAAGACGAGAGCCTTGTGCTTCTCCAGGGCGTCGGCGAGAGTCAGCTCCTGGCCGCTCGTGGTCGGCAGCTTGAACTCAGGCGCTCGTTCCCCCACCTGCAGCATCTGGGAAAGTCTATCCGCGCTCGAGCACGTACCAGCCCGTGCGCGTCACGCCCGTGACTGCATAGCCGGCGTCGAAGGCCCAGGAAAGTGAGCTCCGCATGGCGATACGCCACGCGTGGGCGAGCGACGGATCTGAACGCCGCATTGCGACGATGTCCTCCGGCACCTGGCACACGATCACGCGCGCTCCGGACGATCCCCGCACCGGCTCCCCGCCCACGCCGAGTGAGAGAACCGAGTCGATCTTCCCGCTCTGAAGGTCGTCAGCGGCGGGATCGTGCGGTCGTCCCGCCGCCGCTTCCTCCGCCTGCCGAGAGTCCAGCCGCCAGCTGATGACGATTCGGTCCGATTCCTCGCCGGCGTTGAGGCCGTCGGGCATCGCCCCATAGAGATTGACGAGGTATGCGCTGGCCTCGGCGCCCAGCCTGTTGAAGTTGAAGTACGCGTTGCGCCGCACGAGGGGATCGAACGTCCACTCGATCACGTTCACCCCGCGCTCGAGGCACCAACGGCGCTGATGCTGCTTGAGGTCGAAACCCAGCCCCCGCGACTGGCTCTCGTTCACCACGCCCAGGATGTGCGAGTGGAGGTGCAGGTGCTCACGGGGCGGACCGCCGAGCCAGCCGACCAGCCCGCCCACCAGGCGTCCATCCCGATGGGCGCCGGCGACGTAGTTGCCGGAGTGCACCAGGGCCATGAGCACGTCCGAACCGATCGGAGGGTCGTCCGGCCGCTCCCATATTTCGGCGAAGAGTCGCTCCAGCGCTCGGAGATCGTCCAGGTCCTCGAGCTCCGAGATCACCTCGGGTCCCAACTAAACGCCGGCGCGTCCCGCGAGGGCACCGGTCTCAACTCCCGCGTCGCGAAGACCGCGGCGCACCGCGGCCGCCACCGCGGCCGCGCCCTCCGAGTCGCCGTGGATGCAGATCGTGTCGAATTGGCCCGACCGAGCCAGGCGTAGGGCCTGGGCGGTCGCCGCGAGCGCATCGAGCACCGCCCCCGGTTGCGGGCGCGGGGCGAGGCTGCCGTCGGGCATGAGGAGGCGGTCGGCGAATCCCTCTCGGTAGGCGGGGATGCCTGCGCGCCTGGCCGCGGCCAGCAGCTCCGTGCCCGGCTGTCCCATCAGGCCGACCGCATGCGCTTTCGCCACGCGGGCCACCGCGTCGGCCGCGGCGGGATCCTGCTGGCAGCGGTGGTAGAGGGCGCCGTGCGGCTTCACGTAAGCGATCGGTACGACCGCGGCCAGGCCGGCGACCTGGAAAGTCACAAGCGCTTCTATGTCCTCGGCGGACAGCCCGAGCTCGCGGCGCCCGAAGCCTTCCCGGTCGTCGTAGCCGGGGTGGGCGCCGATCTCGATGCCCAGGCGGCGACACAGGAGCGCGGTCGCGATGGTCGTCGACGCCGAGCCCGCGTGCACAC
>WNFB01006659.1_pt1 | contig 13010 bp, 12 predicted proteins | sample 5400501 | NCBI WGS metagenome assembly WNFB01 (sample SAMN13153341, study PRJNA577476) | soil metagenome | isolation source: 200 cm saprolite under Douglas fir tree site 2 hole 1 | place: USA:California | collected 2015-04-18
GACACCCTGCGCGCGAGAGTGACCGTGAAGGACAAGCGGCTTTGGATCAAACCTGGTCGAGGCGCAGTCACGCTCTTCAACGAGATCCTGAATCAACGATCCGAAGTAGTGTGCACTGTCGAGGTGATAGTACTGCTGGCCACTCGGCCAGAAGGCGCCGCAGCGGGCTCTATGAACCACGTGGGGAAGGCAGCGGTCAGTGAATCCGGTTGATTTTCCCATCGGCGATCGGCAATGACTGTTCACCGCCAGACCAGCGCGATTTCAAAGCTCAAGCAGATCTATTCTCTGTTGAGCCGCTCGGAGAAGACGCACCTGCTTTTGCTGCTCTGCCTCATGCTGCTCCTAACACTGATCGAGGTTGTGGGCGTTGGATCCGTATTCCCTCTGCTTCAGCTACTCTCGACTCCCGATAGATTCACACAAGGGGCTATAGCTGCCTATTTCAAGAACATCGGACTTACCTCGACAAAAGAGATAGCGCTGTTTCTGATAGCCGTTTTTGCGATCTTTCTGGTGCTGTCCAATTTGCTAAGCGTCTTCGTGTTAAGCGAGAGCAGCAAGTTCGCGTGGACCAACTGGCGCAATTTTGCGACGAGGGCGTTCGGGCACTACCTGCTACAGCCCTACGAGTTTTCCCTCATTCGCAACAGCGCTGACCTGACGAAGGTAGTCATTCAGGATTCCCTCTACATTGGCAATGGCGTTCTGTTGCCACTGTTGCAAGTTATAGCGAAGCTCCTCGTCATCGTGGCGTTGGGGTTGACGCTAATTGCATTTGAGCCCGTTCCTACCTTGCTCTTGCTGGCGTTTTTCATCTGCGCCTACGGGGCTTTCTCGCTCTACTCGCACAAGGCCGTTAGCAAGTCTGCTTCCATCGCCCAGCAGGGACGCACCCGATCAACCAGAGTGGCGGCAGAAGCTCTTCGCGGCATCAAGGAGGTCAAGACCTTCGGCAGAGAGAACTATTTTGTTCGTGAGTTCGCGCGCGAGACGGCTCCAGTTCCGAACGCGGAGAAGTCGATTTACGTCCTGGGGAGTTCTCCTCGCTATTACCTAGAGGCGATTACGATTGCGTTAGTTCTGAGTGGATTGGGAATTGCCATCTACAAGGAAGTCGATTTGACGGTGTTGATCCCGAGCGTCGGCTTGTTTGTCGTTGCCGGCTACAGGATGCTGCCACTTTTCAGTCAAACCTTCTCGAATCTGAATACCTCGGTCGCATACCTTGTCGTGCTTGACGACATGCTGGCGGACTTGCGGACGCATCGTGTCGCTCCGGCCACTGTCGTACCCGCATCCGAACCAGCAGTTGGCACTTCGAGTCCTGCGGAAATAGTTTTGGCAGATATTACCTACTCATATCCAAAAGCTGCTGCTCCGGCACTGAGGAAGCTTTCGCTAACGCTCGAGCCCGGGAAAAAGGTAGGCCTGCTGGGAACATCTGGAGGCGGCAAGTCAACGCTCGTTGACGTCCTGCTCACACTTCTCGAGCCGCAGTCCGGTCATGTGCGGATGGGCGATGTGCTCATCGAGAGATCGAACGCACACTGGTTGCGAAGCCGTATCGGTTACGTGCCTCAAAATATCTTTTTCACGGACCAAAGCATTCTCACGAACATAGCGTTTGGAGTGGATGAGAAAGAAATTGATATGGAGGCCGTGATCAGGGCCGCCAAGCAGTCAAACATCCACCAGTTCATTGCGTCACTGGAGCTGGGTTACCAAACCGTGATCGGCGAACGAGGAGTCCGCTTGAGCGGCGGTCAATGTCAGCGACTCGCCATTGCTCGCGCGTTGTACTCCGACCCGCCGGTGATTGTTTTCGACGAAGCAACCAGTGCACTGGATACGGAAACGGAGGCGGCCGTGATGGACGCGATCAATTATTTGGACAATAAGACCATCGTAATCGCCGCACACCGGTTGAGCACGCTCAAGAAATGCGATGCTGTCTATGAGGTCAAGAACGGGCGACTGATGTACGTGGGTCGTGGTGAGACGCTGACGTCACTCCGGAAAATCGGCACAGGTTAAAACTAGAGTAAGGTCGCTTCGAGGCCCCTTATGAGGATCGCTGCGGCAGGCGGACTCGGGGACGCCGGTAGCGTTCGGCAACGAAGCCCGCTCCAAGATTAGACGCGCTGAAACGAGGGACGCTGTTCGCAATCCGCTTCCCGATGTGATCTTTCGATCCGATGCCATCGCTCCTTATCGAGCTCCCGGTGCTCGGGGGCGAGGAGATCGAACATTAGGCGATCGTACGGGCGGCCGTCGATGTAATGACAATGCCGCTGCCTGCCGATGAAGCGGAAGCCGAGGCGTTCTATGGTCCGCAGCGACGGGTTATGGTCCACGGTCCAGGTATTGATCGCATAAAGGCCGAGATCGCGGAACGCAAGGGTCATGAGCTTCGAACTGGCGATGGTCGAATACCCCCGGTTGCGGAAGGATTTCTCCCCGGACACTCCCCAAAACGTCGCCGTTCTGAAAGCGCGATCGACGCTGTTCAGTCCGACGATCCCGATGGGAGTGTCATCCCGATCCGAGGTATACGCTCTCAGAAAATGCGTTTCCCGCTGCGCCATGATCTTGAGCAGCGCGGGCGTGACGATCTGCCTTCCGTTGCCGAAATCCAGCCACTGGTAGTTCTGTTTTTGGGCCAGCCAGCTCGCGACCAGCTCAAGAAGCTCGGGCGTGTCGAGTGGGTATAGCTTCATGTCGCTCCATCGCCGCGTCGAGGCGCTGCGAAAGCCTTAAGTATCAGGATAGGAAGCGGTTGTTGACGGTCATGCTACGATCTTCTCCGCGAGATCGAAGGGGTCGTTTTGGCTGGCGTAGAGCGATGCCTGCTGCGCCGAGCGGCGCCCTTCGGTGAGGTCGAACTGCACCACCGGCTTGCCGAGCGCCATGTATTCCATGATCTTGTTCATGGTGGACTTGTCGTTCATCTCGTTGGCGACGTCCGGGTTGACGCAGACGTCGGCGCTGTTGAGCATCGCCAGCATTTCGGCGTCCGACACGCGGCCGGTAAAGGTCACGTAGTCAGCCACGCCCAGCTCCGCTGCGAGCGCCTTCATCTCTTCGAGCGAGGTGCCTCCGCCCACCAGGCCGAAATGGACGTCGCTGCGTCCGAGACCGCGCACGATATGGCGCGCAGCCCGCAGCAAATAGTCGATGCCTTCCTGCTTTCCCATCACCCCGACGTAGCCGACCAGGTAGCGACGGCCACGCTTGAGCCGAGCGTCGGGAGGCAGGATCTTCAGGCGCTCGAGGCTCGGCCCGCTGCGCACGACGAACACGCGCGCGGGCGGCATGCGGCCGCGCCCGATGGCGATGCGCCGGTAGGACTCGTTGGGGGCGATCGACACGTCGGCGGTGCGGAAGCTCCAGTACTCGAGCTTCAGCATCAGGCGATGGATGAAATCACGCCGGCCGAACTTGGCTTCGTAGAGCTCGGGGTTGATATCGTGGTGATCAAACAGGAACTTCTTGCCGAGCAGCTTGAAGAATCCGCCGATCAGGAAGAACAGGTCGGGCGGATTGCAGGCGTGAATGACGTCGAAGCCGCGCGTGAGGAGCACCCGCCACGCGAGCACGAAGGTCCAGGCGAGTGCGATTGCGTACTCCACCGCATAGCCCACGGCGCCCGCCGCCTCGATCGGCAGCTTGTAGCGGTAAATGTGGATCCCGTCGATCGACTCGAATTTGCTCTCGCAGCCGCGCCCGGTGGGACAGACGATGGATACGACGTAGCCGGCGTCGCGCAGTGCGCACGCCTCCTGCCAGACGCGACGGTCAAACGGGCTGGGCAGGTTCTCAACAATGATCAGAACTCTTCGCGGCCGCTTCATGCCTACCAGCAGATCCCCTCGTAGACGCCGGCAATGCTGCGCGAATCGCAGACACGGACGAAGTCGATCAGGGTCTGCCCGTCGCCTAGGCGCCTTGGCACATCGCGGAACTCCGGCGCCGCGTTGCCGATGACGATGGTGCCGGCGTGATCGAGGACCTCGTCGATGCTCGCGACCATCAGGCGCGAGATATGCGGGACGCGGTTGAGGATGTAGTCGCGGTTCGCCCCGTGGATGCTCGCGAGTTTGACATTGCTGTCGTACATACGCAGGTCGTAGCCTTTCCCGATTAGCCGCTCGGCCAGCTCCACAATCGGGCTCTCGCGCAGGTCATCGGTACCCGCCTTGAAACTGAAGCCAAGGATTCCGACCTTCTTGCTTCCCTTTTCGATCACTGCTTGCACGCCGCGCTCGATCTGCTGCTCGTTACTCGGCAGGATCGCGCCGAGGATCGGAAGCGTGAGATCGAGTGTTTTCGCCCTGTAGAGCAGCGCGCGCAGATCCTTAGGCAGGCACGAGCCGCCGAACGCAAATCCCGGCTTCAGGTAGCAGGAGGACAGATTGAGCTTGGTGTCCTGGCAAAAGATGTCCATCACCCGGTGACTGTCCACTTCCAGCGCCTTGCAGATATTGCCGATCTCGTTGGCGAAGCCCACCTTGATCGCGTGCCACGCGTTGTCCACGTACTTGACCATTTCCGCGGTCTCGACGTCGGTGCGGATGAGCGGTCCCGGCGTGCGCGCATAAAGTTTTGCCAGCAGATCCCCGCTTGCGTGGCTGATTTCGCCGATGACAGTCTTGGGCGGGTTGTAATAGTCATGCGCGGCGGTTCCCTCCCGGAGGAACTCCGGATTGATGCACACCCCGAAGTCAACGCCGGCACGCTTACCGGAGCAGGCCTCGAGCATGGGAATCACGACTTCGCGCATCGTTCCGGGCAGCATCGTGCTGCGAACCACTATAACCGGGGCCCCTTGATGGTTACGCAGGACCGATCCGATCTGCTCGCATACGCGACGCACGTACGTGAGATCGATGCCGCCGTTGGGAAGGCTGGGCGTGCCGACGCAGATAAGTGACAGGTCGGTGCACCGGATTGCAGCAGTCACATCCGTCGTTGCCGACAGGCGCCCCGCCGCGACCTGTTCCTCGATGATCTCGCCGATATCCCTTTCGATGACGGGCGTCCTGCCAGCGTTGATGAGATCGATCTTCCTCGACTCAGGATCGACGCCGATCACCTCGTGGCCTTCCCGGGCCAAGCAGGCGGCGGAGACGGTCCCGACATACCCAAGGCCCAACACACTGATTTTCATGACCTATTGCCCATCAAGTTGGCACCAGGTTGCGCAGCCGGCGTGGGGCAGCAGCGAATCGGCGACGATCCGCCTCCCCTGACATGGGCCGGCGGCAAGGCTTCTTGAATCACTGGCCGAGCATGCGGGTGCTTGTTGACACCCGTAGCGTGTGCCTAGGGCGGCGCGTAGTCCGTCTGGATCAGCAGCGACTTGCTGCTCGATTGCTCGTCAAGGCCTGCGCTTCGGTATGGTAGCTAGACCCGTGTTCAAGATAGTGACCTCTAACAAGAGTCTGCTCAGGATGGTTGGCAGGAGCCGCTTATTGAGCCGCATTGTGCGAGGAGATCTTCTCTTGCTGCCCGTGACCCAGGATCGTGAGCTCGCGGATCGCATCGTGTCATCAGTCTGGGTCGATCGAGTAGCACTGTCTAAGGAAACCGCGGGTGGGCGCTTCAGAGATCTAGACGACATTTTGATTGATCTAACGCAACAGGGTTCGAACCCAGTAATTCACGATGTCGGTGTCTCGAATGGCATCACGTCCCTGGATCTCCTTGATCGGTTCCACGCGCGCGAGCTCTGTCCGGCTTTCTACATCTCCGATAAGTTCGCACGCTGCCTACATGTTCAGCGGGGACTAGTGACTCGAGTCTACGACTCATACGGCACACTGATTCAAGGGCGAGTCGGTATTCTTTTTGCGGATCCACAGGCCTCATGGCGTTTCGCGGGCTCACGTCTTTTGTTTCTTCTTCTTGCGAGGACGAAGCCCCGCCTGAACGGTTCAAACGTCATCGAGATTCCTCTTTACAGCCGAAGTGTCAGAGATGCTCTGGAGGCCGGAGCGATGACCCATCTCGACTATGATGTGTTTTCAACTTATGTGGATATCAAATTTGATGTTGTTCGGTGTATGAACACGATCACTCGCAAGTATTTCGCTAGAGACAGAATCGCCGCTGCACTTTCAAATCTTGGACGCTCGCTCAAGCCATCAGGTTTGCTGCTGGTGGGCCGGACGCCGCCAAACGGCCGCAACGATGCGACCTTTTTCCGGCTCGTGGCCGATCGCTTCGTGCCCGTACGGGTGGTGAACCAAGGGGCAGATATTCACGATGTCGTCACCGATTTGAGGATTCAGCATGACTCTTGTTAGGGATAGCAGGGTCGGGCTGCTGGCCGAAATTCCCGGCCTCACCCGAGCGGGGGTACCCCACCCTCGGTGACCCTGTCCTCCTTAATAACCACCAGCCTTCCCGCTCTCTTCTGGGCAACGGAGAAGGATTCGTCGTTTCCGATGATCAGGAACCCCTGTTCATTAAGCGCATTCGTCAGGTTCGCGACGCCGCGCGCAATCTGTTCCCACGGGAAATAGTTTCGCTGCAAAAAGTTAAAGGACAGAATCAAATCGTAGTGTTCGCCGATACCCTTGAAGACGTCCATCCTGCTCAAACTGAAATCTCCCCTCTTCAGCCTGGCATCGACGTCAGGATGAATCAGGAAGAGCGGAACAGTTTGGCTCTTCGTGGAATACACGTACCTCTTCTTCAAGTACCAGGCAACGACATCGAGGGGAAACAACAAGGCCCCAGTGAGCGGGGTGTACACGTCTCCTGACCTGTGCCCCCGATAAATGCTGAAAAAGCGCTTCCCAAGCCTCACTTGGAGCAAGTTGAAGTCTTCGTCAAAGACGCATTCTCTGGCCGTGTCATAGTGGATGTGAAAGCCCAGATCTCCCAACACGTACGCACGAATCGTGTAGTACTGTCTCAGCATTTCAATGCTGTCCAAGGCGGCGACGCCCGATGAGGAGGGAACATCGAGCACCGTGATCGCAGATTTCTGAGGTCGACATCGTTCGTCGGCGAGCACCTTCGCGAGAATGCTGTGCTGCCTTAGCCGCCGGGTCATTTTCTGTACACCGTTCGGCATTGCTAGGCCCTCCATGATCTTGTCAAACTGCTTTTCAAGTTTCTCCTTCTCCTCGGTGGAACTTCCCGAATACTGTTGGTGCACAACGACCAGGTTTCCGGCGAAAGTGCCAAGATCATGCGTCTCGTCGTAGGTCGCGATGTAGCTCAAGACATACGCCAAGCCTGGCAACCTCGAACCCGGTGAGACCCATTCGCGAACGCTACGGGGTAAGCTCTTCCAAAGGATCCTGGCGCCGGCCACTGCACGTTTAGCGGACGCGAGCAGCAGAGAACTGGCGGCCTCAAGCAACGTGCGCATGGCACGTCCCCGCGGATCGCGCCAAAGTTCCGTTCCGCTTGTCATCGTTTTAGCTTAAGACGCCGCCCATCGACTTCGCTGATGACGGGCCGCCACTTGTTCAAGGCGGTTCGCTCGATGGCTTCGACAAGCTGGAGGCTCACGTTGAGTCCCGGCAGGTTAGCGCGAAGTATCTGCAGAATGCTTTCGCGGCTCTCCTCCGTGAAACCGGTTCGGGGAACGATGCGGACAACGACGCTGAAATCTGCATACTGAGCAACTTGAAACTCAGCGACCGCGTAATCCTTCATCGTGTGCCGGAACTCGATGCCGTGAATCCACCGCCCTTCGTGCAGCCAAATCCGATCCGCTTCACGGCCAACAACTTCATGGAGGATGAAGGTAGGGTGCCCTGACCTGCTACCCGGAGGGAAACCACCGATGTCGCCAATCCTGTAGCGTAGCATTGGCATTCCGTCGGCATGTAGCTTGGTCACGAGGATCGGAGAATCGGCGCTGTTGGTCTCCGGTTCAATCAAAACGTTCGCCCAGTCAATCTGATAATCGAGGGTGTGCTCGGGGTCCACCTGGAAGCCCATGAGGGCGACATCTCTGCTTCCGTATTGTTCGTGGACCGGCCGAGCGAAAACGGATTCGACGATGCTTCGGTGGTGGGGCATCAACTTCTCTGCGCCGGTGACGAAGCACTGTGTTGGATAGCTTGGCCGCCAACCGCGGTTCTGGACCTCCTCGGCGAGGTCGCCGAGGGCGCTGGCATAGGCCAGGACGCATCGTGGCTGCCAACTTTGCAGTTCCTTGTGATACTGCGCGAGCTTCGTCGGCGAAAGCCGGAAACAATCGAACCAGCGGATGTTGAACGTGAAGTCACGAAGCCGGTCCAAGAGGCGGTCGCTCGCCACGGGGTCAAGATGATGACCCCACAAAAGTCCAATTCGGCTACCCTTTGGTACGCCGATTCGATTCAGATAAATTTGTCTTCCACTCTCGCGCCAGCCCCGCTCCTCTGGCCCTAACCACACCTCGGTGGGCTTCCCGGTCGAGCCGCCTGTAGCATAGGGTAGTAACTGGGCTTGCGGTACAGAAGCGGAAACCAGCGCCTTGTCGGCTTGCCGTACGTCTTCCCGTTCAAGCACGGGAAGCCGCGCGAATTCTTCGAAGCCGAAATTAGCCCAAGGATCGAACCCGATTCGCTCGAAAAGTTCCCCGTAGTAAGCCGTCTCGTTGTAGGCACGGCGAACAGAATAACGAAGCCGGCCAAGAATCCACTGACGTTTTTGATCGTCGTGCCAGCGGGCGGCCTCGCTGCGGAAGCGCATGCCCTCCTGGAATGCAAGCGTGTCGGCCCGGCACGAAGGCCGGGCCAAGTGCTGGAGTTGATGCAGCGGTGCCAGCACCTTGATCGAGACAAGTTCGTGGGCCGTCGCAATCAAATTTGTCGCTCTTGTCATTTCGATGGCCTCACGGTATTCGACCTAGTCAACCAATGCGTTTCCCGCTGCGCCATGGTAGTTCTGCTTTTGGGCCAGCCATTCAGGATACGAAACCGTTGTTGACGGTCATGCTGCGAGCGCAAGGGGGCCTATAGTCCGGTCAGATCAGCACCCGGTCCAACGTCGTGAACCGCACCGACTACGACTGACTGTCTTACCCAGTTGCCGTCCAACCGACCAATTAAAGACCCCGCAAGAAATCCACACCATATACGACCTTCTTGAAGGTATAGAGATCGGACCCCGGTGGGAATCTGCCTAGTTCGTACAGGTCTGCGGTGACATTAGAGTCGTGATATCCCACCGTCGCGTGCCGGTAACCAGAGCGCTGCACCATTTCTTTGACACCGTGGTCGAGATCCACACGGCTGCCGTTCGGGTAACAAAATCCTTCGACATCCCGCTGCAACATCTCTTCGATGCGCCGCTTCGAATCATTCACTTCATGTTCAAGCTCATCCGGATCAACCATCGTTAATTTCGGATGCGAGCAGGTGTGACTACCTATGTCAATTCCGGCACCCTGCATCTCGCGCAGGTCTTGCCAAGTCACCGACGCATACGTGGCAATCGGCTGCTCGGGTACTTTAACGTCGAGCGCACGCGCCAGATCTTCCAAGAACGCGAGCTTCGCCTTGTTTCTCAGTGTCAGACAATGATCGCCGATATCGATCCACGCTTGCCGCCGTCCGGCGGCGTTGATCAGGTTGAGCTGACGACTCTCGCCGTTTAGCAAAACGGAAAACTCGGGATGTCTGGTGTGGTTGACCGTGTAAGCAATGACGTCGGGCCACAGCCAAGTCTTTCGATCGACAAAATCGCTGACCACGTACAACGTCGCCGGCAGGTCGTATTTTTTCAATATCGGAAATGCCACCTCGCGAAAATCGGCGTAACCGTCGTCAATCGTAATCACTACCGTGTGCGGCTCAATCTCCTTACCCTCGGACAGCGCCCGATAGAGCGACGACAATGGAATTACGTTAAACTCGTCCTTGAGAATCTCCATCTCGGCGTCGAAGACATTCGCATCGCAACCGTGTGCCCCGAAACGGTGGTACACCAGAACGCGCGGCAAACCGCGCACCAGGAGCTTCGCGATGCGATATGCGCCCATGGCTCCGACTTTGTCGATTAGCGTTGTTTTGATGCTCTCACCCACGGCACACCCCCGTGTGCTCGTGGTCACTTCCGATCTCGAGAATAGTCTCGCCGCGCAAATCCGGGTCCCATCCGGTCTCTTTCTCATAGCGTTCCCTGGATAACGAAGATCCGGAGGTTTCGTCGTACTGTGTTCTTCTGTGTATGTTCCATTCCAGGCCAAAATTGCTCGCATAGTTTTCCTGCGGAACAAAGCGCGGGATGAAGTTAACGATCGGATACCGGCTTCCTGAATCCGGTTCCAGCAACTCCCCCTGCTTTACCCGCCCCTTCTCGAGAACATAACGCTCGTTGAGCCGGAGCGGGCGTCCGGTTTTCGGACAAACCAAGTGATTCAGATGGTCGAGTCTCATTCGAAGCTCGCTTTAACACTTTGGCCCACGGGAGTCTGCCGGACCCGAAACGATTACTTGTCGAAAGGGTAAAACCCGAATTCTCCGACGCGCGGCTTCCCGGACCTGCGGTGCGCGGCCAGTTGATAGGCGGCGTCCAGCACTTGAGCCACGGTTCGTTCGGTGTATAACTCGGCTATGCGCGCCTGCGCGGCGGCACCCATGCGCGCCAGCAAGCCGGCGCTGCGGGAAAGATGCAGCGGCCCCGCGGACTGCCCTGTGCGGGTCTACCAGGCAGCGTAAGCACCGACAGCATAGAAGTTGGTTGTTGACGCTCGTGCTGTAACTACAAAGTGGGGTGTAGTCCGATCAGACCAACAGATAACCGCGCTGTAAAGATTCCGCATTCTCTTCGTTCCCGCGCCGAAGCGAGGGGTACGCGCTGGACGTGCGAATAAGCCCGCGACAACCGCAAACGCCAATTACCTTCTGATCCAGATGGACTATGCGCCACCCTCAACACACGCTCCGCGTGTCAACAGACTCCCGCATGCTTTGACAGTGATCGAGAAGGTCTTTGCCACCCGGCGGGGCGCCTTGGCGCACCCGCTCCGGGACCCTTCAAGACGGAGAACTTCGCCCTCGAAGGTAAAGCCGAGTTCCGCTCCGTGAACCCTAGCGTCCAAATTTTTGGAGGCGCATTGCGTTGCTGGATCGGATGATGCGAAACATTATCCAGTGGATGCTGCGGGTTGCCGCCGTCGCCGTGCTCGGTGCTGTCTACGGCACAACAACGCTGCTCTCCCGCAGCTGCAATCGGCGTGGTCAGGGCCCTTGGCAGCGTTCGGGCTGCATTCTGGCCATCGGAACGTTTCATAACCCAAACTGGCTCCACTCTCACATCCGGCCGCTGGTACGCAGCGGCATCGACGAAGTGGTATTGGTGTGTGACGAAGAAGTACGCGCCATGATAGCGGCACCCATGAACAAGGTTCAATTCGAGTGCCCACCGCGCTGGCTGTCGGCATTGCTAAGTCGTGCCGTTGCGAAATTCATATGGGCAGTGCGTTGCGCGTTTCGCTACCGGCCCGACCTGTATATGGGGTATCACATTTTCCCCGGCGCGGTCACCGCCTTGGTTGTCGCGCGCCTCTTCAACCGGCCCGCGTGTTATCAGGACACATCGGGGCCGCTCGAGCTCGAAGGTGGCGGTTGGCACGCGGAAAACCGAATGCTCACGGCATTGCAATGGCCGTCGGCGTACGTCGAACGGCTTGCATCCGCAGTGGTACGCGAGTTCGATTCAGTCGTAGTTCGCGGTAGTGGGGCCGAAGCGTATATTGGTGAAACCGGATACCGCGGAAGTCTCGCTGTCATCACCGGTAGCGTGGAGCCTCCAGGTGCGTGGCGCGATTTTTCCCAGCGCACGATCGATCTTGCGTTCGTCGGGCGGCTGACGGAGTACAAGAAACCAGAGAGATTCATCGCCGTGGCGGCGGCGGTCGCCAAGGCGCTTCCGGGAAAGCGTGCAGTCCTGGTCGGCGATGGGCCGCACGTCGAAGCCCTAAAGTCGTTGGTGCACGAACTGGGTATCGAGTCGACGGTGGAGTTTTTGGGGAAACGCGCGGACGTCAACGATCTGCTTGCGATGACTCGAGTTTTCGTGCTGACGTCCCGTTGGGAGGGCTTGTCGATCGCAATGCTTGAGGCGATGGCAGCGGGTGCCGTACCGGTGATTGCAAACGTCGGCGATCTCGCTGACCTGATTGAAAACGAAGTAAACGGCTTCATCGTGGCGCAGGACGATATCGCGGCATATTCCCGGGAGGCAATAAGGTTGCTCTCCAGCGAAGATTTATGGCGCCGCTGTTCAAGGCGGGCGGTACGGTCGGCTTTGGCAAGCAGCGGGAGCGACGCTATCGCCAAGCGTTGGGAGCAGCATCTTCGGGGTGTTATTGCGAAACCACGGGAGGCGAGTGGTATCGCCTATGCGAACGATGGAAATAACGTGGACATGGGGTAATTCGGTTTTTGCTATACGTGTCGGCGCGGCTGGACAGGGTAATCCGATTTCCTTCGTTCACCGATTTCCTTCGTTCAGATTCGTCAAGCCAGCGGTGGACGTCACTCAAATCGGCTTCTTGATGCGCATGACCGAGTCCATCGATCGTTTCCGGCTCGTAGCCGCAAGCTTCGCCGTCTTCATACTGGCCTTGGTGCCACGTCCCTCCAGTCCATTGGATCCGTAGTGCACGTCCACGTCGATCAAACCGGCTTCCTCATACCACCGCCCGTCCACGGCCATCCAGACGCGGCCAGCGTTGTTGTTGAGGCGCCGCAAACAAGACCGATTCTCCATCCAATTCTGTAAATTGGTGCCAAGCCTAGCAGTGCGGCGGAATAGGCCAAACGGACTAGATAGAGGGACGCCGCCTCCCGCGCCGTTTAATGGGGCGCTGCTACGCTCGCATCGGGTAATTGGGGTTGGGCATAGAGCCAGCTTATGCCGACCGTCTACTTCGAAGACCTGGAGGTTGGGTCCGTGCATCTCGGCCGGGAATGCATCTGCGATAAGGCCGAAATGCTGGAGTTCAGCCGACGCAATGACCCTTGGCCTTTCCACATCGACGAAGCCTCAGCCGC
>WNFB01004042.1_pt1 | contig 13008 bp, 14 predicted proteins | sample 5400501 | NCBI WGS metagenome assembly WNFB01 (sample SAMN13153341, study PRJNA577476) | soil metagenome | isolation source: 200 cm saprolite under Douglas fir tree site 2 hole 1 | place: USA:California | collected 2015-04-18
GAACATCGTCGGCACACCTGGGAAGACGGTCACCTTGTCGCGCTGGATGACCTCCATCACCTTCTCCGCGTCGAATCGCGGGACCAGGGTGAGCGTGCTACCGACATGTAGGGCGACGTTCATCACCGAACTCTGCCCGAAGGAATGGAACATCGGCAGCACGGCAAGCGTGACATCGTCGGGTCCGCTTCCGAAGACGTGACTCACCATATGCGCGTTCATGAAGAGGTTGAGGTGGGTGAGCTCCGCGCCCTTGGGCTTGCCGGTGGTGCCAGACGTGTAAAGGATCACCGCCGTGTCGTCGCCCTGGGTCGCTTCGCCGTCGAACTTCGGATCGCCCGTCAGCAGCTCCATGAAGTTGCGGGTGCCCGGGGGCGTGTCCGTAGCTCCCGGCTTGAGCGCGACGAATGTGGTGACGCCGAGGTTCGCGGTGCCCTTCAGCGCCTCGCCGGCAAAGTCATCCCAAACGATCATGTATTTGGCGCCGGAATCGCCCATGTAGAAGGTGATCTCGGGAGCCTTGAGAAGGACGTTCATCGGGACGACCACGCCGCCCGCCTTGAGGATCCCGAAGTAAGCCATCGGGAACTGCGGCACGTTCGGCAGCATCAAGCCGATCCGGTCGCCCTTCTTGAGACCGGCGCCTTTCAGGCTCGATGCGACCTGGTTGGACAGGACGTCGAGCTGGCCGTAGGTGAACTTGAAGGAGTCGAGCGTGATCGCGACGTGGTCGGGATCCCGCTTGGCCGATTCACGCAGGATGACGGCGAGGTTGAGGCTCATGCGCGGAATCGTAAGGCGGACATAAGCTAAGTGGGCAAAAGAGGATTTCAAAGGCTGAGGAGGGAGAAATATGGCGGTTCAGGCTTTCTCGGATGAGTGGGCCAGTCTGTTCAAAGACGAGATCAACAAATCGCCGGTCTACAAGACCGCGGGGAGGGGCTGGAAGTGGACGGTCGGCCTGGTTGTCGAGCCCGAGCCCGCCAAGAATTTTCCCGAGGCGCGGGGCCTGGTGATGGACCTGTTCGACGGCGAGGCCCGCGCCATAACCGTCGGCACCGCGGCCGACGCTCAGAAGTGCGACTTCGTCCTCACCGCGCCGTACTCCCGGTGGAAAGAGGTCGCCACCAAGCAGCTTGACGCCACCAAAGGCATGCTCCAGGGCAAGCTCAAGCTGAAGGGTGACCTGCCGACGATCGTCCGTTACGCGAAGGCGTCCCAGGAGATGACCGAATGCACGACGCGGGTCCCGGTTGAATGGCCCGACGAAAAGTAAAGTCCCTCGTCAAATTCGACGTCGAAAGTCGCGGGCTCGTCGAGTACGCGGATGACGAGCCGAGCGCCTTCGCCACGATGCTCGGGGGGCTGATCGAAGCCAACATCCGCACCCATCCAGAGAAGGAGCGCGATTTCGATTCGCTGGTTGCGAGCGTCGGCGTCTTCGTGACCGACATCGACGAAGGCGTGACGCTGGACTTCAAGGGCGGACAGCTGATCGTGCACAACGGCCTCGAGCCGAAGCGCACTCTCACCATCCGCGCCGAGGCCCAAACCGTCATGAGCCTGAGCAACCTGAAGATCGGGCTGTTCGGGCTTCCCGTCTACTACGACGAAGTCGGGCGAGGCGTGGCGGCGAAGCTGCTGCGGGGCAAGCTCAAAATTGACGGGCTCCTTCCCAATCTGATGACTCTGAACGCGGTGACGCGAATCTTCTCTGTGCAATGAATCAATTAACGGTGATCGGCGCCGGTTCGATGGGCGCCCAGATCGCGCAGCAGGCGGCGCTGCACGGGCTCGACGTGATCCTGAACGACACGAGCGAGCAGCAGCTGAGGAAAGCGGCTGAGTCTAACCGCGGTCACCTCATGCGCCGAGTTGAGAAGGGGAAGCTCAGCGAGGCCGACGCCCAATCTGCGCTCGGCCGCGTGCGCCAGGTCGCCGATCTGGCAGAGGCGGTGCACGGCACCGAGTTCGTCATCGAGGCGGTGTTCGAGGATCTCGACCTCAAGCGCTCGATCTTCGCCGAGCTCCACCGGGTCGCGCCGGCCGGAGCAGTTCTCGCCAGCAACTCTTCGACCATGGGCATCAGCAAGATCGCCGATGCGACAACTCGCCCTGAGCGCTGCGTGAACATGCATTTCTTCTACCCGGTGCTGGTGATGGACCTCGTGGAGGTGGTTCGCGGTCCGAGGACGTCGGATGAGACGACCGAGAAGGCGATGGCTATGGCTCGCGCAATGGGCCGGACGCCAGTCCTGATCAACAAGGAGATCGATGGCTTCATCGTCAATCGCATCCTCCATGCCGCCACTCAGGAGGCTTATCGCCTGCTCGAGGCCGGCGTTGCCGGCTACGAGGACATCGATGTCGCGGTCGAAAAGGGGCTGAACTGGCCGATGGGGCCATTCAGGCTCGGCGATTTCAGCGGCCTGGACGTCACGTACAAAGCCCGGCTGCACATGTTCAACGTGACCGGCGACGAGCGGTATCGGCCGTCGCCTCAGCTGGAGGCGAAAGTCAAGGCCGGGAAGCTGGGCCGGAAGACAGGCGAGGGCTGGTACAAGTACTGACGTGACCACAGGCATCCACCACGTCGGGATCGCGGTGGCGGACCTGGATGCATCGATCGAGCTCTATCGTGCCGCGCTTGGCGCCGAGCTCGTGCACCGGGCGCGCAATGAGAAAGATGGCATCGAAGCTGCGTTCCTGCGCACCGGTGACGGCGAGGTCGAGCTGATGACCGCGACGAGGCACGATTCGCCGGTGGGCAAATTCCTCGCCAAGCGCGGACCCGGCCTTCACCACGTCGCCTATGGCGTCACAGACATCGCCGCGGCGCTTGCGCACGCGCGCGACGCCGGGCTCGAGCTCATCGACTCCGAGCCGAGGATGGGGATGCACGGCGCGCTCATCGCGTTCGTGCATCCCAAGAGCATGGGCGGAGTGCTGACCGAGCTCGTGGAGACATGAAAGAAGTCCTCAACGACTCAGGCTTACCCCTCAAGCCCGTGTACTCGGCGGCGGATCGGAGCGGCGACGAGCCACCTCCGGGTGCGTTCCCGTTCACGCGCGGCATCCACAAGGACATGTACCGCGGCCGGCTGTGGACCATGCGCCAGTACGCGGGCTTTGGGACCGCGGCGGAGTCGAACAAGCGATACCAATTCCTGCTCAAGCAGGGCCAGACCGGTCTGTCGGTCGCGTTCGATCTGCCGACTCAAATCGGCTATGACTCGGATGACCCGATGGCAAACGGCGAGGTGGGAAAGGTAGGCGTCGCCATCGATTCGCTCGAGGACATGGAGCTCCTGTTCAAAGGCATCCCGTTGGACAGGGTGTCCACGTCGATGACCATCAACGCCACCGCGGCGATGCTGCTTCTTCTCTACCAGCTGGTGGCGGAAAAGCAAGGCGTTCCGGCCGACAAGATCACGGGCACCGTCCAGAACGACATCCTCAAGGAGTACGCGGCACGCGGGACGTACATCTTCCCGCCAGGTCCCTCGATGCGCCTGGTGACCGACCTGTTCGCTTACTGCCAAAGCGAGCTGCCGAACTGGAACACCATCTCCATCTCCGGCTATCACATCCGCGAGGCGGGTTCGACCGCGGCGGAAGAGATCGCGTTCACCCTCAGCCACGCGATCGCCTATGTGGAGGCCGCGCTCGCGGCAGGCCTCACAGTCGACGATTTCGCTCCGCGTCTTTCGTTTTTCTTCGCCGCGCACATGGACTTTTTCGAGGAGGTCGCGAAGTTTCGAGCTGCGCGCCGCATGTGGGCGCGGGTCATGTGCGATCGATTCGCGGCCAAGGACGAAAGATCTCTGGCGCTGCGTTTTCACACGCAGACCGGAGGCGTCACCCTCACCGCCCAGCAGCCGCTCAACAACGTCGTGCGGACGGCGTTGGAGGCGATGAGTGCGGTCCTCGGAGGCACGCAATCACTGCACACCAATGCCTATGACGAAGCGCTCGGATTGCCTTCCGAAAGCGCCGCGGAGCTGGCGCTCCGCACTCAGCAGGTGATCGGTCACGAGACGGCGGTGCCACTGGTCGCCGATCCACTCGGAGGCTCGTTTTACGTCGAAAGCCTCACCGACCGGGTGGAGGAGGAAGCGCTGGCGATCATGGCGGAGATCGACGAGCTGGGTGGCGCCGTCAAGTGCATCGAGACGGGGTGGACGCAGCGCCGGATTGCCGACAGCGCCTATCGATTCCAGACCCGAGTCGAAGCTGGGGAGCGCGTGGTCGTGGGCGTCAACCGGTACACCGGTGACGACGAGGACAAGGTCGAGATCATGAAGGTCGGGCCTCGACATCAAACGGCACAATCACGTGCGCTGAAACTGTTGCGCGCACGCCGCGACAAGGCCGCTGTTGAACGCAGCTTGGCCCGGATCGAGCACGCGGCGCGCGGGAGCGACAACATGATGCCGCCGCTCAAAGCCGCGCTCGCCGCCTACGTCACGATCGGCGAATGCTGCGCGGTACTGCGCGACGTGTGGGGCGAATACCGGGCCCCCGAGATTTCCTGAGGAGGAGCCCAATGCTGCAATACCCAGCCGTGATTCCGATGATCGCCTACGAGGACGGTCCAAAAGCGATGGACTGGCTTTCGACCGCGTTCGGATTCAAGGAGCGAGTGCGCATGGTGACTCCCGAAGGCCGGCTGAGTCACGGAGAGATGGAGGCGGGTGAAGGGCTCATCATGCTCGCCACTCCATCTCCCGACTACGAAGCCCCGAACAAACATCGCGAAGGGTGCGAGCAGGCCGCGAAGTGGTCGTCGGTGCCGTACGTCATCGACGGCGTGCTGGTGTACGTGCCCGACGTGCCGGCGCATTACGAGCGGGCACGGAAGGCCGGCGCGCGAATCCTCTCCGAGATCGACCTCGACGAGCGCGCCAAGCGCTATCGCGTCGAGGACCTCGAAGGCCATCGGTGGATGTTCATGGAGCCCGAATGAGCACACGCAAGGTCGATCCCCTCAATCAGCTGCGTCAGCGCAAATACGAGGCCGGGCACGGCGATGCCGAAGCTTTCAACCGCCAGCACGCCAAGCACAAGCTCACCGCGCGCGAGCGCATCTCGAGGCTGGTCGACCGCAACTCGTTCGAGGAAATCGACATCTTCGCTACCCATCGCGCACACGGATTTGGGCTCGAATCAAAGCGCGTTCCCGGTGACGGAGTGGTGACCGGTATGGGCAAGATCGACGGCCGCGACGTGATGCTGTTCAGTCACGACGCCTCCGTGTTCGGGGGATCGCTCGGCGAGGTGTTCGCGGCGAAGGTAATCAAGGTGATGGACCTGGCGCTGCGTAATCGGATCCCGATCATCGGAATCAACGACTCGGGTGGCGCGCGCATCCAGGAGGGCGTGGTTTCCCTTGCCGGGTACGCGGAGATCTTCTGGCGCAACGTCGAGGCGAGCGGGTTGGTCCCGCAGTTGAGCCTCATCCTCGGACCATGCACCGGCGGCGCGGTCTACTCGCCGGCGATGACCGACTTCACGTTCATGGTCCACGAGCTCGGCTACATGTTCATCACGGGGCCGGAGGTGATCCGCGTCACCACAGGTGAAGAGGTGACGTTCGACTCGCTCGGCGGTGCCGAGGTGCACAACGTCAAGTCGGGGGTCGCGCACTTCCTGGCGGAATCGGAAGACGAGTGCTTCAGCCAGGTCCGCCGGTTGTTCAGCTTCATACCGCAGAGCTTCGACCAGCAGCCGCCCACTGTCTCGGCCACCGACGATCCTGAGCGACAGGCGCCTGGGCTCGCGACCGTGATCCCGGACAACCCCAAGGAGCCCTACGACATCAAGGACGTCATCGGCATGGTCGTCGACGACGCCAACTTCTTTGAGGTGCAGCAGTTCTTCGCGATGAACATCGTCGTCGGCTTCGCTCACCTCGACGGCCATCCGGTCGGAGTCGTGGCGAATCAGCCGAAGGTGATGGCTGGCGCGCTCGACATCAACGCCTCGGTGAAAGCGGCGCGCTTCGTCCGCTTCTGCGACGCGTTCAACATCCCGCTGATCACATTCGTCGATGTGCCGGGATTCCTGCCGGGCACGGCGCAGGAATACGGAGGCATCATCCGGCATGGAGCCAAGCTTCTCTATGCGTTCAGCGAGGCGACCGTGCCCAAGCTGACCGTGATCACGCGCAAGGCGTACGGCGGCGCTTATTGCGTCATGTGCTCCAAGCACATCCGGGCCGACTTCAACGTCGCCTGGCCGACCGCGGAGATCGCGGTGATGGGACCCGAGGGCGCGGTCAACATCGTTTTTCATCGCGAGCTGGAGGCCGCGGCCGACCCGGTGGTCCGACGCCGAGAGCTGGTCACCGAGTACACGGAGCGGTTCGCCAATCCGTACATCGCGGCCGAGCGCGGCTATATCGACGACGTCATCGAGCCCGGCCGCACGCGAGGCGAGCTCATCCGGGCGCTGAGGATCGCGCTGCGCAAAGAGCGCCGCCGCAATCCACGGTGGCACGGCAACATCCCGTTGTGACCAAAGTCCGGCTTGTCCCGTGGAGCGAGCACGACTTCCAGCTGCTCGTCCGCCTGAATGCTCCGGAGATGACAGAGCACCTCGGCGGTCCTGAAACGCCCGAGAGTATCCAGCTCCGACACAAGCGTTACGTCGCTGCCGCCAAATCGGGCACGTTCAGCGACGACGAGAAGGGGTACGCGGCCTACATTTTCAAGGCGATCCTCGAACCCGATGGCGTCGCGGTCGGGGGAGTGAACTTCTGGGACCGCGAGTGGAACGGCGAGACCGTCTACGAGATGGGATGGGGCGTGCTACCCGAATACCAGGGGCGGGGGATCGCTTCGGCGGCCGTAGGGGAAGCAGTCGAGCTGGCCCGCGCGACGCAGCGGCGCTCTGCAATCCACGCGTTTCCATCCCTCGACAACGGTCCGTCGAACAGCATCTGCCGCAAGGCCGGCTTCGAGCTGCGCGGCGAAGTTCAGTTCGAGTATCCGAAGGACCACTGGATGCAGTGCAACGATTGGGTACTGCGTTTCGCGAGCTAGACGATGTCGGTGGGGAGCCTGACCGCGTAGAACCCGTAGCCGATGACGGGATGGTCGATCCCGCCCCTGATCGGGTTGGTTACGACTGGTTGGTAAGTGGCGTTCAAGTAGCTGCCGGTAACAACGTGTTGATCGTCGAGCCATCCGGCCCAGTCACGAATGCCGGGCCCGTAGACCCAGTTGACGACCCTACCGTCGGGCGCCCAGATGCCCATCTTATCGGGGGAATCGGGCAGGGTCGCCGCGATCCAACGGCCATCGGGGGACAGGGACGCGGCTGAGCTGACCGAACCCCAATCCCTCGTGCTCCAGGGAGGAGAAACGTTGCCCCGCCAGTCGATGGTCCCGCCCTGGATGCAACCGCTGCCGGCTGGGCTCAGGGGTCCGCTGACCGTGCACGAGCCCATCACCACCACGCGAGAGGCCGTCACCGGATCGACGATGTGGTAGCTGATCGCCGAATAAGGGTTGTCGAGACCTGGTGCGGCTTTGGCAACGTCCTCCTCGAACGGTCCGTATGCATGGGCGAGGACCAGCAGTCCCGAGTGCCACGCCACCGGCCAAACGTAATCCGAGTCCGACTCGAAGATGACGTGTCGGTTGCCGCCTCCAAGTTTGTCGGTGTAGAGCTGGACATGCACAGGGCTCCGGTTGAAGTCGAGCACCGAGACCGCTATCTGGCTGTCATCGGGGCTGACCGCGAACGCTGCCTCCATGTTGGCCCCGACCTGCAGGTGAGTTACCACTGCTTGCTTCCCATCCGGAAGCCTCAGGGACAAGACGGTCGAATCCCCAACCAGCATGTACAGAGCGGTCAAGCTCGTGCTCACGTAAGGAAGGACGATGGCGCGACCCGATGCATTCGAGATCGGGGTGCGCTTGTCGAGTCTGATCGAGGCCCAAAGCCGGCCATCAATGCCGACAACGTTCGCGTTGTAGAGCGAGGGTGCAGTCAGCAGATCGACCAACACTCCGTATGGGGAGGCACTCGAGGAGCCGGCACTGCCGGCCGATGGCGACGCGGCAGTCCCGGGAATCGCCGAAGAGGCGGCCGGCGACGCCGCCGCGACAGCGGAGGGCGAGGCCGGTTGAGGCTCGGACACGACGGCGCTGCACGCTGCGGTCAAGAACGCCAGCGGCAGGACGGCGATCGCCTTCATCATTTGGGTCTAAATCCTGAACGCGCTCGCGTTGAGGCAGTTACGGATTCGTTCGACCGAAGAGCCGCAGCCGCTACCCTTGACCTTGGCGTGAAGCTGCTCGAATACCAGGCGAAAGAGGTGCTGGCGTCGCTTGGGATCGCTATCCCGCCTGGCCGGGTCGCTCGCACCCCGGACGAAGCTGCCGCCGCATGCGCAGAGCTCGGGCCGGTGGCGATAAAGGCCCAGGTCCCGGTCGGCGGGCGCGGCAAGGCGGGCGGCATCAAGCTCGCGAAGACTCCAGACGAGGCGCGTGCAGCCGCCAGGCAGATCATCGGCATGGACATCAAGGGCTTCAAGGTCCCGCTCGTGTACTGCGAGACCGCCCTCGATATTGAACGGGAGATCTACCTCGGCTTCACGGTCGATCGAGACGCGCGCGCCAACATCCTGATGCTCTCGAGCCAGGGCGGCATGGAGATCGAGCAGGTTGCCGAGGAGTCGCCTGGCTCGATCGCCCGGCTCTATCCGAACCCGTGGCGCGGCCCGCTCGACTTCGAGCTGACGCAGCTCGCTTACGACGCCGGCCTGGGCGAGCTGGCCCGGCCGATTTCGTCGCTCATCAAAAAGCTCCACCGCGCAATACCTGACCTCGATGCCGTGACGGCAGAGATCAATCCCCTTGTGATCACCAAGAAAGGCGAGGTCGTGGCCGGCGACGCCAAGCTCGAGATCGACGAGAACGCCGCCTGGCGGCACAAGGACCTCGAGCAGCGCTTCGGGGCGATGATCGAAGGCGATCCGTTTGAAGTCGAAGCCAAGAAGCGCGGGCTCACCTACGTCTCGCTCGACGGCGACATCGGCATCGTCGGCAATGGCGCAGGGCTTTGCATGAGCACGCTCGACCTCGTCCAGCGGGCCGGCGGAAAGGCGGCGAACTTCTGCGACATCGGCGGAGGCGCGAAGGCCGAGGTCGTCGAAAACGCCTTGGCTGTGATCCTCATGAACCCGCGCGTCAAGGGAGTGCTCATCAACGTTTTCGGCGGCATCACTCGCGGCGACGAAGTGGCCAAGGGCATCGTCATCGCCCGCGACCGGCTGCAGATGAAGCTGCCGCTCGTCGTGAGGCTCAGCGGCACACGCGAGGAGGAGGGCCGTGCGATCCTCAGACAGCACGGCATCGAGCCGGGCGTGAGCGCATGGGAAGCGGCTCAGAAAATCGTTTCTCTGACTCGAATCGGCGGCTCGGACGTCCCCACCCCCGCTTCGCGGGACCTCCCCGCAGGGCGGGGAGGTCAGGCCAGATGAGCATCCTTCTCGACGCCAGCACACGCGTGATCGTCCAGGGGATCACCGGCCGCGAGGGCACATTCCACGCTGAGCAGATGCTCGAGGTCGGTAGCAAGGTTGTCGGTGGCACGAGCCCTGGCAAAGGCGGGACGGCGCACCTGGGCTTACCGGTCTTCAACACGGTCGCCGAAGCGGTGCGCGCCACCGGCGCCAACGCTTCGGGCATCTTCGTACCGCCGCCCTTTGCCCCCGACGCCATCATGGAGGCGGCCGCCAACGGGCTCGAGCTCATCGTCTGCATAACCGAAGGCATCCCGATCCAGGACATGATCCGGGTCAAGGATTTCCTTCGCGGCTACCCCAAGGCCCGCCTTCTCGGAGCCAACTGTCCGGGCCTGATAACCCCGGGCGTGGCGAAGATCGGCATCATCCCGCAGCGAATCACCAGCCCCGGCCATGTCGGACTCGTCTCTCGGAGCGGCACCCTCACCTATGAGGTAGGTTCGGCGCTCACCGCCGCGGGGATGGGCCAATCCACCATCGTCGGGATCGGCGGCGATCCGGTTCTGGGCCTGACGTTCCGCGACGTTGTCGAGATGTTCGAGCAGGACCCGCAGACCACGCATCTCGTTGTGATCGGCGAGATCGGCGGCAGCGATGAAGAGCGCGCGGCGGAGCTTCTCGCCAAAGGCAGCAGGTTGAAGACCGTGGCCTTCATCTCGGGGCGCACGGCTCCCGAGGGCAAGCGGATGGGTCACGCCGGGGCGATCATCTCCGGCAATCGTGGCACGGCAAAAAGCAAGGAGGAGGCGTTCAAGGCGGCGGGGGTCGCGGTTGCGGAAACCACCGATGACATCGTCGGCCTGCTGCGCTCGGCATGAGTTTTCCGATGGCCGTGTCCAAAGCGGTTCCCGCTCAACGGCTTCGAGACCTCGGCCTGTTCGCGGCCCTCGGTCTGTGGCTTGTCTATACGCGCCTGTACTGGGCGATGCACGCAGCGCATCTTTCCATGCCGCCGTGTCCTTTTTACTACCTGACCGGACATCCCTGTCCCTTCTGCGGCGGCACGCGCTCCTTTGCCTACATGTGGGAGGGTGACATCGCCGATGCGGTGCGGCTCTATCCGCAGGGACCCGCCCTGTTCGCGGGCACAGTGCTCGGAATGGGCGGGCTCGGGGCGGGCCTCGTCACTGGACGCACGTGGTCGCCGCGCCTCACCTCACGGCAATGGCGCCTCCTGGCCATCTTCGCTACAAGCTCGGTGCTGATCAGCTGGGGGCTGAAGGTGTTCGTCCTCGGAAACTGAAATCCGGCACCTGGGGCGGGACGAGTGGCAAATCTTCCGTGACGTCCGTCTGTCCGCGTTGAAGGAAGCACCTCACGCGTTCGGCTCTACGTGGGAGCGCGAGAAGGACCGCACGGAGGAGGATTGGCGGAGAGCCGTTGTGTCGCGAACGCGGTTCGTGGCCGAGTCCGATGGCCTTGCTGTCGGAATGGCATCTGTCGGCGAGTCCGGCTCGAGCCGCACTGGCTCGGTGACGTCCTTCTGGGTGCATCCGCGCGCGCGAGGCAAGGGCGTCGGGGACGCTTTGCTGCTCGCGACCATCGAATCGGCGCGAGCGGCCGGATACGACGAGCTTCTCCTGTGGGTTGTCGAAAACAACGACCACGCGCAAAAGCTGTATGAGCGACATGGTTTCCAGCGCACAGGCGCAACTCAGATGGTCCGCCCGGGCGACGATCGCCTCGAATACGAGCTGTCCAGGACGCTTTAGGCCCCCAGGATCGTCTTCGTTACGACCGGGTAGACGAGCTTGGTGTTTTGATCCGGGTTCGCCGGATCGATGAGGTCGTGGGGGAGATGATCCGACTCCGGGAACTCGTAGGTGTGCACATTGGCATCGTGCCGTTGCCATGCATCGACCAACTGATGCGTGAATCGATTGTCGAGTCGCGGCTCTGCGGCGTTGGTGATCACATCGATCCGCCGCGCTTTGGGCGCGCTCTCCTGAGCCGCCCTCTTGACCGCTGACCCGACCTCGAACAACGCGGCGTACGCCTTGGTCGAGAAGCGCGGGTAGCCGTGTGTGGGACCGATCCGCTCCTTGAGCGTGCTGTTCCACCAGATATAGAAATTGGGCAGCGTCTGCGCTAGACGCGTGATGCCGGCGAGGGCCCAGCCGGGTATGGGTCTCAAGCCGAACATGGGCGCGATCAGCACGGCTCCGTCTACGTCCTCGCGCGTCTGTGCCAGATAACCGGTCAGGATCCCGCCCAGTGAGAGACCGGCGACCGTCAGCCGCTCCCCCAGGCCGGCGCCGGCCTCGGCCGAGCGATTGGCAAGCGCGATCAACATGTCCGCGCGCAGCTGCGCGATCGACGTCGTCAGCCGGTCCGAGTAGCCATGGCGCGGATATCGCGGGATGAGAACGTTCCAGCCCAGCTCGTAGAAGCCCTTGCCCAGGTCGTCGAACTGCTGCGGGCAGTTGGTGAACCCGTGCAGCAATACCAGCGAGCGGTTGGTGCGCTGGCCGTGGACGTACACACGCGTGCGGCAAACGGGATTGACGTTGGGTCCATCGAGCGCCTGGAAACTGCCGGCGATCTCAATTCCAGCTTTGTACGGGTCGCCGGTCATTCCCGTACCGGATACTAAGTCGCGGTGTGGATTTCGAGCTGACCGCGGAGCAGCGCGCGGTGCGCGAGCTATGCCGCGATTTTGCGAAAGAGGTGGTGGCCCCGGCCGCCGAAGACCTCGACCGCAATCACAAGTTCGGCTACGACATCGTCCGCCGGATGGGCGAGCTCGGGCTGTTCGGCCTGCCGTTCTCAGAGGAGTACGGCGGTGCGGGCGCGGATTTTCTGTCGCTATGCCTGGCCATCGAAGAGATCTCGCGGGCGGACGCCGGCGTTGGCATCACGCTCGAAGCGGCGGTGTGCCTAGGCGCCGCGCCGATCTACGACTTCGGGACGCCTGACCAGAAGCAGAAGTGGCTCCCCGACCTGCTTGCCGGCAAGAAGCTGTGGTCTTTCGGCCTCACCGAACCCGAGGCGGGCTCGGACGCAGGCGCTACGAAGACGCGCGCCGAGCAGCGCGATGGACACTGGGTCGTCAACGGAGCCAAGCAGTTCATCACGAACTGCGGCACGGAAATCTCAGCCGGCGTGACGGTCACCGCGGTCACCGGCAAGACGAAGCGGGGAGGACCAGAGATCAGCGCGATCATGATCCCGACCGGCACCCCCGGCTATCACGTGCTGGAGTCGTATCGAAAGCTCGGCTGGCACTCGTCCGACACACATCCGCTCAGCTTCGAGAGCTGCGAGGTGCCCCAGGAGAACCTGCTCGGCGAGCGCGGGGGCGGGTACCGGCAGTTCCTCAACACCTTGATGAGCGGCCGGATCGCGATCGGGGCTCTGTCGGTCGGACTCGCGCAGGCGTGCCTGGACGCGTCGCTCGCGTATGCCAAGGAAAGGCGCACCTTCGGAGTTCCGATCTCGAAGCACCAGGCGATCCAGTTCAAGCTGGCGGACAT
>WNFB01004044.1_pt1 | contig 13006 bp, 8 predicted proteins | sample 5400501 | NCBI WGS metagenome assembly WNFB01 (sample SAMN13153341, study PRJNA577476) | soil metagenome | isolation source: 200 cm saprolite under Douglas fir tree site 2 hole 1 | place: USA:California | collected 2015-04-18
CGACGAGCTGGCCCGGATCGTCCAGGTCCTCTGCCGCCGCACGCGCAACAACCCGGTGCTCATCGGCGAGCCGGGCGTGGGGAAGACCGCGCTCGTCGAGGGCCTGGCCAACAAGATCGTGCAGGGCGACGTGCCCGTCTACCTGGCCGAGAAGCGGATCCTCGCCCTCGACATCTCGCTCATCGTGGCGGGGACGAAGTACCGCGGGCAGTTCGAGGAGCGGCTCAAGACGATCATGCGGGAGCTGACCGAGAGCCACAACATCGTGATCTTCATCGACGAGCTGCACACGCTGGTGGGCGCCGGCTCGGCGGAGGGCTCGCTCGACGCCGCCAACATCCTCAAGCCCGCGCTGTCCCGCGGCGAGATCCAGTGCATCGGCGCCACCACGCCGGCCGAGTACCGGAAGTACATCGAGAAGGACCGCTCGCTGGAGCGGCGCTTCCAGGCGGTGAAGGTCGCCTCCCCGACCGAGGAGGAGACGATCCAGATCCTCCGCGGGATCAAGGACCGCTACGAGAAGTTCCACCACGTCGCCTACGAGGACGCCGCCCTCGAGGCCGCCGTCTACCAGTCGAGCCGGTACATCACCGACCGCTTCCTGCCCGACAAGGCCATCGACCTCCTCGACGAGGCGGGCAGCCGGGTGAAGCTGCGCGACGCGTCGTCGCTGGAGGAGGCCCCGGAGTTCTCGCGCAAGATACGCGTGGTCGTGGACCGGGGCGAGGGTGTCGGCGGCACGTTCTTCCGGGACGAGGAGGTCGCCCAGCGCGAGAACCTCCAGATCGTCCGCGAGCACTGGGACATGGGCAGCCCGGGCACCAACGCCGTCACCAAGAGCGACATCGACGACGTCGTGTCCAAGTGGACGGGCATCCCGATCACCGCGGTCAAGGAGGAGGAATCGGCCAAGCTCCTGCGGATGGAGGAGGAGCTGCACCGGCGGATCATCTCCCAGGAGAGCGCGATCAGCGCGGTGGCCCGCGCCATCCGGCGCACCCGGGCCGGGCTGAAGAACCCGAACCGCCCGGTGGGGTCGTTCATGTTCCTCGGCCCGACGGGCGTGGGGAAGACCGAGGTCGCGCGCAGCCTGGCCGCGTTCCTGTTCGGCAGCGAGCGGGCGCTCATCCGCTTCGACATGTCCGAGTACATGGAGAAGCACTCGGTCTCCAAGCTGATCGGCTCTCCCCCGGGCTATGTGGGCCACGAGGAGGGGGGCCAGCTCACCGAGCGCGTGAAGCGCAACCCCTACTCGGTGGTGCTCCTCGACGAGATCGAGAAGGCCCACCCGGACGTCTTCAACGTGCTCCTCCAGGTCTTCGAGGACGGCCACCTCACCGACGGCCTCGGCAACACGATCGACTTCAAGAACGCCATCATCATCATGACGTCCAACATCGGGGCGCGCTTCATCGAGAAGAAGGGGCGCATGGGCTTCGCCTCCGGCCAGCCCAAGGACACCGCCCAGGGCGTCAACGAGATGGTCATGGGCGAGGTCAAGCGCACCTTCAACCCGGAGTTCATCAACCGGGTGGACGAGATCATCATCTTCGACGCCCTGACCGACGAGGACCTCTCGCGCATCACGCGGCTCCTCGTGGAGCAGCTCAACGCCAACCTGAAGGAGAAGGGCATCACGGTCGCGATCAAGGACGACGGCGTCGACTGGCTGCTCCAGAAGACCTTGCACGACCGCTCGTACGGCGCGCGGCCGCTGCGGCGCGCCATCCAGCGCCACATCGAGGACGCGCTGTCGGAGGCCTTCATCCGGGGGCAGATCCGGCCGCAGCGGCCGATCGAGATCGGCGTGCAGGACGGCGCGCTGTGGTATTGGCAGGACGGCCGCGGAGGCGCCCTCTCGCCATGACGCCTCGGCTCGCGGCCATCGTGGCCGTCCTGGCGCTCGGAGTGCCGGCCGCGCGCGGAGCCTCCGCCCAGGAGCCGCCGCCGCCGGCAGGGCCACCGCCGGCCCCGCCGGAAGCCGCCCCGCCCGCCGTGCCGGAGGCCGGGTCCGAAGACGCCGCCGTCGTGGCGCGCGTCGAGGTGGCCAACAACCAGTACATCCCGCGCGAGACCCTGCTCTTCTACGTCTCCACGAAGCCGGGCGACCGCTACGACGAGCGGCGGCTCCGGGACGACTTCCGGCGGCTGTGGGACGCCGGCTTCCTCGAGGACCTCGTCCTGGACGTGCAGAACTCCCCGCAGGGCAAGGTCGTCACCTTCCGCGTGCAGGAGCGCAAGCGCGTCCAGATCGTGGACTACCGCGGCAGCAAGGACCTCACCACGACCAACATCGAGGACGAGCTCAAGAAGCGCGAGGCCACCCTCCGCGTCGACACCTTCTACGACGTCGCGAAGGCGCGCCGCGTGGAGGCGGTCATAAAGGAGATGCTGGCGGAGAAGGGCCGTCCCTTCGCCACCGTGAAGATCGACGCGAAGCCGATCGGCGCCGCCGGGCAGCAGGTCTCCTTCGTCATCGACGACGGGCCGAAGGCGAAGGTCAAGAAGATCGAGTTCAACGGGAACCAGGCCTTCTCCGACGGCACCCTGAAGAAGACCATGAAGAAGATCAAGGAGGCCGGCTTCTGGAACTTCGGCTGGCTCGGGGGCAAGAACACTTACACCGAGGACAAGTGGTCCGGCCACGAAGGCGACCTGTCCCGGCTCCAGGACTTCTACCTCAACCACGGCTACGTCACCGCCACCGTCGGCGAGCCGAAGATCACGTACGTCGACGGCGGGGGCAAGGGCAAGAAGGCCAAGAAGTGGGCGACGCTGGAGATCCCGGTCTCGGAGGGCGATCAGTACCGGGTAGGCGACGTGAAGTTCGACGGCCTCACCGTCTTCAAGGAAGAGGGCATCCGGCCGCTGTTCAAGCTGCACACGGGCGAGATCTACAACGAGTCGCGCCTCAAGAAGGGCTTCGACAAGCTGCGCGACGCGTACGGCGCCCAGGGCTACTTCCAGTTCACCGGGTATCCCAAGCGCACCCCCGACCCCAAGCGCAGGGTCGTGGACGTCACGCTCACGATGGACGAGGACAAGCGCTACTACGTGGGACGGATCCTCTTCACCGGCAACGACACCACCCGCGACAAGGTGATCCGCCGCGAGGTGTACATGAACGAGGGCGACGTGTTCAACACGGAGGCCCTCAAGCTGTCCATCCGCCGGATCAACCAGCTCGGCTACTTCAAGCCGATGGAAGGCCCGCCCAGCATCGCGCCCAGCTCGCTCGGCGAGGACAGGCTCGACGTCACCTTCAAGGTCGACGAGCAGAACCGCAACCAGTTCACGTTCGGCGGGGGGGTGAGCGGCCTCGAGGGGACCTTCCTCAACGCCTCGTTCTCCACCGCCAATTTCCTGGGCCTCGGCGAGACCTTCCAGATCTCGGCCCAGACGGGCGCCCGGACCAAGAACTACCAGATCGCGATCACCGAGCCGTACCTCTTCGACCGGCCGATCACCGCCGGCATCGACCTGTTCAAGCAGAAGCTCATCATCCCGACCCTGAGCAACGTCGTCGGCTACACGCAGGAATCGACGGGGGCCAGCCTCGTGTTCGGCCTGCGCCTGAAGCGCTTCAACCAGCTCTTCGCCAGCTACTCCTACCGCATCGTCAACATCGCGGGCCTCTCGGCGGCGCTCGGCGGCATCATCGACCCCACCAGCCCGACGTTCGACCCCTTCTTCTTCGGCGAGGAGGGCAAGCGCAAGGAGAGCACGCTCACGCCGTCCTTCGTGCACAACACGGTGGACAACCCGTGGACGCCGCGCAGCGGGCTCAAGTACACCTTGACCACGCAGTTCGCGGGGGGCCCGCTCAAGGGGACCCTGGACTACCTCCGGCCCGAAGTGGAGGTGATCCTCTACATCCCGCACACCAAGCGCACCGCCCTCGGCCTGCGCGCCGACACCGCCATCATCATGCCCTACGCGAACACGGCCAGTGTCGACCCCGCCACGGGCCGCAACACGCTCCCCCTGTACCAGCGGTTCTTCCTGGGCGGGGAGACGGAGATCCGGGGCGTGAACATCCGCACGGTCGGGCCGATCGACAGCGAGAACCACGCTCTCGGCGGCAACAAGAAGGCGTTGTTCAACGCCGAGTACTACATCGACATCATGGGTCCCCTCCGCGCCGTCCTGTTCTTCGATGCCGGACAGGCCTTCCTGGAGGGAGAGAAGATCGACATCAAGAAGTTCCGCACCTCGACCGGGATCGAGATGCGCTTCATCATGCCCGTGCTCAACGTGCCCTTCCGCCTCATCTACGCCTTCAACCCGAACCGCGACTCCTTCCAGCCGAGGTCGGCCTTCAAGTTCGCGGTCGGTACCACCTTCTAAGGCCTAAGGAGAAGACATGATCAAGACGTTTGTCCCCGTCCTGTTCCTCGGCGCGGCCACCCTCGGGCTCGCCCAGGAGCCCGCGCCCGCCGCGTCGGGCGCCGGCGTCCGGAACCCGCGCATCGCCGTCATCAACATGGAGACGATCTCCTCCGAGAGCATCATGGGCAAGGGCTACGCGGCCCAGATCCAGGGCCTCGAGAGGGAGATCCAGAGCGAGGGCACCAAGAAGCAGACCGAGCTGGCCAAGATGGACGCCGCCATCAAGGCGCTCCAGGACGAGCTCGACAAGCAGGCGGCGGTGCTGAGCCCCGAGGCGGCCGAGCGCAAGCGCCAGGACATCGTGAAGAAGACGCGCGATCGCCAGGCCTACGTCGAGGACGGCCAGCAGGAGCTGCAGCGGATGCGGGAGCAGGCCGAGCAGCGGGCCCAGGGGCTGAACAACGAGTTCCAGCAGAAGATCAAGCCCCACATCGACGCCGTGGCCAAGGAGAAGGGGATCGACATCATCCTCACGAGCCAGGTCGCGCTGACGCTGAACCGGGACTTCGACATCTCGCGCGACGTGATCACCAAGGCCGACGCCGCCGAGCGCGCCGCCCAGGCCGCGAAGCCCGCGGCGGCCGCTCCCAAGCCGGCGGCGGCAGCGCCGCCGGCCACCGCTCCCGCCCCCGCGGCGCCGGCGCCCAAGCCGACCCCGACCCCCCAGCCGTAGGTGGAGGCGCCGGAGGTCCCCGCGATCGACGTCGCCGTCCTCGTCCGCCAGCTTCCCACCCAGTATCCGTTCGTGCTGGTCGACCGGGTCGTGGAGCACGATCCCCGGGGGCGGCTGGTGGCGATCAAGAACGTCACCGGCTCCGAGGAGTTCTTCGAAGGCCACTTTCCCGGAGCTCCGGTCATGCCGGGCGTGCTTCTCATGGAGAGCCTGGCCCAGGCGGCGGGGATCTGGCTGCTGAAAAACGCCGAGGATCCCCGAGGGCTCGAGGTCCACGTCGTCGGCATCGACAAGGCCAAGTTCCGGCGCCCGGTCCTGCCCGGGGATCAGCTACGGCTCGAGATCACGGTGCTCCGGCGCCGGGGACCGCTATGCCGCGTGCGGGGCGACGTCAAGTCGGGCGAGAACCGTGTCGCCGAGGCCAACCTCCTCCTGCGCGTCGCTGCGCTGGAGCCGCCCGAGGTCGATCCGACGGCCCGGGTGGCGCCCGGCGCGGTGCTCGGACGCGGGGTGCAGGTGGGGCCGTACGCGGTCGTGGGGCCGCGCGTGCGCATCGGGGCGGGCACCGTCCTCGCGTCCCATGTCGTCGTGGACGGTGACACGGAGATCGGGGCCGACAACCATCTCTACCCGTTCTGCTCGGTCGGCCTCGCCCCCCAGGACAAGAAGTACCACGGCGAGCACACCCGGCTCGTCATCGGGGACCGCAACGCGGTGCGCGAGTTCGTGACCATCCAGCCCGGCACCGGCGGCGGAGGCGGGCTGACCCGCATCGGCTCCGACAACCTCTTCATGGCCTACGCCCACGTGGCCCACGACTGCCTCGTCGGCAGCCACACCATCTTCGCCAATGGAGCCACCCTGGCCGGCCACGTGGAGGTCGCGGACTGGGCCACGATCGGCGCCTACTCCGGCGTGCACCAGTTCTGCCGCGTCGGCACCCACTCTTTCGTGGGCGGGTACACCGTGGCGACCAAGGACGTGCTGCCCTACTCCAAGACGGTGGGCAACCGCGCGTGCATCTACGGGGTGAACACCATCGGCCTCACGCGCCGGGGCTTCGCGGCCGAGACGATCGCCGCGATCCGGCGCGCCTTCCGCGTGCTCGTCCAGAGCCGCCTCAACACCAGCGAAGCGGTGGCGCGGCTGGAGGCGGAGGGATCGCCGCATCCGGAGGTGCGCGGGCTCGTCGAGTTCATCCGGGGGGCGCGGCGCGGCGTGATCTTGAAGCGCCACATCCGCCACCGGGTGTCCGAGGAGGCTTGAAGGCGGGGCAACGCTCGCATCAGCTCTTCCCTCCCCCATATGTGGGGAGGGACAGGGTGGGGGGTCGATGAATAGCCCTCCGCCGCTCGGGCTCATCGCCGGCAACGGCCGCTTCCCCTTCCTCGTGGCCGCCGCTGCCCGGCGGGCCGGGCGCCGGGTGGTGGCGGTGGCGGTGAAGGAGGAGGCCTCGCCGGACCTGGCCGGAAGCGTCGACGAGATGCACTGGGTCGGCCTTGGCCAGCTCGGCCATTGCATCGAGGTCCTCAAGGCCGGGGGCGTGAGCGAAGCGGTGATGGCGGGGCAGGTCCAGCATCGGCGCATCTTCTCGGGCATCGTCCCCGACCTGAAGCTGGCCGGCGTCCTCCTGCGACTCGCGGTGAAGAACACCGACAGCCTCATCGGCGGCGTCGCCGACGCTCTCTCGCGGGAGGGCATCACCCTCCTCCCTTCCACGGCGCTCCTCGAGGACCAGATGGCGACCGCGGGCCCGATGAGCCGGCGCCGGCCCGGCGGCGACGAACGGAAGGACATCGCCTACGGCGTGAAGGTGGCGCGCGCGCTCTCGGCCCTCGACCTCGGCCAGACGGTGGTGATCAAGGACCGGGCCGCGGTCGCCCTCGAAGCGATGGAAGGCACGGACGAGGTGATCCGGCGGGGCGGGCGGCTGGCGGGAGCCGGGACGACGGTGGTGAAGCTGGCCAAGCCCCGGCAGGACATGCGCTTCGATGTCCCGGTGGTGGGAACCCGGACGCTCGAGGCCATGCGCGAGGCGGGGGCGCGCACGCTGGCGGTGGAGGCGGGCCGGACGCTGCTGCTCGACCGCGCGGCCGTCCTCGCCGCGGCCGATGCAGGAGGGATCGCTCTCTGGGGCATCGGTCCCGAGGCGACGGCGGACGAGTGACTGTCCGCGTGGGCGTCGTCGGTGTCGGCGCCCTCGGCCAGCACCACGCCCGGGTGTACGCCGACCTGCCGGGAGCGACGCTCGCCGGCATCTACGACGTGGATCCGTCTCGCGCCGCCGAGGTCGCGGCCCGTCACGGCGTGCCGGCCTTTGGCCAATTGCGGGAACTGACGGACGCGGCCGACGCAATCTCAGTTGCCGTCCCCACCGTGGACCACCACCGAGTGGCCCGGACGCTGCTCGAAGCGGGCAAGGACGTCCTCCTCGAGAAGCCGATGACGGCCGGCTTGGGGGAGGCGGAGGACCTGATCGGCCTGGCCAGCGAGAAGGGGGCGGTCCTGCAGGTCGGGCACATCGAGCGGTTCAACCCGGCCGTCGAAGCGCTGCGCAAGGCCGCGCTCCAGCCCCGGTTCATCGAGGTCCATCGCCTCAGCCCGTTCTCGCCCCGCAGCCTCGACGTCGACGTCGTCCTCGACCTGATGATCCACGACCTCGACATCGTCCTCTGCCTCGACGGCTCGGAAGCGGTCCAGGTGGATGCGGTGGGCGTCCCCGTCCTCACCTCGAAAGTGGACATCGCCAACGCCCGCCTCCGCTTCGCGTCGGGCCTCATCGCCAACCTCACGGCGAGCCGTGTCTCGGCTGAAAAGGTCCGCAAGTTTCGGGTGTTTTCCCCGAAAACGTACATCTCGGTGGATTTCGCGGCTCGATCGGCCCAAGTCTATCGTCTCATTCAAGGGAGGGACGGGCCGGAGATCACGACCGAGCGGACGGCCGCGCCCGACGAGGAGCCGCTCCGGCGACAGCTCGCGGCCTTCGTGGCGGCGGTCCGTGAGCGGACGGCGCCGGCGGTGACGGGTGCCGACGGCTTGAGGGCGCTCACCCTGGCTCATACCGTTCTCGCGCGTATGGCGGAGTAGCGTAGAATACGTGGCTCAGCTCCCTCCGAGAGGGGGTTTTAGTCGGGTCGGCATCCCAGATCTTGTGAGGTAGGAGCCAGACCCCGCGACATCTAGGCGCGGACCCGTTTGGGCGTGATTCATGCTATGGTTTGTTGTCGGATCTGGGGACTGAGGTAGCCGTGGGCCGCTTCGATCAGCGCCAAGGCTTCCTGATGTCCGCGATCGTGCATTTGATGATCATGATGGCGCTTGTCAACCGAGTGGCGACCCGGGAGAAGGCCAAGGACCCGGCGGCGAGCTTCGGGCCCGTCAAGGAGCATATCTTCATGCCCTCGCGCGAGTTGCTGCGGCAGCTCGCTCCGCCACCGGCGCATCGGACGCCTGTTCCCGCCCCGACACCGCCCGCGGCGCAGGCGCGGCCCAAGGACCGGATCAGCATCGGGCCCCCCTCAACCGACCAGGCCAAGGTGCTCGAGCTGAGGCGCGAGGACGACCTCACGAAGGTCTCGAAAGGCAAGCCCAACGCGCTTCCGTCTGCACCCCCGACGCCGGCCCCTGCCGTGGCGACCTCGTCTCCCGCCCCGGTCCCGGGCACGGGCGCCGAGGTCCGGCAGGCGGAGGGGCTGCGTCTTCCGAACGGGCTCAACCAGCCGGCTCCCGGGGACGGGGGTTCGCGCGCGGGAGGCGCCATCCCCCGGCCGACCCTCGCCGAGTCGCTCCGGAACCTCGAGCAGCGACTGGCCGACGTCGGGCCGCGCGGCATCGAGAGCGGGACCGGCCAGCAGATGGGGCCGCTCTTTTTCGATCCGGAAGGGGCCGACTTCACCGTCTGGATCAACCAATTCAAGAACGAGGTCTACCGCAACTGGATCGTGCCCCAGGCCGCCCTGCTCGGTTTCCGGGGCCACGTCGACCTCGAGTTCTCGGTGGAGCGGGACGGGACCCTCACCGATTTGAAGATGCTCAAGTCTTCCGGCACGCCTGCCCTCGATCGGGCCGCGGCGAATGCGCTTATGGGCAGTCGTCTGCTGCCCCTGCCTCGCGATTTCGGCCCTCCGCGAGTCACCATGCAAGTGACGTTTTTCTATAACCAGGGTCCGCAGGGTTGACCGCGCCCGGGTCGAGTCGCCGCCCGCCGCGCAGTCCCTCCCCGCGGCGGGCACCTCCCCGAAAGGGACCACGCTCGGTGGCGGCCGCTCTCGTGGCCACCGTCGCGGTCACGATGGGTCTGGGCGCGACCTGCCGGACCGCGCCGTCCGCTCGCCCCGGAAGGCCAGCATCGGCTCCGGCAGCGCAGGTCGCCGCCCCCGTCCCGATCGCACCCCCCGTCATCCGCGTCGGCGTCCTCCCGGACGTGCCGCGCAGCTCCATCGGTGCCGATTCCGGCGTGGTGGTCCGCGGCGTCGCCGCCCAGGGGGCGCAAAGCGACCGCCAGGTGGCGCGCGCGACCTTTGTCGGTGTGGGGGAGGCCGTCCGCCTCGTCGAGACAGGCGAGCAGTTCAGCTCCGTGACGCTCTTCCCGGTCCGCCCGGAGGAGACCCTCCTCGTCGAGGCGACCCCGTACCGCGGGATCCTCGAGGTCCGGCCCGGGGTGCCGGGCACGGTGACCGTCGTCAACGTCCTCAACCTCGAGGACTACCTGAGGGGTGTCGTCCCGAACGAGCTCTCGCCGACCGCCTTCGCGGAGCTGGAGGCGCTGAAGGCGCAGGCGGTGGCCGCCCGCACCTACGCCCTGCGCAACATGGGGCAGTTCGCGGCGAAGGGCTACGACATCTGCGCGACGCCCGCGTGCCAGGTGTACCGGGGCAAGTCCACCGAGAACCCTCTCTCCGACCAGGCGGTGGAGGAGACGCGGGGCATGACGGCGGCCTACCGGGGCCAGCTCATCAACGCCCTCTACACCTCGACCTGCGGCGGCCATACGGAGGACGGCGGCAACATCTTCGACGGGGAAGAGCTGCCCTACCTGCGCGGCGTCGTCTGCGCTCCCGAGCAGGTCGCGTGGTCCACGATCCGGACGACGAACCCGCCCGTCTCGCTCGGCGAGGAGCCCGGCCTCGCCCGCGAGGCGGCGCTGCTCGTCTCGCTCGACGTGCTCCCGCCCTCGCTGTACTCGGCTTCCGCCCTCCAGGCGAGCGCCACCGAGGACGAGGCACGCGAGTGGGTGAGCCGGCTCGTCGCCGCGCTGCATCGCAAGGGATGCGAAGTGGAGGCCGAGGGAAGCCTCGGCCACCGCGGGCCCTTCGTGCGCCATCTCGTCGGGGCGTTGTGCTGGGACGAGCGGGCCCAGCGCCTGCTCGCTCCCGGGGACCCGGACTACCTCCTGAAGGTGGAGGACCGCGCCGATCTCGGCGGTGAAGCCGAGCGCATGGCCGCGGCGCTGCTGATCTCGGAGGGCATCCTGTCGCCCCTCCCGGACAACACCCTCCGTCCCGCCGTGGCCCTGACACGGGCCCAGGCGGTCGGGTTGCTCGCGCGGGTGGCCGAGCGCGCCGGGGCCCCGGGGATCGTCACCGCCGAGTTCCGCGAGGCGCGCGCCGGCGCCCTCACCGTGGACGTCGGCGGCACCGCAGAGTCGCACCCGATCGATCCGGCCGCGCGGCTCTTCCGCGACCTGGACGGGACGCGGGTCGCGTCGTCGGAGTTGAGCGTCGTCGCCGGTGACAAGGTGCGCTACGTCGTCCAGGGCGGGCGGGTCACGTTCCTGGAAGGCGAGCAGAGCCGCCTGGGGACGGCCGCGGACAAGACCTCGCGCGTCTACCGGTGGGAGGTGCGCGAGAGCCCCCGCGAGCTGAAGACGGCCCTGGCCCGCTACGGCGATGTGGGCATCCCCACCGACCTCCTCCCGCGCCGCCTCGGCGTGTCCGGCCGCGTGATCGAGATGGCAGTGACCGGCACGGGCGGTGAGCTGGTGCTGAAGGGCCTTCAGGTGCGGTGGGGCCTGGGGCTGCGCGAGAACCTCTTCGTCGTGGACCGCGAACGCGACGCCGCGGGGGCGGTGGAGCGCTTCGTCTTCACCGGCAAGGGCTGGGGCCACGGCGTCGGCCTGTGCCAGGTCGGGGCGTTCGGCATGGCCCAGTCCGGCTCCTCTTTCGACGCCATCCTGCGCCATTACTACACGGGCATTCAGCTCGAACGGTCGTATTGAGCCCGCCTGAGTCCGCCCTCGCCGGCGAGCGGCTTTCGGGAACCTCTCGACCCCTTTGAGACAATAAGAGGATGCCGGCCCCGTTCCGGCGGCAGGCCCTGGTGTGCCGGGCGTGGAGCGGGGGAGGGAGCCGATGTTTCGACGGACGATGGTGATGGCCGCTACGCTGGCGACGCTGTCCCTGGGCGCCTGCGGCGGCTCCAACGCGACCACGTCGCCGACGGCCTCGCCGAGCCCGACGACGGCTCCCGTGGTCACGATCGTCGCCAACCCGGCCGCGGCCCCCGTCACGGCTTCGACCGACCCCGGCTTCCAGTGGGCGACCTCGTTCTCGTTGACCTTGACCGAGAGCGCGGGGGTCGCGGTCAACATCCGGTCGGTGAGCGCGAACCTGCAGCAGGCGGCCGGAGGCATCGTCGTTACGCCGCCCACCGGCCTCGCCGAAGCGTTCCGGTACGAGGTCAAGTCGCCGAGCAACCGGATCGAGGCCAACGGGACCATCACGATCGGCTTCACATTCCTCTACACGCTCCCGCAGCCCGGGGAGGAAGCGCTCGTCACCGTCACGCTGAACCTCTACGACGACTCGGGGACCGCGTACCCGCAAACGGTTCAGGTCAAGGTCGTGTAGAGTGGGTCGGTGCTGGCCCGCGCTGTCGCCGCCTCCATCCTCCCCGTTCTGCTCGCGGCCGCTCCGCCGGCTCCCGGTCCGGCGGGGACCCTCCGGGCCGCGGCCGTGGTGGCGTCGGTGTCCGGCCAGCCGCGGGCCATCGCCGTCGGCGACTGGAACGGTGACGCCAAGCTCGACCTGGCCGTCGTCAGCACCCAGCCGGACGTCGTCGAGATCCTGATCGGCGCCGGCAACGGCGCCTACTCGAGCGCCGGCGTCCTCGGCGTGGGCCGCGGCCCCTCGGCCATCGTGGCGGCCGACCTCAACTCCGACGGCAAGATCGACCTCGCCGTCGCCAACCACGATTCAAACGACGTCACGATCCTCTTCGGGGACGGCTCAACCTTCCATCCCGGCCCGACCATCAGCTCCGGCGGAATCGGTCCCGCGTCCATCCGCGCGGGGGACTTTGACGGAAACGGCACGATCGACCTGGCCGTGCTCAACGGGACCTCGGCCGACGTGGTCCTCCTGCTCGGCAACGGCGCGGGGAGCTTTGCGGTGGGGCCGCCGCTTCCCGTGGGCCGCCAGCCGGTCTTCATGACGAGCGGGGACCTCGACGCGAACGGGCTGCCCGACCTCGTCGTCGTCAGCCAGGGCTCGAACGAGGTCTTCGTCCTCACCAACGCCGGCGGCGGCGCGTTCGCTCCGTCGGTGGGCTTCGCGACCGGGATCAGCCCCGCCTCGGCTGCGATCGGGGACTTCAACCGCGACGGCAAGCCCGACATCGCCGTCGCCAACGAGGGCTCGAACGACGTCACGCTGCTGCTCCGCAACGCCAGCGGGAGCTTCAACTCCGTCACCATCCACACCGTGGGCCAGCGGCCGCTGTCCATCGTGGCCGGCGACTTCAACGGCGACGCCAACATCGACATCGCCACCGCCGACTACGATTCGAGCAGCGTCTCGGTCCTGCTGGGCGACGGCGCGGGCGGGTTCGGCTCGGCGAAGGACTACCCGGTGGGCGCGCGCCCGCTCGTGGTGGCGCAGGGCGATCTCAACGGCGACGGCCGGCAGGACCTCGTGACCGCCGCCGTCGGGGCCAGCGGTGTGGCGG
>WNFB01004045.1_pt1 | contig 13005 bp, 10 predicted proteins | sample 5400501 | NCBI WGS metagenome assembly WNFB01 (sample SAMN13153341, study PRJNA577476) | soil metagenome | isolation source: 200 cm saprolite under Douglas fir tree site 2 hole 1 | place: USA:California | collected 2015-04-18
CCTGCATCAGCAGAACCCAACCCGCTGTGCTCTGACGGCATCCAAGTTTCCTGGAAGAGCGGCCCAGGTCGGAAGCCACTTCCGTCCGCCGCCGAGGAGTTTGTCCAACAATCAGGAGAACCTATCACATGAAACGTATAGCCCTACTTATCATGCTTGGTTTGTTCGTGGCTGCGCCCGGATTGGTCCTCGCGCAGACGGAAAACCACGTCGAATTCGGACCGTTCGCGGACTATTTCCGCCTCGATAAGACCAATGTGACCAACTTCGTAGGCGTGGGTGGCCGTATAGGCTTCTATCTAAATCCATACGCCAGCGTGGAAGCGGAAATGGCCTATGACTTCGCCCGCAACAACACCTTCACCACGTCGAATGGCGTGACCACCAGTTTCACCACCACGGGCCTACGGCCACTGACCAGCTTGTTCGGGCCAAAGTTGCAGTTCGGTAAAGGCAAGTTCGATGTCTTTGCAACTGGGAAGGTCGGCTTTCAGAACTTCAGCACGACCTGCAAAAACTGTGTTGGTTTCGGTGGTGCTGTAAGCAACGTTACGACCGGAGACACCCATTTCGCGCTATATCCCGGTGTGGGTATCGAGGGCTTCTGGGGAGGTTTTGGTTTGCGCGCTGACGTGGGCGATCAGATCTACTTTCTCAACGGCGCCCAGCACAATCTGAGGGTCACCTTCGGACCGCAGTTCCGGTTTTAGTACGCTTGTCCATCGTGACGTAGACGGCAGCCGGAATTCAGGCTGCCGTTTCTTTTCATATACGTAGTAACGTGGCCGTCATCCCTGGGGCTCGGGAACCCAGGCAGGGCAAGCCTTCTGGGCTGGTCCCCTTACCTTTCCGGAAACATTTTTCAACGCTATCACTGTCCAGCTGTGCTACTATCCGCGAACGCGGCTGGGGTCATCTGCCCGTCCTGCCCTGCTATGGCTAATCTTCATCTCCCTTCGCGTGTCTTGCTTTTGCTGTGTGTGGCGGCGCTTGTATTCATCCGTGGCGCGCAGGCGCAGTCCACAGATCAGGTGCACGTAGCTCCGCGTAATTCTGAGGAAGCTGTGCCCGGCAGCGTTATCGCACCGGTTGAGGGCGAGCGCAGCCTAGGCCGTATGAAACCTCTACGGGTCGATGTGGACCTCGTACTGGTGCCGGTCAATGTCATCGACACGATGAATCGTCCCGTCATGGGCTTGGAAGAGCAGAACTTCAGGCTTTACGAGGACAACGAGCAACAACAGATCCGGTTTTTTTCGACCGAAGACTCGCCGATCTCGGTGGGATTGCTGCTGGATCTCAGCAAGAGCATGGCCAACAAATTCGTTACCGAGCGCGCGGCGGTGGAGGAGTTCTTCAAGAATGCAAATTCGCAGGATGAATACTTTGTCATCACCTTCTCGGACCAGCCCAGGGTCATCACTGGCTCTACCCAGTCGCTCGACGAAATACAGCAAAAGCTGGCGGCGGACAATCCAGATGGACAGACTGCATTGCTCGACGCGATTTACCTGGCAATCGCCAAGATGCGCTCGGCACGCTATCCGCGCCGGGCGCTCCTTATCGTCTCCGATGGCGGTGACAATCACAGCCGCTACGGACTGAAGGAAATAAAGAGCCTGGTCCAGGAAGCAAACGTCGAGCTCTACGCCATCGGCATTTTCGACAGTATGTTTTTTAAATCATTTGAAGAATTCATGGGGAAGCGCTGGCTCGGTGAGATCACCGATGTAACTGGCGGTCGCACGGTTGCCGCGGGTGACCTGGGAAAGGTCCCAGAAATCGCTGCCACTGTCAGCCGGGAAATGCGTAATGAATATGTACTGGGATACCGGTCGCGCAAAGGGGTTCGGGATGGCAAGTGGCGCAAGATCAAGGTGCAGGTAACCCCACCCGCCACCGCTGGGCGGGTACAGGCCTACTACAAGAAAGGCTACTTGGCTGCAGCAAGGTAGGCTCTGCCCGATACCCCATGCCGCGCGAGGTAAGGCGCGCACAACAACCCGGAAGTCAACTTCGGTGCCGCCTTCCGTTTCTAGGCTTCTGACCGGATCAAAGGCAGACGGCAGCCTGCCCGGTCCCCGTTTTTGTGTCTGCTCTTTGCTCCAAGCCTTCAGTGCCTGCCTGGATACAGGCGGAAAGACATGGTAGAGTGTTGCGGTTCGCCGCCCGGGAACCGCCCCAGAATCGGTTCCAAGGAGTTCTCTATGGCGCCAATCTATGACCTCGTGAAAGACCGCCGGGTCTATTCCATTGAAGCCGACCGCACCGTGCTGGAGGCAGCCCGTTTCATGATGGAGCACAGCATCGGCGCTCTTCCAGTGCTGCGCAACGGGGAACTGGTGGGCATCTTCTCTGAGCGCGACGTCATGAACCGCGTGGTCGCCGTGGGGCGCATGCCCGGAACCACCAAAATCTCCGAGGTGATGACCCCCAATCCCAAAGCGGTGAGCGTCGACGAGACGATAGAAAACTGCCTCTTCCTGATGCGCGAATTCGGTTTCCGCCACCTGCCCATCACCGACGGCAAGGAACTGAAAGGCCTGGTTTCCTCGCGCGACATCCTGTTGCGCTACGTTGCCCAGAAAGAAGCCGAGGCGCGGCGCCTGGCGGTCTGAGCCCTCGGGGAGGGCACGAGCTCACTCGTTGCCAATAAGTCCTTTAATTTTGTCATTCCGAGGCGGCTTCAGCCCCGAGGAATCTGCTGTTCCGGTTTTTCGGCAGCTTGAAGCCGCGCCCTCCCAGCTAGTCCGGCCGCTTGCGCAGGATCAGGTCGCCTTCGCTGGGCGGCAGGCTGAAGGGAAACTCAAGAACGCGGTTCTCAAAGGGAATCCGCAGTAGAAAATCTTCCCGCTTTTTCCAGTCCCCGATCCACTTGCTTCTGGTGCCGAAGAACACCCAGCCGCTGACTTCGGGGTTGCCGGGATCCAATTTCACCGGTCGCAAGCTGTGCGTGCTCAGGAACTCCTGCAATTCGGCCACATCCTTTTCATGGGACTGGAGCAGAGCTTCTTGCTCTTCTTTGTTCTCCGGGTGTTTGCGGATCTCGCGCTCCATTTCGTCACTGAGCGCTGCAGCGCCATTCTGCAATCGGGTGGAAAGATTGTCGGGATCAAGCGAGCTGTGTACCACGTGGTAGTGGGTCACGAATTCCAGGGTGAGGTTGTCGTTTCTTACCTCGAGCGCGCTGGTGCCCCGATAGCGGAGGATCAAGGAGACGCCGAACATGGGTTCTGGCCGCCGTCGCACTTTCTGCAGTTCCTGCGAATCCACCGCGAGGGTGATGCCAAGATCATCGGTCCACAAGCCATAGCGATACTTGCCATCGTCGCCGCGGGTGAAGGTGCAGCCGGGTTTGCCTTCGGCCCAGCGGACGGTAGGGACAGCGGCCTTGTCCTTCTTCTTGCCGGAAGGGCCGGCCCAGACAGTCGATGGCAGCAGCACCGTCGCCAGCAAGGCGATGGCAACGCAAACGGGATGGCGGACCAAGCGCATCGGGGTTTCGGCACCAGACTAAACCGTCTTCCTGAATTTGCGGCTGCGATTTTAGAGGTGAAGCACAGCTTCATACCGCTTTGAGAGTGTTTTTCGGCAAACTGCGGTAGAATTGCGTGAAACGGCGTGCCCTGCTGGAAGGAGGCTTTATGAGATTGCCGGCTATTCTGCTTGCCATCCTCTCCCTTTTCGTGTCCCGGGCTTGGTGTGACGAAGAACATCATCACGCACTCACCGACCAGGAAATTGGCTCCGTCCATTTTTCGACTTCGTGTTCGAAAGCGGTAGAGCGCAGCTTCAATGGTGCCGTTGCCCTGCTGCATTCGTTCCAGTACGAGCAAGCCCGGCAGGCCTTTGCTGAAATCTCCGGTCAGGATCCGAAATGTGCCATGGCGCAGTGGGGCGTTGCCATGTCGCACTACCATGGTTTGTGGGACAACGGTGACATGGCGGCCGGAGCCGATGCCCTCCACAAGGCCAAGCAGATCGCTGCTGCCAATCCGGGGACCACGGCCCGCGAAACAGCATTTATCGACGCTCTGGCGGAAATTTACCGCGACGACGGTAAAGACAGATACGCTCACGCCCAGGCCTTCGAGCAAAAGATGGGCGCGGTGCGGGCGGCATATCCCGATGACAGTGAAGCTGCTATCTTCCACGCCCTCACGCTCGCCATTACGGCGCCCAAAACCGATAAGACCTTTGCCAATCAGCGTAAGTGCGGCGAGATACTCGAACCGATTTTCGCCAAGCAGCCCCACCATCCCGGTGTCGCCCACTACATCATTCATTGCTACGACAACCCCGTGCTGGCTGAAAAGGGTCTGGGCGCCGCCCGCATGTACGCCAGGATTGCACCCGCCTCGGCACACGCCAATCACATGCCTTCGCATCTCTTCACGCGCGTAGGCTCGTGGGACGAGTCCATCAGTTCAAACCTAAAATCCGCCGAACTGGCCGCCCATGCGGAGGCCACTTCCAGCAATGGCGAAGCCCGCGATCAGCGGCTCCATGCCATGGATTACCTTGAATACGCCTATCTCCAGAGTGGACGCGTGAAACCCGCGAAGGCTGAACTGAATGAGATGAACACGCTGCCACCGGTGGGCGGACTCACTCTCACTGGAGACTACGGCATGGCGGCGATTCCGGCGCGCTACGCGATCGAGCTTGGCAATTGGGATCAGGCGAGCGGACTGCAAGTAAGAAAAGATGGCGTGCCTTGGGCGCAAGCCGTCACTTGGACGGCAATCGGCGTGGGCAGCGCACGCGCCGGAAATCTCGAGCGTGCGTCTCAGGCCGAGCAGATGCTGTCGTCGCTCCGCGATGTCATCGCCAAGCAGAACAACTCTTATTGGTCCAATCAGGTCGAAGTGCAGCGCCGTGAAGTGGCGGCGTGGATCGCGGAACAGAGCGGCAAGCCTGCTGAAGGGATCGCCACCATGCGTTCGGCGGCAGAACTGGAAGAGAGCATGGACAAGCACGCGGTGACGCCCGGGGCGGTCACTCCCGCCCGGGAAATGCTCGCGCAGCTGCTCCTGCTGCAAAAGCAGCCCCAGCAATCCCTGGCCGAGTACGAAACGATTCTGAAGATCGCGCCCAATCGCTTCAATGCGCTCTACGGCGCAGCCAGCGCCGCGGAGGCTTCCGGTAACGCAACTGCCGCCAATAAGTATTTTCAGAAATTGACCGAGATCGCGGTCGGAGATGAGCGCCCGGAACTGGTGACGGCGCGCAAGAAGGTAGCGGTTACCGCCCAGAACGCCTTACAGCAGCGTCCTTGAAGGGAAAGGCTGCGCAGTGCGCTCATCGCGGTCGTACAATTGAAATGTGTTAGATTGAGTTGAGGTGGGCGCGTAGCTCAGGTGGTAGAGCAATGCCCTTTTAAGGCATGGGTCGCAGGTTCGAATCCTGCCGCGCTCACCAGGTTAACCGCCAGTCAGCAAGAGCAAAATCAACCCTAATGAGGCATGTTTTTACGCCACTTGCCGGTTTTTCACCGCCGGGAGCGTATCTCCCGGCGGCATTTCAGGACCTCATCCCGAGGACGCCTCTCACCCGCGAGATGTTTTCACTCAACCGATTCCAAACTGCCTGACGTCCTCCGGCCCACTGTGAAGCGACTCCGATAGAGGCGGTTTAAGCAGCAGCGCTCGCGCCCCGCGCGTGGGTTGGTATCTGGGGCCGCCTGGCTGCTAGTTCACAGAGCAGCGCAACCGCCGCTAGCACCGCCGCCGTGTAGAACGCCATTTGGTAGTTCTTATACTTGTCGAACAACTTGCTACCGATCATCGGCCCTAATACTCCGGCTACGCCCCACGCCGTGAACAACATGCCGTAGTTGAGGCCGGCGTTTTTGGTGCCCCAAAAATCGGAGGTGGTGGAAGCATTGACCGAGAGCTGGGTGCCATAGCACCAGTACACCACAATCACAAGAACATAAAGTAGCGTTGCATTCGCGCCTACGGAATACAAGATGGGCATGGCGACCATCGAAATGCCGATCATCAAACGCAAGACGTTGAGCCGCCCTAGGGCGTCCGACATCCAGCCAGATAGAATCCGGCCTGAGGCGTTTCCGAGAGCTCCGAGAATAAAAAGTGTTGAACCGACACCAGCAGCGACTTTCTGGCTGGTCGCGAAGGGGGCCAACTGGCTGATGACCATCAGGCCGGCCGAAGTTCCCAGTGCATAGGCCACCCACATGAAGTAGAACGCCGGTGTGCTTAGCACTTCGCCCGGGCTGAACTCATGGGTGGTAGCCGCTGCCTTGGAGGCCGGAGCTGGCGTCCAGCCCGCAGGCTTGTAGCCTGTCGGCGGGTTCTTCAGCAGGAACGACCCAATCATCGTCATGACCAGGAAGATTCCTCCTAGGATGGTGAATGTGGATCGCCACCCGTACGTGGGGATCAGCCACTTTAACGCTAACGGGGCTAAAATGGCAGACCCGCCACCGTAGCCCGCCACCGCCAGGCCTACAGCCAAGCCGCGCTTGTCAGGGAACCATTTGGCCATGACCGGAATTGGCGTGGCGTAGCCAAAGCCATTCCCAACCCCGCCCAAGACCCCAAAACAGACGTACAGGTAAGTGAGGCTGGAGGTGTAGCTACAGAGGAAGAACCCCAGGGCGACCAGCACTCCGCCAGTGATTGACACCCAGAACGGACCGAACTTGTCCTGCAGTCGGCCGGCGATGATAAAGGACAGGGCAAAAACCACCACTGCGATGGTGAACGTCCACGTGGTCTGCGCCCGCTTCCACCCGAACTCTTTCTCCAGTGGGGCCACGAACACACTCCAGGCATACAGGGATCCCAACGCAAGATTCATCATGAGACCGCCCACCACCCGCCACCACCGACTGATCGAGACTTGGTCCGTCCCTGCCTGTGCTTGCGTACTCATAATGTTTACCTCCTCCATTTGCGAATATCAGTTTCCCTGCTTTGACTTGCTCGCTTCTTTCCCGCAGTACCTGTTCTACTTCCAAGTCAAGCGACTCCGCGGAGCCCCCGAAAAGGGAAGCCCCGCGGGAGCCGTGGATAGCGGCTCGGTTTGCTAGAACGTAAAAATCGGACCGAACTCATTGCGCCAGTTGTGCGCCTGTTTGGTTGGCACGCCCGCGAAGGGTAACTTTACCGTCACAGCGCCAGAGGCGGTGCGAGTGTTGATATAGCTCACTTCATGCACAAACGTAACCCACTTGTTGAGCCGGTAAGTGAGCGAAGCGGTATCGAGGTCGGTGCGGCCCAGTTTGTTCCCATGCCGCGCATCGGCATAGTTGGCGCGGTCGGTGCCATATCCCAGGTGCAGCACCCAGCCGGAATTGGGGCCCTCCGGATTGGCGTGGAAGATACGCGAAAGCGGGAAACTCAATTCCGCGAAGCCGCCGGTTCCTCCGATGGGCTGGAGGATAGCGGGTAACACGGGAGTGCCAGGGCAGTCCGTGGTGTCGGCTAACACCGGGTCCGGAGCTCCCCCTGCGCAGCCGAACAAGATGGACCGTCCGCTGAAGGAAATGCCGTTCCCGACGTCGGACAAGCCGTTCAGATTGGAAAAGACGTCGTTGAGTTGGCCGGCGAAGAAGAACCGCAGGTCGTTCCCGCGGTAGAACTTGGCCGCCAGAGTTACCCAGGGTGTGGGCAATTGAATCTCAGCGGTCCAGATGTTCTGTGGGTTGCTGACCTGGGTGCCGCGGGGAAAGAACTGCTCCAGATTGCACGTCCCCGTCGGCTCGGGGCAATTTGAGGCCCCGGATATCGCAGTGGCGGTTGTGAACCCAACATTAGGAGCGTTGGCGTTAGTGAAGACTGGGAAGGGTGGGATAACGCAGGGGAGAGCCGTGCAAGTAAAATCGGTTGCAACGACCTGCTTCGCGTGGGGAATGATTTCATTGATGCGGGCATGGTGGCCGCTGAAGATCAGTTGAGCCGGCGCAACGCCTTTCCAGTTATGCGAAAGCGGGAACTGGAAGACGACGCGCGCCTCAAGGCCGGGCTGATTGGATTCGGCTCCGGCGCGGTCACCAAAACGCAAGCGCTGGTCGGCGGTGAGAGCTGAGGACGCGGCCGCCGCCAGGGTGATGGCGAACTCGGGCTGAATCTTCAGGTCACCCGCATGGAATTGCACGCCGGTTTTGAACTGCGGGATGCGCTCGTAAAGGGAGCCCATTCCGACGCCCAGGCCCGTGGTCTCGAACAAGCTGGGAAGAGTCGAAGAACCAAGGAGGGTCCAATCCTGGCCGAACTCAGCGAACCAGGGCAGTTCACCCAGTTTCCTATCTAGCCGCACATAAGCGAGACGCAGGGAGAACTGGTTGGAGCGGACACCACTGATGTTGCGGTTGTTCACATTGGTATAGTCGCCTTCAAAGTCGCCCTCGACGCGGCCGGTGATGGTAAAGTCCGAACCCTTGGGAACCCATTCCGCCTGGGTACCGATACGGAAGGAGCGGGCCTTAATATGGACTTGAGGGTCGGAGGTGGGGCCAGTATCGGCGAGCAGCAGCGGCAAGGGCCAATCCTGACTGCCGAAGGTGGAGCCCCCGCTGGAGGCAGTGTCGGAGACGGCACTGGCTTTGTAGAAGCCGTAGAACTTCATGCTGACCCCGCTCCCCAGTTTGATATCGGGAATGAGCCCGGCCTGCTTGGGCACATCAATCGGCAAGACCCGTAACGGCGCCACCGCCGGAATCACCGGCGGCTCGTGGGGAGCAGCCGGAGCCCCCTGGCTGGCCGGTCCCGAGATGGGAGCCGCCTCTGGCACATGCAGGACAGCGTTTACTACATGGGCGGCGGGTAAATCTCCGCTTACCGCTACCGGCGTGGCCGCGAAAGTGGTTTTATATTCCTGTTCGCTGATCACGCCCTTTCCTACGAGCAATTGGCCAAGCCGCATGTTTAATTCGCCGGGCGAAGAAGCCTGATTGACCGTCGCTACTTCTTCGGCCGTCAGAATCCCCTTCGATTGCAGCAACTGCACGAGCGGGCTCGTGGTTGCCTGGCGATTCTCCTGCTGCTGAGCCACGGCCGGGAGGACCAGGACAACAGCGGAAGTCAACAATATCAACAAAGACGCGATTCGTTTCATCGAGAGAGCCTCCAATTAGGAATTGAAAACCGAGGCCGATATGGAAGTGGTGTCCTAGATACTCGCGCTGGAGACAAAAGTCAAGCAGTGTTACCACCGTCCTCTGTGATTCTGTGTCCTTGACAAATTTCGCTGGCAGGAATATAGGAGCCGTGCACGGCGGTGCCCAGCCGGAGATGACATCAAATGCAGGGTGCTGGTGGAGTCGCATTCCCTTGTCTACCAGATCGGAGGAGTTCTTTATAACCTGCGCGAGCACATTCTAGGATTGGATCTCCGTCCCCGGGATTACATGGCGAGCCTGATCCAATTCAATTGCGAGAATCCCGAATGGGGCCTGCGCGATCGCAACACGGGAGATGCGTGAAGTGATGATCACGCATGGCGAATTCGATCCTGTCTGAGAAACGGGCGCCGCCGCTTCTGCGGCCGACCACACCGAAAAGGAGAGTGTCATGAACTGGACCCAGGCATATGACCCACTCGGCCATTGGTGGCTGTCTACGCTGATTGCGGCGCTGCCCATCATCGTGCTGTTTGGATTGCTCGCTGGCTTAAGAGTGAAGCCACACTGGTGTGCTATTTCCGGCGCCCTGACGGCCATCGTGGTGGCCATCCTCGTCTTCAAGATGCCGCTGGCACTCGCTGCCATGAGCTTCGGGTACGGCGTCGCCTTCGGCCTGCTGAAGATAGCGTGGATCGTGCTGGCGGCCGTTTATCTCTACGACATCTCGGTCGAAACCGGCCAGTTTGAAATCATGAAGGAATCGGTCGCCGGCATTACCGCCGACCGCCGCCTGCAGGTTTTGCTGGTGGCATTTTGTTTCGGCGCATTCATCGAAGGCGCGGCAGGATTTGGCGCGCCGGTGGCGATTGCCGGCGCCTTCATGATTGGGCTCGGCTTCAAACCCTTTCACGCCGCTGCGCTGAATCTGATTGCCAATACGGCTCCGGTGGCCTGGGGCGCCATCGGGACGCCCGTCCACACGCTTGCAGCCGTCTCGGCGCTGCCGGAATCAGACCTCAACGCCATGATCGGCCGCATCCTTCCGTTCACGGCGATAATTGTCCCCTTTTGGCTGGTGCGAACTATGGTGAATTGGGAGGAAACTTTTGAAGTGCTCCCCGCCATTCTGGTCGTCGGCGTCTCCTTCGCTCTGACGCAGTTTTTCTGGTCGAACTACGTGGACAGTAATCTGGTGGACATCGCGGGCGGTGTGGTCTCGATGGTCGCGACCGTAGTTTTCCTTCGCTTCTGGAAACCCAAGAAAATTTTCCGCTTCGACTATGAGAAAGATGCAAAGCCCCTGCCGCCGCCCACGGCAGAAGTCACGGACCAATTTGGCGGCAAATGGGCTCCAGAAGAATTCGATGGCCTGGTGAAAGTGCGTTCGTACCCCGCCATGCAGGTTTTGAAAGCCTGGATGCCTTTCGCCATCCTGTCGCTTTTTGTGCTGCTGTGGGGTCTTCCAAAGGTCAAGCTGGCTATCAACCAGGCCACGACCCCAGCATTTAAGGTCGTGCTCCCCGACGGCAAGGTTCGGCCGGGCCCGCCGGGCTGGAACGTGCCCTATCTGCACAACGCGGTATATCGGGCTGCCCCGGTCGTGCTCAAACCGACTCCCGAAGCGGCGAGGTACGATTTCAACTGGCTATCGGCGACCGGAAGCGGCTGCTTCCTGGCGGCCATCGTCTCGGGGTTGCTGCTCGGTGTGAGCCCGGTTCGACTGATGAAAATTTTCTGGCACACGCTGGTTCGCATGCGGCTGGCGATGATCGCCATCTCGTTTATGTTGGGGCTCGGTTTCGTGACGAGGTACTCGGGACTTGACGCCGTGCTGGGGCTCGCCTTCACCCGAACCGGCTGGTTTTATCCTTTCTTCGGTACTTTCCTGGGCTGGCTCGGGGTGGCGCTCACGGGTAGCGATACCTCGTCCAACGCGCTCTTCGGCAGTTTGCAAAAAATCACGTCGCAGCAGCTCGGCATCGATCCGATTCTCATGGTCGCCGCTAACAGCGCCGGAGGCGTGATGGGGAAAATGGTGGACGCACAATCCATCACCATTGCCACCGCGGCGACCGAGCAAGTGGGCAATGAAGGCATCATCTTCCGCTTTGTGTTTTGGCATTCCGTTGCTCTCGGTGCGATCGTGGGGATTATCGTCATGCTGTACGCTTACGTCTTCCCGCACGCCGTGCCTCACGGACTGACGTTTGTAAAGTGAGAACTTTGCCTGGACCGGAGCGAAAGGGTTTTCAACCGGCGACTCCGAGGTAGGCTCGGCGGACATGGTCGCTGGCTCGCAACTGGTCGCTTAAACCTTCGAGCGCGACCCGTCCTGTTTCCATGACGTAAGCATAGTGTGCGACCTGCAGCGCCTGGTTGGCGTTTTGAGCGGCCAGCAAGATGGTGACACCGTCTGCGGCAATCTGGCGAATCATCTGGAAGACCTGTTCCACCAGGATGGGCGCCAAACCAAGAGAGGGCTCATCCAGCAGCAGAAGCAGCGGCTCCGCCATGAGGCCGCGCCCGATGGCGCACATCTGCTGCTCCCCTCCGGACAATGTTCCACACGCCTGCTTGCTGCGCTCCTTCAGCCGTGGAAACAGCTCATAGATCCGGGCGAGGTTTTGGTGAGCCTTCGCCCTGAGCGGCGGAGAGAACGCTCCCATAAGAAGGTTTTCCTCGACCGTCATCCGCGGCCACAACTGCCGTCCCTCGGGGATCAGGCAGAGATGGTGGCGCACGCGCTCGTGGGCTGGTTCCAAGGTCACATTCTTCCCATCAAAAATGATTTTCCCTTTTCGGACAGGAACAAGACCTGCCAATGCCCTGAGTGTTGTCGTCTTGCCGGCGCCATTCGGTCCGATGATGCTGACGATCTGGCCGCGGCTCACCTTGAGGCTGAGGTCCCAAACCACCTGGACCGCGCCATAGGCCAGCTCAAGATTTTCCACCTCGAGCAAGCCATTCGCGTCTCGGTTCTCCGCCATCTAGGTGCCCGCCGTTGTGCCGATATAGGCCTCGATGACCGAGGGATCATTCTGCATGGCTTCGGGTGATCCTTCAGCAAGTTTTTGCCCGTAGTTCATCACGATGACGTGATCGCAAACCGACATAATGGCTTTCAAATTGTGCTCCACATAAAGGATCGTGGTACCCGCTTTCTGGATTTCGCGCAAAAGCCGGAGCACCGAGGAAGTCTCGCTTTCGGTGAGACCGCTGCAAACCTCATCACAAAGCAGCAGGCTGGGGCCGGCGGCGAGGGCACGGGCCAACTCGAGACGTTTCAAGTCGCCTACCGAAAGCGTCGCCGCAGGGGCGTGAGTGAGGTGTGCGAGCCCAACCCACTCGAGGGTTCGCTGTGCCTCGTTCGAGGCGCGCGCAGATCGTTGGCCGCGGCCGAAGCGGATTCCCACTTCTACGTTGGCCAGTACGGATAGGGCTCGAAAGGGCTTGGGAATCTGATGGGTTCGGACAATGCCGGCCTGCGCCGCTGCGAAGGATTTCGCCCCGGTCAAGCTGCGGCCCTGAAAGAGCATCGCCCCCGAAGTGGGCCGGAGAGAGCCGGCGACGATGCTCAGCAGAGTGGTTTTGCCCGCCCCATTCGGTCCAATCAACCCGTAAATTCTGCCCTGCTGCAGCTCGAAACTCACTTCTTTTAAGGCGGCGAGCCCGGCAAAGTACTTGGTCACGCGGTCAAGGCTAAGGATGGGAGGCACTCGCCCTCCTTGTGCGCGCAAAGGTCCGCAATAATTTGTCGAACAATCCGGCTACTCCTCCTGGTTCAAACAGAATGATCAGGATCAACAGCGATCCATAGAGGAGAAGGTGCAACTGCGGGAAAGACGCAATTAGCTCCTCGTGAACCAGTCCGTAAACCACAGCGCCAATCACAGGTCCCCAAATTGTTCCCACCC
>WNFB01010135.1_pt1 | contig 13005 bp, 13 predicted proteins | sample 5400501 | NCBI WGS metagenome assembly WNFB01 (sample SAMN13153341, study PRJNA577476) | soil metagenome | isolation source: 200 cm saprolite under Douglas fir tree site 2 hole 1 | place: USA:California | collected 2015-04-18
CTATCTGCCGCCGCTCCGCGGCTCGTTCACTATGAATCCCAAGTTGAGCGTACGATCAGATCGTTCTGTTTCATTTTATGGCGCAACCCAACAACTCGCTGGACCCGGAGCGCGGGAAGTCTGTTTCTCAACTGTCACCCGGTCGCATCCACCACCCCACGCGGGCTGCCCGCGTGGGGACCCCGGTCCGCTCCCGGTACTGACTTCTTTATGATTGCCGCGGCCGCTCAACTCTGACATTATGCGTTACCCGACTTTTTTCAACCTGGTCATCCTATGGTGCATCGTAAAAGGAAAATAGCAGTAGTCATAGTCTTTCTCCTGAGCCTCGGCGCTGGACACACCCTCCAGGCCCAGTCGAAATTCGTCACCACGCGCGGCAAAGAGTTCATTGCGCCGGACGGGCGCCCGCTCTTGTTAAGAGGCATCAATCTCGGAAACTGGCTGATGCCCGAAGGCTATATGTTTAAGTTCAAGGCCGCCAACTCCCCGCGACTGATTCAGGTGGTGGTTAGTCAACTCGTCGGTGAAGACGAGGCAAGGCGGTTCTGGAAGGCTTATCACGACAATTACATCACCGACGAAGATATAAAATTCATCAAGCGGTCCGGCTTCAACTCTGTTCGCGTTCCTTTCAATTATCGTCTGTTCGTGACAGAGGGAGAGACCCAAAGACTCGAAGGTGTGGGCTATGAGCTTTTGGACCGGGTCGTCGGATGGTGCAAGCGTGAGGGGCTATACGTGGTCCTCGACATGCACGCCGCGCCCGGAGGCCAGACGGGAGATAACATCGATGACAGTTGGGGGTATCCGTTTCTCTTTGAGAGCCCCGAGAGCCAGGAGTTAACGGTTAAGATCTGGCAGAAGATTGCGGCGCGTTACAAAAACGAGCCGACCGTACTCGGCTACGACTTGCTTAACGAGCCGATTCCCCAGTTCTTCGACAAAGCCTACTTAAATCCAAAACTTGAACCGGTCTATCGAAAGATTGTGGCCGGAGTCAGGAGCGTGGACAAGAACCACATCATCTTTCTCGGAGGGGCGCAGTGGGATACCAATTTCAAAGTGTTCGGGCCGCCCTTTGACGAGAAGCTGGCTTACACCTTTCATAAATATTGGATGGAGGTGAAGCCAGAGGCCATCCAGGAATATGTCGATTTCAGTAACAAGTACAACGTGCCCGTCTGGATGGGCGAGTCTGGCGAAAATAAGGATGAATGGATCGCCTCCTTCAGGACGTTGCTTGAACGCAACGCGATAGGTTGGTGCTTCTGGCCTTACAAGAAACTGGATGCCACCTCCTGCATCGCATCGATAAAGAAGCCGGCGGAGTGGGACGCGATCATTTCTTTTGCCAATCACCCGCGCACGACCTTTGAGGAAGTGAGAAACAATCGTCCCCCAAAAGAGAAAGTTGAGAAAGCGCTCTCCGCCTACCTGGAGCAGATAAAGTTCAGAAATTGTGAAATTAACGAAGGCTATCTCAAGGCACTGGGGTTGAAGTGAAGGATCTCAAAAACCATCCTGGGCGCCTGAACCGATCTGAGCAGCCTTGCCCAAAAGTCGATCCGCTCTGGAACTAGCCGGTAAGTACTGGGAACGCGGGCGCCCTCGCCCGCTATGAGCGCGAAGCGCGAAATGGGTACAGCGCCAAGAGGTTTGAGATTGAGCGTGCTGCGTACGCTGTGCGGGCGAGGGCGCCCGCGCTCCCAGTATCAGCTTGTTTCTTCGTGCCACTCCACTTTTTGGGCAAGGCCTATCTGAGTCACGCTTGCTCGGGTAAGCGAGCGGGAGTAGTCTCCCTTCCCATGAACACTCGCCGCCAGTTCCTGATCCGTGCGCCGCTCGGCGTGCTCGTCGTGGCCGCCGCCTGTCGCAAACAAGCGCCGCCGGCTAATTCGCAATCGGCCCAAACCGCGCCGGGCGCACCGCCAACATTCGGCACCGGCGTCGGGTCCGGTCCGGTTGTGTCGCCCGAGACTTTTGCCGAAGCCGAGAAGCTAATGCAGGTCACGATGACGCCGGCCGAGCGGCAACAGGCCGCGGACTCCTGGCGGCAATCGCTGGCGCCATACCTTGAGCGGCGTACCGGCCCACGCAAAGTAGCGATATCCCAAACCGACTCGCCGGCCACTCTCTGGAATCCGATGATCCCCGGAATCACGGCGTCACCCTCGCGCGATCAGTTTGTGCGATCGAAGGCCGACGGCACGCCGCTGCCGTCAGCTGACGACGCCATCGCGTTCGCGCCCGTAACGCAACTGTCGAGATGGATCGAGTCGCGGCAGCTCACGTCCGAACGCCTTACGAATATCTATCTCAGTCGCATCGAGCGGCTCGACGGAAAGATTCGCGCGATCATTACGGTCACGAAAGACCATGCGCTAGTGCGCGCGAAGCAGGCCGATGCCGAGATCGCCGCGGGCAAATACCGCGGTCCACTCCACGGCATTCCTTACGGGGTAAAGGATCTGCTCGATACCAAAGACATCCCAACGACCTACGGGGCTGAGCCATTCCGGAACCGCGTGCCGACGGCGGACTCGGCCGTCGTGCGCCGGCTGGATGACGCGGGCGCGGTCCTGGTAGCCAAGCTTTCGCTCGGCGCGCTCGCGCTCAACGATATCTGGTTCGGCGGCCAGACGATGAACCCATGGGTTTTAGAAGAGGGCGCGTCGGGATCGAGCGCTGGACCAGGGGCGGCGACGGCCGCGGCGCTCGTAGCATTTTCCGTCGGCAGCGAAACTGGCGGCAGCATCGTCAGCCCCGCGATGCGCTGTGGCGTGACTGGCCTGCGCCCCACCTTCGGCCGCGTGTCGCGCACCGGTGCGATGACGCTCTGCTGGTCTCTGGACAAGCTCGGTCCGATGACGCGAACGGTCGAAGACGCGATGCTGGTCCTCCAGGCCATCACCGGCCCGGATGCCGGCGACGCGTCGAGTGTGCCGAGCCGGCTCGACTTTGACGCCACCGCGCCAGTTGAAGGCTTGAAAGTCGGCTACATCGCGCAGTGGATGAAAGAGAGCCCGGCGACCGACGTAGACCGCAGCGCGTTAGAAACGATCAAGAGGCTAAAGATGGAATTGAAAGAGGTGACGCTGCCCGACTGGCCGTACAGTTCGCTGATGCCCATTCTGTTTGCCGAGGGCGCGGCATCGTTCGAGGAGCTGGCGTTGAATAATCAACTCGGCGAGCTGAAGGTGCAGGTAAAGGACGCGTGGCCCAACCTCTTCCGTCAGGCGCGATTCCTTTCTGCGGTGGACTTTGTGCAGGCCGATCGTCTGCGGCGCAAGGTGGCGCTGGAAATGGCCCGCATCTTCAGGGAAGTCGATGTGCTAATCGTGCCGTCGCTACGCGACGAGCAACTCACCATCACGAACTTCACCGGTCATCCATCGCTCACGCTCCGCGCCGGGTTCGTCGCCGTCTCGGAAGCGCGCAGTGACTGGGCCCCGGACCCGGCCGTACCGCTGCCGAAGTTCACTCCGCCGCGGCGCGTGCCGCACGGAATCACGATCCTCGGCCGGCTGTTCGACGACGGTTTGATCGGGCAAGTCGGGCTCGCGCTCGAGCGAGCATTTAGCGTGTCCAGAGAGAGGCCGGCAGGGTTCTAAACCGAAAGATGAAGCGGCGTTTGACCGTCACGCTGGATTGCCGCACACGATACGCTTCATCCAACGCGTCGAACCACTGATAGACGGCCCCCTTGATGTCACCCGCGCGGAGCGAATCGGCCAGAACTTGAATGGTGTCGCCTGCGCCCTGGACTCTTCCTCATCCCGCTGGCTTCGCCGCACCGCTGACTGCTATCATGACGGCCTCCCAGAGCAAAGGGCTAAGAGCAAAGGGCCAAGAGCCAAGAGCACCTCGAGGAATCAAGAATCATGAGTGATCCGAATCGCTTCACAATAATCTGTCCCTGCTGCGAGAGCACATTGAACATCGACGCCCGGACGGGCGCGATCCTGTCACATGAAGAGAAGCAAAAGCCGCTGGCTTCTTTCGAGGATATGGCTAAGAACCTCGACAAGGCGAAGCAGACGCGCCAGCAAATCTTTGCGCAGGAGATGAGTTCGATGAAGGACCGCGAGCGTTTGCTGGAAGAAAAGTTCAAGGAAGCAATGAAGCGCGCGGAAAAAGATAAAGACAAGGTCTATCACAATCCGATGGATCTGGATTGAAACAGGTGTTGCGGAGTACCGACTTTAGTCGGGCTTTTGCTCACTGGAATGCTCAACTAAAGTTGGTACCCTAAACGCCTGTCACCCAGGGTTGTGTGCGCCGCAAATGCACCGAAACCTTCGTTCCTTCCTCAACCTTCTCCGTCACGAAGACGATCTGCTTACCGTCGATTGTGAAGTCGATCCTTATCTCGAAGTTGCTGAAATTCATCGGCGCGTGATCGAACGCGGCGGGCCGGCGCTGCTGTTCACGAAAGTGAAGGGAAGTAGCTTCCCCGTCGTCACGAATCTCTTCGGGACACAGAAAAGAATCGAGTTCGCGTTTGGGCCGAAGCCCGAACAATTCATCAAAGAGTTAGTAAACGTCGCAGAGTCTCTGTTGCCGCCCAATCGCGCTGAACTCTGGAAGCATCGATCTCTGGTCAGAGAGTTCTTCCGGCTTGGCACGAAAACCGTATCGCGCGGGCCAGTAGCGGAAGTCATTGATAGATCCGGCCGCCTTGACAGCTTGCCCGCGCTGACAACCTGGCACGAAGACGGTGGGCCATTCATCACGCTTCCGCTGGTCTATACCGAGAACCCGGTCACGAAGAAACACAACCTCGGCATCTACCGCATGCAGGTCTACGATGCGCAGACCGCGGGCCTGCATTGGCAGATTCAGAAAGGCGGCGGCTTTCATTACCACGCTGCGGAGGCGATGAATCAGTCTTTGCCGGTGACTGTCTTTCTCGGCGGACCGCCCGCGTTGATAATCTCCGCGATAGCGCCGCTGCCGGAAGATGTTCCTGAGTTAATCCTCGCGTCCTTGCTGGGCGGCGAAAAACTCAGAATGGCAAAGAACCCGATCGCCCGCGGGCCTCGTCTGGTGGCGGAGGCCGAGTTTGCCCTCATCGGCCACGCGCCGCCGCATGAGCGAAAGCCGGAAGGTCCGTTCGGCGATCATTACGGCTACTATTCTTTGCAGCACGAGTATCCGGTCTTTCACTGCGACGCGATCGCGCATCGTCGCGGCGCCGTATATCCGGCGACAGTCGTAGGCAAGCCAAAGCAGGAAGACTTTTTCATCGGCGATTATTTGCAGTCGCTGCTGTCGCCGCTGTTTCCGTTGGTGATGCCGAGCGTCCGTGATCTCTGGACGTACGGCGAGACGGGATTCCATTCCCTGGCGGCGGCGGTAGTGCGCGAGCGCTACCCGCGCGAAGCTCTGGTGGCCGGCTTTCGGATTCTCGGTGAAGGGCAGTTGGCCCTGACGAAGTTCCTGATGCTTACGGACGGCGCCGTCGACCTGCACGATTTTCGCGGAGTGCTGGAACATATTCTCGCCCGGGTGCGTTGGGAGACAGACTTCTTTATTTTCGCGAACACTTCGATGGACACGCTCGATTACACCAGCGGCAAAGTGAACGAAGGCAGCAAAGCGATCCTGATGGGATTGGGCGAGCCCGTGCGCGATTTGCCGCGAGAATTTCGTGGCGAATTGCCGAACGGAGTGTCACGCGCAGAGGTGTTCTGCGCCGGCTGCGTGGTTATTGAAGGCGCCACGTATTCATCCGAGCCGCAGCAGGCGGCACGTCTTGCGCGCGAACCAGCGTTAGCCCGTTGGCCGCTGGTTATCCTGCATGACGATGCCGGGGTCGCTGGTTCGACGACGGATTTTCTGTGGTCAACCTGGACGCGCTTCGAACCAGCGGGCGATATCTATGCGGCTGAAACAAACGTTGTTCGTCACCATCTCTCGTATCGCGGCCCCATGGTGATCGACGCGCGCAGGAAGCCGAGCCTGCCGGATGAATTGGTCGTGCGCGATGACATTGCGAAGCTGGTCGATCGGCGTTGGCGGGAATACTTTCCTCGCTCTTTGTGATCGGTTGAATTGTCGAGTTTGTGTAAGTCGTTGTGCAAGGAATTTTCAAACCGCAGAGGAGGCAGAGGAATTTCGCAGAGCAACGCAGAGCTGGTTCTCTCTGCGCCCTCTGCGTGGAACTCCGCGCCCTCTGCGTTTATGGTCGCGGGTTTTCGTCTGCCGATCAGCATGACTTTGACGCGTAGAAAAAAACAAGTCCTCACGGTTGCGGCAGTCTTGCTCCTTACGATTACGCTTTGCACTGCCTGGGGAGTTTTCATTGAGCCAAATCACCTCATCGTTCGTCAGGAAACTATCCAAATCGAGAATTGGCCGAAAGAATTCAGCGGCTTGCGCATCGCGCTGGTCGCGGACATACACACCGGCGGACCGTTCATCGACGATAAGAAACTACAGCGGATCGTCGAACTAGCGAATCAACAGAATCCCGATCTGATCGTGCTGCTGGGCGATTACATGTCGCCCAACAGTTGGCACAGCCGACGCGTCGAACCCGAAGTAACCGCCGCGGCGATGAAGAATCTGCACGCGCCGCTGGGAGTCTATGCCGTGCTGGGGAATCACGATTGGTGGTACAACGGTGAAAAAGTGCGCCGGGCCTTCGAAGCGAATAACATTCCTGTTTTGGACGACGAGGTCGCGGAAATCAAATGGCAAAGCAGATCGTTCTGGCTGGTCGGACTGGCCGATTTCTGGACGCGCCCGCAACACGTGGACGAAACAATAGCGAAAGTTCCCGCCGGCGCGCCGGTAATCGCCCTCACGCACAACCCGGACGTTTTTCCCGGTCTGCCGCAAAGCATTCCGCTTTTGCTTGCCGCGCACACGCATGGTGGGCAGGTTAGGTTGCCGCTGATTGGCACGCCGATCGTGCCGTCGCGCTTTGGGCGCAAATACGCCGCCGGCCACGTCATTGAAAACGGCCATCACATGTTCGTGACCACCGGCATCGGCACCAGCATCCTGCCGGTTCGCTTTCGCGTCCCGCCTGAGATTGTGATTCTGACGATTAAGTCTTAGGAAAAGGCTCTCCGGTGAAACGAGTTGTCAGGCTGCCATTCAATCTACACCAATCGGCTGGGGCGCATTTACGCCTTTGATTAAGAGCCAAAGCATCGTCGCGGGCGGCCCGAAGGCATTAAGGAGCATAGTTAATCGCGTCATCAACGCAGGATAGAATTGCGGAATCAGAATTTTGGTAAAAGTATTGATCGGAAACGCGCAAGCTCCGACGATTATCAAAATACCTAAGACCCGCGGAAGATACCCTGACCTTAAGATAAGCAGCCCAAATGAAATCATGTAGAGGGCCGTAAATAATTCCATGAGTCCAATGCCAAAATTGTTCACTCTGAGAAATATCATTGCCAGGCCATTGATCTGCTCCGGCGCGAACGCTTTCAGGTAAACGGGATTGGTCAAGACTACCAACGCTCCAATATTGTTGAGTGAGTTAACGACCCCCACGCCCGCGCTCACCAATAGCGACGTCAAAAAAACTGTAGCCAATGTTTTATGGACGTCCTTGAATAATCGGAATATCGTCAGTCCAAAAAAGAGCGCGAAGATCTGTGAGAGAATGTAGCCGGCGATCGCCGCACGGAATAACGACTCGAAAGCGATAATATTACTGGCCGTCGCCGCCGGATCCCCGAACACGATCAGCTTGGGCCTAACATAGACCAGGGCGAATCCGGCTGTAACCGCGGTCAAAAGCCAAAGTAAACCTGCGACTCGTGCTGTCTTTTTGGTTGAATTCATGTCCTCTCCATTCTATTCGTTACTGTCGCCGTCAAGTCCGGACCCAAGGCAACGTCAGGTTTAGTTTGAGAGCTTGCCGATCTCCAGGTAATGCGATCCACGAAATTACACGAAGGGAAATGATTTTGTTCGTGCCCTTTCGTGTGATTTCGTGGATCGTTTTACTGCGGGCGAGGGCGCCCGCGCTCCCAGCATTAGCGGGTCTTATCCACAGGACGATTCTTCATTTTGCTGTTCGCTCGGGGTAGCTCGGATCAAATGCGCGGGTAGTGTGTTCGGTCACGCTCGGTATGGGTTCGGGCAGCGCTCGCGCCTGGGCTGCGTCAAGTTCTCTTGTCGGTTGCCCCTTCAATCGCCCAGAGTCGCCTCCCTCCTCAGCGCCACGATTGCGACGAAATAACAGTCGAATGATCACACCTTCGACTGAAAGCATTATGAGAAAGCTCAGCAAGGCGAAAGCGAGAATCAGCCCGCCCTCTAAGTGGAGCACGGCTTTCATCACTCCCATAAGAACCGTGATAGCTCCGAGGCCGAAGACGAAGGTAAATACCATCGCCGCTACGAGGGTTTCAGGTCTCACTTCCGGCGATTTGATAGTGCTATCGCGCTTAGCGCCACTCAACTTTTCGCCACAGTAATTACAGTAGGTCAAGGCTGCCGTGACAGCCACGCCGCAAGATGAACAATACATTCTCCTTCACCCAGTGATAGTAAGTTCACGCACTCGGCGTCGAATCGACCCGGTCGCATCCACCACCGCACGCGGGCTGCCCGCGCGGGGACCCCGGTCCGCTCCCGGTACGGACTCCATTATCCTCTCTGCGGTTTCACAAAGGTGTGTCAACGGCGGCGGTTTGCTGACGCTTGAGCCATAAACTTAACCGTCGCCGATATGTGAGTTGTCGCCAGATCCACTCCATTGGACCGTAAGCAAAATACTTCAGCCACAACGCGCTCAGCAATATTTGAAAAAGAAAGATCGCGAGTGCTATCAGCGTCGCCCTGGTCGCGCCGAATCTTCCGAACTGACCAAAACCGTAACCGTAAAAAATGAAAACGCAGATAACCGTTTGCAGCAAATAATTAGTCAAGGCCATGCGTCCGACCGGAGCCAACCAGGCGAGCAGGCGCCGCCACACCGCCTTTTGCCACAGCGTGGCGACCAGCGCAATAAAGAAGAGCGCCAGCGCGGGAACACCGAAGGCATAGCTGATAACACCTACAAGTCCCGCCGGCGACGGTGGAAAGACGGCTTCCGCTCCCGCTAGCGAAGCAAAAGCGACATTGCCGACAAGACCTAAAATGAGTCCGTATACAAGGACGCGGCGAATGAACGGACGATGACTCGATAGATCCTTGAAAAACCCGCGCCGGTAGGCATATGAGCCGAGCAAAAACATCGCCAGCAACTTCGGCAGACGCATCTCTAGAATGAGACTGGCATATCTGCCGACGATCATATTCAGGTTATAACCAGTGATAATTTGCAGGTAACTGCTACGCGGAACGTTTTGGACTGATTTGTGCCACAAATCGACCTGCGCGGCATCCAGACTCGCAACTGCTCCAGGTGGGACCAGGGCAACAAACAAAACATAAAACAGAATGTAAGTCAGAATAGGAATCGCCAACAGAACGAACGCCCACTTAAGCAGCGCGTCGTTTGTCTTCTTGCGAAACAGAATCAGCGCAAAGCCCATCACGGCGTAGATGCTGAGAATATCGCCGGACCAAAGCAAGTATGCGTGGAGCAGACCGATGATCAGCAACCAGAACAAACGCCGTTTGAAAAGCGAGGCCTGTAAGTCGCCGCGTTCTTCCGCGCGTGCGATTTGCAACGCAAAGCCGAAACCAAACAGAAACGAGAAGATCGAATAAAACTTTCCTTCAACAAAAACCCAAACCAGAAAATGCGTGACCTGATCGGCCAGTGGGCTTTGCCGTGCCACCGAGGGAGGCATCAAGCCGTAGCCGGAAAACCATTGCATGTTGCCGATCAGAATGCCGCAGACGGCCAGTCCGCGCAGCACATCCAGAATCTCAATGCGCTCCGGCAAAGAAATCGGAGTGAGTTGGCTTTTAGGCACGACGTCAACGAATACGGTAATTAGGTAGGAGTGGGTCGGGCGGTTTCCCTTTCCCGTTGGAAGAGGCCCAGGGATGAGGGCCCTACGCGAGCGTTCCAGCGTTTTTTTGATTGGCGATTGGCTCTCAACCAGCGCCGGACAAAGTTCGTTGAGAAGCACGTTGTCTCGCGCTCAGGTGCAGTGAGTTGTTACGCGAGTTCCACTCGTCAAACCAATGTTAAGACTTGTCTTGCCGTTCAATGGTCGCGTCAAAGTGCCTGGTCGTAGATTCGGTGATGCTCGCAGGAGGCTCCACAATTTGCGCTGCATCAATCTGCGCAAGTTCGTCGGCCGTCGGGGGGCCTCGTACCACCCTAACGTCCAGGGACAGGCTGCGCTTATACACCAGGTGATCCCAAAGGCTCCAGAGAAGGGCAATGCAGCCGGTAGCTACAAAAAATAATGACCTGGCCCAGGAAGTCTTGCCTTCTATGATGAAGTAGAGTCCACAAATCAAGAATATGGTTCCTGAGAGGGCGCCATAGATACTATCCCTGCGAATCCGCGAATTCTTGCGCTCTAGATATGCATCCATCTTACTCGCCAGAATCACGGGCAGGTGTCTCGACATCGCCTGTGAGACAACCTTCAGGTTTTCTCCGCAACCACGACAAAACTTCGTCTCATCGTTGTTTTGTATGCCGCACTTAGGACAATACATATAGGTAATCCCAGCTGACAGTAGACATAGATATTACGTGACGGAAGTTTCGCTTGTTCCAATAGTTATTTGTCAATCCCCAGGGCAAAACCGTTACTGAAGGCGAAGCGTACGGTCGAATTCACCGGGCGTCAGCGATCAGCCACCAGCCTCAACAACACCAAGTGGTTCCCATATATGCTCTTCAGCGCGCTTCATCCCTTTTCAAAGCCCGCCACGTCCAAATCGCCGATAACAAATCAATCAAACCAAACAACAGCAACGCTTTCGGAGCTGAAATCAACAGAACAAAAGCGGCAAAGTAAAAAATAACCGCGATGCGCGCCAAAACCGTCCAACGGATGAAACGCGTCAATTCATTTCGCGCCGTCTGAACATAATAGAAGCTGAGACAAAGCAGGAACATTCCATTAACTCTTATCCAAACTTCGTTTGTCGGCGGCACTCCGAAAAACCGCAAAATTAGGTTTGGGACGAGCAACAAAATCAAACCTAATCCACAGAGGTAAATTCCGAAAACAAACAAACTTTTAGCCGCTTGACTCATGTCTTCGCAATTCAGTTCCTACTAAACAGCGAACTCATCCCTGCCCAGCGGTTGAGTTGATTCCTGGATTCAAATACTCGACTTGCTGAGCGCAGCAACCATTATTTTTGTCGGTCTCGCAAAATGGACAGATACTCGCTCCAGGGCCCGGTCGCCTCCCTGTACACTTTAGCCATAGTCCGCGCTACCTGCGCCACGTGGTCCAGGTCGTGCACCACCCACGTCGCCAGCAGTTGGCCGAGCGTGACGTCCCCAAGTTCGGGATGCAGTCCCCTGCGACCGAAGTCGGCCTCCGTTAGATTCATCCCAATCAGCGCAGCGACATTTTCCTGCCGCAGGCCGGCAAAGGTCGTCAGCAGTTCGCCGAGGCTTTTGCCCTGACTCTCCGTAAACTGGGCCATTCGGTCGAATGGTTCAAATGCTCGGGTCTCGCCGGCCAGAATGTGCCTTGCCCGTGGAATCCAGTCTGTGCGCTCGCCATGAATGAGGTGCCCGATCACGTCATACGGCGACCAGGTACCGTCGCCTTCAGTCGCCCGTACCCAAGTCTTGGGTAAGCCCGCGAGCAATGCGCCCAGAGCTGCGGGCGTTCGCTCGAGAATCGCGATTGCATCGTCAAGATTGAATCCGTCAGCTTCCATCGACGTCATTCTACTCGCATAGGATTTCGACGCGCAGGTGTCCCCTCAGCGTGCCACAAGTTGCCGTCGAACGTCAGCGTTGAGCGCGGCGATTAGATACATGTCAGAACCGCCTGCGGTAGCGGGCGGGCAATCAAGTTGAGAAATCCCGATACATCGGGACTCCGGTCCGATGACTTGTTATGCCGCGACGGTGGTCGCGCTCTAAAGGGACGCGACCGGATTTGTTGGGCGTCTGTGATTACAGCGGGCCAATGTATTGATAAAGACCTGCCAGTTTTTCAATTAGAGCCTCCAGCGCCACAAGTTGTTTGGGCGGGTTCAAGTAATCGACAACCTGTTTGCGTTTCCCGTCCAAAGAGATCGACGTTGTTGTCCGCGCCAAGTCAGTATAGCTGAGGCCGTGTTCGTCAAATTCATAGGCGTCTTTAAACGAGAAATAGTTTGCATGTTCGAACGCCTTTATGAGTTCGTTAACCGCGTCCGTAGTAATTTTATGCTGCTTGTCACCCAGAACCTTTACGCAAGTCAGGCCATGATAGAGGACTGTTCCGTCGCGATAGATTTCCGCTGAGTAGTCAGGTGAACAGCCAAGGCTGGTTTCGCGTTTGATTGTAATGACAAGTTGCGAATTTGGCTTGGTCTGGGCACTCGCGCCAGAACAGAACAGCACAAGCAAAAGAATCACAACTGTTGCGCCTCGAGCAGCCATATAATTTAGAGATGACGCCGAACGTTTGAGTTGACGCGGCGGCGCGAATCAAAGCACCCTCCGCCGCACAAAGCAAGTTGAGAAACACGCTCCCGCCGCTCGCGTCCAACGATTTGTTGGGCGGGATGCCAAGGACGCAACGTCTCGATCAAAAGCTGGTTTGACGAGCGAAAGACTAGCTGTTTGGAACAATTGTGGTTTTACAGCTACCTTCTACAAACTCAGTATTCAAAGGAGCGCTTTCAGATTTGGTACCGCAAGTAATTCCTGTCTTTTCACATTTACACTCGTCGGTAGGAGAAGAGCATTCCACTGCAACGATTATCTCGACAAAGGGATCTCGTCTCTTATATTTACCCTCGCAGAATTTGATTGCTTTTGCCTCCTTCTGTTGAGGTGTTACAGGTGACGGCGTTGCTGATTGCTCTTGCTTTTTCGTCCCGTCGCAGCTTATGGAGCTGAGGGAGAGCGCAAAGATGAGCACAAGCCATGTGGCAATACGTTGATGA